>Ga0247842_10000489_pt1 | contig 81681 bp, 76 predicted proteins | sample LaCruzMarch2015__3_FD_192411 | JGI IMG/M metagenome (GOLD analysis project Ga0247842, IMG submission 192411) | Freshwater microbial communities from meromictic Lake La Cruz, Castile-La Mancha, Spain - LaCruzMarch2015_19m | ecosystem: Environmental > Aquatic > Freshwater > Lake | place: Spain... | reverse complement strand
TCCTAACATCTATTTCTTCTTCTTTTATTCTTTGACTTTTGATTACTGTTTTATTAGCTATTCTTATGCCAAAAAAAATAATCCCCCTCTATTTCTCCCTGAGTTGTGCAACACGCTCTAACGGAGACTGCGGACTGACAAAAAATTGTTATCTTTCCTTTTTGAAAAATAAAATATTCAGAGTAAGCAATGATCAGATTTTTAACTGCCGGCGAGTCCCACGGAATCTCGCTAAGTGTAATCATCGAAGGATTCCCTTCGAATGTTGAAATTCCTTCTGACTACCTCAATCACCACCTGGCTCGCCGTCAAATGGGATACGGGCGTGGGTTCAGGATGAAAATAGAAAAAGACAGGGCGGAAATTATTTCCGGGGTCCGCAATAACAGGACTCTTGGTTCTCCTATCTCGATATTGGTTAAAAATAAAGACTGGGAACACTGGAAAGATGTGATGTCCGTGGATTCATTCAATCCGGAAAGCGACTCAAAGCGGGTTACTATTCCGAGGCCTGGTCATGCGGATCTTAATGGTGTTATAAAATATAACTTTGACGACATCCGTAATTCTATTGAGCGCTCAAGTGCAAGGGAAACCGCCATGCGGGTCGCCGCCGGATCTTTTTGCAGATTGCTTCTTGAAATACTCGGAATAAAAATCGGAAGTTATGTCGAGAATATCGGTCCCTCCCATTCTGCTTCAGATGAAAAGACAGATCCTTTTACCCTGAAATTGTTGAAGAATAAAACCGGGAGCAATTTTGACGCATCCGTTATAGGAAAAAGAGGAGACAGAAGTCCCGTCCGGCTCTTGAATAAAAAACGTGAAGCTGAAATAATTGTATCAATAACCAAAGCAATGGAGGCTGGAGATACTCTGGGGGGAACATTTGTTGTCGTAGTTTCCGGTTTGCCGGCAGGATTTGGCAGCTATATGAGCTGGGACAGAAAACTCGATGCTAAATTAGCTGAAGCAGTTATGTCCATAAATGCAGTGAAAGGGGTTGAAATCGGAGGAGGCTTTTTTCTCTCCGGTAAACCCGGTTCTGAAGTTATGGATGAAATCATTGTTAAAGGCGACTGCTTCATGAGGAAGACAAATTACGCCGGAGGTATCGAGGGGGGCATTTCCAACGGGATGCCGGTAATAATCCGCGCTTCAATGAAGCCGGTTCCAACACTCATGAAACCCCTCAAGAGCGTCGATTTGACTGATATGAAACAGGTTAAGGCTTTCAGGGAGAGGAGTGATTATTCTGCAGTCCCGGCCTGTTCCGTAATTGCGGAATCGATGGCAGCCTTTGTAATTGCAAATGCAGTACTTGAGAAAACAGGGGGTGATTCAATAGAGGAAGTTATCACGAATTTTCATTCATACAAGAATAATATTTTTAATAGAATCAGTAAAAACTTTCGAAAATAAAATAATGCTTAAATATAAAATATTTGAATTCAGCCCGTTTCTCGAAAACACTTATCTCCTCTGGGATGATCAGACAGGGGAGGGGATGATTATTGATCCCGGATGTTATGAAGATTTTGAGAAAACCCGGCTTGATAATTTCATATCCCATGAAGGAATAACCGTTAAATATCTGATAAATACACATTGCCATCTGGACCATATCTTCGGGAATAATTATATAATCGAAAAATATAAACCACGGTTCCTGACCGGGGCAGAGGATATCCCCCTCCTGAGAAATGCCCCCGGGCAGGGGAAGATGTTCGGAATGGAACTGAAAGAGCAAATCTTACCAATCGAATTTCTGAATGAAGAAAGCGATTTAACTCTGGGTGAGTATAAAGTGAAATGCCTGTTTACACCGGGACATTCGCCGGGTGAATACTGTCTGTTCGTTGAATCGCTGAGTATTTGTTTTACAGGTGATGTTCTCTTTAACCGGGGGATAGGAAGGACAGATTTATGGGGAGGTAATTACGACACATTAATGATGAGTATAAAGGAGAAACTCTTAACCCTCCCGGATTCAATAATTATTCTACCCGGTCACGGAGAAAAAAGCACCATTGGAGATGAAAGAATTATTAATTCCTAATTCCTAATTAATTAATGTATCCGTCGTTTATTGTAAGTTTAGTTATCGAAGACTTTGCATCCAGGTATTTTTCAAGTTGCTGGAGATGAGCAATAATATAATTAAGACGCTCCCCCTCATCCCTGAACTCAAGCAGGGCTAACTGCTGAGCCAGGCTGAACCCGCTTTTTTCCGCAAGCTTAAATGACTTCAAGTCCGAAAGAACCAGATTATTCCAGAAAGAATCATCCAGCTCATAATTTATTCTTTTAATAAGCTGCTGAAAAATATTCTTTGCCTCCAGAAATAAAATTGGGTTATAAGAATAACGGAGATCATCATATAGCTCAACCTCAGCAATGTAATATCCTGTCTCATGATTTAACCACTTCTCTGTCATTTTGAAGCGTTCAACTCCCCTTATAATTACTTTCATCTCACCCGATTCAGAGAGATCCAGTACTTCATCAATTTCAACGTAACATCCTATTTCGTGGAATTCTTTATCCACTGTAGTAACAATCCCAAAACCGGTCTTTCCCTTACGACAGTGATTAATTAATTTCTTGTATCTAGGCTCAAAAATATGCAGCGGATAGCGCGATAAGGGAAAAACAACCAGCGATAAAGGGAATATTGGAATAATTTTTTTCATAACTTTTTTAATATATTCTACAAACAAAAATAGCAAAAACAAGACAGAGGGACAAGTGTAAAAGAGAACCTTCAGCCCAATATGTCTTCTTCTCTCGTAATCTTTTGATCATTTCTCCTCCTGTTAATCCATAATGATATATATCACAAAATTGTTTTCCATTCAAAATCTTATGATTAAAATCATTATCTTTCTTTTGCAAATTATTTAATATTTAAGGAAAAAATATGAAATTTCTAACAACTGTGGTCGGGATCTTGTTCTTATTTATGATTACCTGCAATGCTCAAATTGACCTGAAAAAAATTCTTAAAAACACTAAAAAGAAAACGGAAACTAAGATTGAGAAAAAGATTGAAAAGAAGTTAGATGAGTCCGTCGATGATGTTCTCAACGGAGATAACAGCCAGGAGGATTTGAATAAAAATGTAGAAAAGGAAAAACCTTCTGACTCTGTAAATGGTACCAATTCTCAGGATGATCCGAAGAAAGATTTTGTGTGGAATAAATATGATTTTGTCCCCGGGAACATTGTCATTTTTGACGATAACCTTAGCGGTGAAAAAAATGGCGAGTTTCCCTCCAAATGGGATTTGACAAAAGGCACTATTGAAAATGCAACTTTTAACGGTGAAAATGTAATTTATTTTATCAAATGTAATACAAGTGGCGGTGGCGGCATTGTTCCTCTGCTTAAAAATAGCACTGATGATTATCTGCCTGATGAATTTACTGTCGAGTTTGACGCATTCTTTGAAACTGGTGGTTATTATACTTTATATTTATTGGATTATAAAAACCAAAAAAAACTTGATAAATCCACACCTTCCACCGATAAATGGTTGAGATTTAGCAAAAATTCTGCCGGTGGGAACTCTATTGAAACAAGTTATTATCCGGGAACTTCCGGAAAAGAGAAGAAATTTTTGAATATATGGAGACACATTGCCATCTCTTTTAACAAACGTGCTCTTAAAGTCTATTTAGATGATGCCAGAGTCCTAAACTTACCAAATTTAGGTTATGAACCAACCGGAATTACTCTCGGATTCCATAATCCAAGCGGGAATACTAAAGGATATGTGAAAAATATCCGGATAGCAAAAGGTGCCGTCCCTCTCTACGACAAGTTTTTGTCTGATGGGAAAATTGTTACCTCCGGTATCAAGTTTGACATCAATAAATCAACAATAAAACCCGAGTCCTTCGGTGTTATTAATGAAATTGTTAAAATTATGTTGGAAAATCCTGACATTAAATTCAGTGTCGAGGGACACACAGACAGCGACGGGGACGATAAAGCAAATCAAAAGCTTTCCGAAGATAGAGCAAAATCCGTTGTTGCTAAAATGGTGGAATTTGGAATTAGTTCTGACAGATTGACCTCAAAAGGATTTGGTGAAAGCAAACCTCTTGATAACAATAATTCACCCGAAAGTAAGGCAAACAACCGCAGGGTTGAGTTTGTAAAAATGTAAGAATAATAGTGTCAGGGTCTTGAATAAATGGACGGATGCCGGAGCAATTTTCAGTAACTATTTGTAATTTATTGAATAAAAAGAAGACTGAATTATGGGCTAAAGAGATTTTCAGATAATAATCCGTAACACATTATATAAAAAGAGGTTAGCATGTATTACATACTAACCTCTAAACTCTGATTATCCCTAAATTCTAACCCCTAACCCCTAACCTATTTACTGGCTGCATCATATAATTTTGCCACGTGATCCCAGTTAACTACGTTCCACCAGGTATCAATATATTCAGGACGTCTGTTCTGATATTTCAGATAATAAGCGTGCTCCCAAACATCCAGTGTAAGAACCGGCGTTCCCTTAACCTCTGACAGATCCATCAACGGATTATCCTGGTTTGGTGAAGAAGTAATAGCTAGCTTATTATTGGAAACAACTAACCAGGCCCATCCCGAACCGAAACGAGTTGCAGCCGCAGCATTAAATTGCTTTTTGAACTCGTCAAATGAACCGAAAGTGGAATTGATAGCATCCCCAAGTTTTCCTGACGGGATTCCGCCGGCGTTAGGGCCTATTACACTCCAGAAAAAATTATGATTCCAAACCCCGCCGCCGCTGTTTCTTACAGCTACCGGGAGAGTGGACACTTTTGAGAAAAGCTCTTCCATTGTCTTTCCTTCAAGTTCAGTTCCGGCAACAGCGTTATTTAGGTTATTCACGTATGCCTGATGATGTTTTGAATGATGAATTTCCATCGTCATTTTATCAATATATGGTTCCAAAGCATCATAGCTGTAGGACAATTTTGGTAATTCGAATTTTGACATGATATTAGTACTCCTTACAATTTGTTTTGTTATATTTAATTTATCAAACTTATTAAAAGTATAAACTATCGGGGCTGCGCTAAGCATAGTCAGGAAATTTCTTCTTTTCATAATCTTAATCTCCGGACGAATCTCCGCACCCGCAGGTTTTATTTGCGTTTGGGTTATTAAAAATAAATCCCTTACCGTTCAAACCGTCCTGAAAGTCAAGTTCAGTACCGGTCAGGTAGAAAAGGCTTTTTGCGTCAATAAATAATTTTAGTTCGGAAACTTCAACTATTGTATCATCCTCACGTTTTACATTATCAAATCCCAGTGAATAAGTAAAACCTGAGCATCCGCCCCCTTTAACACCTATTCTCAGACCGTAGTCTTCCGAGACATTGCTTTCCTTTCGCAATTTCTTAATTTGCTCTACTGCTTTTTCAGTTGCTTTAAAGTCTTTATTCTCATTCATTTTAATATAAATCCTTTTAACCTTAAAACATCTTCGATTAGTAGAAAGTTCCCAAAAAATTAAATTCTCTCCAAAATTTCTTTCAGATTTCAAAAATTTTTTGGTGGAATCGGACAGTCAATATCATCTGCCACAACCCTCTGGTCTGGTTTGTTCTTTAATTACTAAAAAAGTCTCGGATTATGGTCATTTGAACAAATTCATTTCTAATTAATATTTATTTGCTTGAAATACCAAATTATTTATTATTTTTGAAGATATGAATAGATCGATAACTAGTTTATTATCAGTAATCAGGTGTTTTATGAAAAAGATTTTATTATTTTTACTCCTGTCTCTCTTTTTGTTCATCTCATGTAATAAAGATGATAGTAATCTGGTCAATCCTACCAATCCACCAGTTCCGACATTATCTTCACCAATTAACGGATCGACAAATCAGTCCACATTACCGACATTAAACTGGAACGCGAGCAGTGGAGCCACGAGTTACACATTACAAGTTTCGGTAAGTAATACATTCACGAGTTATGTGTTTAATCAGAGCGGTTTGACAAGCACAAATCAGCAGGTGAGTGGGTTGAGCAATTCGACGACATATTATTGGCGGGTAAGTGCAACAAACGGTGTAGGCACCTCAGCCTGGTCAAATTCATCAAGTCCGTGGAATTTCACAACAATAGGGTCAGCACTCCCTGCGCCCACCTTATCCTCACCGGCAAACCATGCAACAAGTGTGTCTATTTCTCCTGCACTAATCTGGAATATAAGTACCGGAGCAACAAGTTACATATTTCAAGTATCAACAAGCAGTTCATTCGGAAGTTTTGTTTATAATCAAAGTGGAGTAACCGGAACAAGTCAGCAAGTTACCGGTTTAAGCAACAACACGAAATACTACTGGCGTGTAAGTGCAACAAACAGTGTTGACACATCAGCCTGGTCAAATTCGTCAAGCCCCTGGAATTTCACAACCGTTAGTGGTGGTGGTGGCGTTCCTTGCCCCGGTGTTCCTACTGTGACATATGGGGGAAAAACATATACGACAGTACAAATTGGTAATCAATGCTGGTTAAAAGAGAATCTTGATGTGGGAACGAGAATAAACGGTAGTGAAAATCCCGGTAATAACGACACAATAGAAAAATATTGTTATGATAATAATCCTGCAAATTGTAATACTTATGGCGGTTTATATCAATGGAATGAGGCAATGCTATATAGCTTAACAGAGGGTTCGCAAGGAATATGTCCAACTGGTTGGCACATACCGACAAACGCAGAGTTTGAAGCACTTAGAGCAGCTGTCAACGGTGATGGCAACGCATTAAAAGAAATAGGTCAAGGAACTGGGACTAACACAAGCGGCTTTTCCGCGTTGTTGGTGGGCTGCCGCACCACCAATGGTTACCTCGACTATTTAGGTATCGACGCTACCTTTTGGAGTTCGACGGAGTACAGCAGTAATCGCACGAACTACCTGTACCTTTACTACTATGGTAGCTATACCAACTTGGGCAACGACTATAAGGAATATGGTTTCAGTGTCCGTTGCGTGAAGAATTAGACAATTTTTCTCTTTGACTTATACCGCCGTAGGCGGTCAGATTATTTTTGATTTTGAGGACGTATGGCATTAGCAGAAGAATTGCCTGTTTATAGGCAACTAGATGTTTTGGCGCGAGTTGCGTTAATGCTGGAAAAAAAAACCCATGCACGCCACGTTGCCTAATATAAGGCAAAGTGAAGAGATAAATTAAAGTAATCCGATTAAACTTCACACAATATTTATTTTTTACATATTTCACTTACTACAGTTACTACGTTACTACAAACTGGCTTTTTACTCAGTTTTCGCCATTTTTTCTGTAGTAACATTACATATAAAATCAAAAAATAAGTTACTACAACCTCCTTTATTTCTCTCTTAACCTTATCCACAACCTTAACCTTAGCTCCCTCCTCCTTCGATCCTCCCTCGATCAAAGTCAAAAATTCATCCCTATTTTCACATCCCATCTCGGAAGTCAAATTTCGCACAAAAACCACCACAAACTCACAAAAAATCCTTCAATTTCAAGTCAAATCACCCCAATTTTATCCCCATTTTTCCATCCATCCACTCACACATCCATCCACTCACACATTCATCCATTCACTCATTTATCCATTCACTCATTCATCCATTCACACATATATCCATTCACACATACATCCATTCACACATTCATCCATTCACTCATTTATCCATTCACTCATACTACCCTCCGATCGAGAATTCACATCCCCGCCCCGTAAACCATTCCGGAAAATATCATAGATACGTAAAATAGTTTAATAGTTTCCACTAATTTTTATTATATTGATATTCACTATTTATGAGGTTCGGATATCTGCAATAATATCCTCTGATTATAGATACAACCCGGCTTCTCCTTCCGGGAAATTTGGAACAGGGAATCTTATTCCTTTCGTAATTCAAAGAATTGACAAATTTGCCGGAAATATGATTTTGAACAAATCCTGCTTGGATTGCTGTAACTTTATTACAGACCTTAAAAAAATAGTGATTAGTTCTTATTATCGATAACTATTCTGTTTATGGCCAAAATTGATATAATCATTTAAGCAATATTCATGGCAAACTTAATAAATATCTGTGGAAAAGTCTTTTGAAGTTTTCGCGATATTTTAAGGAAAAAACAACTTATGATACTTTCTAACAAATTATAAAGGATGAAAAATGAAAAACCTCAAAGTATTCTTACCACTGATAGGAATCCTTATCCTGCAGTTCTTCTGGACAGGATGTAATAAAACAGATAATTCAACAGATCCTACTGAAGATCCTGTTCAGTCAAAAGTAAAATCCGATCAGGCCTACTTGATGATCGAGACTGAAATGCATAAAATGCTCAATGGGAATTACAGTACTCCGTCTGATTTTGACCAGTTTAAATTTGCTTCTGCCCTGGTTCTTTACAACGAGGCAATTGCTCTGGATCCCAATAATACAGATGCCCAATTTGGTGTGGCACTTACCGAAATGCTGGCAGCTTATTCAGACGCTGCAATTAATAATCTTATTAAAGATATTGATTCATCAATGAATACGGGACAAAATAACTCACAGGTGCTCCGGGATCTTCTTTCCACTACGCTTCTCCCTAACTCTACTCAAAAAATGGCAATTAGCACTGCTCCCTTGGCGGCAGGATTAATATTCTCAATCCAGACCGCTCTTAAAGATCCTCCACTGATAAGCAGAATACAACAAGTGTTGCGCGATAATTTCCTCCCGAAAGTTCAATTCGCTATTGACCATCTCTCGAAAATTGAGGCAATTGAATCTTTTAAGTTTACAATCAGCGGTAAAATGCAGGGCGATCCCTCTTTGAAAGCTGTCACAATTTACCCCACTGAAGTGGCTTTGCTTAATGCTATGATGCATGCCCTGAAGTTTAATCTTCAGTCACTTCTTATCTATAAATTCGATCTTACTGACTATTCCCAAAATAGCTTGATTTCAGCCCTGAGTCAGAATAATACCTCCTTTTTTGTTCTTCAGGCAGATGGTAAACAAAGAGCTGCCGATACAAAAGTTACTTTTAGTACGATTATTACTAAAATGAGGAAGGCTATTGATTACCTTGAAAGAATTTCAGGTTCAAAATCTGATGCTGTGATAAAACTGGGTAATAATGGAATCAAACAGGCAGACTTGGATACAGTAAAAACTTATCTCACCAAACTCGAAACCGCTCTCTCATCCACTTATACTTTTGATTTAAAGGGCGCCGATACGGATGGGAATAATTATACTATTCAGGTTAATCTCGGAAACTTTTTTGCAAATCCGCCAAACAATCCAAAACAGGATTGGCTTCCTGCTTACTCTGTCACTCCCGAAGGTACAAAGAAAGTCCGGATTGAGTTTAACGCTGCGACTTATGCCGATTTTCTTTTCCCCGATCCTACTCTTGGTGGTTTTCTCCCAAATATGCCCCAGGAAACCTTAAAAAGGATCATGAAAATTGACAAAGATTATGCTTTCCTTTTTGGTGGTTATGTAAATCTGCTCCCCTACAATTACTATTCATCAATGAATGCTGAGGGAATAACGGTGAAAATAACAGTTAACAACATAACCTATAGCACTGTAACTCAATACTGGGGTGATTTTAGATTGTATATTCGTGAAGCCGGCGTTGTTCCTCAGCCAATTACTAAGATCACAGTTACTAAGGATGGGACTGAATATGAGATGCAGAATATTGGTTTCAGTTCTTTCCCTGATGTTCAGGCAAAGAAATCTGCATGGACTCCTGTTTTCTTCCCCAGACCTCCGATAGGTTTAACAGCAACAAAATTAAATTCTCCGCTTAGCGTAAATCTTGCTTGGAATCTCCAGGGAAGTTCATCAACTAATTATTATTGGACAGATACTTATATGGTCGAGAGAAAAACAGGTAATGGAACCTTTGCTGTTATTCCTGTTAATCCGGATTATTCAAATCTTTCTGCCGTAGATCCAAATGTTGTATCAGGAAATTCATATACTTACAGAATTCGATCATTGCTATCTGTCGAGTACTTAAATAATGGCAGTTATGATTTATTGCTTGTCCCGAAGAACATATTCTATTCAAATGAGGTTCCTGTAACACCGTAACAGTGGAAACAATAAATAATATTATATTATTGAAAATTATCTTTTCTTGATCAGGATGAGTGCAGATGTTGATTTTGCTTTTATTTTGTATTCTTATGGTAATATCTCCCGGAATGTTTTCTCAGGAATTATCATCTGCACTCCATCCGGATAATGGTGCTCTGTCGTTTAGCACTAAATTTTATAACCTTTACTCTGAAAACAGCCTCACTCGTAGAATATTTTCTGATGGTCACAATTTCGGTATTGATTTTCAGTATCCCACAAACTTTGGAACTTTTGCTGTCGACCTGAATCAAAATAGCCTCTCTTTCTATCATGAAGATAAAACTAATGGACTGAAGTTTAACCTGCTGAGAAGTGATCAGTCCTGTGAAGTGTCCTATCTAAACTCATTCGAATGGCTCTCAATCAAAGGGGGAATACAGTATCTTAGAACAAAAGATCAACCGCTGTTTAACTATAATGCGGGATTTGGATTTTCTTTCCAAGGAAAGGACTTTCAAAACTATGAAGTAATGTTTTCGCGTTCGAATTTACCGTTTAGTTTTTCGGCAGTTTATGAAACAGATAACGCTTATTTCATCAATCCGCTCTCCTTCCTCTCTATGGAGCATAAACTTTGCTACCGGTTTAGTTCTTTCCTTATTACGTCTGCTTTTGCTAAATATTATCCTAAAAAAATGAATCAGGATTTCTTCTATTCTCTTTCTGATCAGTCAGATATTAATGAATGGAACGCTAGACTGAAATATGAGAACGACAGATCTCAATTTAACTTTGATATTCAGAATGTCAATATGCGTTCTGAAATAGATCTCAGTCAGCAGAATCTGAGTTTTGGATACATCAATATTAAAAATATTGATTTCCTTAAGGGGGAATTGTCGTTTTCACACAGGTTCGGGCAGGGAAGTATTCTTTCTGTTTTTGCAAGGTATTATTATGCTAATGGAAATCTTGTGGGAAGTCTGGAATCATGGCCATTTGCATCTGTTATTCAATCATTGTTCCTGAATCGTTTATATTTTCGGGCATCCGGAAACTTAAATGCGCAGGAAATTGATGCATCTTTCTTGCTTCCTTTGAAGGATTTCATTGTAACTCCTCGTTTATCCTTTGTTCGGGTTGTCCCTGAATTAACTGTCGAAACCTGGCAACCGCTTTTTTTAGCTTTTGGCGCTTCCAATTATTCAAAATCGCAACTTTCTTTTACTGAAGCAGGATTTCTGTATCTTAATATCTTTTCACAGTTCAAATTCTGGGGTTTGAGTCTCGGTATAGAAGCAAATCAGATTCTTCCGTTATACTCAGTCTCTCCTGAGAAATCAGCCCAAACTCCGTCACCTTCTCCGGTTGGTTCGGAAAGCACTTCGAAGAAAACTGACGGTGGAAGATGGTTCAGGTTGTGGATTGGAATACCATTACAGTAGGAATATTTCACATAATTGTGACGGGTACATACGAACTGATTTGCGAAATCTAATGGATCAGAATCTGAATAGTGATCCTTAATAATTTTCTGCAAATCACGAATTAATCCCCTTATTCTTCTCATTAACCAACAGCTTCAGCTGTTGGCAATGATTGACCTTTTAAGTTTAGTTACTTTCAACTTTTTTTCTTAATTTTACGACTACAATATTTTTTAGGAATTTCATGACAGACAAAAGATCCGCAGGTATTTTACTACACCCAACCTCACTTCCGGGGAAATTCGGAATTGGGGATCTCGGTCCCAATGCTTATAAATTCATTGACTTTTTAGAAGCATCCGGTCAGACTCTCTGGCAGGTTTTTCCTCTTGGCCCAACAGGTTATGGGGATTCACCTTATCAGTGCTTGTCTGCATTTGCAGGTAATCCTATGCTTCTCAGTCCTGAAGTTTTGCTGCACGAGGGACTCCTCTCGGATGAAGATATCGACGATTATCCTGTTTCAAACAAATCTCACATCGATTACGGGGAGTTGATAACTGTTAAATCAAAGTTACTGAAAAAGGCATATAAAAACTTTAAGAAACGCAAACTCTTTGAGGAAAACGAATTTTGTGAGTATTGCATAAAAGAAAATTCATGGCTTGATGATTATACACTTTTTGCCGCCGCGAAAAATTTCCACAACGACTCACTATGGACTGAATGGGAAGAAGAGATAGCTGTTAGGAAACCTGAAGCACTCCTTGCATGGAAAGAAAAATTAGCAGATAAGATTCTTTATCATAAGTTCCTCCAATTTAAATTTTATTCCCAGTGGAAAAAATTAAAGGCTTACGCCAATGAAAATAATATTAAAATTATTGGGGACATGCCGATCTTTATTGCGTATGACAGCGCCGATCTTTGGGCAAATAAAGAATTGTTCACCGTGGATGAAAATGGGAAACTACTAACCGTTGCCGGCGTTCCTCCTGATTATTTCAGCGCAACCGGGCAGCTCTGGGGAAATCCTCTCTATAAATGGGATGTTATGAAGAAGGATGACTATGCCTGGTGGAGGAAAAGATTTACTGCACTTCTTCAATATGTTGATATCATTCGCATAGATCATTTCCGTGGATTCGAAGCATTCTGGGAAATCCCGGGTGACGCTCCGACTGCAGAAACAGGTAAGTGGATTAAAGCCCCGGGTGACGATCTCTTCACAACAATCAGGAAATATCTCGGTGTGTTTCCTATTATCGCCGAAGATCTTGGTATAATCACGCCTCCTGTTGAAGCTCTCCGCGATAAGTTTAACTTACCGGGTATGCGGATTCTTCAGTTTGCCTTTGGAAAGGATATGGAGAAGAAATTCCTCCCGCATAATTATGTAAAAAACACAGTCGTTCACACCGGTTCACACGATAACGACACGACCCGTGCCTATTTTGAAAAGGCAAAAGACCAAAACAACGATATTTATAGCTTTATGCAACGTTACCTTAATTACTATGGAGAGAATGTCTGTATTGAACTTATCAGGCTTGCATATTCATCGGTCGCGAATATTGTAGTTATCCCTATGCAGGATGTCCTGAATTTGGGGAGTGATGCGAGAATGAATTTCCCGGGAACATTGGGAGGGAACTGGACCTGGCGCCTTAAATGGTCTCAGATCACACCTGATCTGGCTAAGACCTATAAAACAATGGTTGAACTTTATGAGAGAGAAAGTAATAATAGAATTAAATAAATATGAATAAAAATAAAAAAGTTCAGATTGCTACTTGTTCACTGTTCATTCACATGGCTGAGGCGGACGGACATTTCGACGATGCCGAATTTGATATGATAATTCAGATTATGACAGATATTTTCAGATTGAATTCTAAAGATATCCACACCATCATTAGGGAGAGCAAGCACGAGCTCAAGGAGTCAATCAGCATTTCCGAATTCTCTTCCGTTATCAGGGATACTTTTACTGATGACGAAAAGTTTGAACTTATGCTTAATTTGTGGCGCTTGATCTACGTTGACAAAAGACTTGATATGTATGAAGATAATCTCATTAAAAAAATTGCGGCAAGTATTGGCGTAAGTCACAGGGAAATGATAGGAGCTAAAATGCTCATTCGTGAAGAAATGAAAATCGATTAAATATAAAAAGGAAATAATAATGGAATTCTTAAAAAAACTGGGTATAGAAGAAAAAAATTTCGGTTCATCAACCGGACTTCTTTGGAACAACACAACTTCTGAAGCAGAGCTGAAAATCCATTCACCCCTGGATGGTAAGTTCATAGCTTCAGTTCACCAGGCTTCTGCTGAGGATTATGAATCAGTAATGATGAAAGCCGAAGAAGCTTTCCTTTACTGGCGCAACGTTCCTGCTCCTAAAAGGGGAGAGATTGTCCGACTTATCGGAAATAAATTAAGAGAGTATAAACCTGAACTGGGAAAACTCGTTACTTATGAAATGGGAAAATCCCTTCAGGAAGGTTTGGGCGAAGTTCAGGAAATGATTGATATCTGTGACTTTGCAGTTGGTCTCTCAAGACAGCTTTACGGCTTTACGATGCACTCAGAGCGTCCGAAACACAGAATGTACGACCAATACCACCCCCTGGGGATTGTACTTACAATTTCGGCATTTAATTTCCCGGTAGCTGTTTGGTCTTGGAATGCAATGCTTGCCGCCGTTTGCGGAGATGTTAACGTTTGGAAACCCTCCTCAAAAACTCCCCTTACTGCAATTGCTGTTCAGAAGATAGTTTCTCAGGTATTGAAGGAAAATCACCTCCCTGAAGGTATTTTTAATCTGGTAATCGGTAAAGGCTCTTCAATTGGTGAAAGAATGCTTAATGATAAGAGAATTCCTCTGATTTCCGTTACCGGATCAACAAATGTTGGCAGACACGCAAATGAAGTTGTAGCTAAACGGTTCGGTAGGATGATTCTTGAACTCGGTGGCAATAATGCAATTATCATTACTCCCGAAGCAGATCTTAAAATCGCAACACCTGCTGTCGTCTTCGGAGCAGTCGGTACAGCAGGACAGCGCTGCACTTCGACACGACGTTTGATAATCCATGATTCAATGTACGAAAAAGTTAAGGAGATTCTGCTTAAGGCTTATTCAAGTCTTAAGGTGGGAAGTTCTTTTGATGAGAAAAACCATGTCGGTCCGCTTATTGATAAAGGCGCGGTTAAAACATTCAGTGAGGCTTTGAGCATGGTTAAAGCAGAAGGTGGCAAGGTTATTTTCGGCGGTGAGGTTCTTTCCGGTGAGGGTTATGAATCTGGCTGCTATGTTTCGCCTGCCATTGTCGAGGTAAGCAATGATTATAAAATTGTTCAGGAGGAAACTTTTGCTCCCATTCTCTATTTGATAAAATATACCGGTGGTGTGGAATATGCTATCAAGATTCAGAACGATGTCGTTCAGGGTCTCTCTTCTTCAATCTTCACAAATAACATGCGCGAAGCCGAGGAATTCCTTTCTCAGAATGGATCTGATTGCGGAATTGCGAATGTTAATATCGGGACTTCTGGCGCAGAAATTGGCGGGGCTTTCGGTGGTGAAAAGGAGACAGGTGGTGGCAGGGAATCTGGTTCGGATGCATGGAAAGCATACATGCGCCGCCAGACAAACACAATTAATTATAGTGCTCAGCTTCCCTTAGCCCAGGGCGTAAAATTCGTTATAGATAATTAAGCGATTCTTAAAAGAGAATCAATAACTCTTCGTATTTCAGATATATGCTGCGGAGTTGTTCCGCAGCATCCTCCTATTATGGATGCTCCGGCATTCACCAGTGCGGGAACAACTGATCCTGCATACTCGGGACTCTCAGGATAAATAATTCTCTTATCCTTTATAACAGGCAGTCCTGCATTTGCGTTGACTATCACCGGTAATCCTGGATTGCAGGTTTTTAATTCTCTGACGACTTCAATCATAGCCTCAAAACCATTTCCGCAATTCGTACCGATAAAATCGATTCCTGTCCCTTCTAATGCAGCTGATACATCTGAAGGAGTCAATCCCATCATAGTCTTAAACTCATTATCAACTGTTCTCTCAAAAGTCAGAGTTAGTATGACTTCAAGTGGTGTATTTTCTTTTGCAGCTTTTACGGCAATCTTTGCTTCCTCTGTATCGGAAAAGGTCTCTAAAAGCAATGCATCAGCACCCCCTTCGTACAGCGATTTTGCCTGAATTGAAAATGTTTCGTATAATTCATCCGTGGACACTTCTTCCATCAAAAGTAGTTTCCCTGTTGGGCCCATAGAACCAAGTACCAAAGCTTCATCTTTAACAGCTTCCTTAGATAAGGTTGCCGCAGTTTTGTTTATTTCCACAATCTTATTTTCAAGGGAATAGTGTTCGAGCCTGAATCTGTTCCCTCCAAAACTGTTAGTTTTTACTAAATCCGCCCCGGCTTCTTTATACGCAAAAGGAATTTCCCTTACTTTATCAGGGTAAGTTAAATTCCATCTTTCCGGGCATTCTCCCAATGCCAGTCCTTTCCCCTGAAGCAATGTTCCCCATGCTCCGTCACAAACCAGCAGTTTTTTCTTCTCTAACAATTCTCTTAATCTATTCATTTTTGTTCCTCTTAAAACAATAATCTATATCACAGATTGAACACTGATAATCTTCCTTGTTTGCGTTCTTTCCCACACCGATAAACCCGCTGATGCTCTTTATCGGAATCAGGAGTGAACTCTCAGTCAGTTCGACTCCGCAGAATTTTTCAGGCAGGAGTGAAAACAGTTTTTTCTGTTCTGATACTTTCCAGTTACAGTATCCGGGGCTGTATCGGTTTGTGATGTGCATATTAAAAGGGGAGAGTAGTTCTGTTATTTTGCTCTCTAAAATATTCCCCGCTTCCTCAGCAAGTTCTGAACCGATAACATCAAGAAGATAACCCTCAATAATGTCTCCCTTATTCATCAATTCTTTTGACTCTTTTTCCGGTTCCTTTCCTGCAGTCGAAACAAAAATTGCTATAGTATCCGACTTCCTGAACCTCTTTGTAATTATGTTTCCTGTGTCAAATTCAATTCCCTGTATCACTACACTATCATTGTGAATTTCTACTTCTCGTGGTGGAAACAACTTGAATCCGCATTTAATATTATTGTATCTATTAATTTTCTGAAGGGAATTGTCAATTATCGAACTGAACTCTTCGGTATTGTATGCTTCGTTCTTGAACCAGCCTTTGATTAATTCCTTTGGCAGGCTTATCAAACTTGAATCGATGGGAAATTCAAAAGCAGTCTGGAATATTTTGTCCTCCGGATTCATTCTATTTCTGAGTTATTGAATTATTCAGAAAATCGAGGGCACATTGGGGATCAGGGGAGTAAAAATCAGCATATATTGAATCTGCATACTCCTGCGTGACTGGGGCTCCTCCCACGAGAACTGGAAGTCTTGGATATGCTTTCTTGATTTCCGATATTATTTTTTCCATATTTAGCATCGTTGTTGTCAAAAGTGCGCTCAGACAAACTGCATTAGGAGAATCATTTTCAATTGAAGCAACAAATTTCTCAGGAGATACGTCAACTCCTAAGTCAATGACTTCCCAGCCTCCTCCGCGAATTATCATACCCAAAATATTCTTTCCAATATCATGGAGGTCTCCGCTCACTGTTCCTATAACCACTTTCCCTTTTGATTGAATTTCATTAGTAAGGAAAAACGGCTTAATATGGTTCATAGCTGTATTCATTGCTTTGGAGGCAATTAATACATCGGGGACAAAGGCTTTGTTTTGTCTGAATTTCTCACCGATTCTTCTCATACCTTCGATTAAACCTCGATTTAGGACTTCTGCCGGTGAAATCCCGGAACTGATAGCCTGAAATGTCAGCTCATCAGCGCCGTCTTCGCCCTTTAAATCAGGAGGGAATATCGACTTTGCATTTACTTTGCCTCTTTCCACACAAACGGCAATTCTTTCTAATATTTTATCCATAAACCTGTATTTTTAGTGAAATAATTCTCTTGTGGACTAGATCCTTTCATTCCAAGATTAACAAAAAGGAATTGACATAACAAAAATAATATCTTTTTTTGATTATCAAACAATAGATTATTGTCTTGATAAATCATCCTATTCGTTCCGATTATTCACATAAAGTAAAAACTCCTTTTAGAAAATCTCTATAAATTATTCTTAGGTTTGTAAATCGTCTAATTTCCTCTTGTTTCGCTACCCCGGACACAAAAAGAATGATAACAGGGGCCAAATATGATATAAACAGGTTCTGAAGACTAATAATAAGTTTCGTCGGTCATTTGTCAATAATTGAATTATTCGATAAAAAAATATTGAAGCAATACGAAAAATGTGTATTTTTACAAGTTATTTTAAATTTATTATGAAAATCAACTTTCTGATTTATACTCTTAGAAGATAATTCTGTTTTAATGAATATTGTTTATATTAATAATTTTGCAGGTTCAAAAACCTACGGAATGGAACTTCGCCCCTATTATTTATGCAAAAACTGGGTCAGTTCAGGGCATAAAGTCTCCATAATAGCATCATCATTTGTTCATACTCGGACAAAACAGCCCGTAGTTAATACCAATTTTCAAAAAGAGGTCATTGAGGGAGTAAATTATTACTGGATTAAATGTCCCAAATATGAAGGCATCGGTATTTCAAGGTTATTTAGTTTTATGCTGTTTATCCTGAGACTTATCTTCAAAAGTCGCTTTGCTGCAAAAAATATTAAGCCTGATTATGTAATCGCTTCTTCAACATATCTTCTTGACATTTATCCGGCTTTTCTTATAGCCCGGTTATCAAAAGCAAAATTAATCTATGAATTCCCTGATATTCAACCTTTATCCTTAATAGAATTATTCGGTTATTCAAAGTATCATCCTTTCATTTTCTTTCTTTCAATAACAGAAAAATTCATTTATCAGAAATCAGATAAAGTAATATCCGTTTTACCTAACGGATATGCTCACATGAAAAAATTCGGCTTGCCCCCTGAAAAATACTCCCTGATCCCTAATGGTATTGATGTTCAGTCGTGGAATGAATCCAAATTGGAAATTCCTGAAAGTTTAAGGAAACTTATTGATTCATACAACGGAAATAACTTTTTTTTGGTCGGTTATGCCGGTTATATAGCCAAACAGAATTCTTTGGAAACTCTCATTGCTACTGCAGAACTGCTTAAAGATAAAAAAATTATTTTTATTGTTGTTGGCGAAGGTCCCGATAAAGATTATCTCGTAAAATTAAGTGAAGAGAAAAAAACTGATAATGTTCGCTTCTGCGATAGGATCCCGAAAGAATCAGTCCCTGCGTTTTTATCAAGAATGGATTCACTCTTTATTGCTTTCAATAAACTCCATTTGTATGATTATGGTGTTAACACAAATAAACTATACGAATATATGATGCAGGGCAAACCTGTTATCCAGTCACAAAATGCCGGTAATGACCTGGTGGCTGAGGGAAATTGTGGTATTTCTTGCCCGGCAGAAGATCCGGAATCGATCTCAGAGGCAATAATTAAATTACAAAATTCATCTGAAATGATCCGCGAAGAGATGGGAAATAACGGAAGAAAGCATGTCATGGAAAATTATGACTATAAACGTTTGTCAGAGAGATATTTGCAGGTAATCCTAAAGTAGTATGAAAGTTTTATTGCTAGCAGCTCTAAATTCAGCTCACACAATCAAATGGGCAAATGCCCTTAATGCAAATGGGGTGAAAGTCTCTGTTGCTGGTTTACTTGATTATGACTCCTCTCAGTTTCATCCGGATATAGAGACTTTTAGTTTCAATATCTCCAAAAACATTAATTCTAAAAATTACGGTAGTTATTCAAAACTCCTTTATTTGAAAGTTCTGCCTGGGTTAAAGAAGATAATCAAATCGGCAAAACCTGATATTCTTCATTCACACCTTGCAACAAGCTATGGCCTTCTTGGTGCACTAACCAAATTCCATCCGTATATTGTGTCTGTTTGGGGTTTCGATGTGTATAGTTTCCCGCAAAAGTCAATTGTACATAGAAAAACTTTAGAATGGGTCTTCAAAAGGGCTGATTTAGTACTTTCTACCAGCCACATTATGGCAACTGAAACTTCTAAATACACAAATAAAAAAGTATCTGTTACTCCTTTCGGAATTGATACAGAAAAGTTTAAACCTGTGCTAAGGGGTCAACAGGATGAATGCGTTATCGGTACTGTAAAAAGCCTTGAAATGTGGTATGGTATTGATTATCTGCTGAGAGCTTTTCAAATCCTTAGAAAAAAATATCCTGAAAGAAAATTGAAACTGCTTATAGTTGGGGGAGGGAGCTTAATGAATCATTATAAAGAATTGGCTTCTCAACTAAAAATTGATGATGTAACTCGCTTTACTGGTTTTATCCCATATAAGGATATTGCAACTTATCATAATATGCTGGATATTTATGTAGCGGTTTCTACTTATCCTGATGAATCCTTTGGTGTAGCAATACTTGAAGCAAGTGCAAGTGGTAAACCAGTGATAGTTTCTTCGGTTGGAGGATTGCCCGAAGTAGTTATGGATGGGGAAACTGGTATCATCGTTCCGCCTAAAGATGAAATAGCAACTGCTGAAGCTATTGAAACATTTTTAATAGACAATGCTAAAAGAGAAAAAATGGGAAAAGCAGGGAGGGAATTCGTTATTAATAATTACGATTTGAATAATAATGTTATGAATATGATTTCAATATATAAATCAGCCTTGCTTTAGGATTCCTCATGAATATTAAAACTATAGATCAGAGTGACCTCGATAATATCTGTTTGATACACAAATTATCATTTGACTCTTCACATTTTACTTCTGTCCTGCCTATGGACTTGCTTAAAGAATATTATCAGAAAATAATTGAAAATTGTGAGTATAGAGTTATCGTTTACGATAACGACTTAAATAAAGCGGTTGGCTTTGCAATAGGTGCAAGAAAAATTTCAGATTTTTTAAATACTTTTATTAAAGAGCATTTCTTCAAATTACTGCTTATTTTAATAAAAAACCCCAAATTTTTAATCGAAAAAGTAATAGGAGTTTTATTTTCGTTGATTGCAAAAAAATCTGCTGTGTCCAAAGCTGAAGCAATTCTATTATCAATTACCGTTAATCCCAAAAATGAAATGAGGAGAAAAGGTCAGATTGTTCTTAACGAGTTTGAAAATGTCCTCAAAAAAGATGGTATAAAAGTTTACAGTCTTGGGGTAAGAAAAAACAATTCGAAAGCTGTTAATTTTTATCAAAGAAATGGTTTCTCCTTGGAATACTCCGAAAAAGAATCCGATTATTACACAAAAACCTTCTCTTAAAGGGTTGTTTTATACCATTTTAGTGTTTCATCAATCCCTTTATTTATATTATATATCGGATACCAATTCAGTTCTTTCTGAATCTTGGAAATGCTTATCACTCTTCTCCTGATATTGTCGATATCTCTTTCAGGCAGGTATTCCGCCGCAACTCCCAAACCATTTGCCTTTATAAGCTCTACAAGCTTGTTTACGGAAGTTTCTACCGATGTTCCGATATTGTATGTGTCTCCCAATCCTTTTGGATGTACAGCTGCCAGTATTGTTGCGTTTATTGCATCTTCAATAAATGTATAATCCCGGGTCTGTTCACCATCTCCGAAAATCTTTAAAGTTTGTCCTGTTAATGCATTATGCACAAATTTCCCCAAAACTCCGCAGTATGGATTGCGCGGGGATTGTCCGTAACCGTAAACATTGGAATATCTTACACAGGTTATTGGTAAATCATAAGTTAGATTATAGATATTCATATAGTTTTCCCCCAATAGCTTTGAGGCTGCGTAATGACTCAAAACATTCTTTGGGTCATCCTCTTCTAAAGGGAGTTTAGTATTGCTCCCGTATATGGAGGCAGATGAAGTATAAAGTACTCTCTCTAATTTATCACTTCTGTTTTGGTTTAAATAATTTAACATTATCAGTGTACCTTCACCGTTAACACTAAGATCCAGAAAAGGTTTTGAAGTAGCCAGTCCTATCTGAATGCATGCCAGATGAAAAATGTAATTGACGTCATCCAATAAAGGTAAAAAGTTCTGTTCATCAAGAATCGAAATTGGTTTAATATCGACCCTGTCTTTAATCTCATCTAGAACAGCTGGGGTGCTGTTCGAACAATCGTCTACAACCGTGACATCACAATTATATTCTTTTACAAGTTTTTTTACTAAATTATGACCCACAAAGCCCAATCCACCGGTAACTAAAACTTTTTTTCCGGCTATAGTTTGTATATAGTTTTTCATTCTGACACTTTCTTCAATTAGTAATTTGTAGTGGTTTTGAAATCATTTGGTTTCAAAAATATTCACTTCCCAAAAATAACTAAGGAATTTAATATAATAAATAAAAATTATTTTAGTTGTTAATAATTATATAGATTTTTAATTAACTACACGAAGTTTTTAGGACCTTTTTGACACAATATCTCTGTCTGCCGTCTCAATTCTTTTTCTGTCAAAATAAATGAGAATTGCAAACGAAATCCAGAAGGGGAGATCCGTGTTTATCATTCCATAACCCAAAATCCCTCCCCACTCAAAAAGTCCTCTTACAAACATACCAATTCCTAAACTAAGAATCGCCATGGTCAAAGAAAAAATTATTTTATCTTTATCGGAATAATATCGTCTTACTCTGTTTCCGATTCTCAAAAACGCAAATATTAAAAATCCTGCAGATAACAATCCCAAGACCCCAAGATCCGATAGCATGAATAGAAAATAATTATGTGCATGTCCGTATTCAATTTGATTGAAATGATGCCTTATCCATAATTCTTCCGGTGTCCCTAACATGAAGGGAATGTATTTATATAACAATTCTTTAGTCCCTCCCGGACCCGTGCCTAACAACCATTCATTCTCAATCAGACTCCAGGATGATTTTATTATTATGTCCCTTTGGCCTAACAAATCCTCAACTCTGAAATAAAAAGAAACTAATTCATCAAAAGGTGGGATGAATAGAAGAGCTATGCAAGACGCTAAAATAATAAGTGAATAATAAAATACCTTACGCCTATAACTATATAACAAATATAAGCCGGCAACTATAAGCGCTAATATTACAGCCCTTGAATTAATAAGAAATAACCCGAAGGTCAATAGTAAAGTTATTAATATGCTTGAAAACTTTAACCATACATTCTTTAAGTATATGAATAGTGTCAAATTAAATATTAAAGCGTAAATAATATAAATCCCTATAGTGTTTTTGTTTGTCATTAAATCTGAACTAAGGGAGAGAAAATACTCGCTTCCGAATGCCATTATGTCAAAGTTTTGTTGATACAACGCATAAAGTGTTAAAAAAGTATGGAAAAGAGCAGCTATCAGGATAGATGTTACGAAATAGATTACTGTCTTTAAGGATCCAATTAAGGAATATAAAATATAGATAATACCAAAGAAAATAATTTGCCTCAAAATATGCTGCCATCCTGCAAACATTTTATTGGCAAAAATTGAAGCTATAATAAGTGCGCTGAAATAAAAAACTAAAAACTGGACAAGTTCCTTAGATAATCTTGGTAGTTTGATTTCTTCATGAAGATTTCTTATTATAAACATTATACCAAGAAATGTCAGATTGAAATATTGTAGTAAATCTCTGAAGTCCGAACCTATGCTTCTCGAAAAAACAAGGAATGAGGATATAATCAAAAACAAAATTAAATCTGTCTTATCAAAGAAAAGAAGAAAAATGATGAATATGGGTATAATAAGAAACTCAATAAAATTCTGGAAAGGAGAGAGAAGAAGTGCAAATAACAAACCAAGCGCAACTGATCTGCCGGAGAATAGTTCTCTAATCATGGAACTGCCTGGCACTAAACTTCTTATCGTCACTGTTCTCTGTATGTTATTGTGAATCTATTGAGGAAAGTTTTTAGTCCTTCTTTTACTTTCTCTGCGGATAAATCTCTCATACACTCAATAGTTGGGCATTTGCGTCCCCCTAAAGTGTTGCAGAATTGCGTTTCGATGGGTGAGCAGCTTATAACTCTTCTTACATATCCGAATTTATCTCCATAAGGAATTGAGTATTCTGGATTTGATGGACCATAAACGATGAAGGTTAATTTTCCTAAGGCTTGCGCTATATGAACAGGACCTGAATCATTTGATATAAAAAGTGAACATCCTTTAATTAATTCAAATAATTCGTCTAATGAACTGGAATAATTGATATCAAATCCAAGATTCTCTATTTCTTCCTTCATTCCTGCTGATAATTGATTTGGTTCTGCAATAAATTCTACTCTGAAATCACTTCTTAACCACTTGGCAACCTCTACGAAATTATTAAATTCCCATTCTTTCGCTTTCCACCCTGCAAAAGGGAAAATAAGGATTTTCTTAATTCCCACAGTCGTGCATTCAAATTCAAAAAGTTTTTTGTCTATACTGCTCTTAAGAATTAATCGGACTGGATCAAGATACATATCCATGAGATGTGGAGATGTTCTTATTGGAGTGAAAAAATCATAAATCTTTCGGTAATAACGTAAATTCATCCCGGTTAACTTGGAAGAAGAAAGAAATATACTGGTTGCGGAATTAACCGTTCCTGTAATATCACTTATAAGATTTGGATTTATTTGTTTAACGAGTCTTCTTACAGAACTTTTTGCGAATCTGCTGTATATGAACTGGGACTCGGTCACAGTGTGAATATCGATATCCTTAAAAATATCCCTGTAAATTTTTGCTCCGGTAGAATAACAGAGAATATGTAGTGGCTCATTTGGGTAATCACGTCTTAAATGCCTAATCGCAGGAATTGTATAAACTGAATCTCCAAGTAAATGAAGACTTATTATCAGTATGCCATTCCCTTTTTTGCGTGAAAATCGTAATGCTCTCAATAGTGACAATGAATTATTGGTCAATAAGATTATGAGATTATGCAGAAACTTGCTATGCGCGAAAAACTGTGTGAATTCTATTTCCCGGGGATTTATTTTCATAATCCATTTCCTAGTATCTTTTTGACACCGTTAAGTTTCTCAGGTAGATAACTCGCAATAAAGATATCAAATATTCTTGATCTTATTACTATTGAATTTATTAGATAAATCGCTGAAAACAAAATTATTTCAAAAAGAGAATTTGAGAGAAATACTGTAGTAATTAATTTAGAAATGATATATGTAACAATCAGCGCAAAAAAACCATTTAATAGAATTAATGAGAATTCATAAAGAGTTGAACGGCTGATCGAAATATTCCCTTTATAAATTAAATAGATTATTGAAACGGAAAATAAGAAAGTATAGGAAATGACAGTACTGATTGCCAGACCCCTTTCCTGGTAATGTAAAACCAGAATTGAGTTTGATATTAATTTAATACTAATTGCAAGAATGTTGATGTAAAATAATGGTTTTACTCTCTCAACTACAAAATATACTTTGTGTATAATGGCATACATTCCATAAAATAATAGACTTAATGTCAGAATTTGAAGCATATCTCTGGATCTGACCGTATCCTGAGAGGAGAAATGTCCTCTTTCATAAATAAGTCTTATTATGAAATCTCCATAAAAGATAAACACTATGGCAAACCCTGTTAAGAGAAATGCAAGGATTAATAAGGCATCGCTGATTGATCTGTTAAACGATATTTTATCTTTTGAAAAATATGAATCTGAAATTTTAGGGAAAAGTGCAAGAGACAGACTAACCGAAATAAAGGCAATTGGAAGTATAAAAATTGTTGTTGAGTAATTTAGAATTGCAAACCCTCCGGGATTTACCGAGTCATAAAAATATCTGTCAAAAACAACATAAACCTGTCCAATAACTTCTATTAACAAAATGAAAAATAAAGATGACGAGATGGCTGAATATCCCTTCAGATTGAAGACTTTCTTAAAATTAAATTTTCGGAATATCTCCCTTGTGCTGAATATTAGAAAAATCAGCTGCACGCATGTGGCTGAAACATAAGCCATAGTTATAGAGTAAATACTGTAACTGTTGGAAAAGAGAATCAATATTGCGATAAAAACAATATTGAGGATAATTTGAGATATGATCGGGAGCTTGAAATTGTATTTTGCCTGATGATATGCGGCTAAAATGGAAATGAGAGCAGTTAGAGGAATCGTTATAAGTAAAATACGAAATGCGTTAACTGCAAGTAAAAGTAATTCCGGATTATTTGTTTGTACATAGAAATTGATTAAGGGTGTGGAAAAAATCAATAACATAATTGCTGCTGCAAAAGAAATACTTGTAAAGAAAAGTATCGATTTGTGGGTGATTAAACTGAGAGCTTCCTCGTTTTCAAATTTAGTTTTGTTGTAAATCGGAATGAAATAATTCTGCCCAAGATAATAAAGTATTGTGTTAATAACCGTTGGGAAAACAGCTGTTATTAAATAGATTTCAAATTCCTGACTCACTCCAAAATTATTGGCAAAGATAACTTCTCTGAAAAGTCCGAGAAATCTGGAAAGGACATTAAACAGAATTATTAAAAGGGAAGCGCCGGCAACAGTTTTAAAGAATTGCTTTGAAGACATTATTCAATATTTAACTGCTGCTTAAAAAATTGAATGGTTTTTAATAGGCCTTCTTCTCGCACCACATTTGGCTTCCATCCCAGAATGTTTCCGGCTTTTGATATATCCGGTTGTCTTACTTTAGGATCATCTTCCGGTAGGTCCTTATAAGTTATTTTGCTTTTAGAATTCGTCAGCATAATTACTTCTTCTGCAAATTTTTTAACAGTTATTTCGTCAGGATTCCCAATATTGACAGGCTCAATTTCTTCTGATATCAGAAGTCTGTAGATTCCTTCAACTTCATCGCTTACGTAACAAAAACTCCTTGTTTGAGATCCGTCACCAAAAACTGTAAGGTCTTTATTAAACAATGCCTGGCCTATAAAAGCAGGTAGTGCTCTGCCGTCATTCAGACGCATTCGAGGGCCATAAGTGTTAAAAATACGCACAATTCTTGTGGATACATTATGATATCTGTGATATGCCATTGTTAGTGCTTCGGCAAATCTTTTAGCTTCGTCATATACGCCTCGTGGACCGATCGGATTTACATTCCCCCAGTAATCTTCCTTTTGCGGATGCACATCCGGGTCACCGTATACTTCTGATGTTGATGCCAAAAGGAAAGTTGCATTCTTTTCTTTTGCTAAACCCAGAACCTTATGAGTCCCGAGTGAGCCTACTTTAAGCGTTTGTATGGGCAATTTCAGGTAATCTATAGGACTGGCTGGAGATGCAAAATGCAATATGTAATTAACCTGACCGGTGACATGAATATAATTTGTTATGTCATGCTTAATGAACTGAAAATTTTGATTTCCGAATAGATGTGAAACATTATCTAAATTTCCTGTTATAAGATTATCAATGCAGATTACTTTCATCCCCTTGGAAATTAGTTTGTCACATAAATGGGATCCCAGAAAACCAGCTCCTCCGGTAACTACCGCTACTATTTGTTCCGTGCTTGATTCATTCATACAAAGTTTCTGTCTTTCTACTGCTTTAAATATTTATTCATCTTCTTGTAGTCTATTAGAACCGATAAAGATAAAAGTAAGAAAATCAATAATCCGGCTATCACTGTGGAGAAAACAACTCTCGGACCGGAAGCTTTTAATGGAGGGATTGCGGAATCAAGAATCTCAACCGTGGGGATATCCCGGTTCTCTTGAACTTTTTCTTTATAAAATTGCTGCTGTAGTAATAAATAAACCTCATTTAGTATTCTGGATTCTCTGTAAATACTGGCAAGCTGCACACCAAGCTCGGGAGCTTCTCTGAAAGCAATCAAGAAATCATTGTTAGATGATTCTAATTTACTAAGTTGCTCTTTTAATTCACTGTTCTTTTTCCTTATGGACTGAAGTATTGTATTATCGTTGCTTAGGTTCTGCGAAAGGTAACCAAGATTAATTTCGTTAGATATAATCTCGCCCTTTAATTTTGCTGCTGCTTCTATTGAAACCTTTAATTGTTCACTCATGGATATAGTTTTATTTGTTTTCTGGAATACAATTAAAGAAGTTTCAACTGAATCCAGTTTCCTCTTTGTTTGATCAATCTGCTCACCGATATATATTCGTGTCTTCCTTGATTTTGCTGTCAGTTTGATCCTGTTTATTGAATCCAGCGCTTCAATATATGCATTGCATATATGTGCACTCAGTCTTTTGATTGAATCTGCACTCGTCTGGAAAAAACCAAATAATGGAGTTTGGGTTTGGTATGTGAGTTTTACTATGCCTTCTTTGGTTATCTCAATTTCCATTTCGGATTTTAATTTTCCCGAGGCTTCCTGTACATTATCGCTTGATAAATACTCTAATAATCTAAGTTTATTAACGACATATTCACTTGCAGATCTGCTTTTAAGAATTTCTCCGTAAAGCTGTGCATTCGCTGTCCCCTGAGGCATAACTAAATCGGAAAAATTTGCTCCCTGAAGAAGTGAACTTAGCCCGGGTGATGATTTCTGTTCAGGTGGGAGTATTGTAACCGTTGAATTATATGTGAAAGGGAAAACAAAATATAAAATCAAAAACACAAATAACGTACCTGTTATCGTAGGGGCGAATATTTTTTTTCGATGTGTAATTATTGCGTTAAGAATTGTTTGAATTGACATATTACCTCGTGCTTATGATGACTGCAACAGTGGCAGCTATAACTGTTGCAACTTGTCCTAAGATTGTTAATGTTGTTGTAAAGACATCCCAGAATTTTGGTGGTGGAGGATCTTCAAGTATCCAGATTGTATCACCCGGTTCAAGTTCTTCAATATTATCTGCATCTATCCACTCACCGGTATTTACTTTAATAACTCTTACATCAGACGTAAGAGCACGCCATCCAAATCCACCGGCGATCCTGATATAATCGTCAACTGTATACTCTTTATTAAATGGTACCTTCCCTGGATTTACTGCCTGTCCTAATATTATTATAAAGTTCTTTTCTTCAGGAATATCTATTACATCGCCTTTTCTCAGTGTAATATCTTCACTTTTGTCACCGGATACAAATAATCTTTGAAAATCAACTACGATTTTACCTGCTCTTTGTCTTGAACGTGACTTTAAATAATCGTATTCATCATCGGTCATATTCTCACGGGAGATAAGCTTTAGCCTCTCAAACTCAGGATCACTTTCTTTAATTCCGATATTTCGGGTAAGAGTGGCATCAACAAGTGAAGCCTCATCCATAACCCCCCCCGCACTTTCAATTATTTCAAACAGTGTGGTCTGGTCATCAACTATTTTGTAAACTCCGGGAAATTTCACGTAACCATTAATGACGACAACTTTATCTTCGTAGGCTTTTGAAAATTCCCTGATTACAACAATATCACCCGCTTGCAGGGGAATTGTTTTGCCATAAACTTCACTTAAAGAAAAGAAAATACTTTTTTGTGTTATTAAATCATCTTCGAATCTGATAATTTCCACTGAATCAGTTCTTGCTTTTTTTGTAATGCCTCCGGCTATATTTATGAGACTTTTAATATCTTCATTTTTAACATAAGGATAAGCACCGAAGAATTTGACCGCTCCCATAATAGTGACAATATAGTCTAATTTATCAACGTAAATGTAGCTCCCGTCTTCCAGAAGGGGGTTGTTAGCTTTAGTACCGTATCTTAATACGGCAATGTAATCAAAATATGTTACAGTTCCGGAGCTATTTGTAATACGGATATTTCGTAAGTCCGTCTTTTCGTAGAATATATCCTGATTATTAAATAAATCTGCTAATCTCGTATTGGCTGATACGGTAATGGAACCGCTGCTCTTTACATTACCATGAAGAAAGACTTTGATCGTTCTGTAATTAGCAAGAGATATGAATATTTCAACATTCCTGAATCCGGTCAAAATTCTTTCTTTCATTTTTTCTTTTGCTTCAAATAAGCTTAAGTCCTTTAAGTTTATTCCCCCGATTTTGGGAATATAGACACTTCCCTCAGGAGTTACACTCAGGTTAAAACTGTATTCATCCATTCCGTTTATTGAAATAAAAAATAGATCACCCGGACCAATTTTATATTCCTTCGGGTCTACGCTTCCTTCAGATGGAATAATGGGAGGCTGCTTCTCGGTTTGAGAAATTATCTGAATTGTTGTTAGCAGGAAAATAAAAAACACAAAATTAAATAAATTTTCTCTGTTCATAAAGTAATTCATATCTTTTTATAAATATCAAAATCTAAGAGATACGCGTCTCAGTGTTAAAATGCTTATTAACCATCCCAACAAAGGGCCTGTCAGAAATGCTGAATAATAGTAAAAAATATAATTATTCCTATTTAAATAAACAAAAATATCAAATTGATCGCTTATTAGAAAGTGCAAAATTAGTAATATTGAAGAAGTGATGATACCGGCAAGGGCTCCCAGTAATATTCCGTTAAGAATAATAGGCAGTTTGATTGCAAATGTCGAAGCTCCAACAAGTTTCATCGTTTCAATTTCGTCCTTTTTGTTCTCTATTATTAATCGGAGTGTTGAATAAATAAGATAAACTGCAATAATAATCAGGAATATAGTTAAACTGATAATATATTGATTTGCATTTTTAATGTAGGAATTAATTTCACTCAGAAAACTGTTCTGATATTCTATAGAGGTTACAATCGGATATCGCTTGATCTCTCTAGTGATAGTATTAATTTCCCGGTCATTGAAATAGGAATCTTTTGGGGTTAGAACAAATGATGCTGGTAGTGGGTTATAGTCCAGAATATCCCGGAAATCTTCACCGGTTTCTTTTATAAAATTCTCTACAGCTTCTTGTTTGGAAATAAAAACAAGTTCCTTTGTGAAATCTTTATCCTTTAACTCCTTCTCAACATCTCTTATTTGGAATTCGGTTAAATTATCTTCTAGGAAAATGTTAATCTTAAATGATTCCCTGATTTTGTCCTCTAAAATGGATGACATGAAAAAAGCAAGCAGGGAAAATTGGATTAACAGGAGCGCTATGGACATCGAAAAAAGCGAGAAGAAAAAAGCAAGCTTTGTTCTTTTAATTGATCTGAGGGATTCTTTTAATGCAAAATTGAGCATATTTAATTAAAAATTTGATTCATCCAACCAGCGTGAAATTTTCCACTCGTTGTTTATTTTTATAAAATTAAGATTCACTCTTCCGTCTATCCTTACTATATCAGAGGGATTGAATGTAATTAATAAATTAAAACTCCTTATTTGAGTATAAGAAACTGAGTCACCTGAGGATAGAACTACATTGTTCCAGATTAGGTCTAATCTCTCACAGTTCTTGAATAAAGAATAGGTTATTCTCATTTCCTCGTTCCTGCCCCAAGAAACATCATATCCGGCATCGTAATCCCGGTAAGTAAATACAAAATCATCACTTAGGATTTTTCCGTAAATTAATGTATCCTTAAAAGTATAGGCATATTTCATATTTTGAAAAACACCGTCTATGGTAGATTGATCTGAAATTGGAGAATCATTACTTATATCTGAAAAATCTTCTAAGGGTGCGAACGGATTGCATCCTGCTAAGAATAGAAAAATTAGGGGAAAGGCGTACTTCTTAATAGAAAACTCCTTTCAATTCACTCCAGGAAGGATTTGCGGATGTCTTAATATCCTGCCAGAAGAAAATTGACCAGATATTTTGGGAATCACGTATTAGTTTGAATTTAAGTTCACCCTGGAAATTATTGGGAATATTTACATCATTGTGAGGAACGTTAAGAGAATACTTTGCTGAGTAAAAAACACTGTCACCCTGAATCGTGCGTGAGGTGTCTTGTAGTGATAAAGTTATTGGTATATCTTCGGGAATTTTTGCGATTATATTATTAAGGTATTGTTCCTCGTTTAATAAAGTCCAGTCTTCTGAAAATATTGGGAATTTTGAAATTGCTTCAGCGCTGGGTGAAAAAACATAATTCAATTTTACAAATGATGAACCGGTCAGACATGCTAAATAATTTTGTGTATTTTTTTCGTTTAGAGAATTAACTAAGTTCTTTAGTACGATTTCCGATGAAAGTGCAGGTTGAAAGTTGGAACGGGGTTCTATAGGAGTCTCGGGATTTCTCGCTGTGAATAATTCGCAGCCATAAAGTAAAGTAATCAACGGTAATACTATTAAAAAGCTTTTTGGCATATAATTAGAAATCTTTGTGATTCTTCAATATTAAAGCTACTTCCATTATAATCTCCATACAAGCCTATAATTTTGAACCCTCTTTTTACAATTTCGGTTGATAATATCTCTGGATTATATAATTTAACATATTCATCATATTTTTTGATGACACTCCCTTTGGTCAGGATTATCGTTTTATGAACAACATCATCAGCTATTTCTCTATGCTGTTCTATTTTTATATCGTTAAATATTTCTGTGCTGTTCGATTCTAAATTCGATCGTACGTATCCCGAATTTAAGAAATCGAATACAAAATAACCTCCATTTATCAATTGGCCGTTGGCTATGGAAAATATATTAAAGTTTTTCTCGTCCTCTTTGTAATAGCCGAAGCTCGTAAAAAGGTTTAAGGCTATGAAGTACTTATTTGAAATCTCAAGTGTACTTAAATCTTGATTAATGAAATCAATATTAAGATTTTTCGAAAAGGAATCTGCTTTCGCAATTTCTATTAGAGTTTTGCTGATGTCAATTCCCGTGACATCGAATCCTCTTTCTGCAAAAGAAATCGAATGGCGGCCGTAACCGCAGGCTAAATCAATTACTTTTGAAACGGGAGGCGGATTTATTTTAGCAAGAATCAAATCCACAAGCTTTTCTGCTTCGGCAGAATTACGGTGCTTGTAAACTGAAATATACTCCGGGGAATTGAACCATTTCTCGTACCATGAATCCATGTTTTACAGGGAAATTCTCCCCAGTAAAGCTCTGCCAATTGTAGCTTCGTCTGCAAATTCAAGGTCCCCTCCAATAGGTAGTCCCCGGGCTATTCTTGTTAATTTCATTCCCAGTGGTTTCAGTATATTCACCAGATACATAGATGTCGCATCTCCCTCGGTATCCGGATTTAACGCAAGAATAATCTCTTCAATATTCTCATCCCTGAGTCGGGTAAGGAGTTCTTTAATTTTTAACTTATCATGTGTCATACCTGAAAGAGGGGAGAGGACTCCTCCTAAAACATGATATAGTCCGGAATACTCATTCGTTCTTTCAATTGCAATTATGTCACTGGCTTCTTCAACAACGCAAATAATTCCTTTTTCACGTTTTGGACTTAAGCATATCTCACAAATCTCATTTTCAGAGATGTTATAGCAGCGGGAACAGAAAGTTAATTTCTTCTTTAAGTCAACGATGGAGTTTATAAAATTGTAGAAATTTTCCTCATCAGTCTTCAGGAGGAATAATGATAACCTCTGCGCGGTTTTTTTCCCTATTCCCGGAAATTTACTGAATTCTTCAATGGCACGCTGTAATGGTTCTGCAATATTCACTTTGGCACCATGATATAATTAAAACCCGGGAATATTTAAGCCCGGCGGGATAATCCCTTTTGTTATTTTTGCCATCTCTTCTTCGGCCATTTTTGCCGCTGATGATAACGCCTTGTTAACTGCTGCCACTATAAGATCTTCCAAAAAATCCTTTTCATCTGCATTGATAACCTGCTTATCTATTTCAATTGAAATCACTTCCTTATTTCCGTTGGCAGTTGCTTTAATCAACCCACCGCCTGCTTCTTCGGTAATGGTTTTGTTTCCTAATTCACTTTGCACTTTAGCCATGTCCTCTTGCAGTTTTTGGACTTGCTTTAGCATTCCTTGCATTCCGCCCTTCATCATGTCAGTTTTCCTTTTTTATATAATACAACCTACAAATATATATATTTTCATTAATAATGTGAAATTATTGAATAAAATTAACTTGTTTATTTTCTTTTATTACTGTAATTTTAAAAATTAAATACGTTTTAAGAATTGAAAATCCGATCCCCTGACGGATAACTTAAATATTCTCGGATAACAAAATACATATAAAGTGGAAATTTTAACCAATTCTAAGCTTGAAGCCGGAAAAATCGAAATTTGCTTTACCGATAATCTGCTTATTGGCAAAACCTCAAAAGCGCGAATAAAAAATATCGGCAGTAAGATTTTGAGAATTAACTCGTTTTTCTTTGAGTATTTGACCGGTTTTAATGTCCCCACAGCCTATGAAAAGGTTAGTGAGGAAGGATGCATGGTTTTTGAAGAATTTGACAGGTTCGGGTTTCATATAAAAATCCAGAATATCGTAAACAAAAAGAATTCAAAAATATTTGGACTCAAAGAATTCTCCGAAATTAATATTCCTCTTTATGAATTCTTTTTGGATGATGAGGAAAAGTTCCTGATGAGTGATAGTCATCTTAATTCCTTTGGCTTAAGTAGTACTGAGGAATATAAAATGATGTTGAGAATCTGCTCAAAAACTAATGCCGTCTTGAAATCTTTTTTTGAGAGAAGAGGATTTATTTTCGCGGGCATAAATTGTAATTTTGGAAAATTAAAAAGTGGAAAGCTTGTTATTGTCGGTGATTTCTCTCCTTTTGGCTTAAAAATTGTTGATGCAAAAAATCAGTATGACAAGAATTTTGCTTTCAATCTTAAATCCGGTACTGCTTTGAGTCATTATGCCGATTTGTTAACTGATTTAATTATTATAAACGAAAAAGTTTAATATGTTTACGAAATACGGATATAACCTGATTGGTATTGCATTATTTATTTCCTTTGGACTTATTGTAACGGGTATTTTCATAAATAACCTTCCGTCTCGTGTTCTTCTTATTTTACTGGCAGTTTTAATTACTGGATTTACTTTGAATTTTTTCAGGGATCCTCAACGGATAATTCCTGATGGCGATAAAATTATTGTTTCTCCTGCAGACGGAAGAATCCTTTTTGTAAAAGATGTTGACGGAAATCCGCATATTAATGGAAAAGCCAGGCAGGTCTCTGTTTTTATGTCTCCTCTTAATGTACATGTTAACAGAATTCCCATTGATGGAATTGTAAAATTTGTAAAATATCATAATGGGAAGTTTCTTGTCGCTTACGATGATAAGGCAAGTAGTGAAAATGAACGCTCGGAATTTGTGATTGAATCAAAATACGGGAATGTTTTCTTTACTCAGGTTGCGGGATTTGTAGCAAGAAGACTTGTATTTGAACTTAAAAAAGGTGACCGTGTAAAAATGGGGGAGCGTTTTGGAATGATAAAGTTTGGAAGCCGTGTGGATGTGGTCGTCCCTTCTGAATGGATTATTAATGTGAAAAAGGATGATAAAGTCACCGCAGGTGAAACTATCCTTTTCAGAATTCCGGAGAAAAAATGAAAAACAATTTTAGCTTTAAACCGGTACTCCCGAATCTAATCACAACTGCTAATATATTTTTCGGGTTTTGGGCAATAATAAAAATTGCCGAAGGGGATTTCGTAACTGCTGCATTTTTCATCATAATTGCCGGTATAGCCGATGCTTTGGATGGCATTGTAGCCAGATTAATTAGAACCAGCAGCAAATTTGGAGTTGAATTGGATTCCTTGGCGGATGTTGTCAGTTTTGGATTAGCCCCTTCATTTTTAATTTATGCAGCCTATCTGAATGTTTTCGGAGGATGGGGAATTGCAGTTAGTTCCTTGTTGCTGATTTTCGGTGCGTATCGGCTTGCCCGCTTTAATTCAACTTTAGTTGGTTTTGATAAAAAATATTTTGTGGGCCTTCCAATTCCTGCATCTGCTTTAATGGTTGCTTCCTATATTATTTTCTTCAGTAATCAGTATCATCTGCAGAGAGTATATGCTGACTATGCGGTGTTTATGACTTTCGCCCTCGCCTTTCTTATGGTCAGTAAAGTGAAGTATGATACTCTCCCTAAATTAACTTGGCAGGGGATTAAGGAAAAGCCCTTAATTGTCGTGCTGATAATTGTATCCCTCCCCTTGGCTATTCTTACTGCAGGGAAAGCCCTTTTTTATATATTTATTTTTGTTATTTTGTTTGGTATATTTAGACAGATATTTAGATACTTTTTAAGAAAAAAATAATTGAAAATCCGATCTTTTGACGGAGAGTCACAGGTTATGACAATATTCATAGAGGTATTGAGTGTTTAAAGTAAAAGTTGTTGTAAGACGAAGAAAATCTATTTTAGATCCGCAGGGAAAAGCTGCAGAAAAAGGTGCTAAACTGTTAGGCATTCAGAATATTATGAATGTTAGAATTGACAAGCAAATTGAATTTCTTGTCGACTCAAAAGATGAGTCTGAGGCTGCGGCTGAAGTTAAAGATTTTTGCGATAAGCTTTTAGCTAATCCTATTATGGAAGATTACGATTATAACCTGGAAAGAATTGATGACAATTAAATTTGGCGTTGTTGTCTTCCCGGGTTCTAACTGTGATCATGATGCTTATTATGCACTTAGAAAGGTTTTGGGATACGAAGTCACTTTCCTTTGGCATAAAGACTCTGATCTTCAGGGATGCGATGTCCTTATTCTCCCTGGTGGTTTTTCATACGGGGATTACCTTCGTCCCGGTGCTGTTGCTAAATTATCGCCCATTATGAATTCCGTCGTTACTTTTGCTGAGAAGGGCGGAATAGTTATTGGCATTTGTAACGGATTTCAGGTTCTTGTCGAGTCAGGTTTATTGCCTGGCGTTCTTTTAAGGAATGATAATCTCAGGTTTATTTGTAAAGATGTTCATATAACTGCAGTTAATGAAAATACAATCTTTACAAATCAACTTCCAAAAAAAACAATAAAAGTCCCCATTGCTCATGGAGACGGTAATTATTTCGCTGATAAATCAATTTTGAGCTCATTAGAAAAAAATAATCAGATAGTATTCAAATATTCTTCCGAAAATGGTGAAATTGATTCTGCGTTTAACCCAAACGGTTCACTCCTGAATATTGCCGGCATTCAGAATAAAAAAGGCAATGTATTGGGCATGATGCCCCATCCGGAAAGATCATCCGATCCTTGTTTATTCAAGACTGATGGAGCATTTGTTTTTAAGTCAATTTTTAATAATTTAATTAGTAGGTAAAATAATGTTCTCGAATTTAGGCGTAACTGAAATTCTCATTATCGCTGTTGTTCTTATCCTTCTGTTTGGTGCCAAGAAGATACCCGAATTGGCTCAGGGCATTGGTAAAGGTCTGAAAGAGTTTAAGAAATCCGTAAAAGATACGGACGACGATTCTGCTCAGAATAACAATAAAACAAATACAAAATAGTATTTTAGGTCATTTTCGGATTATATAATGTTTTCTAATATTGGAACTGGCGAAATAATTGTTGTAGTCCTGGTTGCTCTCTTGGTTTTTGGACCAAAAAAACTCCCTGAGATGGCAAGGAATTTCGGCAAAGCTTTCAGCCAATTTAAAAAGTCTTACCAGGATGTGGAAAATGAAATTAAAAATACTATCGATGATGAAAAGCATAACGATAAAACCAGGTAGTTCTCCGCAAATATATATCCGTTCATACTCTGAATAGTCACTTAAATATGCTCACAGCTTACGCAAATTTTTCCGAAAAGACAGAGAAGTTAAAACAGGGCAAACTTAACCTTGTGAATAATATTCATGAATTTCTTACTCTTATCAGTGAAAAAAAAGAGCTTAATACTTTTAATTCCGTTTTCAGTCAGGAAGGCATTTCTAAAGCTGCTGAAGTTCAGGTTAAAATTGACAAAGGTATCGGAGGGAAACTGGCTGGAATGGTTATGTCAGTTAAAGATGTCCTATCTGTCAAAAATAAGCCCATGACTTCCTCCTCCAATATGTTACGCAACTTTATTGCTCAGTATTCCGCTACCGTAATTGAAAAACTTGAGAAGGAAGATGCGATAATTATCGGTAAGACAAACTGCGATGAATTCGCTATGGGATCAACTAATGAAACTTCTGCTTTCGGTGTTGTCCGGAATCCCGTCAACAAAGACTTTGTCCCCGGTGGTTCAAGCGGAGGTTCTGCTGCTGCTGTTGCTGCAAATCTCTGTGATGTCTCCCTCGGAACCGATACAGGCGGATCAATTCGCCAGCCCGCATCATTTTGTGGCGTATATGGGTTTAAGCCCACTTACTCCCTCGTATCAAGATATGGACTTACTTCTTACGCCTCTTCCTTTGATACAATCGGCCCTATTGCTAAAAATGTTTCTGATATAGCTTGTGTTATGGACGTTATCGCCGGTCATGATCCGAAAGACTCAACTTCATCGGATGTTGCAAAAATCAACTTTTGTGATCATGAACCTTTAGCAAAAAATTTGAGAATAGGTGTTCCAAAAGAGTATCTGTCGGAAGGTCTTGACTTCGAAATTAGCGATGCTGTTAATCGCTATCTTGATAAAGTCAGGGAAAAAGGTTTCAGGATTGAGTTCATTTGCCTGCCGCATACAGACTATGCGGTCGCTGCATATTATATCTTAACAACTGCTGAAGCATCCTCAAATTTATCAAGATATGACGGAGTAAGGTATGCTTTTAGGTCAGATTCATTCTCCAATCTTGATGAAATGTACAGAGCAACTCGCACTGAAGGATTCGGTGATGAGGTCAAGCTTAGAATTATGCTTGGAACTTACGTCCTCTCATCAGGCTATTATGAAGCATATTACCGGAAAGCTCAAAAAGTCCGGAGACTAATAAAAAATGATTTTGACGCTGCATTCCAAAATGTTGACATTATTATCGCCCCCACTACTCCGCATATAGGTCAGCGAATCGGTGCGAAACCTGAAAACCCCTTACAGATGTATTTGGGGGATATATATACAACATCAGCAAATTTAGCAGGCATTCCGGTGCTTAATATTCCGGTTGGATATTCAAAAAGCGGATTGCCAATCGGAGTGCAAGTCCTTGCTAATCAGTTTAATGATAAAATGCTTATTAACTTTGGCAGTGAAATGGTCTGAAATTCCATTTATGTATATTAACTTAAAATTGAAAATCCGGTCCCTTGACGGATAATATTTACTAAATTGAAAATTAATCGGAAGGAAAAATGATAAATTTTGTTGGAACATATCAGGTAGTCCCGTCACTGCCAAAACAGCTGGAAAAATTAAGAGAACTCGCTTACAACCTTTATTGGAGTTGGTCCCACGAAACGCGCTCCCTCTTTAGAAGAATGGATAGGGAGTTGTGGGAGGGATTGAATCATAACCCGGTTCTCCTTTTGGGCAAGATAAGCCAGGAGAGGCTTGAAGAACTCTCAAATGATGATGGTTTTATCTCCCAGATGAATCACGCTTATGATTCTCTACACCGTTATCTTAAAGAGCAGACTTGGTTCAATAAAAATTATTCATCAAAGAAAAAGCTTAACATAATTTATTTCTCCGCTGAGTTCGGTTTGGCTGAATGCCTTCAGACCTACTCGGGTGGCCTCGGTATTTTAGCAGGTGATCATCTTAAGTCCGCAAGCGATTTGGGTTTGCCCCTTAGTGGCATCGGACTTCTCTATAAGGAAGGATACTTCCAGCAATATCTTAGTTCCGATGGCTGGCAGCTTGAAAGATATGAAATTAACGATTTCGAAAACCTTCCCATGAAAAGGGTTGTGGACACCAAAAATAACCCTCTTATTTTATCGGTTAATTTCCCCGGACGCGAGGTTTATTACCAGGTCTGGAAAATATTAGTAGGTAGAGTACCCCTTTATCTCCTTGATACTAACCTTCCCCAAAACAGCTCTGCAGACCGTAAGATTACTGAAACTCTCTATGGCGGAAATAATGAAACCAGAATTCAGCAGGAGATCATCCTGGGAATTGGCGGAATACGCTTCCTTCATGCAATTGGAATTAAACCGAATATTTGCCACATGAACGAAGGTCACTCAGCTTTCCTCTCCCTCGAAAGAATAAATCAAATGATGCAATCAGAGGGCCTGACATTCAAGGAAGCAAAAGAAGTCGGCTTCTATTCCAATATTTTCACAACTCACACTCCCGTCCCCGCTGGAATAGATGTATTTTCAAATGATTTAATCGAAAAATATTTCGGTGATTATTATAGAAATTCCTTGAAGATTTCTGACAGGGAATTCTTCGCTCTCGGTGATATCATGAAAGAAGTAAATGCCTCCTGTTTCAACATGGCACACCTTGCAATGAACACTGCTGGGTTTATTAACGGTGTTAGTAAACTTCATGGTGTTGTCTCCAAAAAAATGTGGTCTTTTGGCTTTAAGGACATTCCTTTCAATGAAATTCCAATCGGATCTATTACTAATGGTGTCCACACCCGCACACATCTGTCGAAAGATATGGAAGAGTTGTTCCAGCAATACTTGGGTGATTCATTCTTGAATACTTCTGATAACATTAATCTATGGGATAAAATAGATAATATCCCTTCCGAAGAACTTTGGCGCACTCACGAAAGAAGACGCGAAAGGTTAGTGGCATTTGCCAGGATGCGCCTCGTTAATCAAATCAAGTCCCGTGGCGGTAATATTAATGAAATCAGGGAAGCCAAAGAAGTTTTGGATCCTTCTGTTTTGACTATAGGCTTTGCAAGAAGGTTTGCAACCTATAAAAGAGGCTCTCTCATATTCAGTGATCTTGAAAGGCTTGCCGATATTCTTCATAATCCCGATTATCCTGTTCAGTTGATTTTTGCCGGTAAAGCGCATCCCAAGGATGATGAAGGCAAAAAACTGATTCAGGAAATCGTAGGGATTACTAACGATGAGAAATTCAGGAACAAGGTTGTTTTCATTGAAAATTACGATATGAATGTTGCCCGTCAGTTGGTTGAAGGTTGTGATATCTGGCTTAACACTCCCAGAAGACCGCTTGAGGCTTCCGGAACATCTGGCATGAAAGTTATTGCCAATGGAGGATTAAACTTTTCCGTCCTTGACGGCTGGTGGGATGAAGGTTTTGACCCCGAATTAGGCTGGAAAATTGGAAACGGCGAGGAGTATACTGATATTGATTATCAGGATGAAGTCGAATCACGTGAGTTGTACAACACTCTTGAACGTGAAATTATCCCTATGTTCTATGACAGGAAATCCGATAAACTCCCCAGAAAATGGATTGGGGTGATGCGCAAATCCATTAAACAGCTCGGATCTTTCTTCAACACCGACAGAATGGTCAGGGAGTATTTTGAAAAATACTATCTGATTGCATCTGAAAAAAGAAATGCTCTGTCCCTGGATCAATGGAAAAATGCAAGAATACTGGCTGAATGGAAAGAAAAAATCGTAAATAATTGGCATCAGATCGAAATTCTTAAAATTGATGCTCCGCAACCTAATAAAGAAATTCTCGTTCGCGATTCTTATACTGTCACTGCCGAAATAAAACTCGGCAATATCGATCCTTCTGAAGTATCCGTTCAGTTATATTACGGACCCGTAAAAAAACAGGATGATCCTAATAATAATAAGATAGAAGTTATGAAGCTCGCTAAACAGAAAAATAACGGTAACTCAGTCCATAACTTTACTGGTTCTATTAAAAGTTACGAGAGCGGATTGTTTGGGTTTACTATTCGCATTCTCCCTCAGCATAATTTATTGATTCAGCCCTTCGAGGTTGGTAAAGTTTACTGGGCAAAATAAAACTTGTCAAATCAAAAATACAAATTAATTTTTGCATTTGGATTAGTTTACATAGTCTGGGGTGCTACGTACCTTGGAATAAAGATTGCGATCGAATCTGTACCCCCATTTATGATGGCAGGTGTCCGGCATCTCACTGCCGGTATTATTCTTTTTACTGTTGTAAAATTAAGTGGAAAGATGGTAATAAAGCGGGAACATGTCAGGTCAAACGCCGTTATCGGGGCTTTACTCCTCCTCGGTGGCAATGGGGGAGTAGTCTGGGCGGAGAAAATTGTCCCCTCTGGACTTGCCGCTCTCCTCGTTTCTATGGTCCCTATCTGGATTCTCCTGATAAACTGGTCAGTATTAAAACGGGGTAAGCCTTCTGCTACTAAATCTATCGGAGTTGTTTTGGGAATAGTAGGGCTTCTTTTTTTGATTAGTCCAATGGAACTGTTAAAGGCCGAAGGAATAAATCTTTATGGTGCAATTGCTTTGATGGGGGCCTCTCTTACCTGGTCCATTGGCTCTGTTTACACTCAATATGCACCTATGCCCGAATCCAAATTCGCTGCTATTTCTATACAAATGTTGTCCGGCGGATCTCTCCTCCTCTTATTGAGTCTCTTGGTCGGTGAATTTAATTACTTTGATATCGCTCAGGTTACTTCCAATTCTATCTTTGCTCTCCTTTTCCTGATTGTCTTTGGATCATTAATTGCTTATAGCGCATATATTTGGCTTCTGCACACCGCCGGTCCCTCACTTACTTCAACCTATGCTTATGTTAATCCTGTTGTGGCTGTTTTTCTTGGGTGGTTGATAGCCTCTGAACCAATGAATCTTAGAATTATTATCTCATCAGTCATAATCATTTCAGCTGTGGTCTTGATAACTACCGACCATAAAAATATTCGTAAAAATTTAAAATCCAATCCCTTGATGAAAGAGTTAAAACATAACTCATAAATACACGGACAATATACCGGATTTCTGATAACACACCCAATTTTCCGCTTCCGTCATGTCTGTTTTGTCTCAAAATGAGACAAATTTCATCTTCCCAAAATTGGGTCTAACTTCGATCTAAGTTCGATCAAAGTAGCCTCCAACCCCTTTCCCGTGTCTCAAAATGAAACACATGTCTCAAATTGAGACACCGTTTTGTCTCAAAATGAGACAAGCTTTTTTCTCTTAGGTTTACTACAAAAAAATTACTATGTTGCACTAACATTAATAAAAAATTAAAGATATGAATCTTGACGTAATAGCATTTACCGCTCATCCTGATGATGCCGAGCTGGCGATGGGCGGAACCCTCATTAAGCTCGCGATGAATGATCTGCGTGTTGGGATTGTTGATCTTACCCGTGGTGAATTAGGAACCCGCGGCTCCGCGGAAACACGCCAGAAAGAAGCCTTCCAGGCTGCCATTATCCTTAAAACTGCTCTTAGAGAAAACCTTAACATTCCTGACGGTGATATTCAGAATAATAAGGAAAATTTAATGAAGGTCATTATGTGTATCAGAAAATACAGACCGAAAATTATTTTTGCTCCTTACTTTAACGACAGGCATCCCGATCATATTGCTGTTAGTAAACTTGCTAAGAAAGCCTGTTTCTATTCGGGCTTACCAAAAATCAGGACATTTGACAAGGAGAAACCACAGGAAGCTTACAGGCCGGAGAAACTCTTCTATTTCATGCAGACTTACACTTTTATCCCCTCTTTTATTGTTGATATCAGCGATACCTTCGAATTAAAAATGAAGGCTATGAGAGCTTATGAATCCCAGTTCTATAATCCTAAAAGCACTGAACCCGAAACTTTTATTAGTAAACCCGGATTTATTAAATTCATCGAATCGAGAGCGGAATTTTACGGATTTAAAATTGGTAAAGCTTATGGTGAACCCTTCTATACCGAAGAGTCTGTTGAGTTAAATCTTGTTGACACTGTAAAGGGAATCAGTTGATTTCAGCCGGGTAATTATCCGAAATAATATATCCGTCTTTCATCTCAACTAAGTAATCGGCAAGTTTCATCAGTTCCTGGTTATGAGTGACTATCACTAAAGTCTTCTTGTAATCATCCCTCAATCTTAAAAAGATACTGTGGATTAAGTTACTGTTATTTGTATCCAGGTTCCCCGTCGGTTCATCCGCAAATATTATTTCCGGATCATTTGCCAATGCTCTTGCAAGGGCAATTCTTTGCTGTTCGCCGCCGCTCAGTTCCGCAGGTTTATGGTCAATCCTCTCCTCAAGCCCCATCTCCTTCAGTAAGCGGATACTATTCTCTTTTGCCTTCTTAAAGTTGTTCTTGAATACAATCTGCGGAATAATAACATTCTCAAGAGCGCTGAACTCCGGAAGCAGGTGATGAAACTGAAATACAAAACCGATATTCTCATTTCTGAACCTTGCAAGTTTCTCATCACTTAGCTTAAGTAAATTTGTCTCATCAATCAGAACTGTTCCTTCATCAGGTTTATCCAGACCGCTTAAAATATGAAGGAGAGTGCTTTTCCCCGCTCCTGATGCACCAAATATAACTGTGATTTTATTCCTTGGAACTGTAATAGAAATGTTCTTGAGCACTGTCAGATTATTCTTCGTAACAGTGTTATAAGATTTAGTGATATTTTCAGCTTTTATAATCAATTCATTCATATCTAAATTATTCCCATTTAATTGCATCAATAGGATTTACTGAAGCCGCCTTTTTTGCCGGATAAATCGCCGCCAGCAGCGAAAGAACAAACGAAGCTAATCCGACCGCAAAGAAATCCGATATCCTTAATTGCATTGGCAGCGAGTCGATTTTATATTGTGTCGGGTCAAGCGGATATATATTAAATGTTACCTGAAGATAATAGACCAATAGTCCTAAAGCAAATCCGCTTAGTGTCCCGATAATCCCCACATATAAGCCCTGAAATATAAATATCTTCGTTATAGAATTCTCCCTTAGCCCGATGGCCCTCAGCAATCCGATATCCCTTTTCTTTTCAATAACCGACATCGTAAGCGAACCGAGTATATTAAAGACAGCCACCGCAATAATAAGTGAAAGAATCAGGTAAGCAATCCATCTCTCAATTTTCATCACCGAGTAAAGATTTTTGTGAAGGTCATACCATGTCAGTATTTCAAAATCCTTGTCACTAATCTCATCCTGAAAAGAGTCCTTAAAGGAATTAGCGCTGTTTATATCCTTTAATCTTAGCTCAAATCCCTGAAAAGTATTCTTTGCATTTAACAAATTTTGTACTGCTTTTATCGGTCCTAAGATCAATTGTCCGTCATATTCCTGATTATTCGTACTGAATATCCCCGCAATCTTGAATGTCTGTGTCTTGGGTAATGAATAACTTATAATAGACCTCTCAATCCCTGCAGGGGAAACGAGAACCAGCGTGTCTCCAACCAGAAGCTGCATCTTATCTGCAAGTTGAATCCCAATGAATATCCCCGGTGCTGCATCCGTGGAATTCGTATCTATCTCCCCCGTAAATAAATGTTTATCTAATCCGTAAACACCGGATGCTTTAGCCAGGTCAATCCCTTTAATTTCCGCTACCATATTCATCTTCCCCTGAATAGCAAGCACTTTACTGCTTATAAAAGGGGAGTAGGTATCTATTCCCGAATTCTTTATTTGCGCCTCTAACTCTCCCAATCTCTTTTGTGCCTCTTCATTCTTTATCTCAATTCTTATATGCGGATCAAAACTCGTGAAGAAAGAAGTCACTAAATCACTGAAACCGTTAAAGACTGCAAGCACTACAATCAATGCCCCTACCCCTATGCTAATACCCGTTATCGAAAGATAAGAGATAATAGTAATAAAATTAATCTTATGCTTTGAGATTAAATACCTGCGGGCTATGAATGACTCAAGTTTCATCAGTTAAACCTCAGTGTGGATATCGCGCTTATTCTCGAGGCAATCCAGCTTGGTAAAATTGCCACTATAACAGCTAAAATGAAACTCAGAATCGATATTCCCATAAAAATCTTCGGATCGAAAATTAAGGGCACTTGCGAAGTAAAATAAATTTCAGCAGGCAGTGTAATTATCGAATAATTCAATTGCAGCCAGATCAGCGCAAAGGCAAACAGGTTCCCGGCTGCTACTCCAATAAAACCTATAAAAACTCCATGCTGAAGGAAGATCATGTTTATTTTTCGCTTGCTTACTCCCAGCGATTTGAATACCCCTATTGCTGAAGTCTTCTCCATTACAACCATCAGAAGAGTGCTTACAATATTAAAAATAGCCACAATTATAATCAGGGCTAACACTATTGGAATTGGCTTCTTCTGGAGTTCTATCCATGTAAAAATCTGCCTGTAAATTTGAAACACAGTCGTCACATAGTGCGGGTAGCGCAAATTTTCCTGAAGCACGTATGTCAGGCTGTCAATAGCAGATATATTGTTTAGTTTTATTTCATATCCCGAAATATTCTCTCCGAAATTGAAGAGGGTAGCAGCCGAGCTAATATTAATATATGCAAAGTTGTTGTCATATTTAGCCAGGCCGCTTTCAAAAATTCCCGCAACCTCAAATTTCTCAATTGACGGTGGATTCTCCGCCGATGGTACTTCATTATTCCTCAATGCAAAAATATTCACTTTATCACCCACTTTTATAAAAAGCTTGGATGCCAAAGTTTTCCCTATTATCATCTCATTCTTCCCTGCGCTTAAATTCTTTTTTCCCTCAAGTATTCTCAAATCCTTAAGTCCCTTGAAATACTCAGGATTCACCCCCTTAAGTGTAATCCCCTCATTAATTCCTTTTTTATTAATAATAGCAAGTGACGAGATATATGGCTCAATCCTCTCCATATTTCTCCCCAGTACCCTTTTCATATATTCAGTATTTCTTTCTACTGAAGGGAGCTGGTTATTGCTGAAACCTACTACCTGAATATGCGAGTCAAGATTAATTAATTTTTCCGTTAGCAGCTTCTCAAATCCCTGAAGCACACTGATAGAAATTATCAGTGTTGCCACACCAATCGCTATTCCTGCAATAGCTATTACGGAGAAAAAGGAAAAGGCTTTTGAGTCTTTTTTTGAGAAAAGGAATCTTTTTGTAACGAAAAATGTAAACATTAATCCAAAATTAATAAATTTGAACTTAAAAGATAAAAAAATTAAATTAGAATTGGTAATTTAAATAAAGAATATTATCTTTGTAATCTATTTTTTAATAAGTATTGTAATTTCTGCATTACAGTTTACTGAATTTATGATATAATTATTTCGGGGCGTAGCGTAGCCCGGTTCATCGCGCCTGCTTTGGGAGCAGGAGGTCGCAGGTTCAAATCCTGCCGCCCCGACATAAAATTATAATAGTTGGTTATTAAGCGCCCGTAGCTCAACCAGACAGAGCATCCCGATCTATCGGGAGGGTTAGTAAAGTAAATAAAGAAGTATTAAGATGCGCCCGTAGCTCAACCAGACAGAGCATCCCGATCTATCGGGAGGGTTAGTAAAGTAAATAAAGAAGTATTAAGATGCGCCCGTAGCTCAACCGGACAGAGCACCAGCCTTCTAAGCTGGGGGTTAGTGGTTCGAGTCCACTCGGGCGTACAAATTGCCCCGGGAATTAGATAACCTTTACATGGTGGGTATAGCTCAGTTGGTTAGAGCACCAGGTTGTGGCCCTGGGGGTCGAGGGTTCAAATCCCTCTACTCACCCAACAAAACTTTTAATGATGACACAAGGCCCCATCGTCTAGTGGTTAGGACATAGCCCTTTCACGGCTGTAACAGGGGTTCAAATCCCCTTGGGGTCACCACTTTTACCCTCATCTTCACGAGATTATGAGGGTTTTTTATTCCCCTTATCTCTCTTTTTATTGTTACTATTTGCAAAATAGTATGCAACATTTCTTCACCTGAAAAACTTAATTTTTACTGTTTTACTTTTTCCTTCCACAATGTTTTTGCTGTGGCACAAACTTTATTACTATCTTGAACTTTTATAATATGGAGGAAAGAATTGTCAGTAATATCTTTCTTGGTCAAAGACAAAATTGTATCACCATTTTGAGCTTCTGCAACAAAACGTCCTTCTATCGAAGCCAAATAACAATTGTCTACAACATCTTCGTCCATCGAATCGATTACCCATTGAAAATATTTAATATTGTTTAAATGCTTATACATGTCTATATCAAACCGGTTGACATCAAATTTCTTGATATAACTCCCTGAATCATTTGCTTCCATTTTCTTGGTAATGTCATGTTTTATTGATTCTTCATTAGAGGAAGACCATTTCTCTTTTATGTCAGGAAATATTTGGATAGGTCTTCTCCTTTTAATATCAAAGAAAACCCAAAGACCTTTAGCTCTTCCAATAATATTTTCTTGTCCATCATAAATAATGTTTTCCCTGATCCCTTTTATAAATGAGTAGTTTGACAGCCATGTTCTAATGACAATCTTTTCTTTATAGGTGGGATAACGTTCCATTTGTATAATCCCGGAAAGCAACACCCAGCCGATATCTTGTTCTCGAAGGTTATATAAACTAGTATCTATAGAATAACAATGATCTGCAGCTGTCTCTTCGAGTAAAGTTAAAATGGTAGTTGGTGAAGCGTGACCGGATTTATCCATTTCAGAATATCTTAACTCAAATATTTTATCAAAATAATTTTCCATATTCTCTTTTTATAGATTATCTAAATATTCAGTTTAGCTTTTTGTAAAACTAATGAAGTAATAATGCAACCTCATCCTTTAATTAATATTGTATGCAAAAATAATATTATTTTTAGGGATTGCCAAGTACATAAAACTATGTGTGTTTCATATATATTGCCTTTATCTGCTATTTAGAATATAAGCAATCCGGAAAACTTCGTTACCTGCGATTCATATTAGCTTTTATGAATTAAACTAATTCATTTCTCTTAACGTCTAATAGATAATTATTTATTTAGTTTTGAAATCTCGAATTCGTTAAATTATAATGTAAATTAAAAACTTTTTAGGTCTATTGAAGAAAATATTATCATTATTAATTATCCTGCTCATTACTGCCTCTTCCTTCCCGCAGGTGGACACAACCGTAAGTCTTGCTTTTAAGAATAACCGCAGATATAATCCAAGTAGTATTGACTTCAAACCGCCTACCGATTTGGAACAGCTTTATGACAGTTTCCTTCTTACTAAGCAGGCTAATACCGGTGATTACTATGCCATGCATGAACTCGGCGTAAGATATCTCATTGGATCAGGGTTCCCTGCTGACACTAATAAAAGCTTTTTCTGGATCAATAAAGCTGCTCTGGGGGGGATAGCAATTGCTCAATATAATCTCGGAATCTTTTATAATAACGGATGGGGGACTCAATGGAATCCTTTTAAGGCCTTTGACAACTTTCTCCGTGCTGCCGAGAATAACTTCCCTGATGCTCAGTTCGCCGTCGGGATAGTTTATTCTGAAGATTTGCTCGTTAAAAGAGACCTTAAGAGCTCTTACTTCTGGATGAAAAAAGCAGCTCTAAACGGAGTAAAGAATGCAAAAAAAATACTTGAGGAATTTGAACTCAAAGGTTTAAAATCTGAACAGGATGCAGAGGAATTCTCAGAGGAGAATCTTCGCGGGAATTCAAACAATTTGTTCCAGCTGATGTATATTGATTTCTCTGTCTCTGATTCTCAATATGTCGTGAAGGATTCTATCATCATCCACGAAGCCCTTCGTACACAGGATAGTGTCAAATTAAAACCTGTTTCAGATAACACAGCAGCAAACAGTTTATTCATAGATTCTCTGTTTGTTTATAAGATGGAGATAGAAGCGGAATTTGGCAGCCCTGAGGCACTGAATTATCTTGGAAAACTTTATGAAAACGGTATATTCTACAAAAAGGATTTAATTAAAGCAGCGGTTTGTTATATTAGGGCATTCAGGCTTGACTCAATCATCGGGCACCGGTTATTAATGAATCTCCTCGCTTCAAAAAACTTCTATACAGTATTAAAATCAAATGCACTGTCTGGGGATACTGACTCTAAGTTTGTGTGGTCTTTCCTGATCTTAAACAGTCTTGATAATCAGTTGATCAATTCAGACGCCGTGAAAATGCTTTATGAAAATGCTGAAATGAATCACATCCCTTCAATCATAGAATTGGGTACTGTCCTTTACAGGGGCACAGGCGTTAAGCAGGAGCGGGAAAAGGGTATCTCTTTCTGGAAAAAAGGGGAGGAACTCGGTAATGATGAGGCAAAAGTCCGGCTGCTGCTGAATGGGATATTAAATCTCGAATATAACACTGAGGATTTCACATGGATAATTCAGTATCTGCAGAATTCAGTTAAAAACAATTCCGTTTTGGGTACCGTTGTGCTAGGCTTATGCTACGAACGTGGACTCGGGGTGGAAAGTAGCTTCGCTATGGCATCCGAAAACTACAGGCTTGCTGCTATCCGCGGAAGCGTCGCAGGTTATGAATCCCTTAAACGATTATATGAAAGCGTCCGGCCGAATTAAACGGTTTTATTAACTCTTTTTCTTTACTGAAGAATACATTGACAGGTCGTACTCTATTACAGTCTCAGGCATTTCAAGTCTGCGTAATTTAAGTCCAGCCTTTTCAAAAAATTCCTCAGCCATTGTATCATGATAATCAGAAAATATCACAATCTCCTTTATCCCTGCGGCAATAAGTCCCTTTGCACAATTAGTGCATGGCATATTGGTAACATAAGCTGTAGAACCTTTTGTATTGACTCCATGGGAAGAACACTGCAAAATGGCGTTCATTTCTGCATGTATTGTCCTTATACAATGATTGTCCACTACAAGGCACCCAGCGTCTTCGCAATGCTCATCTCCCGGAATTGATCCGTTATATCCTGTGGAAAGAATTTGTTTGTCTTTTACCAGAACACAACCGCAGTGCATTCTTGGACACGTTGCTCGCTCGGAAACTAACATCGCCACTTTAAGGAAATATTGATCCCATGCCGGTCTTTTTTTATTCATATTACTCATTTCTCTAAAACTAATTTCTGATTCTTTATAAAAAAAAGTTTGTATAATATTCAAAATATATTTATTTTTACAATCTGAATTTTTTAGGGCAGGTAGCTCAGTTGGTAGAGCAAAGGACTGAAAATCCTTGTGTCGGCGGTTCAATTCCGTCCCTGCCCACCAAAAAGGAATTAAGTTATCTTAATTCCTTTTCTCTTTTTAAATACTCTTAGTTCGTATAGTTCAAATCAACTATCTTCAGTTCGCCGGGGTATGTGATATTCCCGAAAGTTGTTCCTACAGTCGGCTTGGCATAAAGCTGTATATTGGAACTTCCTTTCCCTACTCCCATTACCTGTAAAGCAACATTAAGTAAATCCTGATAGCTGCCGTCCTTAAAACTTTTAGCAAGGTCAAATGTAATCTGCAATGGGATAATCGTAACCTGGCCTGTCCCCGGAACACTCACAGGTGCCCCGATGTTGCCTGAGAGAAGATCTTTATTGTTGATATTCAGTCTGTATGGGAAGGCACTGATTGTTGCATTGGTTGCTGCGTATCCGCCTGTTCCGTCATTTGGATTCTTGGCTTCAACATTTAATGTGAAAGTCAGGGGCAGCACTCCCTTGGAAAAACTTGAGGCAATGGAAAGAATTTCCATTGCAGAGAAATCGCTTACTCTTGTTTTACCCATCACATTTATTCCTGCAACTTGGACATTATTGGCAGACCCAAGCTTGAATTGCAGCCTTGAGAGATTAGTAAATGTTTTAACTACACTGCAGCTCTGAAATAGAAATGTTGATATTACCAGAGTTAATAGTATTCTTTTCATTTTATGCCTCGCTATATGGTTACTAAATTGTATTCATAATTTTGCTTACTGACTCATTGATTTTGAAGATAATCAATTCCGCCACTTTCAGCGCTCTTAGCGCATCTTCACCGGTCACTGCTGTCATTGTATCCTCTGCAATCGCTTTCACAAACAATTCCAGCTCAAATTTCAATGCATTAACCTTCAGTTTTTCAGGCTGTTGGTAAATTATTTTCTTTCTCTTCTCTCCAACCCCAAGGTCACCAAGACTCATATAAGGACCGTCAACATCTTTATCGTGGGGTACCAGATGCATTACTTCCGATTTCCCGTCGTCAAAGTCTATTGAAATATAGGCATCCTTCTGGAATAACCTCATCTTCCTCATTTTCTTTTGGGATATTCTGCTTGCTGTAACGTTCGCAACCGCACCATTCTCAAATTCAATTCTTGCATTGGCTATATCAATTGAATCGGATACAACCGCAATACCGCTGGCATCAACCTTGCACACGCGGCTCTTTACAAGCGAAAGGATTATATCGATATCATGGATCATTAAATCAAGCACAACTGCCACATCACTCCCTCGTGGGTTAAACGAAGCAAGCCTGTCACTCTGAACAAACAGCGGGTTGTCCAGATATTTCTCCACAGCTAACAGCGCAGGGTTAAAGCGTTCTACGTGCCCTACCTGGATTTTCAGAAAATTCTTCCCGGCAATTTCAAGCAGTTCCTCAGCTTCCTCAATTGTCGCGGTTATCGGCTTCTCAATAAAGCAGTGTATGTTTTTTTCAAGGCACTCTTTGGCAATCTTATAGTGACTGCTGGTTGTTGCTGCGATTGAAACTGCGGAAACCGAACTTATCAGCTCATCAAGGGATTGATAAGCCTTTGTCTTAAATTCCTCTGCAACGGTCTTTGCTTTCTCATAGTCCAGGTCATATATCCCGGTTAACTCACAATTCCCAATTTCGCCTAACAACTTTGTGTGAAATTTCCCTAAATGACCTACACCCGCAACACCAATTTTAACTTTTTCCATAATTCTCTTTTTCTATTTTAACAATAAATAAACTATAAACCCAGAAGGTTCCTTAAATAATCTTTGAACACAATATAATCAGTGCAAAGATAATAATTTTTCAAAAACATGGTTGCCAGGGAAAGTTCTCCGGCATTAACGTAATTAATATAAATGGATGCTATCAGTGATGAATGCTCCCTGCTGAACTGGCAGTCCGTTATTATCGGTTTACTGTCAAGAATTCCTGTTAATTCTTCTGTCTCAACAATAAATATGTTATAGACCTCATCATTGGCTGAATAAAGTTTACTACCGTCATACATCAAAACATTTAGTGGTGAATATGATGTTCCGTTTGCCAGATTCAATGAATCAAGTTCCGGATAGCCGATAATAAGTAAGTTTGAGGAGATCTCATCCGAATATGTCATAAACGGCTCCAGAACTCCCGATTTTACGGAATCAATAACATAGAGAGAATCATACAGATTCAGAATATAAGCACTGAAAGTAGTCAATCCGCTCTGCTTGTTTTTGCTTGTTACAATTAGTTCACTTTTATCGTCATTATTCAGTTCAGCCCCAAGAATCTTCGGCGAAGAAAGTCCGTCAATAGAAAGTGTTTGCCCCGAATACTTTACCGTCACAGAAGTACTATCCTTATTGATAAGGATGTTAACATCATCAAGAGACTGACCCCGGATTTCAGGAATAATTAAAACAAGAAAACAAATAAAAAATTTGTACATTATCGATATCATTTAATTTTTGTAGTTTAAAATAACGAAAATATTAGTTATTTCTATGGAAAAGCTTGAAAAATAATAGTTGTTAATCCTGTTAGGGACAATATGCCAATAAATAAAATAAGTACCTTAATTGAGAAAATACGCAAAGAGAAATTATATCCCCTTGCTAAACCAATTAGCACCGGTTCTTTCAGAAGTATAAAAGCCATAATGCAGGAAGAAGGTTTCCCCGGCCTTGACGACTGCATGTATGATCTCTATAAAGTCTCGGATGGCGTTGCTTATAACGGAGTTGAGCTGTTCAGTTGTTTACCTGATTCATTAATGGACGGTGATTACACTCTTCCCGATATTATCTCTTCAAACCAGTCTTTCAGGCAATATTATTCGGACTATGAAGATTATAAAGAGTCTTTCATCTATCTTGGAAGAACAGATGAAGATCTCCTCCTTTTCGATGCCGAATTGGGGAAGTATCTTATTTGCGCAAGGGAAGACCTTATGGTGTATGAAGAGGCCGTTACCTTTGAAGCTTTTATCCGGAAAGTTTTTAAGGGTAGATTCTGAACCGTCTGAATTTGCACTGTCGCGATTATTTGTTTTGACCGTAAAAATAATCTTTGCGTTTTTTGGTATTATTTTAGTAACTTAGCAAGGTTTTTAATCAAAATTTTTCTGGCAGGGTAACCTGCCATTTTTGCAAAGATACAGGAGTTAAATAATGGCACTTAAAGAGAAAATAACTGAAGAATTAAAAGGAGCTATGAAGAGCGGTGATAAGCTCCGCCTTGAAACTATCCGTTCAATCCGCGCTTTAATTCTGGAATTTGAAAAAAGCGGTTCCAATATGACTATCACTGAGGAAGATGAGGTCAGGATGCTCACTTCCGCAGTCAAAAAGCGTAAGGAATCTATCGAGCAGTATCAAAAAGCCGGCAGGACTGACCTCAGCGAAAAAGAGGAAAAGGAACTCGCCATCCTTATGGAGTTTATGCCAAAGCAGATGGATGAAACTGAAATCCTGGAATATGTAAAAAAGATAGCCGCAGAAATCGGTGCTGTCTCCAAAACAGATTTTCCAAAGCTTATGCCTCTCGTTGTCAAAAACCTTAAAGGAAAAGCGGAAGGAAAGATGATCAAGACTGCCGTTGAACAAGTGCTCTCATGATTTTCAATAACAGTCTTCAGACTCTTAAAACGGTACAGCTATGAATTATATTGATATTTTTGTTTTAATATTTGTGATAATCGCTTTTATTCTCGGATTTAAGGATGGTTTAGTCCGTAAACTGATAGGCTTTGTTGGGTTTGTCGCGGGTCTGTTATTGGGAATTATTCTCGCCGGCCCGCTCGGAGGAGTCCTTAACAAAATATTCGGATTTGAAGATTACTTTGCAAAGATAACTGCGGGAGTTATTATCTTCATTGTTGTGATCGTTAGCGCTGCCCTCATTAAAAGAGTAGTACATCCTCACGACAAAGTAAATAACCTGATCAACAGGATTACCGGGGGAGTGATGGGGACTCTTCAGATAGTCGTTTTTGTTAGCAGCATTTTCTTTCTCCTCAATACATTCGATTTCCCAAGTCCTTACGCAAGAGAGAAATCATTTACTTATAATACTGTTGCCCGTATTCTCCCCGCTCTCATTGACCTTATCGTTGAACATTCTCCTGCGGCGGAAAAGACCATCAAGAATTATATCATAGACAGGGATTCCCTATAAAATATGTCTTTACGCGATAACGAGCTTACTCTGGAATTCCCTAAGGTACTCAAGTACATTTCAAATTACGGTCAGACAGAGGCAGGAAAGAATTTAATTAATGAACTTCAGCCTCTTCGCAACAGTAATATAGTTGCTCTGGAAGGGAAGTGTGCAACTGAAGCAAAAGAAATTCTGATACGCTCCCAGTATCCTCCCCTTGATTATCTTCCCGATATTAACGAGCCTCTCAGGATCTGTAAAATTGACGGGGCTGTTCTTGAAGTAAAGCAGATAATGTCAATCCTCTCCCTGGCTCAGATGTCCAGAAATATGCTTCGCTTCCTCGGTGACAACGTTGCCATTGCCCCTGAGTTGAAACTGAAAGGTTTCCACCTCTTTTCGGATAAAGTACTGGAACATCATATCACGTCTCTTATTACCGAAAGCGGGGAAATTAAAGATTCCGCAAGTAAAGCTCTTAAGGATATCAGGGCAGACATACGTTCTAAAAAAGAAGACCTCCAGAGGATGGTTAACCGTCTCGTAAAGGATCTCTCAGATCAGGATTTAGTCCGGGAGGATTACATAACCCTGAGAGAGGGGAGAGTGGTTATTCCGGTAAAGGCTGAGCATAAGCGCCATATAAAAGGCTTTATACACTCCGAATCAGCCACGGGACAGACTGTCTATATCGAACCAGAGGAAACACTCAATCTTAATAACGAGATTGTCTCCCTTTCCTTTGCGGAAAAGCGTGAGATTGAGAGGATACTCAAAGAGCTTACAAAGAAAATCGCCGGGCGAAGTAACGAACTCTTAAATTCGCTTGTTATCGTTTCCGAAATAGATAAGTATTTCGCCATAGCAAAGTATTCAATTGAAATTCAGGGCTCCTTCCCGACTCTCATGCAGGATAAACCCTTTTATATATCAGAGGCAAGGCATCCTATTCTTATAAAGAAGCGTACACGGGCATCTACAGTCCCGCTAAACCTTAAAATTGACAACAATAAAGTGATTATCGTCACCGGCCCAAATGCGGGAGGGAAGACAGTTGTCCTTAAGAATGTCGGACTTCTCTCTATTATGGTACAGAGCGGAATACACATTCCGGCCTCACCCGATTCCAATTTTCATCTTTTTAACCGGGTCTTTGTGGATATCGGTGATAAGCAGTCCATAGAAGATGATCTTAGCACATTCAGTTCACATCTCTCTAATCTTTTTCATATAATCAATGAAGCTGACGAAAAATCGTTAGTTCTCCTGGATGAACTTGGCACCGGCACTGAGCCTGCTGCAGGCAGCGCATTGGCCATAGCAATAATAATGAAGCTTAAGGAAAAGAAGTCAACTGTTCTGGCTGCCACTCACCTTGGTGCCCTTAAACTGATTGCCAATGACACATCCGGTATTGAAAATGCCTCCATGGAATTCGATTCTGCGGAACTCAAACCTACGTATATTTTCAGGCAAGGATTGCCCGGTTCAAGTTATGCCTTTGAAATTGCTAAAAGAATCGGTTTTGACGATCAGATCCTTAGCATAGCTTCTTCACATCTGAATCCTGAACAGGAACGTTTTGACAAGAGCCTCCTTGAGATGGAAAACAGGACCCGTTCCCTTGAGGAGAAGCTTAGCGCTGCCGAGATCAATAATACAAAACTTCAGGGATTGATTACACTTTATAATTCAAAAATTGCTAAATTAGATAAAGAGAAAAAGTTAATTCTTAAAGATTCTCAGGACGCAGGGGAAAAATACCTTCGCGAAGCAAAATTGGCCGTCAACTCGATAATTAAAGAAATACGCGAGTCGCAGGCATCCAAAGATTCAATCAGGAATGCTAATGTAACCCTCCAGAACTTCGTAACTGTTACAAAAAAACTCTACGAAGAGGATAAACCGGTTAAACATGAAGAATATTCCTTTAAGACCGGCGATACGGTTAAAATAAAGGGTTCTAATTCAACAGGAAAGATAACTGAGTTTCTCAGGAATAATGAGTGGGCTTTTATCAATTCAGGCACCATGAAACTTAAGGTAAAGGTGTCAGACCTTGAACCCTCAGCCCCTGAAAAGACAAAACCAAAGTTCAGTGAATACAGCGTTATCAGTCAGGAAGGTCACGGCTTCAGAATTGACATAAGGGGAAAGAAGCCCGAAGAGATCGAATTTGAAGTCATTAAATTTATTGACACTTCATATTCCTCAGGTTTGGACAGGATTGAAATTCTTCACGGAAAGGGGACAGGCGTGTTAAAGAAAACTGTAAAAGAAATTCTCGACGGTCATCATGGCGTAAAATCATATCATTTTGCCCCTGTTGAATACGGAGGAGAAGGCATAACTATTGTAGAATTAAAATAGGAAGCATGTGTTTAAGAAAGTATTAATATTCAATAGAGGCGAAATAGCAGTCAGGATCGCTAAGACAGTTAACGAGCTTGGCATGATATCGGCTGTCCTTTATTCGGATGCCGATAGGAGCGCTCTCCACACCCGCTATTCTGATGAGTCCTACTCAATTGGCGGTTATTACCCGGCGGAGAGTTATCTCGATGTGGATAAAGTCATATCCACTGCTAAAAGAATCAAGGCAGATGCAATTCACCCCGGATACGGTTTTCTTTCTGAAAATGCCGAATTTATCAAGGCAGTTGAGGATAGCGGAATCGCCTTCATCGGACCTTCCTCAAAAACCGTCCGGGTGATGGGCAAGAAGACCGATGCGCGCAGACTGATGCATTCTAAAGGTGTTCCTATTGTCCCCGGAACCATTGACCCTATCTCTTCTCTTGAAGAAGCAAAGAGACTTGTCTTGGGAATTGGTTTCCCGGTACTGATTAAAGCCTCCGCAGGCGGTGGTGGGAAAGGGATGAAGAAAGTGACTAAGATGGAGGAGTTTGACGATGCTTTCGAATCCGCCAAAAGGGAAGCCCTGAAAGCCTTCAAGGATGACTCTGTATTTATTGAAAAGCTTATTGAAGACCCCCGCCACATTGAAGTCCAGATACTTGCCGATAAACACGGCAATTATGTCCATCTCTTTGAGCGCGAATGCTCAATGCAGAGAAGGCATCAGAAAGTGATTGAGGAAGCTCCCTCTTCCTGTCTCGATGATGCTACCCGGAAGAAGATTACGGAATATGCTCTCCTTGCCGCAAAAGCCTGCGGTTATTATAACGCGGGAACAGTTGAATGTCTTGTTGATAAGAATAATAATATCTATTTTCTTGAAATGAATACCCGTCTGCAGGTTGAGCATCCGGTTACGGAGCTGATAACAGGTATAGATCTTGTCAGAGAGCAGATATTCATAGCCATGGACAGGAAACTTGAGCTGACTCAGGATAACATAAAACTCCGGGGGCACGCCATAGAATGCCGCATTTATGCTGAAGATCCTGATAATAACTTTCTCCCGACCACCGGAAAAGTCATGCTCCACAGGCTCCCGTCAGGACCCGGTTTAAGAGTTGACCGTGGCATTGATTTCGGGTCGGAAGTTGGTATCTACTATGATCCCCTATTAACCAAGCTTTGTGCCTATGGTAAGGATAGAACCAGTGCTATAGAAAGAATGAACATAGCCCTCTCAAATTATTTAATTGCAGGGCTTTACACCAATATATCCTTCCTGAAATGGATCATAAACAACGAAAAGTTCAAAAAAGGGGATTATCACATAAATTTCATTGAAAAAGAGTTCCAGTCCCTGCCACCGAACGAATGGAAGAAGCACGGAACTAAGGAAGCCGAGCTCTTTGCCACCGCTTTTGCAGCCATATTCAGAAATAACAAGCGGACTCAAAGTGCCGTGCTCCCGGTAAATCATTCTGAAAAAAATAATTGGGGAGGCAACCTTGAGTAATGATTATCAAATTGACGTAAACTCAGTCGAAAAAGAGGCCATAGTCATCTCTTCGGATAGGATTGCGATCGACGGTAAAGAGTATTTCTATGAACTGATTGAAAACAACAAATATCACTATTCACTCCGTCTTAATGACAGGGTATATGAAGTAATAAAAGTTGATGAAAATAAAAATAAAATAGTTATATTACTCAATGGATATTATTTTTTCTGTAACGTGGAAACACGGTTGGAGAATAAAGCATCCAGGATAGTAAGTGTTTCGGAAAAAGCCAAACACAGGAGTGAAGTTCACTCCCCAATGCCCGGAATGGTTCTTAAGATTAAGAAAAAACCGGGTGATTCGGTTGATCATGGTGAATCTGTCTTGATTCTGGAAGCCATGAAAATGGAGAATGATATTAAATCTCCCTTTTCAGGGTTTATAAAAGATATAAATGTATCTGAGGGTAACCCTGTTGAAAAAGGAGCAATCCTTTTTCGGATAGAATAAATAATTCATCATTATTATAAGGAGTTCGTATGAAGAAAATAGTAACACTGTTTTTTTTAGTTATGTTTGTTTCTCAAAGTTTTGGCAGCGGGTTTCAGATCAATGAGCACGGTGCCCGGGCTATGGGTATGGGCGGTGCTTTCACAGGTTTAGCTAATGACCCGTCTGCTGTTTATTTCAACCCTGCAGGTATTGTACAGTTAAAAGGAACCCATTTCAGTATTGGTTCTACTTTAATTATGCCTACCAGCCAGTTCACCGGCCCTGATCCATTAACAACAGTGTCCAAGTTAAAAAGCGCTGTTTTCACTCCAATTAATTTCTATTTCACTCAGGAGCTTACACCTGACCTCTATGTAGGTTTCGGAGTTAACAATCCATGGGGTTTGGGAACTACGTGGGAAGATGGATGGGCAGGAAAATATATGGCAATTGAGACAGAGATCAGAACTTTTAATTTTTCACCTGTCGTTGCCTATAAATTAACTAATGAATTATCGGCTGCTGTCGGTTTTAATCTCTTCTATTCAGATGTACTTATCGCAAAAAGCATTGAAGTTATTGCACCAAAGCCTGGAGTTGCATCATTATTTAAGTATGGTGATGCTAAAATTAGTATGGAGGGAGACAAGATTGGTTATGGTTTTAATGCAGCTCTTTTCTATCAAGCCACAAAATCTCTTTCGTTTGGTCTCTCATTTAAGAGTCAAGTGAAACTTGAGTATAAGGGAACAGCTACGACTACTTGGGATACTACTGGTTCTAATATTCATCCGGCAGTTTATCCAGTTGTAAACGCAGGATTGAAACGCTTCTCTGGTGATATTTCTGCACCATTAACAACTCCAATGGTAATACAATTTGGAACTGCTTATAAATTCTATAATAGCTGCAATGAAAATAATCTTACTCTCTCCGCTGATTTTCAATATAACGGATGGAAAAGTTACGAGCAACTCGAGGTGACTTTTGCTGATACTTTTTCCTCGAGCGTAAGAGAATACAAGAACAGCTTCATTGGCCGTTTAGGCGCTGAATTTGTTGCAAGCGAGCAATTCACCGTAAGAGGCGGTTTATTGTATGATCAGAATCCGGTTAAGGACGAAAAACTTGACCCGACATTACCTGATGCTGACAGAATCGGAATCAATATAGGTTTAAGCTACAAAATCACCGAAAACTTAAGTGTTGATTTTGCTTATCTCTATCTCATGTTTATGGAAAGAACCATCACAACGTCATTGGAAAAACCGTATCCTAATAAGTATCACGCTCTATTATCCCCAAGTGATCCAACAGTCTTTAACGGTACATACAAATCAAGTGCACATCTCATCGGTTTGAACTTAAACTACGCTTTATAATAAGTTAGTTTAATTTTGTTTTTAAGCGGAGTGGCTGATAACCACTCCGTTTTTTTTTGTAATAATGTAGAGATCATTATTGATTTTCATCTCATTAACCAACAACTTATCAGTGATAAAAAACTCTAACTATTTTCTCATTAACCAACAGCTTTAGCTGTTAGGCTGAATAAATAAAACGTTTGGTTAATCAATAAATAATTTTTAACTTAGAGAGGTTAATTAATAAATATGAGGAATAAATGTCAGTCCGTTCATATTCAAAAATATGGCTTCATCTTGTGTGGAGCACCTTTAATCGCGAAAAATTGCTAATAGACCGCAACTTCAGAAAAGAAGTATCACATCACCTCCACGAAAATGCTACCATAAAGGGACTCTATATGAAGGTAAATTTTGTTAACGAAGACCATGTTCACACCCTTATAGATCTTCCTCCTGATAAAACAGTTGAAGAGACAGTCCGACTGCTTAAAGGGGAATCATCTTTTTGGATAAATGCAAAAATAAATAGTAAATTCCAATGGGCAAGAGGATATGGGGTATTCTCAGTATCTGAATCTAATTGCGATAAATTAGTGAAGTACATCATATCTCAGGAGGAGCATCACCGGAAAAGAACGTTTATGGAGGAGTATGAGATGTTCATAAGGGCTTATAATCTGAAATACTCCAACAGCTAAAGCTGTTGGATAATGAGAAAAGTATTGGGGGGTATCAAGCCCAACAGCTAAAGCTGTTGGCTAATGAGATGTATGAAAGGAGGCTATACTTCGCACTGATAAGCTGTTGGTTAATGAGATGTATGAAAGGAGGCTATACTTCGCACTGATAAGCTGTTGGTTAATGAGATGTATGAAAGGAGGCTATACTTCGCACTGACAAGCTGTTGGTTAATGAGATGTATGAAAGGAGGCTATACTTCGCACTGATAACATGTTGGCTAATGAAAAAGTTGCTTGGAGTATTATCCGTAACAGAGCAAATGCGTAATGAAAAGAATTATCTTTGAGAAAAGAGGCTTGATACCGCGCGCCAGTACCAAGCCTCTTTCAAGTTGAAAGTTTATAAAGTTTATCAGGTTATCAAGTTATAACCTGACAGGATTTATAAACTTACAACACTGCAGAGTCGGAATGGCTGTAGGCGATTACCTGAAGCTCAGAGACATCTGTTACAATTACTCCCAGGAATACAGTCTTCCTCTGGTACTGAGTCCCCAGATTTAACTGCACCGCGCTAAGCGGAATAGAGAGTGAGTACTGCGAGCCGAAGTTGTAGGTTGCCACAGCCTTCTCAAGCGGAGTAACCACAAATAACTCTGTCCCTTCATTTACAGGGTCTGAGTAACAGACAATCCCAGCGAACTTAACAGCCGAAGCTTCGGGCGGCAGCGAAATAAATGAAGTAAGCGCGGGTATGGTTGCCGTGACCGCACTTTCAGTCATATTAATATCGGTTGCCGAATATGCAAACCCCTGCGAAGGCGAGGTTATGCAATATTCCGTCGGTTCAGTAAGCCCAACATGACTTACGTTCTGCTGGACCATAAAAGAGAATGCGCTCATAAGGGGAGGGCGCTTCATCTTCCACAACTTCCTGAGAGTCAGGCTGTTGTTTATTCCGCTCGAGAATTTAGCCGCAGTCCCGAGCTTACTCCGTAACTCAATCTGTTCCTGAGTTTTGGGGTCATTAAACGAAGAAGGCCTTGCGGAGAGGATTGTTCTTCCTGCGTTTATTCTTGCTGCCAGGTTACCGAGTTTACCTCTCAGGTTTCCAAGCACACTACCAATTAATATTGCCATTTTTTTATCCTTTCTTGTTTGTTAATAAAAATTGACAATACAATTATATAGCAAATCCCAAGCCTCTTTACTGTAGATTTTGTAACAGTGGAGAGAGAATGCAACACGGGGTTAATTCCTGTTCCTATTTTATACTTTGAAAAAAACAATTTATTTTGTAAATAGAGAGGTCGGTTTTTAGAATTATTGGCGAAAAAGAAAGCGTGTACTGATGTCAAAGAAATTCAATTCAAAGCAACTTTCAAAAATATCCGGGTTCCCGGACATAACTCAAATTATTAACAACAGTCCGGTGCTTATTTTCATCTGGGAAACCGGATCCGGAAAATGGCCTCCCGTTTTCGTATCGGAAAATGTTGTAAATGTTCTCGGATATACTCCGGAAGAGATAGTTTCAGGAAAGGTTAAATCATCGGCTATAACCTTTAAGGAAGATTTGCAAAAAAGATCAAAGACCGCAGGGAGGTTTATTGCTGAGGGGAATTATTCGTGGTCTTTGGAATACCGCTTAATTGCCAAATCGGGAAATATTCTTTGGTTCCGTGATAATTCTCAAGTACATATTGGAGAGGAGGGAAAGCCTGATTATATTCAGTCAATTTTGATGGATATTACAGACCTGAAAGAGACTGAAAATAAGCTTTTTCAAACAGAACGCTATTCTCTGGCACTTATAAATGCTTTACCCGATCTTATGTTCAGGATGAACAGGGAAGGGATTTATCTCGATTATAAAGCTGAGAAAAGTGAGCTACATTATCAGGAAGGGAGTCTGATAGGGAGGAAAAACAGGGACATAACTCCTCCGGAATTTGCAGACATGATTGAAGGGAAAGTAAAAGCGACTTTAGACTCTAAACAGCTTCAGCAGTTCGAATACAAAATCTATATTAAAGGGAAGGGGATGCGGGATTTTGCCGCTTTCATGGTTCCAAGCGGGGATGATGAAGTTGTAGCAATCATAAGGGATAATACGGACACTAATGCGCTTACTCAAGCGGAATTAAAAGCAAGAACAATTATGGAGTCTACGGACAATATGAAAATTCTGGTTGATTTAGAGGGAGTGGTTTTGGATTCTAATAAGCAGGTGACTCTGTTACTTGGAGTGCAAAAAGATGAATTGATTGGAGAGAGGATATTCAAGTTTCTGCCTGATTCCGGAAAGTGGGAAAAATTCTTCCTGGAGAACGTGAGGTATTCAAATGTTCCGGTTTTGGGGGATGAGTTTTTATTTGAGAAATGGCTGCGATACACTTTTTATCCTGTGCTTAATGAGAAGGGGGAAGCCTACTGGTTTGCAGTTTATATAGTTGACATAACTGAACAAAGGGAAGCTCAGAACAGGCTGAAGGAGAGTGAACACCGTTTCAGGAGTTTGTTTGAAAATATGCAGGATGGTTTTCTCCTGGCAGAGGTTATTTTCGATGAAGCCGGTAATCCGGTAGATGCTGTTCATCTTGAAACTAACGCAGCTTTTGAGGCACAATCAGGATTAAAGGCGGATTATGTGGTTGGCAGGAAATATCTTCAGCTTTTCCCCCAAATAGGAAAGAAGGAACTGGATAAGCATATCGAAGTGGCTCTGACAGGTGTACCGGTACATTATGATTATTATTTACCGGACGTAAACCGTTATTTCAATGTCAATATCTTCTGTCCGCAACACGGGCAGTATGCCGTAATCTTTAATGACATTACAAACAGTAAGCTTACTGAGACAAAAATTGTAAAGCAGAATGAGGAGCTTATTAAACTAAATGCCACCAGGAATAAATTCTTCTCTATCATTTCTCACGACCTTAAGAGCCCCTTCCATGTTATACTCGGCATGGTCGATCTCCTGATAGCAAATCTTGAAAAGCAAGTCTATGATGATGCCTCCGAGTACGCAAAAATTATCAAGACCTCCTCACAGTCAGTCTTTAATTTGCTGCAGAACCTCCTTGTCTGGTCCAGGTCTCAGACGGGGCGGATCAAATTCAATCCTGTAGAGATAGAGCTTAATTCTTTTCTCGATGAAATAATCGCATTTTCGGAGATTAATGCCAGAGTAAAATCTATAAAGATAAAATACTCGCTTATCGGGGCGGATGTGATTTATGCCGATAAGGAGATGATAAACAGTATAATGAGAAACCTGATTTCAAACGCAATCAAATACAGCTACAAAAGCGGAAGAGTGACAATAACAGCGGAAAAGAGGGAATGTGAAACACTCATTTCTGTTAGCGACTCAGGAGTTGGGATTGATACGGAAACATGCGAAAAGATTTTCACTACCGGATCTTCAATCTCTACGAAAGGGACTTTTAATGAAGATGGAACAGGACTCGGGCTTATCCTGTGCAAAGAATTTATTGATATGCACGGAGGCAAAATCAGTGTAGAGAGCGAGGAGGGAAAGGGGAGTATATTCAGTTTTTCCCTGCCGGTTAAGAGAAAGGAGAAAAGAGAAATCGAACTCTGATCCGGGAAGAAAGTAAAATATTTGTGAGAGCGGTTTTATTAAATAAATTTAATTATTTCATATTTATGGAGTGGAGATGAACAAGATAATTATCATTGTTGCTTTAATTCTTATTACAGTAAATTTATCATACGCCCAGTCAGGTAATTGGGTTAAGGTAAGTTCTGCCGGACCATTTACTTCAACAGTCGGTTTTGATACTTCCATGTATGCCGCCGCAACTGCTAACGGGCATATTTATACGGGAGATTTCCGTTCAGATGAAGTTACTCATTGTGTTACGCTGCCTACCGGTACAACTGTAAAAAGCCTGTCCACAAGCTACGGGGAACTTGGTTGTTATATATTCGCCACTACAGGAAATGGGAAGGTTTATAAAATCAATACATGCAACTGCACATACGTATTATGGTCCACAATTCCCTCATATTCCGCAGGCTTAAATGCTATGGCTTGGAAAAACGGTACAACGGCTTTTCTTTGCGGTGAAGACGGAAAGATATTCAGGACAACAACTGATGGGCTTTCGTGGACACAGCAAAACACGGGGGTTAATGTTTTTCTTAACGACGTAGAAGTCTTGAGCGACACTGTTGTAATTACGGCTGTTGGAGACGGCGGAATAATCATCAAATCTACCAATAATGGAGATAACTGGACTAATGTTCCCTCCGGAACTACTGAATGGTTAGATGAAATAAACGTAATAAACCAAAACCCCTCAACATTTTTAATTTCCGGAAGCGGTGGTGTTCTTTCCACATGGAATGGAATAAATTCACCGGTTCCTTTTACAACCGGTACAAATCTGGGTTTTATTGGTTATGACAACTTCCCTCCACTTCCCATGTACTTACCTCTCGTGGGTATTAACGTGGGGGATAATGGGAGCTACTCTTTCATCTATACCGGTATTGCTCCCGGTACCTACTCATTGTCTCTAATTCAACAGATGTACAATTACACCAATGAGTACTTAGTAAGTGTTGCAGCGGGATTAAAAAAGAAGGATTCAAAATCCGGAGCAGCTTTTGATTCTCTTGTAGCAATTGCAGCAGGGAATACGGGCTTGTTCCGGTATACTGAGGCAATTATTCCGAGTGCTATTAAAGAGGCTCCTTTAGTTGTAAGCAGTTTTGGACTTTCACAGAACTACCCTAATCCGTTTAATCCGAGTACGGTTATCAGTTATCAGTTACCGGTAAAGAGTTTTGTGAGCTTGAAACTTTATGATGTTACCGGGGTGGAGGTTGCTACACTGGTCAATGAGGAGAAGGAAGCAGGCGTACACAATTATGAATTAAGAATTTTGAATTCTGAATTGGTGAGCGGAGTATATTTCTATCAGATGGTTGCAAGCGAGTTTGTGAGTACCAAGAAGTTGGTTGTGATGAAATAAGTTATAAAGTTATAAAGTTGTAAAGTTTGTCAAGAGATTGCAGGCAAGCTGAGAGTAAAAGTGGTGCCAAGGCCTACTTCGCTCGTCACGCGGATTTTTCCGCTGTGCTTTTCTATAAATTCTTTGCAGAGCAATAATCCTAATCCCGTGCTGGTTTCGTTGTCCGTCCCCTTTGTGCCTACTTTCTCTTCTAACCTGAAAAGTTTTTTAAGTTCTTTTGGAGGGATTCCCACCCCCGTATCTGTAACAGAAATCTCAATAGTTTTATTATCACATTTGTTTGCAGAGATTGTCACTTTGCCCCCTCTGTTAGTGAACTTAACAGCGTTAGAAAGAAGATTCCTTATAAGGGAATTCATCATTTTCTCATCAGCATATATGCCAAATGCTTCCGGAACAGCGTTAACTAAAGTTATCCCTTTTTGTTCGGCTCTTGGCGTAAGGATGTCGACATTATCAAATACAACCTCAAATAAATCCATTTCCTTTGGTGCAAAATCAATTGCTCCTTTCTTCATTAGCGACCATTCGAGCAAATTTTCAAGTAATTTGTATAAGTTTTTTGCGGTATCGTTCATCATTTGGCTGAACTCCACTAATTCTGATTTAGACAAAGTTTCTATTTCATTTGCCAGCATCTCTGTCATACCAAGAAAACTGTAAAATGGACTTTTTAAGTCATGCGCTATAATCGAGAAAAACTTATCTTTTTCCGCATTTGTTTTATGTAATTCATGATTGATGCGGTTCAATTCTTCTTCAGAGCGTTTTCTTTCTATGGAGATTGCCACATGCTCTGCAAGAGATTGTAAAATCTTTTTATCCTCCTCTTTATATGAATGTGGATCGTAGTAACTCTGGACAGCAATTGCACCAATGGTTTCACCTTTAATTACAAGAGAGGCACCCAGCCAGCATTGAGATCTGACCCCCATCACCTTGCTTTTTCCCGTTCTGTAGCGTTCGTCCAGATCCTTACCGTCAAGCAAAAGTATCTGCGGTGTATGTAGTATTTCAACGGTCAGGGATTGACTGTTTTTAAGAGGAATCGGGTTCCATGGAGGAATGTCAAGTTCATCCTTTACATAGGGGAAAATAATATTCGTTTTCTCCCGGTCAATTAATGCAATGTAAAAATTGCGGGCATCCATAATGGATAAGAGGGCATTATGAATAAGGGGATAAAGCTCTTCGAGTGTTTTAACAGAGTGGACTGCGGTTGAGATTTTAAGCAGCGCCAGGTTAATCTTCTCATTCTTTTTTTGCTGTGTGATGTCCTGCATAATTCCCTGATGACCGATTATTTCCCCCGTCTCAGGGTCTCTGTTTGCTAAAGAAAAGTCACTCAGCCATTTTTCCTTTCCATCCTGTGTCGTTATCCTGAGGTGAACCTTATAGTTCTCTTTTACTCCGCTGTTTATCAGCCTTATATATTCCCGAATATCTGCAGGCCCATTTGGGTCTGCCACAATAATTTCTTCCACCATATTCCGCACAATGCTGCGAGTAAGTTTATTTGCCGGAATTCCAAGGACCTCTTCACAGTTGTCACTTATAAAATCGTAATTATCATTCTTCGAGTGGAACGTGTATGCTATTCCCTGTGCATTGGCAATCGTACTGCGGTAAACATTCTCAACGCTTTCCTTCTCTTCAATATACTTTTTTTGTTCCTCAATCAGTCTTGCATTTTCTATAACAATAGCGAGTTGGTTGGCAATAAGTGAAAACACTCCAATTTGTTCTTCGGGAAATGCATCCGTTACTTTCAGGTTATCTATTCTTAAAACGCCGATAGGTTTTTCTCTGAAAATAACCGGAATTGCAACAGCTGTTTTCAGGTTTAATTCTTCGACATATTTTTTAGGAATGATGTCAGATTGGGAGCAATCTTTTATGAGGATAATTTTAGCGTCGCGGAAGCAGATTCCGGAGATACTGTGTCCTATCGGCTGGGGTGACCCTTTTGTCCCGGGTCCTGAGAGTCCGAAATATTGTTCACCTATAAGTCCGTTTCGAGTCTTATCATATAACAGGAGATTGACGCGGGTGGATTCGGTGTCGCCGAGATATTTCTGAACCACTTTGTAAAATTGCTTAAAAACAGATAGGAGATTGTGGGCAGATTGAAATATTTCCTGCAGGTCATCAAGCAGTTGGAGTCTCCGTTCTTTATTCAGAAGTTCCGACTCAAACTCAGCTATCCGCAACTCTTCGAAATGGACTGTTTTTTTTAATTCTTCAATATCATTTAAATCCGGCATAAAACATTCAAACGTTTAACTCGTTAATCGTTCCAATTTAAAGAACCTGAAATTTTCATAATTAACTATATAATGTACGAAAATGTTATATAGAAATCTATGCTAAAATCAGACAATCCTGTCACTAATTCGCCTTACAGGTTGTTGCAGGTTCTCGCTGATGAGGAGGGAGAGAGGGAGAGAGGGGATGAATAATTTTATGAAAATAATGGAAGATATTTGCTATATTTTCAAGTATGACTAAAAAATATTTATTAAATCTGTTTAAATCTTATCAAAAAGGGGATGCAAGAGAGGAATCTTATTATCCCGATCTTAAGGCATTTCTAACTGAATATTCGCTTTCTAAAAGGAAAAAGAAAATTGATATTACAATGCTTCCAAAGAAAACGGAGGCGGGGAATCCTGATTTCAGGGTGTGGGACGGTAAGCAGAAAATAATTGGCTATATAGAGGCGAAAGATTTATCTGCTGACCTGGACAGGGTGGAGGAGAGTGAGCAGCTTAAACGTTACTTCTCAACATTTCCTAATGTTATATTGACTAATTTCACAGAGTTCCGCCTCTACAGAGAGGGGGAAATGATTGATAAGGTTGCTATAGCCCGCCCCTATGTGATTAAGAAACTTTCCACAGTACCACCTCTTGAGAATGAGGAGAAATTATCTGAGCTTCTGGAGAAGTTTCTGGATTTTTCCCTGCCTAAAACTTTCACTGCAAAAACCCTTGCCACTGAGCTTGCGAAAAGAACTAAATTCCTTAAGGATGAAATAGTTGCTGAGGAGCTAAAGACCGGTAATAAATCTATTATGGGTTTTTATGAAGCATTCAAGGAGTTTCTGATTGCGGGGATCAGTGAGGAGGAATTTGCCGATTTATACTCTCAGACTCTTACGTACGGCTTATTTGCAGCCCGTCTGAGGGCGGGGGATGAGTTTAACAGAAAATTAGCTTACTCTTTTATCCCTAAATCTATCGGGATATTACGGGATATTTTTAAGTATATTTCTCTTGAAGATATTCCTTTACAGATGGAAATTATTATTGATGATATTGCGGAAGTACTTTTGGTAGCGGATGCGAAGAAGCTACTTGACAAATATTATCATGATGGGAAGGGGAGCGATCCGGTACTTCATTTTTATGAAACATTTCTTTCTGTTTATGACCCGACAACACGTGAAAAGCGGGGGGTTTACTACACTCCCGAACCGGTGGTTGGATTTATAGTCAGGTCGCTTCATGAGATACTGAAGGACAAATTTAATATGGTGGACGGGCTCGCTAATAAAGGGGTTACATTGCTTGATCCCGCAGGTGGAACACTCGGTTTTCTTGCTAAAGCTATTGAAACGGCTGTTGAGGAATTCAAAGAAAAATATGGAGAAGGGGGAGTTAAAACGTTTATTAAAGAATATATTCTACAAAATTATTATTCGTTTGAACTGATGATGGCGCCTTATGCCATAGGCCACATGAAGATGTCCTTCCTTTTAGAAGAGTTGGGTTACAGAATGGAAGATGATGAAAGGATAAAGTATTACCTGACGAATACGCTCGATATGCAGGAACTTGAGGAGAGTAAATTTCCGGGGATGTCATCGCTTTCCCACGAGAGTCACGAAGCGGGGAAAGTAAAGAAGGAGGCTCCCATACTTGTGGTACTGGGAAATCCACCTTATTCTGGAATTTCATCAAATAAGGGAGAATGGATAACCGAGCAAATTGAAAGTTATAAATATGTTGACGGGGAGCACTTTGGCGAAAGAAAACACTGGCTGCAGGATGATTATGTAAAATTTATAAGATTCGCACAGTGGAAGATTGACCAAGCGGGGGAGGGGATTCTGGGGTTTATTACAAATCACAGCTACCTTGATAATCCTACATTCAGGGGGATGCGGCAGTCTCTAATGACGAGCTTTGATGAGATATATATTCTCGACCTGCACGGAAACAGTCTTAAAAAAGAGAAAGCACCTGACGGGAGCAAAGACGAGAATGTATTTGATATTCAACAGGGTGTTGCTATTATGTTCATGATAAAGAAAAAAAATAGCACAAAGAAATCTGTTGTTCATCAAGAATTATTCGGATTAAGAGAGGATAAATATAGATGGTTAAGTAAAAACTGTTTGAGCAATGTGAAATGGAATAGACTTAAACCAGCTAGTCCAAATAGTTTCTTTATTCCAAGAGATGAAAAATATAGTTCACTTTATAATAGCTTTCCATCACTTCAGGAGATCTTTCCAATAAATGTTACCGGAATTGTGACAGCGAGAGACAGTTTTGTAATTGATGTCGATAAAAAACAATTAAGAAGAAGAATTGAAGAATTCAGAAGTTTATTAATTGATGATGAGTCAGTTAAAGAAAGATATGATCTAAAAGATACAAGAGGATGGAAAATATCGGAGGCAAGGAAACTCCTTGCAAAAGATGAAGAATGGAATAAATACTTCTCTAAAATATTGTACCGTCCATTTGATGTACGTAGTATTTACTATAGTGAAAAAATGGTTGACTGGGGACGTCAAGAAGTGATGCAACATATGATGGAGGATAATATATCATTATGCTTTATGCGTCAAGTATCATCATATGACTCATACTCACAAGTTTTGGTTAGTGAAAACATAGTAGATAACAGAACATTTTTTAGTAGTAGGGGGATCATTCAGCAGGCTCCCCTTTATCTCTATCATGGGAAAAGTGAAAAAAGAAAAACTTCGATAATGCAGATGATGATATTTGAACCTGAGGTGGAGTATAAAGTTCGTCGACCAAATATAAAATCTGAATTATTTGAAGAACTGAAAAGCAATTTCAAAAAGAGGGTAACTCCGGAAGAGATATTTTATTATATATATGCGGTATTATACAGTAATACATACAGAACAAAATATGCGGAGTTTCTTAAGATAGATTTTCCGAGAGTGCCTTTCACAAAGGATTACGAGCTATTTATACAACTGGGGAAAATCGGGAAACAACTTGCTGATTTGCATTTATTGAAGTCTACGAAACTTAATCGCCCTGTATCGAAGTATCCGATTATTGGAAGCAATAAAGTAGAAAAAATAAGATATGAAGATGAAAAAGTGTGGATAAACAAAACACAGTTTTTCAATGGGGTTAAAGAAGAAGTATGGCAATATCAGATAGGTGGGTATCAAGTCTGTGAAAAATGGCTGAAATATAGAAAAGGAAGAATCCTGATAATTGATGATCTTCAGAATTATCTGAGAATCATTACTGCTTTGTCAAAAACTATTGAGTTGCAAGTAGAGATTGATAAGTATTATGAAAAAGTTGAGAGAACGATATAAATTGGCATTATTTTGAGGTAAATTTTAATCTTTTAAGTTAGTTTTAGGGGGATTTTAGGTAAAAAGGGGTGAAAATGAGCTCAAAGAGGTGATTATTCAGGTTATTTTGAGCCGAGTAAGTCAAGGAAAGAGGGAGAATGCGACTGGATGGAGGGTAAATAGAGAAGGAGGGTTGATCGAAGTTAGATCGAAGTTGGAGGGAAGGAGAGGGGAAAGAAGATGGGAAAATGAGGGTTTTAGCTTAAAAAATGTAGTAACTGTAGTAAGGGAGAGGAGGGGAGGAGGTTACTACAAAAAGGGTTGAATTTCGCTTAAAAACGCTATTTGTAGTAACGTAGTAATTGTAGTAACATAAAGTTACTATTATATAATAATAATAATAAATATTTATATATATATCGGGAAAACGCCTTACTACGTTACTACAGGTTACTACATGTGCTTTAAGGTGAAGAGAAGAGTTTTTCCCTGTAATACCGTGGACTTCCCTAAAGTTCCTTAAACTTCCCGAAAATACCCTAATGTCTATAAACCTCACAAGTTTAATCATCTCTTAGCATTATTTATAATCAGTTGAAGATATTCCGGAGAGTTAGTTCCACATATATTACACATATCACTAAGAATCATGTTTTAGGGAGTTAACATATAAACAATCGGACTAAGAATAGAGAATACAGCTAAAATACGCCATATATAAAAAAATAACAGAATAATTTGGAAAGTAATATCTAAAACCTTACATTTGCAAAGAGAATATATTTATTTATTTAGGAAGGAAGTATCAATGGATAACATACAACAGATAATCGAGCCTTTGCTTAAGCAGATTGAGGAAAAGGAAAAGGAAGTATTGGAACTTAAAAAGGCTGTTAACCAAGTGTGCGTGGCGTTAAAAGGAGACCCCCGTTTTAAGGACACTGAGAGTACAGCCGGATTAATCCCGGACAATATCCGTCCCGATCAGTTTTTTGGGCAGTCTCTTTCATATTCCGTACGTAAAATTCTTGAGATGCGGGGAACGGCAATGAGTGCGCGTGAAATTGAGGAAAAACTTATGATAGGCGGATTTGATTTTCCAAGTGACTGGAAAGCGAATCAACTGAAGAATCTCGCAATCACAATGGCAAAGAACAGCGCAATGATAGCTACGCTAAAAAGCGGTAACGCAACTTATTACGGACTTCTTGACTGGTACCCCGAAAAGAAAAAAGAGAGAGAGAAGAAAAAAAATAATAGCATTAAACAAAATGCCAATGAAGAATCATCAGAGACGGAGACAAATCCAGTAGTGGATGAGAACGTGACTGATATTGACGAAACAGAATCACAGGATGCGTAAAGTTACAGGATGGAAATAGATGATATGAAGGAGAAGCAAGTGCGGGAGGTAAAATTAATCAACTTGATTTATTACAATGCAGAAAGGCGTAAATGGTCAAACAAGGTGGAATCACTGTCTCTAAGAAAAAAACAACATCACCTTCAGATTCTAAAACCGGACGGGGTGACGATGAGATAAATAAACTTCCCGAAATCCTTTCCGCCCTGATTAATCAGCCGCTTATTAATCAGCTATCGGAATACTACCTCCTGCGCTTCAGAATAGTGACCTATTTATTTAATAAATGTCTGGACTCCGGAAAGCTATCCCCGCAAACGCATAAAACAAAAAATAATTCACCTTCTTTTGATACAAATGACCCCGATACTTATGTGCATCTTTTGTCAACTGACGATCGGAAACTTTGGGGTCAGCTAAAAATCTTTGAAGCTAATCTTGTTCATGCGATGAATTTGTTCAGATCTCTCCCCCCTGTGAATTTGTCAAAGCCGATGCAGAGTGATTTCTCTCCATTTTTTGAATTTCCACTTCTCCCGCTTATGACCACTTCCGCATCTCCGCTGACCCCGGCTTCTGAATCTTCCCGCGTTTTCCTCCGGTATTTTACCCTTACTGACGACGGGACTTCAGCAACAGTCATTTATGACTCCCTTTACAGTAACGGATTTACTAATGTCACCTCAGGTGTTTTCTGTTCTAACTTCCTGGACAGCAAGGGGAAAAGAATCACTGATACTCCAAGAGATAAAATCTGCTGGGTTAAGAATTTAGCCGGTCTTTACTACTTAGTTCACATCCTCTCAGAAAATAAGATTATTTCTGTTCCGTCTCAGATATGGAAGACCGTAGCCGATTGTTTTTCCGATAAAGAAGGCCGTTCCATTAATACTTCTTCGGCAAACGCTCAGTTTCAGAAAGGCTGCAAAAATAGTCCTGCTCTGGATATACTTGTTGATGATATTAAAAATGGCATTTCCGGGATCAGCACTAATAAAAAAATCAACTGAACCATTTAGGCATATTCCAAACTCTTTTGCAAACTTCCCCGCTAACTTCCCCCTCAAATCACAAACTTTTTCCCTAACACTCTCTTAGAACACAAACTTTTCTGCAAACCATTTATAAAGTCACAAACTTTCCCCTTAAAACAACTAATATTTATCCTTACTAAAACATTCGCCTGACTAACCGCAAGGTTCCGGTCATTCATTATTCTTGCATGTGAAATAATTTTGGAAAGGAACAAATATGAACAACCTGAAAAACACAGCGCTTGAATACAAAAAGAGATATAACGTGAACGTTATTCCCGTTACTGATAAAGTAGCGGGGAACTGGAAGGAATGGCAGGAGACGGAGACTACCGAAACCCTGATTGATTCGTGGGACTGGGAGAAGTATAACGGTATTGCGGCAATATGCGGTTACAACAACCTTCGCTGCTTTGACTTTGACGGCGTGACGGATACTTCGATCGTTAGGGATGCACTCCTCCTCCTTGGTCTTCCGCAGCACTACGAATGGGTGGTCCGAAGCGGCAGCGGAAACGGTTACCACCTCTGGTTTTTTGCGGATCCGGGAGAGACTTTCTTTTCCCTCGCAGGGGGACGCAAAGCATTCTACGTAATGCACCCACTTGATGAAGGGAAATGCAAGCAGATTGAATACCGCCACGCACACTGTTACACTCTTTTCCCTTTCAGCGCCCATCCAAGCGGGGGAATGTATGAGTTCCAAAATATCCGCGAAGGAGAATTCCCATCACAGCCACCGACGACAGTCCGCGAGGGGAGACTGCTGGATTTATTCGCCAAATTATTCAAAAGGGAATCCACCGGAGAAGCCGGGGTAACAGAGCCCGCTGAGCCGGTGCGAAACAGTAAGAAGCATAAGAGCCGCCAAATTTCGCAAAGCGATGAAGCCTCCCTTTTTGAAATAACAACATTTCTTAAGGGTAAAATAAATAACTACGGAGATTATATGCGTGTTGGTTTTGCACTCGCTTCCCTTGGCGCAAAGGGAAAAGATATATTCCTGGGAATCTGCAAAGATAACCCGCGCTACCCAAAGGATACCGAGGCAAAATTAACAAGAGACTTTAACAGCTTTGCCCGGAACTACAGCGGAAGAATCACACTCAGCACACTCTTCTTTATTGCTCACCGTTACGGCTGGGACAGTAAAAAACACAAAATAATATTTAACTACATCACCCTGGCTGCCGAGTGTCTCAATTCCTTTTACGAATTCAGGAAGGACACCCTCTCGGAGCGTACCTGGTTCAAAAGAAAGAATGACGACTTATTCACTGAGCTTAGCGAAACAGAGTATGACAAAATCCTTTTCCGTTTGAGAGGGGATGAGGGAATAAAAATACAGAACCAGGATCTGAAAATAATAATCAACTCAGTAACGGAGGTTATTGATCCCCTTGGCGAATACTTTACGTCGCTCCCGGGATGGGACGGCACAGACTATCTCTCCCTCCTTGCCGGTACTGTAACGGTGGAGAAGGGGAGGGAAGGTCTCTGGAAAAAGTACCTGACGACTTGGCTGCTTGGTGCGGTCTCCTGCGCCCTTGATCCAAAGAGCGTAAACCATTCCGTCCTTATTTTGCAGGGTGATCAGGGGATAGGTAAGACATCGTGGATAACCAGTCTCGTCCCGCAGAAGCTAAAAGATTATTACTACCTCGGCGAGCTTGACCCCGAGAATAAGGATTCCAGGCTGATAATCTACCGCAACTTTATTGTCAATCTTGACGAAATGATTGGCTACAAAGGGAAAAAACTTTTTGCGCTGAAATCCCTCATAACCGAGCAGTACACAAAAATCCGCGCCCCTTATGGAAGGATTGAGATGACATATGTAAAGAAATCAAGCTTTGCCGGTTCCCTCAATCCCCTTGAATTTCTTGACGATACCACCGGCACAAGACGCTTTCTGGTAATCCACGTGAACAAAACGGATTTCAGGCACGATATAGATATGGATAAAGTATTCGCTCAGGTTTATCACCTCTATACAGGAGGGGAGAAGAGTTACTTTAACTATGAGGAGTCAATTGAGATAACTGAGAATAATCAGCTTTTCGAAACTACTACGGCGGAGGAAGAAAAACTGATTCAGTATTTCAGACCCGCAGATCCGGCCGATATGAACGCAAAGTTTATGACAACTACGGAAATAAGCGAAAAGCTTTTCAGCGAAATTCCGGTACACGCCTTGAAGTCATCAACAATACTGAACATAGGCAGAGCACTCTCAAAGCATAAATTTGTTAAGGAGACCAGAAGGGTAGGGGGGACGCCGAGAAAAGTATGGAAAGTTTCAGAGGCTGGAAGGGAGGATAATTTTGTTATTTAACGACCCGGATATTTTTGACCCTTACGACCCAGACATGGATATTTATAAGCTCCTTGAGCACCCGATAGTAAGCCGCTTAAGGGAGGAGCACCTGATTAACGAAACTAAGATCAGGAATCTGAAAATAAAGAAGGATTACAAAGAGCTCCGGAAGCAATTTGACGCCCTCGAGTGCAAGTTTCAGCTCATGGAGAAATACTTCCTTTCCTTCGATACAATAGAAGGGATTTTGTTCAGGGAGTAAGAGGAAAGAAAAAAGAGGAAAGAGAAAAGAGGAAAGAGAAAAGAGGAAAGAAAAAAAAGAAAAGAGGAAAAGAGGACAGAGGTCGGTGGACATTGCTTAACTATTTCATCCCCAAGAACTAATGATGAAAACTGCGGAGAGGCTTAGTATAAAAAAATCCTTGACTATTAGTTCTCTTTTTTTTAACTTAACTGTATAGATTATAATTTGTTTTGTGTTTCTGGATTTCATTAAATATTCGTGATCAATATTCCCGTTAAAGGGGAATTGTGTCATATCTTCCCGGTTCAACCTGATTTTAGTTTATAACAAACGAAGAGCTTATGCCGCTCGGATATGATTCTTCGTATAAAGTTCTCTGAGCGAAGTTATTATTATTCTTTACAATAGGAGGAAATCAATGTCGGTGTCAGTGACGAGTGTTACTACTATTATTCTGCTGACAATAGTTTGCTTGGTGATTTTATTAGTCACTTTTTCATTTCTGCTATCATTGAAAAAGAAAAAGAGAGTAAAAAGTCTCAAGAAAAAGCAAACTCAAACCGGAAAGACCGGGTTAGCAAGTGCTAAAGTTAATTCTTATTTTAAGAGAAAGAGAGATGTCTCTCTAAGTTCTGGATATGAGCTTGATCCCCAAGTTTCATCATCTGATCAGTCTGTCAGAGGAACGGGAGAACCAGATACTTTTGGGAAAACAACAGGTGAGCCGATGCAGGATGAAGAGGCTTCCGGTTTTCCAAATAAACCGTTAAAAATAGAAATCATAAAGTCACTCAAGAATGAAAACGGTTTCTCAAGGGATTATTATAGAGACAAAACAGGAGAGAAAAAATAAACAGTTGCGGATAATTTCGTAAGAAAAGGTCTGTTGTGTTAAAAACTATTTAAGTTTTTTTAACCACCGATTCCCCCGGATTAAAATCGACCGGTTAGTCGATCTTCCATGTCTCAAAATGAGACAACCCCACATTTATGTCTCAAAATGAGACACTCCACAAAAGTGAAAATTACTAAAAACGCTCAAAACATAAAATATTTGGATAAAATTACTTTGGTACAAATATTGCTGATATTTTTATTCATTATCTCTTCGCACAGGTGATTTGAGGTGTGTGTGTGCGTTGTTTAATCAAGAATAATATTAAGAATTATCTGACAGAGAATTTGACTTTTGTTCGTTTTTGTAAGTGTTTAGAAATTCAAAAAAAATAAAATAGAAGTAGAAGAAAATGTCATTAACATATATTTCAATAGTCGTGACCGGTTCAGTTTTCTGGATTGTATTTATAATTTCAATAGTGAGTTATCTCATTTCAAAGAGACGAAAATCCGGGAATTCAAATCCGGTTAAAAAAAGTATCAGGCAAACTGATAATGCTCCCGGGTCTCAGTCTCATTATGCAGTGGCAACTGGCGGAAAATATACCAAACAGATAATACCGGTTCCGGAAATTACTCTTTACTCTGCAGGATTGAAACCTGCAAGAGAATCAAGCACAATTATTGTTAGAAAACCGAAGCGATGTGAAGTATTAAATTCTTTTCCCAAAGAAAATGATTTTGTGAGGGATTATTACAGAAACACAAGAGCATAATAAATAATAAATAAATTTATGTCAAGGACATTTCTTACAGCAATTATCGGACTTCTTTTTTTTCTTTTTCTATTTTTAGGGATGTTAAGTTTATATTTTAAGTCAAGGAAAAGGAAGCGGGATGTAAAGGGTTCCATAAAAAGCCCAACCAATGCAGAAAAAATCCGGTCAGCTAAAACCGCACTTAAAACAAATATAGAGAGCAGTGTCCATACTTTTCAAATTAGCCGTGAAACGATAAATCCGGTTCTAACATCATCAGATCAGTCTGTAAGGCGATCTGCAGTAAGAATTACAAGTGGCGGAACGACCGGAGATCTAAAATCGGGGGAAGAAATCGCGGTATTGTCCAAAAAGCCGGAAAGGATTGAAGTTTTGAATCCCCTGTATGATCAGAATGATTATGCGAGGACTTATTACAGTAACCGGAATGATAAAAAACAGTTATTTTAATCAATTTCCTTCTTTATTGGAATACAAATAACTTTTAGAGCCAGTTGCACAATTGCTATTATCTCATTAACCATGGGATTTTTCCAATGGAAGATGCAATTAAGCAACAATTTTTTAACCGTTTTGCAACGACCTGTTTTGCCAAATCCCCTATATCAGGTACGGTTACCTTTTTTACGGCGCAATGCGGGCATAATCTGATAGAAAAAAGTTAAAAAAATATCTTGATTTTATCAAAAATATGCTTATCTTTACTTAGCAATGCTGAGAGTTTCCTGGTATAGCTTGAGATTGTCTGACACGGGAGTGATGATGAGACGATATTGAATAGAATTTACTATTTTTGTCCCTTTTCGAATGTATGTTTTGTGTGTTTAATAATGTTTATTTTTGGAGAATTTATGAAAAAGTTATTCTGTGTTTTATTTGTTGCAATTATTTCATTTGCGGCATTTAACGTAAGTGCGCAACCAACTGTTTCGCTCACTGCACCCACTGATGGTGCGGTTGAACAGAAATATACACCTGCTCTCAAATGGTCTTTGACCGGTATCTCAACCAACAGGCAATCAGTGGTGTATATATATATGGATGCGGGGAGAGAAAATTTAATTCACGCATCAGCTCCACTTGGAACTGCTAAAACTTACGATGTGCCTGCAGGAGTTCTCCACCAAAACATCACATATTATTGGGAAACAGTAGTAACTGATAATAATATTACTCCTCCGCGAGTTGTAGCACCTTTAAGTCTCTTTTCGTTCTCAACTTATTTAGCTCCTGTTCCCGTTTCTCCAAATGCAGGTATCTATTCCGGCCAGCCATTAATGACTTTTACATGGGAAGCACTTCCCCCCCACACAACATACAGAATTCAAGTTGCAACTGATCCGGGCTTCGCAACCGCAGATATTGTACAAACTGTTACCGGCATACCTGCAACTACCACAACCCTGATTGTTCCTCTGGAATTTAATACTGAATATTACTGGAGAGTCAGAGGAAATACTGCACCGGTCAGCGGTTATTCCGAGTACAGATCATTTCACACCAGGCTTGTACCCCCGGTGGCTGAATTACCGTTAAACAATGCCACAGGTGTTTCAATCACACCGACTTTGGACTGGTCAGATGTTTATGTGGCCTATGCGTGGGAAATCTCCAAAGAACTTGGTTTAGACGGCTTACCTAAAAACCCGCTTCAGGGTAATGCCTCCACTGGGCCAATTACGTTGCCGCATACACTTAACCAGACTACCGGAACAATGACAATACCGGAAGGTTTCCTTTCGGGAAATACTACATATTACTGGCGTGTGAAATCTTTTATTGTTGCAACGGATTGGGAAAGCGATTATACTCCGGTTCAAACATTTACTACAACCTCATCAGTTCTCCCTACCTTAAGCTGGCCTGTAGGCGGAGCGGAAGTTTACTCAATGCCGGTAGGGCTCTACTGGTATCTTGACGAGAGCAGTATTGGAGTGACTTACGATTTATATTATTCTGCACACGCAGATATGTCTGACCCGGTTATTGTCCCGAACCTGCCGTCAGGGCAACATTCAATTAATGCCGGACTCATTCCCGGAACTACTTATTACTGGTTAGTAAAATCAAAGAAAAGCGGAAGCGTTAAAAACATTTCGGTAAAGGAAAGTTTTATATATTCCCCTTCCGGTTCTACTGCACTAAAGCCGATAGCCTCGTGGCCTGTTGCCCCGGCAACGGTTTATCAGACCGATCAGACACTTTACTGGTATGTGGACGGAAACAGCACAGGGCTTAAATTCCATTTGAAAGTAGGGACTACAGCCGGCGGTAATGATATTAAAGATGTAACCGGTTTAACAACAATGAGTTACAATCTAACAACTCTCACTCCCGGTGAGACTTATTATTGGAGTGTGTGTTCATATATAGATCCGCTGCCCCCCTCTGCATTTTCAGATGAAGAGTCATTCACAGTATATACCCCCGGCGCCGCAGATATCATTCCAATTCCATCCTGGCCTATTGGCGGAGAGGACGTATATTCAACTGATCAGACACTTTACTGGTATCTCGATGAGAACAGCACAGGAATTAAATATCACTTGCAGGTAAGTACGACCTCAGGTAATTATTCAGCCCCTGAAGTTGATGAATCAAATTTAACATCAATGAATTATCCGTTAACCAATCTGACTCCCGGGGAGACGTACTATTGGCGTGTACAATCAATTCCTGCCGTTGGAGCGCCATCAGATTATTGTGGTGAGGTAAGTTTCAAAGTTGTAGCGGGTACAAGTACACCGATTAAACCAATATGCTCATGGCCAATTGGCGGGGATCCGGTTTATTCAACCACACAGACACTTTACTGGTATCTCGATGCTTCATCAGCAGGGTTAAAATACAAAGTGCAAGTGACAAAGGTTTCCGGAGATTATGATCCCCTCTCTTCAAATTTCGTAGAGGAAGCTGATGATCTAAGTGATATGAATTATCTACTGGGTTCTCTGGAAAACGGGCAGACATATTATTGGAGGGTTTATTCGTACAGCGGGAGTGGGTTAACGGCAGTTTATTCTCTTCCATCCGATGAGGCAAGTTTCACAGTTACTTCTTCGGGTAGTGTTCCGGTGATGCCAACCCTGTCATGGCCAATTGGCGGAAATGCTGTATACTCAGCAACCCAATCGCTTTTCTGGTATATAGACGGAAACAGTACAGGACTTACATATAATTTAAGAGTCAGCACAGATGAACATTTCGGAACAGATTTCGTAATCCCTCTTCCTGATAATCTCACAACCGGGACATATTTACTAACAGGATTAGAACCGGGAGAGACCTATTACTGGAAAGTTCAGTCTAAGAGCGGAACAACATTATCAGCATTTTCAGATCCGGAAAGCTTTACTTACGCAACTCCGGAAATGCCGGCAATTCCTATAGTCGGGTCACCTACGGGGAATATAAATATCTACTCGAATTCTCCGACATTAACATGGAGGCTGCCGGTAGGTAATCAGAGCAGCACAACCTACACACTTGAGTATTCATCGTCACCCGATTTTACAAATTCAGTAGTGGTAAGCGGATTGAATATACCATCAGCACAAACCACG
>Ga0247842_10000488_pt1 | contig 81710 bp, 80 predicted proteins | sample LaCruzMarch2015__3_FD_192411 | JGI IMG/M metagenome (GOLD analysis project Ga0247842, IMG submission 192411) | Freshwater microbial communities from meromictic Lake La Cruz, Castile-La Mancha, Spain - LaCruzMarch2015_19m | ecosystem: Environmental > Aquatic > Freshwater > Lake | place: Spain... | reverse complement strand
GTGGCGACCCCGGCGTTGTTGCTGGTGCTGCTCCGGGTGGCGGAACCGGTGGCGTCCGCTACGGGAAAGAGCCCGGCCCAGGCCACGCCCCGGCTGGCGCGGGCCTGACGGACCCTTGCCCGGGCCTTCTTCAGGTCAAGATTGCTCGCCGCCGCCCGTTCGATCAGCCCGGACAATTCCGGGTCGTTAAACCTGATCCACCATGCGGCCAAGCTCCGGGCGTCGGTAGTTTCTGCCTTCAGGCCGCCCTTGAGTCGGGTATGCCAGTTTCCGGACACCGACGTTCCGGGAGGGACATAATCGGGTCCGACCATGGCGCACCCGGTAATAATCAGGATGACAATGGCTAATGACAGGCGGGATAAAGGTTGTAAAAAGTTCGAAATATCAGAGGAATTCATGAATAACCGTTGAAACTTTACCGGCAGTTGTCAACAGAACTCCTTTCCCACTGATGCTTACACTTGTGACAGGTAAAATATACATCATTAAGACCCACCCAGTGACCAACATGACCTGTATTACAAGCCGGACAAGTCTCCTTCTCCTTGTTTGCCATTTGATCGCTTCTGTCATGATTTGATCTGTCCGAAGTTATGTACTCGACTTTTATCATCACAGCATTCTCCTTCCTCAATAGAATCGCAATGGGTTCTCCTTCCTCTTCGTAGGAATGGTTGCCTGTATAGCCTTAAATTGTGGGAAAAATATGGAGATGGGATGTAAAGGTTATGGATTTTCATTCTGGCAGCAAATATGGGCTTATGCGGGACGCGACGTTGTGATATGAGATGCATGTTCATAATCCTGAGTAGGAAGCCTGATTGAGGAACTGACATGCGGATAAAGCTCTCGGTAAAATTTTTCCTTGCTTTCTTGATGACTTCACTCACCAGTGTCGCCCTGATGGTCGTGATCATGCAGATTTATGCCGACCGTGCTTTTTCCGAGTATGTACATAAAATGGAGGTTTTCAGGCTCGATGAGCTTACGGTTGTGTTGACCGCAGAGTATCGGGAAAATAATGGCTGGGAACGGTTGAAAAACAACCGGCGGCATTGGCGGCGTCTTTTGCAGCCCCATTTCTCCGTTGCCGATAAAGAGACTCCTCCCTTCCGCCCGGATTACCTTCCCCCCCTGCCGCCGCAGACAGGAAACAGGGAACGGGGCGATCACAATCCGCCGCCCGGGAGCGGGGAGGAACGTCCCCTGGATGAAGACGGGGGCGGAAAAATACCCCGGCCGCCCTGGGCCATAGAACCCCGCCTTACCCTGTTTGACGCCGGAAGACAGCTTGTTGTTGGCGCATCCTTTTCACCGGAGGATCATACGCTCCGGGAAATCGCCGTTGACGGCCTTACTGTCGGCTGGCTCGGGATGAAGAATGAAAAAGGGTTGTCGCGGTCCCTCGACATCGCCTTTATCAAGGGACAGACCATGGCCCTTTATACCATCGGCGCCGTCGCGCTCTTGCTGGCGGCAGCGATGGCCTTGCTGCTTGCCCGCCATCTCCTTGCCCCGGTTCGGCAGCTTATTGACGGCGCCAGGGCATTGACCTCAAGAGATTTTAGCGCCAGAATAGAGGTCAGGACAGGTGATGAGCTTGGCAAACTGGCTAAAGATTTCAACAAGATGGCCGCACAACTGGAGCACTATGAGCAGATGCACCGGCAGTGGCTAGCGGATATTTCTCATGAACTCCGGACCCCCCTGTCTATCCTGAGGGGAGAGATCGAGGCGATGCAGGATGGTATCAGAGCCATTGACAGCGCCGCCCTTGCCTCCCTCCACGCGGAAGCCCTTCGCCTTGGCAAGCTGGTTGATAGCCTCCATGATCTGTCTATGGCCGATAGCGGGACGCTGCCCATTAATTGCCTGCCCGTGCAGCCGGCAGCGGTGCTCCGTGAGGCGCTGCAAAAATATCATGGCAGGCTTGCCCAGCGGTGCATTACCATCATTGATGAGCTGGGGGAATATCCCTTGACCATCCGGGCCGACAAGGAACGGCTGTTCCAGCTTTTCTGCAATCTGCTGGAGAATACCGTCCGCTATACCGAGTCGCCCGGCGTCCTGAAAATCAGCCAGGAAAAGGCAACTGAGCTGCTGATTATCTCTTTTGAAGATTCCGGACCCGGGGCGCCGGAAGCAAGTTTGAGCCGGTTGTTTGATCGGCTCTATCGCGTCGATCCATCGCGCAGCCGCGATCTTGGCGGGGCGGGACTGGGGCTGGCGATCTGCCGGCAGATAGTGCAGGCTCATGGCGGTGAAATCAATGCTTTCCGCGCCCAGTTGGGAGGATTGCTAATCAAAATCGCGCTGCCGCTGCACGGCGCCGGGGGCCGCGCTGCCCATCTTTGAACCCAAAAGGAGACAACCCAAATGGCCGGTCACATTCTTATTGTCGAAGATGAACAAAAAATCGCTGCGCTGCTCCATGATTATCTGGAAAAAGCGGACTATCGCACCTCCGTTTTAAGTCGAGGCGATCAGGTACTGGCCTGGTTAAAAAGAAATCCGTGCAATTTAATGCTCCTGGATATCATGCTGCCGGGCATGGACGGTATCGAAGTCTGCCGGGAAACGAGAAAATTTTCCACCCTGCCGATTATTATGATCACGGCAAAGGTGGAAGAGGTGGACCGACTGATCGGTTTGGAGATCGGCGCCGACGATTATATCTGCAAGCCCTTCAGCCCCCGGGAGGTGGTGGCGCGTGTTAAAGCCGTCCTGCGCCGTACGCATCCGGAACCGGCAGGTAAGCAGCTTGCCGTCGGGCCGATTGTGCTGGACGAAAACACGCACCAAGTCAAAGTCAGGGGCAGCGAACTTGACCTGACGCCAAGCGAGTTCCGGCTCCTGCAGGTGCTTATGTCGAAGCCGGGGCGCGTCTTTTCCCGGGATGAACTGCTGGTGCGCGCCCAGGGCTATGACTGTGAGGGGTATGATCGCACTATTGATTCTCATATAAAAAATCTCCGAAAAAAGATTGCCGTGCACCTTCCTGATCAGGAGGTAATAAATACAGTGTATGGCGTCGGTTATAAGCTCAAGTATTACTGAATATGCATCCAGATCAGGCCCAGATATTCATGGATGGCCGCTTCCATCTTGTGCAGGGAAACGGAGTCGGGAAAAAACATCCCAGGGTGGAATCGTGATTGTTTGACGACCATGTAATTGGTCGGCGCGGCGATCGGGTCCATGCCGAATTTGCGAAAAAGGGCCATGGACCGGGGCATGTGGATGGCCGAGGTTACGAGAATAAACTTATTATGACCGATGATGCTGGAGATCAATTTTGCCTGATCCGCCGTATCCAGGGATTTATTTTCCCTTACCATGTCATTATCACTTACGCCCATCAACATGGCCGTTTTCGCAAGCGTTTCTCCTTCCGGAACGTCCTGAAATCCTGTCCCGCCGGAAACAATGAGTCTGGTACCGGGGAGCTGACGGTGGAGTCTCACCCCTTCCAGGAGGCGGCTCAGGGAATCCGGGACAAGCTGGCTGGAAAGGGGCAGACGCGGATCGGGCAGAGCCCCCCCTCCCAGGACAACAATCCATTTAATGTCTTTGCCTTTCTGAATATCTTCAACCTTCAGCAAAGGGGGGTAACGGTTTTCGAGCGATGCCGCGAGCCAGTCGGCCAGAAATCCGTAGCTTGCGAGCAGGAGCAGGATCGTTCCCAGGGTAAGTAAAGTTTTGCCAAGATTTTTCTTTCTGGTCATCCATAGGAGCATCAAACCGGAAACCAGCAAGACCGACACAATGGACAAGGGCTGGAAAAGAGGGGAGACAATTTTTTTCAATAAAAAGAGAGTTTCCGCCATCAGCGTACCAGGTTTTTCTCCATCTCCGGGTTTCTATTGGGCAAGTCGCCAAAGGGCATGGTCAGGTGATAGACGCCGTATTCCATGACCGCCTGGATCGGCAGGCCCGCCTTTTCATAAACCTTGAAGATGGCCTTGTTACTGGCGATGATATCCGCCGTGAATCCCAGGAGACCTTTTCCCCGGGCAACCTTCATGAGCGTATGCAGGATCAGGGAGGCGATGCCTCTGCCCTGGTAAGTTTCTTCCACGACAAAGGCCGTATCGGCGTAGGGCTGGTCGGAGCTGCGGACGTACCTCCCTTCGGCGATGATTCTTTCCATCCCCGATTCCGCGACCACCCCGACGATCGACATGACCCGGCGGTAGTCCACATTTACATATTCCTGCATCTTGGCGTGGGGCATCGCCTTGATCTCGCTGAAGTAACGGTAATAGACCGTATGATCGGAAAACCGGTAAAAAAGGCGTCGCATCTCTTCTTCGTCCGAAGGCTTGATGGCGCGAAAGCTGACGGTCAGGCCGTCTTTCCAGGTATGGGAAAAGGAGAGGTCAAAGGGATACATGGCCCCCGCTTCGGAAAGATAGATCTGGTCAGGGAAAAGGATATGGGCCTCTTTGGCCTGCCGGACGAGCTCCGGCCGGTCGGCGGGATGGGCGATATCAATGAGGGCCTGCGCCCGTTCACGGACCGTACGTCCCGACATCGAGGCGATTCCGTACTCGGTGATGATTAGATCCAGGGACTCGCGGTTACTGAACTGGTTGGGGAAATCCTGCACGGAAATGAGAATGTTCGCCTCTCCTTTCAGATTGCGGCTGGGGAGGGCAAAGACGGCACGACCTCCCTTGGAGTGCATGGCTCCGGCAAAGAATTCCTCCGCCTGCCCCGGCCCCCCGCCTACATTGCCCCGTCCGGTATGCATGGCGATATTGCCGGTCAAGTCGATTTTTCGTGCCGGCAATATCGCCATCACCCGGTCGTTGAGACTGATGCGGAAGTTGTCAGAGGCGATGTCGATGCCCTGAAATTCAACGAGGGGATTGTTATGAAGCCATTTCATAAGTTCCGGCGTCCCCTGGGCATAGGAAGTCAATGACTTGTTGCGGAAATATCCTTTTTTACGGTTGGTTACAGCCCCACTCTTCACCAAATCCATGAGGGGGTCGGTGAAGAAAAAAGTATGAACCCCCAAGTCCCGCTTGCGGGTAAGATGTTTCCCCAGGGCCTCGAAGAGGGCGCCGGGATAGAAGGACAGGCAACTGCCGTCGGTGATCACGGCGGCTACTTGGGAGGCCACCTTGTCTATGACCTCATCGACGGGCTGGCGGGGAAAGTAGATGGGCGGTTCCAAGGCGAGGACGAGGCCATCGAAATCGTTAAAATGCACGAAGGTGTTCCCCATCGTTCTGGGTACCTGGTCATTGATTTCTCCCACTACGAGGGTCGCCTTTTCCATGGCGTATTTGGCGGCGTCCACAGAGACCCCCAGGCTCGCGAATCCTGACTCGTCAAAGGGAGAAATCTGAATGAAGACCACGTCAACCCGGATAGCCCCGGATTCGATGAGACCCGGGATGCGGGAGATACGGCTGGGAATGAGGTCCACGGAGCCGGAGGTGATGGCATCACCAGCCAACCATCCGGAATAAAATGTTTTCAGGCGAAACTTGCCGGTTGTTGCCTTGGTCTGAAAGGCGATGGCTTCACCCAGGCTGACCAATTGAATGAGTTCCAGGTCGGCAAGATTATTTTTTTGAGCGGAGAGCAGTGCCTTGATGAGGGTCCGCGGTTCCGCCACGCCGGTGCCCAGAAAGATACTCATGCCTGGCGTTATACGCTCCAAGACCTCATCGGCAGAGACGAGTTTTTCAGTAATATCGAAATTCATAATGATTTTGTAGTTTATAGCCTGTTGCTGCTCATTTACCCTTTCCGGCAGGACATGTCAAATGCTCTTTTCTTGATCAGGAACCATAATTTCGGCAATTCATATTTTTCATCCGCCAATCCGCTTCGTCCCATGTATCTATTCAATATTAAAGGGGAATACCAGAAAGCTTAGTGTAGCAAGAACTTCGGCATTCGTTTAATAATATCAGATAGTTGAACTATTCCGGCGACCGGAATAGTTGCTCGATCACCTTGGCGTTTCGCCCATGAAGATTCGCCCTGGCATCGTGTTTTGCGTTGCACCCTGGCGCGTCTCGCCTCGCAGTTCTATGTAGCCAATATCTTCAACTTTTCAAATAAGGAGGAACTCTATATGGCCACAACATACGTCAAGGGGCGGCTCTACAAGTTGCAGATTGCCGATCTGCAACCGGACCCTGCCCAGGCGAGGAAGTTCATGGATCCCATCGCCATGAACGAGCTTACCGCTTCCATTCAGAAGCATGGGGTGCTGACGCCTATCCAATTTACTCAGAACGAGGAGAGGGCGCTGCTCATCGTCTGTGGCCATCGCCGCGTCCAGGCGGCGGGAAAAGCAGGACTGACGGAAATCTCCGGGACCTTCACCGACGGCGATACGCGCCTCCAGGGGTTCGTAGAGAATCTCCAGCGGGAAGGACTGCTACCCATCGATGCGGCGGAGGGGATGGCGGCCCTGATGAAGGAATACGCCATGAACAGATACCAGCTTGCCGAGTCCCTCGGTAAGCCGACGTCTACCGTTTACGAGACCATGACGCTGAACAAGCTCCCGGTAGATGTCCGCGACGCCTGCCGAACCAACCCCAACATTGACCGGGCCATGCTTCTCGATGTGGCCAAGCAAAAAACGGAAGCGAGCATGCGCCGGAGATATCAGACTTTAATGGAGAAGGCCGATAAAGCTTCACAGCCCCGTGTACAGAAGGAGAAGCTTTCCCCGGCGCGCTCTCTGATCACGCAGACGGACAAGCTGACCGGCGAATTAATGAAATCACCCTGGCGGGAATGGTCGGAAGACGACCAGAGCGATTATGCCAACGCCCTGACAGGCATTCGCAGGACGGCGGGCGAGCTCCTTACTGATATGAACCGCTCTCCTTTGGAAGAAGCGCCGGAAACACCACGAAGCAACGAACTGGCATAAATTATTTGAAGGTATAGCCCTTTTCTCTGAAAACTTTCATGCATGCATTGACAACATCAGGATCATAAAGGATGCCGCTATTCTTTTCGATTTCCTCGATGGCTATGTCGAGGTTCATCGCGGGACGATATGGGCGGTGTGTGGACATTGCCTCCACAACGTCGGCTACAGCGATGATACGGGCTTCGATGAGTATTCCAATACCTTTAAGTTTTCTTGGGTAACCGGAACCATTGATCCGTTCATGATGCTGATAGACGATCTCCGCCAGCGGCCATGGAGATTCTATGCATTTCAGGATATCATAACCACTTTTTGCATGGGTCTTCAAGATTTCATATTCAACGGGGAAAAGTATTGTCGGTTTACTTAGAATCTCTGAGGGAATGGACAGCTTACCGATGTCGTGGATCAAACCGGCCATGCGGATGGCATCGATTTTATCTTCGGTAAGCCCCATTTCTGTGGCAATAGTCCTGGCCAGGTCTGAGGTCCGTTTCTGATGCCCTGCTGTAAAAGGGTCTCTTGATTCCACGGCTAAAGACATGACCTGAATGGTTATATGAATAGCTTTGCGGAGGTTTTCCAGGGTTTCCTTGAGTTTTGTTTCGGTATTTTTTCGTTCCGTAATGTCGAAGGCCGTGACGATGCTTGCCGGTCTACCTCGAAAAATTATTGTATCCCCCGTCATATCAAGCCATTTATGTTCACTGTACTTCGTGACAATCATTAATTCAAAATGGTTGGGAGAAAGTTGTTCACCTCTCTGACGGGCCTTTCCAAACGGGATGGTCCCGTTCTTCCAATCGGGGTGAACAATATCCCAGAAATTCATGTTATAGAGTTCCTCGCGGGTATATCCGGAGATTTGCTCCGCTGCGGGATTTGCACAGACCCATCGGTCATCTTGATGGATAAGGATTGCCGAACGGGTCGATTCTGAAAGGGTCCGGAACTTTTCTTCACTTTCCCGGAGGGCGTCATGAGATAACTTTCGCTCCTGGATATCCGTCAAAACACCCTGTAACCCTGATACTTTGGTTCCTTCGACCATGGGTAAATCGGAGGTGCGAACCCAGCGGAGTTCTCCGGATTTCATTTGTATGCGGAATTCCGAAGGACAGGGAATGCCTCGCAAGGTGTTTTGAAAGTTGCTCCATAGTTCCGGCAGATCCGGAGGATGGATAAAACATTTAAAGGATTGTCCAATCAGTTCTGACGGTTTGTATCCATGGAGTTTATCAATTACCGGGCTGATATAGGTGATAATCCCTTCCGTATCGATGCTGAAGATCACGTCGCTGATGTTCTCCACCAGTTTCCGGTAATGGGCTTCGCTTTCCCGCAGGGCATGTTCAACTTTTTTCATGGGTGATATATCCGCCATTAATACGGCTATCCTGAACACCTCTCCTTTCTCGTTGAACACGGGACACATCCTGCCGCTAAAATATCGTTTGTTCCACTCAGTTTCAAAAACGTGAACCTCGCCGGTGCGGGCAACCGCATCTTGGATCGTCTTAGCTTTTTCGGCGATATGAACAGGCAAATAACTGAAGATACAGGTGCCGACCATCCCGGCAGGGGTTTTACCGAACAGGCTGGCGAGGGCTTCATTGACAGCCAGAATATTTCCCCGGAGATCGATTAAAAACATGGCATCCGGATTTGCCAGAAGCAGGTCCTGGATGATGTTCTCGTTTTCCGTTGCCGGATCGTTGGGCAATTCCTGCGCAGGGCGATTTTTTTTGTCCATAGTGTTATCTTCTTTTTTGCACGGAGATTATGCAGAACACCCATGTCTTTGCTGACCGCGTAGGGAACCCGGGAGTTTCCGATAGTTTTGTTACGGCTCCCTTTCCCTGTCGGCCACATCTCACGGCAGACAAGCTTGCCATGTCCACCCGCAACGGTACGTCATCTCTGATCATCTGATCGAAATCGTGACGGCGATCTTGGCAAAGCCTCTTTAGCCGGTGGGTTCAGTGAATCTTCGATCCGGTAATTTTTCTCCTTGAAAAGATTTACACAAACATTCACCACCTCAGAATCAAACAGAATCCCCCGATTCTGGATAATTTCTCCAAGAGCGGCATCTACACCCAGGGCCGGTCGATAGGGCCGATGAGTGGCCATTGATTCTATGACGTCCGCTACGGCAATGATCCGGGCCTCCAAAACAATGTCCTCTCCCCGAAGACCAGCAGGGTAGCCTGAACCATCAATGCGCTCATGATGTTGCAGAACGGCTTTGCCAATGGGGCAAGGGAATTCTATATCTTTAATGATATCGTAGCTGGCCTGAGCATGGAGTTGTACGAGAGAGTACTCGAGAGGTGACAAATCGCCGGGCCTGCTCAGTATTTCGGAAGGGATATAAATCTTCCCGACATCATGGACCAAACCTGCTATCCGGATACCTTCAACTTGTTCTTCCGGAAGTCCCATCTCCTCAGCAATGGCTACTGCGAGATCTGCCACCCTTTTTTGATGGCCCGCAGTATAAGGGTCTCTGTATTCAATCGTGGTCATTACCGCCTGTACGGTTCCGATCATCGCCCTGCGTAGTTGATCTGAACTTATTTTGACCTTGTCTTCGAAGCGTTTGCGTTCAGTAACGTTCATCATTGTTATTTGAGCAAATACGGGTACACCTTCTTGATATATTAAAGTTGTGCGAATTTCGACCCACAATTGCCGTCCGTCCTTGCAGAAAACAGGAACTTCCATAGTCATTGGAGGATCGCCGGCCAATCGTTTCGCCAGCCGCTCCATCAATATGTTTCTTGTTTCTTCATCAAAGATGCCAGAAGTCAAACCATTCCGACCAATCAACTCTGCCCTCGTCCATCCGCTTATTTCTTCTATCTTTTTGTTGACGTATTCAATGACTCCGGAAGTATTGACAATGATAAATCCGATCGGCGCCTCTTCCATCAGGTCCCGAAATTTATATTCGCTTCTCCGTAATGCCTCTTCCATTTTTTTATTGTGGAGTTTATTGCGTTTTCGCCATAGAGTCTCATCCGCCCGTTTCTGATCGGTGATGTCGACAAATTGAGCAGCCGCATGGGTCATCCTTCCATGGTTATCCTTGATTGGAAATATCGTGACATCATAAATTCGATTATCCGTTTCTTTTGATAACCGTTTTTGGAGTCGCGGCGCATCATGGGAAATGGTGAATCTGGCCGTTTCGCCGTTGTCAAACACCCTCCTGAGCAGGGGGAGCATTCCTTTCTCTATTATTATATCATCATATAAAACACTATATGTTCCTGATATATCATCAGTTATGTGCAACAAGTCCCGGCATGCTTGATTGAGCCTGATCAGCGTCCCTTTTTCATCGGCAATCCAGATTGCATATGGATTTTGGTCTATTACACTGTCAATAAACATTTGCGATGAGTGCAAAACCATCTCTTTTCAGATAAATAATTACTTTGTGTTAGGAAAAATCATTGCTGTCCAAATTAACCGGTGATTTCAGTATTCATCTTGAAATCATTGTCTTTTTGGACAGGTATTCTTATAATTATAAGGCATTATTTTCAAAAAGCTGGAGTATAGGGAGGCTGTTTTTGCTTGTCAAGGGATATTTCGCAGGATAAAATAAATATATTTACAGCCTCACAGAAAGTCTCAATTGTTTCCATTCCGTCATTCCCGATTTGGCCCGGAATCCAGTATCGTCAATTACTTTTGTGCTTTCTGGATTTCCGCTCACGATCGGTTAGAGAAAAGGCTCTGCGCGGGAACGAATACTTGTTGCGAACTCGTCAATGCTGATCCTCCTGCCGGTAAGCAACACGTCCTGGAATTCGGGGCGCGGCAGCGTCCATGAGCGGCAAATTAGCCTGAAGGATGATCACGGCAAAGGACTTGACGTAATTATAAAAATTATACTACGTAAAATCCCTGATTATTTATCCTTAGAGGAGCGTGTATCATGATCCCCCGTTATTCCCGAGAAAAGATGGAACGTATCTGGAACCCCGAAAATCGCTACCAGAAGTGGCTCGATATCGAGATCCTCGCCTGCGAGGCCATGGCGAAGCTGGGATTCATTCCCGAAGCCTCCCTGAAGACGATCAAGGAAAGGGCCGGCTTCGATGTGGCACGGATCGACGAGATCGAAAAAACCACCAAGCACGATGTCATTGCCTTTCTCACATCGGTGACGGAAAAGGTGGGCGAAGAAGGCCGGTTTATCCACATGGGCCTGACCTCGTCGGATATTCTGGATACCTCGCTGGCCGTCTTGATGCAGGAGGCCGCCGACATCCTGCTGGCGGACCTGGATGCCCTCCTTACCGTCCTGAAGCGTCGGGCGTTTGAGCATAAATCCACACTGATGATCGGCCGTTCCCATGGAATTCATGCCGAACCGATTACCTTTGGTCTGAAGCTGGCCCTCTGGTATGGAGAAATGCAGCGGAACCGGGACCGGCTCCTCAGGGCCAGGGAGACTGTAAGTACCGGTAAGATTGCCGGTGCCGTGGGGACCTTCTCCTTCATCGATCCTTTTGTCGAAGAATATGTATGTGCGAAGCTGGGTCTGAAACCGGCCCCCGTTTCTTCTCAGATCGTTCAGCGGGACCGCCACGCCGAGTTTTTCTGCACCCTGGCCATCATTGCCTCGTCCCTTGACAAATTTACCCAGGAAATCCGGCTCCTCCAGCGGACGGAGGTCCGGGAGGCGGAGGAGTATTTCTCCCCCGGTCAGAAGGGATCTTCCGCCATGCCCCACAAGCGCAACCCCGTCCTTTCGGAAAATCTGTCCGGTCTGGCAAGGCTGATGCGCTCTTACTCCCTGGCTGCCCTGGAGGACATTCCTCTCTGGCATGAGCGGGACATCAGTCATTCCTCGGTAGAGCGGGTCATCTGCCCCGATGCGACGATCCTCCTGGATTTCATGCTCGGCCGGTTTACCGGCATGATCGATAAACTGATGGTCTATCCTGAAAGAATGCTGAAAAACCTCCAGATGACCCACGGCGTCATTTTTTCCCAGATGGTCCTCCTCAAGCTGATCGATAAGGGGATGTCCAGGGAGGACGCCTACGCTGTCGTCCAGAGGCTGGCCATGCGTTCCTGGGAAGAGGGGGGGGATTTCAAGGCCCTCCTGGCTGAGGATGACCAGGCGAAGAAATATTTGGGTCCCGGCGAGCTTGCTGCCATCTTCCGCATCGATAATTTCCTGGGAAAGGTGGATTTCATTTTCAATCGTGTCTTTGGTAAGGAATCATGAAAAAATCATTCTATCTATTTAGCTGCTTGATTATTTTCATATTAACTGGTTGCACTTATGTCAAAGGTTACGTGGACATGGGAAAGGACCGGGGACTTTCCGATGAATACTTCCAGAGTCTTGGGCAATGGACACGGGACATGACCGGCCACTCCCAGTTCGAAACGAAATTCTACATCAGCGCCACTTACCGTTCCCAGGCCTTCAACGATGCCTATCTGAAAGAACAGGCCCGGATCCGCCAATGGCCTGACCAGGAAACCAGAAAGCGAGAAGAAATATGGAAGCAGTTATCCTCCGATTATGTGGAATTTCTTGTCTACGCCTTTACGGACAATATGGAGGCCAACGATTTTGATGCCAGAAATTCCGTCTGGAGTGTTTTTTTAATCGACGGCAAAGGGAAGCGCTACGAACCACTGGAAATCAGGAAAATTGACCGGATCACGACGGAGATGGAGGCCTTCTTTCCCTTTATCAATAAATACTATGGTAAAGGTTATATCATGAAATTTCCGGTTATAGAATCACCGCAGGACATGAAACTGGTTTTTTCCAGTATTCTCGGCAGGATCGATCTGGAATGGAAGGCTAATTCCAATTCCAAATCAAAGCGATAACTTTGTTGGTTCCTCGACGTATTTCACGATACGCCTGCGTCGCCTCCTCCTTGCCGCCTCGTTTTCATCTTTGATTTGGAACCGGAATTGCTCAAATCCGGAATCGGTTTCGCGATGATGGTGTCCCGTCGCCAGTGAACATCGTCCCGTTCGGGAAAATCGATGTTGTAGTGTAACCCCCTGCTTTCTTTTCTCATCCGGGCTGAGCGGACGATAATCGCCGCTACCGTGGCGATGTTGCGGAGTTCCAGCAGGTCCCGGGTAATAACGAAATTCCGGTAATAATCGTCAATCTCCCGGGAAATGAGATCGATGCGCCGGTCCGCCCTTTCCAGTCGCTTGTCGGAGCGGACGATGCCCACATAATGCCACATGCAAAGCCTGATCTCGTCCCAATTATGAGAGACGACAATGGATTCGTCGCTCTCCGTAGCCCCCCGGGGGTCCCAAGGGGGAATCGTGATGTCTTCATCCCGGACGTGTTCAAAATCTTTCTGAATCCTCAAAAAAGCCCGATGGGCGAAGACAATTGCCTCCAGGAGGGAATTACTGGCTAAACGGTTGGCCCCGTGCAGTCCTGAACAAGCCACCTCGCCAAAGGCAACGAGACGGTCGATGCTTGTTTCCCCGTGCTCGTTGATCAGTACGCCACCGCAGAGGTAATGGGCGGCGGGGACGACCGGTATGGGATCTCTGGCCATATCGATGCCGTAGAGGAGGCATTTTTCGTAAATGTTCGGGAAGCGGGCCATCACAAAATCGCGTTCCTTATGGGAGATGTCGAGGAGGACATAATCGTCTCCCGATTTCTTCAATTCCGTATCGATGGCTTTGGCCACTACATCCCGGGGGGCGAGACTCTTCATGGGGTGATATCTTTCCATAAAGGGTTCGCCGTTTTTAAGCTTCAGGATCGCTCCTTCGCCGCGAACGGCCTCACTGATCAGGAAGGATTTTGCGTCGGGATGATAGAGGCAGGTGGGGTGAAATTGGATGAATTCCATGTTGGCGATTTGAGCGCCGGCCCGATAAGCCATGGCGATGCCGTCGCCGGTGGCGATGTCGGGATTGGTGGTTACCAAGTATACCTTGCCGCAGCCCCCGGTTGCCAGGATTACATATTTCGCCTTGAAGGTGTGAATTCGATTATTATGGAAATCGAAGACATAGGCGCCGATGCACCGGTTTGCTGATTTATCCTTCCGGCCGGTGACGAAGGATTCCATAATAAGATCGATAGCGATGAAGTTTTCATAGATGTGGACGGTCTTTTTGCGGCTGGCGTGTTCATTGAGAGCCCTTTCTATCTCCCGGCCGGTCAGGTCCTTAGCATGGAGGACCCGGCGCCGGGAGTGGCCGCCTTCACGACCCAGATCGTAGCGACAGCGACCGCCGCTTTCATCTCTGGTGAATTCCACTCCCCATTGAACAAGCTCCTTGATCCGCTCCGGACCTTCCTCCACGACGAAACGGACCACGTCTTCTTTACAGAGATCGGCCCCGCAACTGAGGGTGTCCTGAATATGGGAGGCAAAACTGTCTTCCTCGTCCTGAACGGCGGCAATCCCACCCTGGGCGTAGTTGGTGTTCGATTCGAATTTCCCCTTTTTTGTTACAATGGCCACTGTCCCTAACTCCGCCGCCTTGATGGCGAAACTGAGGCCGGCGATACCACTGCCCAAGATAAGAAAGTCAGTCTGAGTCTCCATTATGCACATCGCCTCAAAAGATATTTACAGAATTGCGAAATTTCTATATACCTCCCAAGTAATTTTGTAAAAGGAAATGTATGGGGAGGTTTCATGCTGATTTTGGGGGTTGAGTCATCCTGTGATGAGACAGCGGCTGCGGTCGTTCAGGATGGTAAGCGGGTCCTTTCGAATGTCATTGCCTCGCAGGTTAAAGTCCACGGAAAATATGGAGGGGTTGTTCCGGAAATCGCCTCGCGAAAACACACGGAAGCGATCATCCCGGTGATTCTCCAATCTTTGGAGGACGCCGGCGTTAGTATTGGTGATATTGAAGGAATTGCCGTGACCAGAGGGCCCGGTTTAATCGGCTCGCTTCTGGTCGGTCTTTCGACGGCCAAGGCCATCGCCTTTGCCCGGGGCCTGCCCATGGTGGGCGTCAATCATTTGGAGGGGCATATCGCCGCCGCGCTGCTCCTCGAATCCCCTCCAGCATTCCCCTTCGTGGCTTTGGTCGTTTCCGGAGGGCATACCAATATTTACCTGGTCAAGGAGTTTCAGGACTTCACCTGCCTGGGCCAGACCAGGGATGACGCCGCCGGCGAAGCCTTTGACAAGGCGGCAAAATTGCTGGAGATAGGTTATCCCGGAGGGGTGGTCATCGACCGTATGGCCAAGCAGGGCAATCCCGGGATCATTGCCTTTCCCCGGGCCATGCGGGACAGTCTCGATTTCAGTTTCAGCGGTGTGAAGACGTCCCTCCTCAACATGGTTAAAAAACAGGGACGTCTCTTTACGAAAGCAGAACTGCCCGATGTCGTTGCCGGCTTTCAGGAGGCCATTGTCGATGTGCTCGTACAAAAAACCCTGAAGGCGGTGGAAGCGGCTTCCATAACAAGAGTCGTGGTCTGCGGCGGTGTGGCAGCCAACAGCCGTCTGCGGGAGCGTTTTTATCAGGATGGGAAGGAAAAGGGAGTGGAGGTCTTCATCCCCCCCCCGGTTCTCTGTACGGACAACGCCGCGATGATCGCTGTTGTCGGCGAGCACCTCCTGACGAAGGGAAAACGGGACGGCCTGGATCTAAACGCTGTTTCGCGCTGGCCTTTGGAACTCCAATCATGAATATCATAAAAAGGCGCGGCAGGGATTTTTACAACCGCTTTATCAGCCTGAAGGGAGAACCGGGAGATATTGCCATGGGGATGGCTATTGGTGTTTTTATCGGCGTGACGCCGACAATACCCTTTCACACGGCCATGATTATTGCCGTGGGCGTCCTCTTCAAACAGAATATCACGGCCGGCTATCTGGGGTCATGGCTCATTTCCAATCCCGTGACCATTCCCATGTTCTACTTCTTCCAGTATGAACTGGGGCGCCTTGTCCTCGGTTTGCAAAAAAGCGTTTGGGCACTTAACGATTATTCCCTTGAAAGCGTGATGAATCTCGGCTGGCACATCCTTTTTCCGCTTCTGACCGGTGGTATCATCACCGCCCCTTTCTTTGCCGTTCCCGCCTATTTTCTTGCCCGTCGTTTTATCGTGGCCCTTAGAGAAAGGAATCATCCTTGATTTCCTCCGGAAAAATCCTGAAAAAATACCAGGTGCAGCCCCGCAAACGTCTCAGTCAGTCTTTCCTGAGGGACGACAATATGGCAAGAAAGATCGTCTTGGCGGCGAACCTGCACAAAGGCGACATCGTTCTTGAAATCGGTGCCGGGCATGGAATTCTTACCCGGTTAATGGTCCCCGGGGTTCAGCAGGTGATCGCCGTAGATATCGATCCGGCGATGATCGCGATCCTGGAAAAGGAGACGGAGCAGGGGCAGGAGAAAAACGTGCGGATCATCCTTGCGGACATTCTCAAACTGGATATTGCCGGATTATGTGAGGAACTTCCCGGGCAACAGCTCAAGGTTGTCGGAAACATCCCCTACGCTATCTCGACGGAGATATTGTTCCGTCTGCTGTCTCATCGCCGGGTGATTTCACAGGCTGTCCTCATGGTTCAGAGGGAGGTGGCGGACCGTCTGACGGGCCTGTCCGGAACAAAGGCCTATGGGGTCCCGACCGTTTTGCTCTCCATGCATGCCCGCTTGGTAAAGCTTTTCGATGTGCCTCCCCAATGTTTCTATCCGCGGCCACGGGTGACATCCTCGGTCATCTCCCTTACTTTCCGGGAGCGGCCCCGGATGGATTTATTGGACGAGGTATTTTTTACCAGGATCGTCAAAGCAGCCTTTTCCAGCCGGAGAAAAACCTTGTGGAACAATCTGAGGAGCGCCACCTGGCTGAATATTGAAGCTGATAAGTTAAAAACAGTGTTGGCTTCCTGTGGACTTGACGAACAGATTCGTGGCGAGGCCCTCCCGGTAGAGATCTTTGGCATTTTGAGCAACAAACTCTTCGCGGCTTCGCAATCGGGCCGCAATGCCTAAGATATGCACCCTTTCATATGGTTATCAATAAAATGTGTCCTTGACTTTTAAAAACAAATTGATCATAAGTAAAGTAATTGAATAGGGCATCGTCAACTTAATTAACCAATAATTTGACCCTTTTTCAAAGGGTGATGCCATGAAGAGACTATGAAAATCCCGTTTCTGAAAAGAGGCGGGGTTTTGTGTTTTCAATGGTCAATTAGTTTGGGTAGACAAAAGGGATCAGCTAATTTAATCAAGGGAGGTATTGTTGGCGCAATAAGATAGTCGATACATTTCTTATTAGCACAAATGGATGATAAAAATAGAGGAGGATCTTATGAAACGAATATTTATCTTCTTCATCGTCATGGCAATCTCTTTTGCCATCTCAGCAGAGGCAGCAGACGTCGGCGTATCGATCAGCGTCGGCCAGCCCGGTTTTTATGGACGCCTCGACATCGGAAACTTTCCACAGCCGCAGGTAATTTATCCGAGACCAATTGTGATCAGGACCGTACCTGTCGGTGTTACGCATGAACCAATCTACCTGCGTGTCCCGCCCGGACACGAAAAAAAGTGGAAAAAGCATTGTCAAAAATACAATGCCTGCGACCGGCCTGTCTATTTCGTGCGCGATCAATGGTATAATAAGGTCTATGTGCCGGAATACCGGGAGCGGCATGGACACGGAGGCGGAGGACATGGCGATAATCGCGGCGGTGGCCAGGGCTACCAGGGTGGTGATCGTGGGCAAGGCAAAGGTCAAGGCAAGGGCCAAGGCAAAGGCGACGACAGAGGTCACGATAGGAACTAAACGGGATCAAATAGACTGCTGATGCCAAAATTCATTCAGTTCATCGGGTGTTGAAAGGTCAAAAATAAAAGGAGGTTCTATATGGCGCAAAATTCAAGGGAGCAGCATAAGAAGAAGGTCATTGAAGTTTTGAATAAAGCCCGCTCAATGGAGTTATTGGCAATTCATCAATATATGAATCAGCATTACAATCTTGATGATATGGATTATGGAGATTTGGCACTTAAAGTCAAGCTCATTGCTATAGATGAAATGCGGCATGCAGAAATGTTCGCCGAACGTATTAAGGAACTTGGAGGTGAACCAGCTACAGGGTTGGATGGAAAAGTGGAAAAGGGACAGAAAGTTGAAGTTATCTTTCCTTTCGATGCGAAGTTAGAAGATGACACGATTGATACTTACAACCAGTTCATCCTCGTTTGTCGGGAAAATGGCGACAGTACCAGTATGAAACTCTTTGAAGGAATCGTCGATGATGAACAGGTCCATTACAACTATTTCGACAACGTCAGTGACCACATCAAAACATTGGGTGCCGCCTTCCTGGCGCAGATTGCGGGAACACCTGCAGATACCGGAGTTCCTTCTAAAGGTTTCGTTACAGGTCAGACCGGATAGTAATACCTGAAATTGTAGCGGTTCAAAGGAAAGTGGACAGATAGATGGATAAAACAAAAGACGGTTTTAGGTTATAACGAATCACAGGAAAGGAGAGAAGCCATGGGACCTAAAGCCAAGCAGAGCCCTGAATCTGTAGTGCGAGAGATAAAGAGGAATACCCGCCGTAAATTCAATTCCGAAGATAAAATCAAGATCATTTTGGAAGGTCTGCGAGGGAAACATTTACAGAAGGAGGACCGGTATGATCCAATACGGTTTTACCAAGGAGTTGGATATCCCCTATGAGACAATCATCGAACTGGTGAAAGAGGCGCTGAAAAAAGAAGGATTCGGCGTTCTGACAGAAATTGATGTCAAGGAAAAAATGAAAGAAAAACTGAGCATTGATTTTGTACGATCATTATCCTTTTTATAAAGGTATTAGAAAGGCGAGGCGTGTAAAGGAGGTGGCATTTCAAAAAAATCACATGGTTTATAACAAAAAGTTCAGACAGGAAGGGACATGATGTATAAAAAGTCTGTTATATTTTTTTAGCGAAAGCAATTTTAAAATGAGGAGTTAACCATGCCTATAATCAAAGGAAGCGAGATACGGAAAGCTGATCACCCGATTAATAATATCTTCCTTGATCGCTGGTCACCGCGGGCCATGTCGGGCGAGGAAATTCCAGAAACAGAGCTTATGCCCCTGTTTGAGGCGGCAAGATGGGCGCCGTCATCCAACAACAATCAACCATGGCGCATCCTGTATGCCAGACGAAATACGGAACACTGGCCGCTGTTCTTCAACTTGCTTACCGATTCAAATAAGATTTGGGCCAAGAATTCTTCCGTGCTCCTACTTATCGTTTCGAAAAACACCTTTGACAACGGAAAGCCGTCGCGGACCCACTCCTATGATGCCGGTGCGGCATGGGAAAACTTGGCCCTGCAGGGGAACCTCAGGGGTTATGTTGTCCACGGCATGCAGGGGTTCGATTACGAACTTGCCCGGCCTTCCCTGAACATCCCCGATGGTTTCACGGTTGAAGCCATGGCAGCTGTAGGCATGCCAGGTAACAAGGAAGACCTGCCCGATTACCTCCAGGAGCGCGAATTACCGAACGATAGACGAAAACTCGCGGAAACGGTTTTCGAGGGACCTTGGGTACACCCATAAGGACTGATTTCTGACCAGCAAAGGAGAGCAAACTCATGTGGGAATACACCGATAAAGTCAAAGATCACTTTCTGAACCCCCGCAACGTGGGGGAAGTAGAGAAGCCGGACGGGGTAGCGGAAGTGGGGTCTATTGCCTGCGGAGACGCCCTCAAATTTTCGTTCAGCCTGGATGAAAATAAACGAATCAAGGATGCCAAATTCAAAACCTTCGGCTGTGCTAGCGCCATTGCCACATCCTCGGCGTTGACGGAAATGGTCAAGGGGATGACCCTGGACGATGCTTTGAAGGTAAGCAACCAGGATATCGCGGCCTTTCTGGGCGGCCTGCCCGAGGAAAAAATGCACTGCTCCGTCATGGGAAAGGAAGCGCTCGAAGCGGCAGTGGCCAATTATCGGGGCGCACCCGCCAAGGAGCCGGGGGCGCAGATCATCTGCGAATGTTTCGGCGTCACCGACCGCGACATCGAACGGGCGGTCCGGGAAAACAACCTGACCACGGTGGAAGACGTGACCAATTATACGAAAGCGGGCGGCGGGTGCGGGAACTGCCATGAGGCCATCGCACAGATTATCGCGCGGGTACGGTCCGAGACCCAGCCCGCGGCCAGGCCGAAGCTTTCCAACATCCAGAAAATGAAGATGATCGAAGAGACCATCGAGCGGGAAATCAGGCCGTCCCTGAAACACGATGGGGGAGACATCGAGTTGATAGATGTGATCGGCAACCGGGTCCTCGTCGCCACGCGCGGGGCCTGCGCCGTCTGCAAAGCATCGGATATCACGTTGAAGCATTTTGTGGAATTGAAACTGCGGGATCTCGTCTCGCCGGATCTGCTGATCGAGGAGGTGACCCCATGAAGACCGTCTATCTGGACAATAACGCCACGACGCAAGTTGCGACGGAGGTTCTGGAAGCCATGCTTCCCTATTTTCATGACCTCTATGGAAATCCCTCCAGCATGCATTCCTTTGGCGGTCAGGTGGCGCGTAAAATCCGCACGGCCCGGGAACAAGTGGCCACCCTCATCGGGGCCATGCCAGAGGAAATCATCTTTACGAGCTGCGGAACGGAAAGCGACAACACCGCAATCCGGTCCGCCCTGGCGACAAACCCCGACCGGCGCCATATTGTAATCAGCCGGGTTGAGCATCCCGCCGTCAAGGCGCTGGGTATGGATCTGGCCCGGCATGGCTATCGGGTCACAGAGCTGCCCGTTGATAAAGAGGGACTCCTGGACCTGGATCAGTATGAAAAGAGTCTGACGTCCGATACGGCGGTGGTCAGCCTGATGTGGGCCAATAATGAGACGGGAGTTCTCTTTCCCGTGGAAAAGGCCGCCGAAATAGCCCGTGACAGGGACATCCTGTTCCATACCGATGCGGTTCAGGCCGTCGGCAAGATCCCCATCAAGATGAAAACGAATGCCATCGATATGCTTTCCCTCTCCGGGCACAAACTCCATGCCCCCAAGGGCATTGGTGTGCTCTATGTCCGCAAAAGCACGAAATACAGCCCTTTTCTGATCGGCGGGCACCAGGAGAAGCAGCGCCGGGGAGGTACGGAAAACACGCCCAGCATCATCGGTCTGGGAAAGGCCTGCGAACTGGCGGCGCAAAACATGGAGAAGGAAAACACGAAGGTGAAGTGGCTAAGAAATAAACTGGAGGCGGGGCTTCTGTCCCGCATCCCCAGCAGTCGGGTAAACGGAAACGATTTACACCGTCTTCCCAATACCACCAACATCAGCTTCGAATTTGTCGAGGGAGAAGGCATTCTGTTGCTGATGGATCAACATGGCATCTGCGCCTCCTCCGGCTCCGCCTGCACCTCGGGATCTCTGCAACCTTCCCACGTGCTCCGTGCCATGGGCGTTCCCTTCACGATGGCCCACGGTTCCATCCGCTTCAGTCTGAGTGTCTACAGTACAGAGGCAGAAATTGACTTTGTCATTGAAAAGCTGCCTCCCATAATTGAAAGACTGCGCAGCATGTCGCCCTATTGGCATCCCGGCGAACCGGCCTGTGCACCCAAATAAAAAGGAGTTTTCTCCCCATGGATGACATCCTCAAATCGACAAAGTGCAGAACGGATTTAATCAAGACGCAAAACGTACGTGAAGAAATTCCGGCGATCGTCGACCAGTTGGTTTTTTCCTGCACCCGGGAGGATTGTTTTGATCATGTCGGGCCGGAACCGATCCCTTCCCGCGCGGCGGTCGTCGATATCCTGAAAAGGACAAGGAGGATCATCTATCCGGGTTATTTCATCCCGACGCGGATCGATCAGGTGAACGTGATGTACTATTTTGGCCAGGAAGTGACCGCCCTTTTTGAAGCTCTGTCCGAACAAATCATGCTGGCAATACGACACGACTGTATCCGGTATAACCAGCCTTGCACGGATTGTGAAGAGCGCGGTCAGCAGGCTGCCATCGAGTTCTTGCGCGAAACCCCGCAGTTGCGGGGTTTATTGGGGACGGACATCCGGGCGGCTTATGAGGGAGATCCGGCAGCAAGCGGCTATGATGAAATCATTTTCAGTTACCCGGGACTTTTTGCCATAACAGCTTATCGAATTGCCCACCGTCTTCATCAGCAGGGCGTCCCGGTGCTCCCGCGGATCATGACGGAATACGCCCATAGCCGCACGGGGATCGATATCCATCCCGGCGCCCGGATCGGAGAAAGCTTTTTTATCGACCATGGTACGGGCGTCGTCATCGGCGAGACTACGGAGATCGGCAACCGCGTTAGGCTTTATCAGGGCGTGACGCTGGGAGCCCTGTCCTTGAGCCGGGAAGAATGCGAGGCTTTGCGCCATAAGAAGCGCCACCCGACCATCGAAGACGACGTAATCATCTATGCCAATGCCACCGTCCTCGGGGGTGAAACGGTCCTCGGCGCCCGTTCGGTCATCGGCGGCAATGTCTGGATCACCGATTCGATCCCACCGGATACAGAGGTTTTTCTGAAAAAGCCGGAGCTCATCTTCGGCAATAAACGGATCAGAGATTAAAAGGTGTCTCATTGATCATGAAGGAGGTGATCATAACTTTTTCCGGTAGATACTGATGGCCGTGGCGACTGTTCTTGGTAAGCATTTGTTCAAAAACAACAGATAGCAATCAATAAAGGAGGAATGGACATGTTTGCACCAAAGAATATCCTGGTTCCAACAGATTTTTCCGAGTATTCAGACGCGGCGTTGAAAAAGGCCATTGATATTGCGGAACAGTATAAGGCCAAGATTTATCTGCTCCACGTAATTGATGAGCAGATCCGTCAATGCGCTGTTGACTACTGTATCGGCGCCGAGGTCGTTGAACGGCTGGAAGCGGAGGGCATCAAGGCGTCAAATGAAAAATTGCGGAAGGAAGTTGCGGCCATCGGGAAGGCTAAGAAACTGAAGATTGTTTTTGATGTTAAAAATGGAAATCCTTCGGAAGTAATCTTGAGGGAACAGCAGGAAAAGAAAATCGACGTGATCGTGATCGCCTCCCACGGCAAGACGGGCCTCATGAAACAGCTTATGGGCAGCGTGGCGGACAAGGTCGTCAAAGGGGCGAAATGTCCCGTGATCGTGGTAAAGCCTTAAATATATTCAATTCATATTTCTTCCGGCGTCAATACGCTACGTGACGCCGGAAGAAATATCTCTGAGAAAGTGTAATCTCATGCATACTGGTGCCATTCATTCCACCTGCGGCTTCTGTTTCTCGTGATGCAATTTCCGGCTCCATCCGGCATGAACGGCGGATTCGCAGCAGTCGAGATCTAAGAGCTGAAAAATATTGACCAAAGGAGAACGATTATGCAACAAAAACAAAGTCAAGAAGTTGTTTTGTTTTATAATTCTCTGCTCTCGGCAGAAAGGGCCGGGGTGGAAGTTTTAAGCGGCTTGCTTCACGAGATTGAAGATAATAACTTGAAGATTGTTCTGGGAAGATTCATGCGGGACGAAGGGATGAACTGTCAGATTTTTTCTACGCTCATCAAATGTTCAGGGGAAGAACCGGAGAAAAAACGGGGGACTTTGTTCGGAAAGTTAAAGGATTGGAAAAAATCGAAGCTAAACTTGCCTTGCTTATCAAGGGACAGGAGTGGGTTGCAAAGCAAATCAGGAAGAACCGTGCGTTATTTATTTATGGTTCCGGAGCAATGTTCATGGAATCCATCAAGATTCAGCATGAGGAAAACGTGGATTATTTAAAGCGTTTGCTCAGTTTATCGTGATTTACCAGTAAGATCGAAAAAAAGGTATAAGGGGGAAACCCTGTTTAAGTATATAAAGAAATTTTTTTGAGGAGAAATTTATGGACAGATCCGCTCTCGGCAAAATCACTTCCGGCCTGTATATCGCCAGTTCAACGAAAGATGGGAAGTTCAACGGCCAGATCATAAACAGCCTCTTTCGTGTCACCGCTAAACCCCTAACAGTTGCCATCAGCATCAACAAGGAAAATCTGACCTATGAATACATTCAAGCCAGTAAGCTCTTTTCTTTATCGCTACTGGCGATAAATGCACCCATGGCATTTATCGGACTGTTTGGATTCAAATCGGGAAGGGACGTGGACAAATTTGCCCAGGTGGGTTACAAAACCGGCTCAACGGGCGTTCCCATCGTCACCGATCACAGTGTGGCCTGGCTTGAGGCTAAAGTTCTTCAACATCTGGATTGCGGAACACACGTCATTTTTGTAGGGGAACTCGTCGACTTTGACAATCTGGCCGGTGGTCCCGCCCTGACCTATGACTATTACAGCAATATCATGAAAGGCAAGTCATCGAAAAACGCACCGACCTACGTACCCAAAGAGGAAGCAAAGCCAAAGGCGGCAGTGGAAACTAAATACACCTGTAATGTCTGCGGTTATACATATGAGCCCTCCATCGGAGATCCAGAACACGGAATTAAGCCCGGAACGGCGTTTGAAGATTTGCCGTCGGACTGGATCTGCCCCGTCTGTGGAGCAGACAAATCCCAGTTTGAAAAGTCGTGATAATCGGGGCATTCAACCAAGGTAGTATTTATTTGAATGGCTATCATCAGCTACACAACTCGTCGAGTTTTTCATCCTTATCCGGGAAAACCGAATGTCCGGTTTGATGGGGGGGGAGCTGGAAATAGAGCACTCAGCCACTACGCCAGTTCTCTACTCTACTGTCGCCAATAACCGAAAAACTTCGGGTCTGATTGGGATCTGGTTGCAGATCCGCAATCTTGAGTTTGTAGAGGTGCCCCTTGACATATTTTGTCGCCATATCGGAATCCTCCTTGCCTGATTTTCTGATGGCATAAGCATAAGATTACCAATGTCAAGAGCCAAATTATGGGTTCATCGGAAAAATATCGTAGTCCGATCAATGTTAACTATATGAAATAATTAAGCGATAACCGATCATGCGGTAATAATTGATGAATTGGCGAATCCTGGCATTATAATGAATAATATAAGATAGTTGCCATAATTTTTTTGAATAGTTTATTCTATGTGTGATTTGGCTGTTTTGAGAGCGAGCTCTTTATCCTTGGTGAACAACCTCCACTCCACTCCTGACGAGTGACTGCCGGTTGCCTTGTCGCGACCCCTGCAATAATACCAGTGTCCAAAGCGCTCTACAGTAGAAAACGGATGATCGGCGGTGGAGAGGATTCCGTCAAAATTAATCTCCTTGAAAAAAATGGTTTCATCGGGGACTTCATCATAAGACAGGTCGTCAGGCAAGATAATTTGAGATACATCAAAGTTGTCTGCCTCCTTTTTATCCAACCAGTCCGAGATATTAATTTCTTTTGCTTGGTTGATACTATTTTTCACGAGAAATACCTCCTTTACATCTTCATTTATCTCGACCATGATATAGAAAAACGGTGGCCGGATTTGAAACAAAAATCATAGCGCGATAGAGAAATTCAATCATGTATCCTTTGGCGCCATCCCTTCACATCCATGTACCAACATCGATTTTATCCATATCACAATTATAGAGGAGAAGGATATTATTGATTGCCGTGGGTTGCCGCGGCATGACGTCCGGAGTAAAAGGAAAGGAAAAAAGCCAGGAGGCTGAAAAAAGCGCCGACGATGAAAGCGAATTGGAAGGCCCCGGCCACGGAGGACAGAGAAGTACGAATGACTTCCGGATTCAGACTTACGGCTGACAGGCCGGTGGGCAGGGCCTGGGAAAAAGCCCCTTCAAAGAGACACACCCCAAGTACCATCCCCACGTTCATGGTGTTCGTATATATTGCCGAGGCCGTTCCCTGGCTTCCCTCCGGGGCCAGCAACATGACCAGATGGTTGTTGGCCGGGAAGAAAAGGGCGTAGGAAACAGCTAAAAGAACGAGATAAAGTACCACCGGAAACATTCCCGTCATCGGAAGGGTCATGGAAAAGACGAGGCAGGAAATGAAGGCCAGGAACATGGCTACGGTGCAGAGATGACGGGGATTGATGCGGTCGGAGAGCCTCCCGGCGAAAGGACCGATGGGCATGTATACTACCGAATAGATCATCACCACCGCCCCGACATGTTCGGGCCGTAAACCCTTAATGAGTTCCAGATAGAAGGGGATAAGAAAGTTGCCCCCCGATAGGAGCATCAGGGCGACCAGCGTGGTAAGAACGGCAAAGGAGAAATCCCGGTTACGGAAGATTTTCAGGTTGAGAATGGGGTCGCGGACGGTTCGTTCCCGGAGATAGAAGGCGAACAGGGACGTCCCTGCAATAGCAAAGGCAGTCAGAATGAGTCCCGACTGCCAGCCTTCGTTATCGCCACGGCTCAAGGCGAAGACAAGGGCGGTAAGGCCAACGAAGCTCAGAATGGAACCGGAAACGTCAAAACGAAGATGCTCGGCAAGAGGCGGTCTGTTTTGATCCGCGGGCAGGTTTCTTTTCACGATCACAATAGCCAGAATCCCCACCGGTACATTGATGAGAAAGATCCAGTGCCAGCTAAGAAAACCGGTGATGACGCCGCCGAGAGGCGCCCCGACCATGATGCCCAGGGAGTTGGCTAAAGAACAGATCCCAAAAGCCCAGCCGGCAATGTTTTTCGGAAGATAATGGGGAATGCTTGCCATACCGCTGATAATCATCATGGCGCCGCCGATCCCCTGGATGCAGCGGGCGGCGCCTAAAAGGTAGATAGTCGGTGAGAGCCCGCAAAGCAGCGAGCCCAGGGTAAAGAATCCGTACCCCCAGACAAAGATCTTCTTTATACCGACCCTGTCGGCCAGTTTACCGAAGATCAACGTGCTGCCCGTCATGACCAGGAGGTAGGAGAGAATGACCCAGGACACCTCGCTTATTCCGACCTGGAAATAACGGGCGAGGGTAGGCAGGGAAATAACGACGATATAACTATCCAGGCGGACCATGAAAACGGCAAAGGCGACACTGAAAACGATCCAGCGGAGCCGAATTTTTTCTTCGGCGCTGATGACGGCGGTGGATGTATCCGTTGTCATGGGGTTGCGATTACCTTCACAAAAACCTTCCGCAACCGGGGTCCGTCAAATTCGCAAAAAAAGATCGATTGCCAAGTTCCCAGAACCGGTTGACCATCCTCAATCAGGACGGTTTCCGACGCCCCCATCAGGGACGCCTTGACATGGGCTGCCGAGTTGCCTTCTCCATGCCGGTAGGGGCCGTGCAGGGGGATCAGCCTGTCCAGGATGCTGATGATGTCTCTGGGGACATCGGGATCGGCGTTTTCATTGATCGTCACCGCCGCGGTGGTGTGGGGAACAAAAACATGACAAAGGCCGCTCCCGGTACCGGCCTCCCGAATGATATCGCGTATTGGTCTCGTTATATCGATTATTTCAAACCGGGTAGAAGTTTTGACGGAAAAAGAGTTCATATCATCTCCTCTCGTCTCAGTAGTTATCGGCGACGGCCAAATCCGTCTGGTTACGGTTCACTGTCAGCCACTTCCAGCGATCTCACCTGAACGGCGAGGTCAGGATGTAGGCCGTGCTGGTACGATATGCTTATGACAATAATCCAGTTATATGTCAACAATCAAGCAGAATATCAAAGTAAGTCTGACCCCGGAAAAAAGCTTTGCGTCCTGCCTTGATTTAGGCTACAAAAAAGATGTGAAAGAACTGCTGGAGACTTATTTTAACTACCTGACGGTGGAAAAGGGGGCTTCCCTCCATACCTTGGAGGCATATAGCCGGGATCTCATCCGTTTTTCCCATTTTATGGCGGGGCGGGAAAAAGAGGGGGCAGAAAGGGTTACCCCTGAAGATGTGATGGCTTTCATATCAGATCTCAGGGGCGGTGGGCTGTCGGCGAATTCCGTGAACCGTTCCCTTGCGGCCATCCGCGGATTTTATAAATTTCTCCTGAAGCAGGGATACAAGGTTGTGAGCCCCGTTGACCGTTTGGTACAGGGGAAGACATGGATGCGCCTTCCCGATGTTCTCAGTCCCCAGGATATGAACCGCTTGCTGGAAAAGCCGGGTTTGTCGAATCCAGCCGCCGTCCGGGATACGGCGATTCTCGAATTGATGTATGCAGCGGGATTGCGGGTTTCGGAGCTGGTTAATCTGTCCATGAACAGCATCAACTGGCAGGCAGGTTATGTGGTCGTGATGGGGAAAGGAAGGAAGGAAAGGGTTGTGCCGGTGGGGAGGTCCTCCTACGACCTGCTGAGGCGCTATGTGGAAGAAGCAAGAAACGATCTTACCAAGGGGAAGACGACCAATTTCCTGTTTTTAAATAGATCGGGAAGGCTTTTCAGCAGGCAGGGATTGTGGAAACTGGTCAAGAAATATGCCCGCCTGGCCGGTTTGGAGGACAAGGTGCATCCCCATACCTTTCGTCATACCTTTGCCACCCATCTCTTGGAGGGCGGGGCTGATTTGAGGGCGGTACAGGTCATGCTGGGTCATGCCGATATCTCGACGACCCAGATTTACACCCATGTGACCAGGGAGAGACTGAAGGCCGTTCATAAAAAATATCATCCGAGAAGTTGAGATAGATGGAAACAGACTTTATTCGCAAAAAGAAACCTGCCGATTACAAAAGATATAAGCGCTGGGCCCTTGCCCTGTCTGCCCTTGCCGGACTCCTGCTGGTTCTGGCAGGCCTGGTGTGGGGACTGGCAACCGTCTTTCCTCAGCGCTTCAACTCCCTTTCTACCGGAGGGACAAGGGCGAAAAATTTTGTTGCTTTTACGATTCTCGGCACGCAGCCGCAATTTTATCACCTGGATATCGAAAAGAACGGGAAAATATATCGCCTCACTCCCCGGGATTTTTTCGAAATTACCTACAAGGATGAATTCATCATTACCGGTGTGGCCTCCGATGACCTGCGCGGTAAGGGAATTACCGTGGGTGTTGACGGCACGGGAAGGCGCAATGATTTCCAGGTCCTCATGAAGGGGATCGAATTTGTCGACCGGGTCATGAAGCAGGGCCGCAGGGAAGCCGCCGAAACGGTCAACGCTGATTACCGTATTCATGTCCGTTATCTGGATAGGGAGATAGGGACGATTCCTCTGAAGGTTACCATTATGCCTCAAGACTGGCTGCGGTACGCCCAGGGATCGAGCAGTGAAAGACAGCAGCTCGACTATCTGAAGCGGGCCATAGCCACAAATCCGGGGGATACGGGGATCAGAAAAGTTCTGGCCGGCATTTATTATCGCCAGGGAATGATTCGCGAGGCCGGCGAAGAATATCAGGCGATATTGAAGTTGAAACCTGACGATGCTGCGGCCTTGAAAGAATTGGCCCGCTGTTATCAAAGCCAGAAGAATTATGAACAGGCGATCGGGGTTTATCGGCGGTTGCTCGTAATACAACCCAACGATCCAAATGTGTATGCAAGCATGGGCCTTACCTACGCGGCCATGGGTGCCTGGTCTAAAGCCGTGGCTGCTTATCAGCAGGCCCTACAGATCAATCCGGAGGACGGCAACGTCCATTTCAAACTGGGCCAGGTCTACGAGGAGACAAATAAGAGGAAAGAAGCCATCGCGGAATACCAGATTGCCCTGAACAAAAATCCCGCCGCCGATGAAATTGTCCTTGCTTTGGCCAATGCGAATCTTAAGGCAGGTCGGCAGGACGAGGCGATTAAATGGTACAAGGAAATGCTGAAAAGACAGCCCCGTAATGCGATGGCTCACGCCAATATGGGCCTGGCTTATGGCAACAAGGGGGTCCCTGCCCAGGAAATGGAACAGTACCGAAGGGCGCTGAACTTGCATCCGAAAGATCCGGTCATTCAGTTCAACCTCGCGGCAGCGCTGGAGAAATCCGGAAAGGCTCAGCAAGCGGCCACACACTATCGCAAGGTTCTGGAGATCAAGCCTGATGACGCCGATGCGGCCATGAGGCTTGCCGATTTGGAGATGAAAAACAAAAATTACGATCAGGCCATCAAACTCTACGAAAAAGCCTTGCCAAAGGTCAAGAATAAGGCTCCCGTCTATGCGAACCTCGGTTTTGCTTACGGGGAAGTAAAGGTCTATAAAACGTCCGCGGACAGATATGAAAAAGCCCTGAAGGCTGGTTTTCGAAGCCCCCAGATTTACTATAATCTTGCCTTGACCTACACCAAACTGGGAAAAAAGAAAGAAGCCACCGCAAATTTTGAAAGGTACGCGGCGACCAATCCTAACGATAATGTATTGAATACTCTAGCTGATTCCTATATGCGCGAAAAAAGATATGATGACGCGATCAAAGTGTCAAAAAAACTTTTGTCTTCCACCAAGAAGAAGGCGGCGCCTTATGCCACTCTGGGGCGGGCCTACGGCGCCAAAGGTAATGTGGACAAGGCGATTGAAATGTACAGGTTGTCTTTGCGATATGACGCCGAAGACGACGCCGTTTATTCAGGTCTCGGGGAGGCCTATGAAAAGAAAGGGTTGCCCCAGGAGGCCCTCAACGCCTATCAAAAGGCATATGAAATCAATCCCGAATCGGCCCGGGCAGCCAGAAGAATCCCAGCGCTGAAGATCAAGATCATGCAGGATAAGCATCAGGCGGATTCGTAATTATTGGGAAACATAGATGTATTAATTCAGGGAGCTGAGGTTATATTTTTAGATGAAAACTGTCCAGGTAGGTAAGGCGGTAATTGGTGGAAACAACCCCTTTATGCTCATTGCCGGTCCCTGTGTAATCGAGGATGAGAAAAAGACAAGGGATATTGCCGGATTCCTTAAAGAACTGACCGACCGGCTGAATATACCCTTCGTCTTCAAGGCCTCTTATGATAAGGCCAACCGGACTTCCCTGATGGGTTACCGGGGTCCGGGAGCGCTCCGGGGACTGGAGATTCTGGCAAGGATAAAAAGGGATTTTCATGTCTGTATTCTGTCTGATGTCCATCGTTTCGAGGAGATTCAGCCCGCGGCGGAGGTCCTCGATGTGATGCAGGTTCCTGCTTTCCTCTGCCGGCAGACGGATTTCATTATGGAAATGTCCCAAAAGGCCAAGGTCATCAATATCAAAAAGGGACAGTTCCTTGCGCCCTGGGATGTGAAAAACATCATCGAAAAAGTCGAAGCGGCTGGCATGGAAGGCCTCATGATCACGGAACGGGGCGCTTCATTCGGATACAATAACCTGGTAGCGGACATGCGGGCGATACCGATCATGAGGACTTTTGGATACCCGGTCATTTTTGATGCCACCCATAGCGTGCAGTTGCCGGGAGGCATGGGAACGACCTCCGGTGGGCAACGGGAGATGATTCCCTACCTGGCGAGGGCCGCTGTGGCCACGGGAGTGGACGGCCTTTTTTTCGAGGTTCATTCTAATCCTGAAGCCGCCCTTTGCGACGGCCCTAACTCCCTGCGACTGACGGATCTTGAGAAGCTCCTGAAGGCGCTGACGAAAATTGATCGCTTAGTAAAGACAAACGGAGAATTATGACCAATCAAATACCAGCAAATCTGATTGATAAAATACAGCCGATTCGTCTGCTTATCCTGGACGTGGACGGCGTCTTGACCGATGGCCGGATAGTGATGGATGACCTGGGTCAGGAAAGCAAATTTTTCGACGTGAAAGATGGACATGGTTTGAAAGTCCTGGCACGCTGCGGTATCGACGTGGTCTGGATCACGGGCCGGAAATCAACGGTTGTTGAACACCGCGCCAGCGATCTGGGGGTTCAGGAAGTTCATCAGTTAATATGGAACAAGGTGCAGGTATACGAAGAAATCCTGGAAAGAAGGAAACTTATGGCCCGGGAAACGGCGTATATGGGCGACGATATTGTGGACATTCCCCTCCTGAAGAGGGTCGGTTTTGCGGTGGCAGTCAACGACGCCGTCGATGAGGCGAAACAGGTTGCCGACTATGTGACCCGGAGAAATGGCGGCCGGGGGGCTGTCCGGGAGGTCTGCGATCTGCTCCTAAAAGGGCAGGGCAAATGGGAACGCCTGATGGAGAGGTATTTCTCCTGAAATGAAAAAACCTGTCCTCGTAACCGTGGCGCTGATCCTTGTTGCGGTTTTTGCCACATTGCTTTTCCTCTGGGAACAGGGAAAAGAAGCGAGTAAAAAGATTCTTAAGGTGTTGCCGGATCATGTGGATATGCAGGTGCGCGACGTTCTTTACACAGACATATCCGCAGACGGGTCAAAGTGGGAAATAAGGGCAAAAACAGTTACCTATGTCCGGAAGGAGAATCTCGCGCTCTTCGATCAGGTGATCGTGAAAATGATCCCGTCCGATGGGCGGACATTTATCATGACCGGAAAGAAAGGACGTTTCTGGACGACGACAAAAGACCTGGATGTAACAGGAGATGTCGTGATTATCTCTGACCAGGGGGATCGAATAACGATGGACGTCCTTCGTTATTCCGACCGGGACAAGATACTGTCCACGGATTCAAATGTAACGCTGGATAATCAAACAACGCTACTTAAGGGAAAAGGCATGCGGATTGATATCAACAAGCGGTATGTCCGGATCATGTCCCATGTGAACGCATTGATCAAACCAAAAAAATAGGAAGAACCATGACGAGAATCTATCGCACTGCATCGGGGATCATTTTGCTGTCTGTCTGCATGGCCCTGCTATGCGTATTTCAGACGGCGGCGACGGAGTCCGGACCTGTTTCCCGACCGTCCGTTCCCAAACAATCCGCATCCAAACAGCCTACTCCCAAGCAGCCCGTCCATATAACCTCTGATACCCTGGAGGCTTTCAACGATGAGCGTTTGATCGTGTTTTCGGGAAATGCCGTCGCCGTGTCAGGCGATAAGGTGATCCGGTCGGACAAGTTGCTCGTTTATTATAAAAAGGGCGCCGATGGGGGCAAGGAATCGGCAACGGCGGGCATCGGCCAGGGGGGCGATCTTGATCGGATCGTAGCAAAGGGACCGGTGCGGATCACCCAGCTCAAAAAGATCGTAACCGGCGATGAAGCTGTCTATTATCAGGATGATCAAAAGATCGTCGTGTCCGGCAATGCCGTGATGCGTGAGGGACCCAATATTGTCAAGGGCGACCGGATTACGGTTCTGCTCAATGAAAACAGGGGGATTGTGGAAGCTACAGAAAAGAAACGCGTGACCGCCACGATTTATCCCGCTGAAGACGGTAAACAAAAAAAATAGGGTAGTTAACGATGGATATGGGTCAACTTGCAGCAAAAGAACTTGTGAAGATTTATGGAGGCCGGAAGGTTGTCAACAACATCGATCTCAATATCTTCCCCGGAGAAGTGGTCGGGCTCCTCGGACCAAACGGCGCCGGCAAGACGACGACCTTTTATATGATTGTCGGATTGATTCGTCCCGACGGCGGGAGCATCTTCCTCAATGGGGAAGACATCAGTAAGTATCCCATGTACCTGCGGGCAAAAAAAGGACTGAACTACCTGCCCCAGGAACCATCCATTTTCCGCAAACTGACCGTTGCTGAAAATATACTGGCGATTCTGGAGACTCTGAACATGGATTCCGGGCAGAGAAAAGAGCGATTGGATTCCCTCCTTGGCGAACTTGATTTGACCAGCCTTGCCGATAATCCGGCCTATTCCTTGTCCGGAGGTGAGCGGCGGCGTGTGGAGATTACCAGAGCCCTTGTCACCTCGCCGAAATATATTCTTCTGGACGAACCTTTTGCCGGCATCGATCCACTTGCAGTTGCAGATATTCAAAAGATCATATATAAACTGAAAGCAAAGGGCATCGGAGTGGTCATCTCAGATCATAATGTCCGGGAAACTCTCTCTGTGTGTGATCGAGCATATATCGTGAACGAAGGCAGCATCTTGGTGGAGGGAGATCCTGATACGATTGCTTCCTGCGAACTGGCTAAAAAGATTTATTTTGGTGAAGACTTTTGTCTTTGAGGATTCATATTCATGGCTTTTGAACTGAAACAGAGTCTGAAACTTTCCCAGCAACTGATCATGACGCCGCAGCTTCAGCAGGCCATAAAGCTCCTGCAGCTGTCGAGGCTGGAGATGGTGGACATGATCAATCAGGAGATGGAGGAAAATCCCCTTATCGAGGAAATTTCCGGCAGCGAAGAGATTATTGTCGAAGAAAACCTGGCAGAAAGCGACAACTTGCGAACCCTGGAGGCCGAGGAGATCAAGTCCGTTGATCATACCGTGGAAGTCACGGGAGAAGGGGATGGCAGGGAGGATTTCGACTGGAACAACTATCTGGAAGACTACGGCCCGATGGGTGTGACTTATCAGCGGGCGGACGAAGAGGGCGCTTCATGGGATAATCTGCTGACCAGGACGCCGTCTCTGACCGACCACCTCATGTGGCAATTGAAGTTTTTGCCTTTGACCGATGCCGAGATGCGGATAGGAGAGCAGATTATCGGCAACCTGGATCAAAATGGCTATCTGCAGGCTACGGTCGAAGAAATTGCCGGGCAGGAGCATGTTGAAACTGATGCCGTGGAGGCGGTTCTCGAAAAGGTACAGTCTTTCGATCCTCCCGGTATTGCCGCCCGGGACCTCACGGAATGCCTGCTGATTCAGGCGCGTCTGCTCGGAGGGGCAAACCCGCTGGTGGAAAAAATCATCCGGGATCATCTCAAAGATCTGGAAACGAAAAATTATATACAGATCACCAGAAAGTTGAAGGTTACCATCGATGATGTCTTGCAGGCGGTCATGGTGATCAGCAACATGGATCCGAAACCAGGCAGTGTTTATCAAGAGGAGAAGGTTCAAACAATCATTCCCGATGTTTTTGTTTATAAATCCGGAGATGAATACAAGGTTATCCTGAACGACGACGGTATGCCACGGTTGAGGATAAGTAATTTCTACAAGGAAATCATGGCGGGTATCGACGGCGGCAAAGAGGCAGATACGGGAAAGAAGTACATCAAGGAGAGGGTCCAGTCGGCAACCTGGCTCATCAAGAGCATCCAGCAGCGTCAGAAGACGATCTATCGGGTCACGGAAAGCATCGTAAATTATCAACGTAATTTTTTCGATAAAGGGATCAATTATTTAAGGCCTCTGGTGCTGAGAGACATTGCTCTGGATGTTGATATGCATGAATCGACGATCAGCAGGGTGGTCACCAACAAATATATGCAATCCCCTGCCGGCCTTTTTGAGTTGAAATATTTTTTCAGCAGCGGAATTTCGAAAAACGACGGAGGAGAAAATATCGCATCCAAAAGCGTCAAGGAAGAAATAAAGAAAGTGATCAGTGAGGAAGATCATAAAAAACCCCTCAGCGATAGTGAAATTGTCGAGCTCCTGGCTTTGTCAGGTATCAATATTGCCCGGCGTACTGTAGCTAAGTATAGGGAAATGATGCATATACTGCCATCATCACGAAGAAAAAAATACTTTTGACTGTAAAAAAGTTATTGACTTTTTGCTGTGACGTCAATATAGCTCAAAACCTTTTACGAGTAAAAATCCATTGGGAGGAACACTATGAAGATCTCTGTGACCTTCAGAAATACCGAGGGTGAAGAATGGTTCAAAAATTATGTGGAAGAGAAACTTGGTAAACTGAAAAAGTACATCGACCACCCGGTTGAGGTGAGGGTAGTTCTGTCCGTTGAAAAATTCCGGAATGTCGCCGAGATCAATCTTATGGACAACGGTATGAATGTAAATACCAGGGAAGAGGCAAAGGAGATGGCCTTGGCCATTGATGAGGCAGTGGAAAAAATCGAACGTCAATTGAAGAAACACCGCGAGAAGATGCGTGTTCACAAGGGTGCCGGGGCTAAAACAGGAGACGACCAGTTTGCTGAGGCTTCCGGAGTGGATGTGGAGGATGCAAACGAGACAAGGATTGTGGAAACCAGGAAGATCATTTTGAAACCGATGTCCCACGACGATGCGATCATGGAACTGGAGGCGTCCAGAAACCTCTTCACCATATTTCGTGATGCCGCTACGGAGAATGTATCTGTCATCTATCGACGGGATGATGGCAACTACGTCCTTATTGAAACCAAAAGTTGAGCTTCGGGTAAATTAAATGAAAATTGCCGAGGTTTTGAAAAAGGACTTTATTCTTGAACAATTGACATCCAGAACCAAGGGGGATGTACTTAAGGAATTGGCCGATGTCATTTTAAGTGAACGAGCTGATTATCACCCGGGGGAAACCGTTAATGTCCTTCTTGAGAGGGAAAAATTGGGGAGCACCGGGATCGGCGACGGCATTGCCATCCCCCATGGTAAACTGAATATTATAGATACCTTGGCTATTTCTTTCGGACGAAGTCAGAATGGAATAGATTTCAGCGCCATGGATGGAAAGCCGGTGCATCTTTTCTTCCTGCTCCTGGCGCCGGAGAATGCCGCGGGTCAGCACTTGAAAATGCTTGCCAAACTCTCCAGGATGCTCAAAGACGCGACATTTCGCAAAAATCTTCTTGAAGCCATATCCAGGGAAGAAATGTACCGCATCATCATCGATAAGGATGACACATGTTGATGATAACTCCCGGGGCCTGAGTAATTATACACTACGAAAAAATTTATTGAGCATAATATCATTCCGGCGAGAGCCGGAATGACCAATCGATACGAAATCCGACTTTTTGCAAGAACGTAAGGCTTTACATCGTAAAGCCTATCCTGTATCGTCCCCTATAATGCCATGAAAAGAAAGAACATCGGAACAAGCGCTACCGTTCACGGGTGTCTTGTGCAATGGGAAGGGACGGGTATCCTCCTGGCAGGGGAAAGCGGTGTCGGAAAAACGACCTGTGCCCTGGAAATATCAAAAAGGGGAGGAACCTGGATTGCTGACGATATTGTCGTTCTGAACTGCCTGCCGGATCAGGCCATCTCCGGACAGGCCCACGAGAAAATCCGCAACCTGGTACATCTGCGAGGACAAGGCATTTTTGATATCCGGTCTTTAAAAACCATCCGCATTGCCGGTGAGACCAGGGTGGACATCGTTATTGAGCTTACTAAAAAACTTGAAAAAGTTGAGAAAAAAGGATTAACTGCAAATCGTGTGCGGGGAATTACACAGGTTGAGATACCATGTGCCCATGTTAAGGTTCGCGCGGATACTGCAAGGACGGTTGATGGCATCCTGAGTCGCGTCCGGCTGCATATGGGACGAGACCTTTGAGAAGCACTGCCTTCTCTCATTCCGGGCTTCGCCGGAATGACGATAGGGAGGCTGAAATGGAATTATTTAAAAGTCTTGAGAGGTTAAAAGGGGAGATACGTTCATGCAAATAGTTGTTATTACGGGACTATCCGGTTCGGGAAAGAGCACGGCACTACGTGCTCTCGAGGATATCGGTTTTTTCTGTGTGGACAATTTACCAATTGTGCTGTTGCCTAAATTCCTGGAAATCCAGTCTGAAGTTGCGAAGAAGATATCCAAAGTCGCCATGGTCATGGATCTGAGGGAGCAGGGTTTCCTGGAAAAATATCCCCGCATTTTCAAACGACTCAAAGACAAGGGCTATACTATCGAGATCCTGTTCCTGGATTCCTTTGATGATGCCTTGTTGCACCGCTTCAGTGAAACCAGGAGAACCCATCCCCTGGCGATGAAGGGATCGGTTATGGAAGGGATAAGCATCGAAAGGGCAAAGCTCTCTTCCCTGAAACTGATGGCAGACAAGGTCATCGACACGACTTCATATAATGTGCATCAACTCAAGGATGCCGTACAGAGAATGTTCCTGTCTTCAACAACGGAAAAGAGACTCATGATCTATGTGACATCTTTTGGATACCGCTATGGGTTGCCTGTCGATGCAGACATTGTTCTCGATGTCCGCTTCCTGGCAAATCCTTACTTTATAGAATCCTTGAAGAATCATGACGGACACCATCCCGGGGTAAGGGAGTACGTGCTGGCTTCGGAAGAGGGTGAAAAGTTTATCGAAAAGCTTTTTGCCCTGATGTCTTTTTTGCTTCCCCTCTATGAAAAGGAGGGGAAGGTGCGGCTCAATATTGCCCTGGGTTGTACGGGAGGCAGGCATCGGTCTGTGGCGATGGCCAATGAACTCGCTGCCTACCTTTCCGATAAGGATTACAATGTCCAGGTTAATCACCGGGACATTGGCAAAAGTTAGAAGGAAACCTGCATCTTCTTCGTGACGTTATCCTGGATCCAGTGGGGATCCCACCACTCGGTGGGATTGACAAACTGTCCCCCGACAAGTATTGAGAAATGAAGATGATCTCCCCCGGCCAAACCGGTTAGGCCGCTTTTTCCCAGCACCTCCCCCTTTTTGACAGCCTGTCCGTTTTTCACGTCAATATTGGATAGATGGGCATAAAGGCTGAACAATCCATAACCGTGATCAATCATGACCATATTGCCGTATATGCCGAGATAGCCGGCATATACCACCACGCCGCTGTTGGCGGCTTCAATGGGGGCGTTGGCCGTAGAGGCGAGATCAGCGCCTAAGTGAGTGCTTTCTCCAACGGTTTTCCCTGCGTGGACATACGTGCGACGGTCGCCGAACTGGGCCATGGGAGAGGCGTCTTTCATCCGGAGAAAGGTCCCTTCCCAGAGCTGCCGGGGTTCAGATTTCTGGCAGATGGCTTGGATTGTCCGGAAATTCTCCTCCCGCAAGGTGCTGTTTACATAGATAAAGACATCGATGAGCGGTTTTCCGGCAAGCGCGGGGTGTTGGGACACAAATTCGGGCATTTTCTGCTGTAAAAAGGAGTCGGAAAGGGGCATTTTATCATCCCGATATTTCTTTTTAAGAAGGAGATAGGGGACAGTCTGGACCGTTTCATTTCCACCTTGATCGCGGGCGTAAACCTTGATTTGTGCCGTCCGGGAGGCCGCCTGGATCGGAAGGGCAAAATAGACTAATTGACAGGGCTTGTTATTGATCATCACCGGATAGGAGGGAAAGAGGCGGTCATCAACACGGACCCCGGATACGGGCACGGATTTGGATGTTCTGAACAGGAGCATGCAGGTTCCTCCTGGATTGATGTGATTCACCGGCGTGAGGAGAAATATTTGGGGAGGAACCACATCGACGTTCACCATCCTGGTTATGGACGCCGAATTTTTCCAGACAGTCTGATCCTCAGCAGTGATGGTCAGGGTGGCCGGACCGTCATGCAGCTTCAGTGCGACCGGATCAACAGGTATCGAAACGGCGTTGCGAGAGGTCTTTTTCCCCTTGTACTGAAGGGTGGAGAGGATACGGGGCTGATTGTCCTGAGTAAGGGTTATCGTAGAGTTCTTCAGACCGCTGCCGCTATCCGAAAAGGCGACCTCCAGAACCGTGCGTTGTCCGATACTGCGGATATCCTGCATCATCTGGATCTGCGGTTTTCCAAATTCCCCGATCGTGGCGAAAAACCACCATGATGAAACACAGACAATTATCGCAAACACAGAAATAAAATAAATCTTATATGTCCTCATGAAAACCTCGTTAATAAATGGAATGGCAGGGGCGCGGCATGCCGTGCCCCTGATCGATGACTTGATGAGTCTATAGTGATATTTTTCCCTTTTTGCAAGCGATACCTCCGCTGTCAAAAAATGCATTCATTACCTTGATCTTGATGTACAGAATTGCTATAATAAAATGTAAGATTAAGTCAAAGACCATTGATAAGGAAATATAAAAGATGACTGCAGGAAAACGCGTTGTTCTTGGTGTAACTGGCGGTATCGCGGCTTATAAGGCAGCCGAGCTGACCAGGGCGCTGGTAAAGAAAGGCGTGTCCGTCAAAGTGATTATGACGGGGCATGCCAAGGAATTTGTCTCTCCCCTGACCTTTCAGGTCCTCTCCGGGCATCCTGTTTTCAGCGACATGTTTTGCCAGGAGCACTACGACATGAACCATATCTCCCTGGCGGAATATGGGGATGTGGTGGTCGTCGCGCCGGCTACGGCCAATATCATCGGCAAGATGGCTGCGGGGATTGCCGATGACCTCCTGTCCACAGTGCTCTTGGCTACCAAGGCCCCCGTCGTCGTTTGCCCGGCCATGAACGATAATATGTATACCCATGCGGTTGTTCAGGACAATATGGCGAAGTTAAAAAAACACGGTGTCCAGTTCGTGGCGCCGGGTTATGGTGAGTTGGCCTGCAAAACGGAAGGGGTGGGACGATTGGCCGATGTTGCCGATATTGTGGAAGCCATCGACTCGGCATGGACGGATAAGGACCTGCGGGGTGAAAGTATCCTCATCACTGCCGGTCCCACCCGGGAGCCCTTTGATCCCGTGCGCTTTATTACCAATTATTCATCGGGGAAAATGGGTTACGCCCTGGCGACAGTGGCCGGCAGGAGAGGGGCGGAAGTTATGCTCATCAGTGGACCGTCTTCCCTGCCCGTTCCGCGGGGGATTAATTTCATATCGGTAACGAGCGCTTTGGAGATGCGGAATGCCGTGATGACACATATTGAGGGAACCACGGCGATTATCAAGGCAGCTGCCGTGGCTGATTACCGGCCCGCCGTGCTTGCAGAAGCTAAAATCAAGAAAAAGAAAGGCCCCCTGACCCTCCAGTTGGAAAGAAATCCGGACATCATTGCCGAAATTGGGGCCAGGAAGGGAAACAGAGTCCTTGTGGGTTTTGCCATGGAGTCGGAAGACCTCGTAGAAAATGCCCGGGCCAAGCTCCTCGGGAAGAATATGGACCTCATTGTAGCCAATGATCTCCATCAATCAGGGGCCGGCTTTCAATGCGATACCAATATCATCAAGATTCTTGATCCCCAGGGGGGGGTGGAAGATGTCCCCTTGATGGACAAGATGGATATTGCCAACCGGATCTTGGATCGGGTAAAGATACTGACCAATGCAAAACGAAGCTAAAGATGAGATGCTTGTCCTGATCAGGTCCCTGCGCTCCCACATCGAGGCGGACCGGGATTTGCCCGGGAATGTGCCCTCCTTTTGTATGCAAGGACCCCTGCCGGAGGTGACTTCACCGAGCAGACCTGATAAAGGTAATGCCGGCCGCGGGGCTGGAGTGCAGAGAGAAGCCGTGCTTCCACCAACGAGACTACCGGGAGCGGATTCAGCGCCCGCTACGGGACGTCAGGTGGCAGCGCTGACAAGAGGGGATACTGCATCACCGGTGTCGGAAGGGTCGTCCAACTCGCCTCAAATGCTCGTTTCGGGACCGTACCGCCGGTTTAGCGTCCCTGACATGCCCCATGCCCTGAAGCTTATGAGCGAGTCCGGCGCTCTGAACGATGTGCGCACGGACTTGGGCGATTGCCAGCGCTGTGCGCTCCATGGAGGGAGAAAAAATATCGTTTTCGGGGAAGGCAATCCCCACGCTGGGCTTGTCTTTGTGGGCGAGGCCCCGGGGGCGGATGAAGACGCTCAGGGGCGTCCTTTTGTCGGCCGGGCCGGCCAGCTCCTCACAAAGATAATTGAGGCCATGAAGTTGCAGCGACAGGATGTCTATATCTGCAATATCCTCAAGTGCCGTCCGCCGGGAAATCGTAATCCCGAGTCCGCTGAGATCGCTGCCTGTGAGCCTTTTCTGGTAAAGCAATTAGAGTCCATACGGCCGAAGGTGATCTGCGCCCTGGGGACTTTTGCCGCCCGAACGCTGTTAAAGAGCGATGTTGCCATCTCGCTGCTGAGGGGACGCTTTCACCGTTATCACGACATCCCCCTGATGCCGACCTATCATCCGGCTTATCTATTGCGTAATCCCGCCCAGAAGCGTCAGGTCTGGGAAGACGTTCAACAGATCATGAAACTGTTGGCGGAAGGTTCATGATAAGGGAGGGGATCATGGTCATGAAAAAAATGTCGATCAATAAAAGAGCGGGGGTGCTGTTGCTGTTCCTGATCGCCTTTGCCTGGCCCGGTTGCCTCGGGGCGGCGGAACGTTCCCCGGTATTTAATGTCGTTTCCATCAGCGGCGCCATTACCCCTCCGGCGGCGGAGTATATAACCCAGAACATCAGCGAAGCCGGGAAAGAGGGAGCAGATGGTCTGATCATCCTCCTTGACACCCCCGGGGGGCTCGATCTGTCCATGAGGGATATCGCCAAGGGCATCCTCAACGCCACGATACCTGTCTTTGTCTATGTGTCTCCCTCCGGGGCCCGGGCGGCTTCCGCCGGCGTCATCATTACCGTGGCTGCCCATGTGGCGGGGATGGCCCCGGGAACGAACATCGGGGCCGCCCATCCGGTTGGACTCGGCGGCGGGGGGGGGGACAAGACCATGATGGAAAAGGTTGCCAATGACGCCGCGGCCTACGTGCGGAGCATCGCCAAAATAAGGGGAAGAAATGAGGAGTGGGTAGAAAAGGCCGTGAGAATAAGCTCTTCCATCACGGCGGAAGAGGCCCTGAAAAACGGTGTAATTGATTATGTCGCCACGGATGTGCAGCAGCTTCTCAAACTGGCCAATGGGAAGCAGGTCCTTATCGGTGATAAACAGAAAATATTGAAGACCTCCGGGGCGATCCTGAAAGAAAGAAAAATGGGTCTCCGCCACCGAATCCTCACGACCCTGAGTGATCCGAACATTGCCTATATCCTCTTTCTTGTAGGCCTGGCGGGATTGTATTTTGAATTTTCCACCCCCGGGGCTATCCTACCGGGCGTTGTGGGCGGGATCTCCCTGATTATGGCCTTCTTCGCCATGCAGACCCTGCCGGTCAACTATGCGGCGGTGCTCCTTATCCTCTTCGGAATAGTTCTTTTCATTGCCGAAATCAAGGTGGTCAGTCACGGGATTCTCACGGTCGGCGGGATCGTTTCCCTGGCCGTCGGCTCCCTGATGCTCTTCGATTCCCCGGATCCGGCCCTGCGGGTCTCCCTCGAAGTCCTGATCCCGACCCTGACCATTATTTCACTGTTTTTTGTCGGGGTCATCAGTATGGTCATTAAAGCCCAACTACGTAAGAAGCATACCGGAAAAGAGGGGATGATCGGGGCCGAGGGGAAAACCGTGACCAAGGTTCATGAAGAAGGGAAAGTAATGGTGAAGGGAGAATATTGGGCGGCCTATAGCGATACACCCCTTGAAGAGGAGACGCGAGTCCGGGTCATCCAGATCGATGGCTTGAGGGTAAAGGTTGAAAGGCGGGAGCAAAAATAGGTGTGCTGTTTTTAAACAATTTTTTAATAAATGACTTCTAGAAAAGGAGGGCAGTATCATGACGTACACCGTAACAATACTGGTTTTTTTAGTCATTATGTTTTTAGCGTCGGCCATACGGATTTTGAATGAATACGAGCGGGCCGTAATTTTTCGCTTGGGAAGGATCATCGATGTCAAAGGACCGGGACTCATCATCCTGATTCCCGTTGTCGATAAGATGGTCAAAGTCGATATGCGCACCATCACGATGGATGTACCTCCCCAGGACGTGATTACCCGGGACAATGTTTCCATCAAGGTTAATGCCGTCGTCTATTTCCGGGTCATTGACGCAAATGCAGCAGTCACTGACGTGGAAAACTATCTCTACGCCACGTCGCAGCTTGCCCAGACCACCCTGAGAAGCGTTTGTGGGCAGGTGGAGCTGGATGAGATTTTATCACAAAGAGAAAAAATCAATATGCATCTACAGGAAATTCTTGATCGCAGCACCGATCCCTGGGGCATCAAGGTCTCGTTGGTGGAAGTCAAGCAAATCGACCTGCCTGAAGAGATGAAACGGGCCATCGCCAAACAGGCTGAAGCGGAACGGGAGAGAAGGGCCAAAGTTATCGCTGCCGAAGGAGAATATCAGGCGGCGGAGAAACTTTTGGAGGCAGCAATGGTCATGGCCAAGGAACCCATCGCCCTGCAATTGCGCTATTTGCAGACGCTGAATCAGATTGCGTCTGAAAACAATTCCACTACCATCTTCCCTATTCCCATTGACTTGTTCCGGCACTTTCTGAAAGGGGATGTTAAATAAAGGAAAACTTTAAATGGGCGATACAATCAAGATAAACTGTCCCGATCTGTCCCTCAGCCTGGGTTTCTGTCCCGACTGCTACCAGGAGAATGTTCAGGCGAGTTGGCCGTACCTGACCTGCTACTGTAACTGCAATCGGGTGGGGGCTTATGCGGAAATCATCAGGGTGAGGGATAATGGGGTGGAAAATATCCGCCTCGGTTCCTGGAAAATGAAAATGGAGGTATCCCGCGAAGATTTTGAAAGAAATTTGCCGAAACAGAGTAATGTAAATAATATTCGAATCGATATACTCTTCAAGGCCTGATCATTAGGCCGTAACTTACGTTCCTCCCGAATCTGTAAAAAAAGAAAGGGGTTGCGAAAGCATAATCGCAACCCCTTCACATGTTTTCCAGTCAAAAAACTGTTCATCCCCATGAGTTACCAGCGGTTCCGGTTAGAAAATTTGGGCCGTCTGAAAACTCCTCATCTTCCTCCTAACCGGACAATGCTGACTTTTATCCGCGTTTGTTGCTTTTTCTCCAGATATTCTGTGCCTCGGCGGCTTTAATAAGCCCTTCCCGGGTGTCGGGATGGGCGATGCTGATGAGCATTTCCGCCCTTTCCCAAGTGGTTCTGCCCTTCAGGTTGACCATGCCGTATTCCGTTACGACATAACTCACGACCGTCCGGGGAATTGTCACGATGCCGCCTGGCTCCAGGGTCGGCACGATCCGCGATTTGATGTCGCCTGTTTTCTTGTTTTTCTGTGATGCCGTCATGCAGATAAAGGCCTTGCCACCTTTGGAATGATAGGCGCCTAATGTGTAGTCGAACTGGCCGCCCGTACCTGAGATCTGTCGGGTCCCCGAGGACTCGGAGTTGACCTGGCCGTAAAGATCGATTTCGACGGAGTTGTTGATGGCCACCATGTTATCGTTCTGGGCGATGCGAGCGGGACTGTTCGTGTAATCTACGGAATAGGTGGCGCAGCAAGGATTGTGATCAAGGAAATCATAGAGTTTCTGGGTTCCCAGGGCGAAGGTGTAAACCATTTTGCCGGGATTAAGCTGCTTCCTCTTGTTCGTAACTCGCCCGGAAAGATACATATCCACAAAGGAATCGACGAGCATCTCCGTGTGCACGCCCAGGTCTTTCAGGTCGGACTGGGCGATCATCATCCCGACGGCGTTTGGCTGGCCGCCGATGCCCAACTGAATGACCGACCCGTCATGGATTTCGTTCATGATCAGTTTGGCAATCTGGGTGTCTTCCTCACTGACCGGCGCTGCCGGCAGGCTGAAAAGGGGTTTATTGTCCGACTCGACAATATAATCCACTTCCGAAATGTGAATGGACTCATTAAACCCGCCGTAGCAGTAGGGAACGCTGCTATTGACCTCGACGACGACTTTTTTGGCGCGATTGGCGACGGCCTTGGAGATGGAGCAGGATGGCCCGAAATTGAAGTAACCGCTCCGGTTCATGGGCGCCACTTTAACTATGAACACGTCTGAGTCGATGAGATTATTGCTATAGAATCCCGGTCCCTCATGGTAGAGGAGGGGAACATAATTACAGAGGCCTTTGTCGTGGAGGACCCGGTCTCCACCGCTGAAGTGCCAGTTGTTATAGCAGAACTTCTCTCTCGTGGGATCTGCCTGGGCCACGGCGGCCAACCCGGGATAGGTGACGGCGCGCACCTTGACGTCCATCAATTCGCCGGCGCGCTTGGCCAGGAACGGATCAAGATATGTCGGCGCCATGGTAAAATTACCGTAATCTACCCAGTCTCCTGATTTAACAACACCTACTGCCTCCTCGGCGGTAACCAGTTTCTGCTTGTACTCTTCTTTAAAACTCATGAAATACCCTCCCTGTTAGAATTTCTGTATGCTTACATTGATGACTACGCAAAAAGCCCACATGCTTTGTTGCGCTTCCCTCGCTTATTATTGACCTATTCAGCCACTATTCAGAGTCTTTTTCTGTTAAGGGTTATCTGCCGACTGCTCAGCCCCCTTTGGGAAGGAGGCGGGACCGGTGTGGCGTTTCCCGGTCCCTTTGGTAGGTACAGCGAAAAAATGTAACAGTCTTTTAATAGACAATGATCGTGCATAAAGATTACGGACAAGAAATTATAAATCGTGATTATTAATTATTTTGAAAGGACCCAAAAATCAATATCAAAAGATATTAACATGAATATTACAATAAATGTAATTTAGGAGAAAGACGAGAGATAAGACTGAAGATTGGTTTTCTGCTTATTCAGCCCGAGTTTGTGACGAATGCGATGGCGGCAGATATTGACAGCGCTTGAGGAGATACTGAAAAAGTCGGCAATCTCCTTGCTTGATTTTCCTTCCTTGATGAGATTGGCCACCTGTATTTCCCGGGCTGTGAGATTCATGTGCTGGGAAGAAAGAGTATGGGAGAAGGGCGACACAATATCTCTCAGGTTCGATTCGAGAACCTTTAAGTCCGCCCGCAAATGAGGATCTCCTATCTGTTTTTTTAGCTTATCCACGTAAGGGATGACAAGTTTCTTCACATTGTAAAGTACATCCACGGCTAATTCTTTTTTATCCTCTTCCCGCTTTTTCAGCAAGACCCTCAGGGCTGCGTTCAATTCCTCCAGTTCGTGGGTTTTTGCTTCCAGTTCTTCACCACGTTTTTTAAGGGCCGCCTCGGCCTCCTTGTAGTCGGTGATGTCGAGAAACGAGGCAATGCTCTTGGTGGTTCCCGGAATCAGATCCACGGTCAGATAAATATTACGCAGATCACCTTTCTTATTGTACCAGCGGAATTCATAATTCTTTGGGGGAATCTGGGGGTCGATGCGTCTGAGGTAGTGATGGGTCTTCATGGCTTCCACATCATCGGAATAGGTAAATTCCGTCCAGCTCTTCCGGTTTTCGATTTCTTCCTTGGTATAGCCGAATTGTTTGACAAATTCATTATTTACAAAGGAGATGGTGGTGTCGTTCTCAAGAACCATCGTTGCCGCCCCCGTAGTTTCGAAGACCGTCCGATACCAGTTTTCCGACTCCTTGATTCTTTCTTCCGCCTGCTTGCGGTCGGAGATATCCATTGAATTGCCCAGAATGGCAGGTTTGCCTTCGTATGAGATTGACGCTACCGTCTCCATGATCCAGCGCCTCTGGCCGTCTCTGGCGATGATCTGAAATTCATGGGGGGAGATCCGTTCGCCCTGGAGCATCATGCGGGCGTTTTTTTTGACCATTTGCCGATCCTCGGGACGCACGAGAATATCCGATTTTTTACCGATGAGTTCGTCCTTTGTATAGCCGGCGTAGTGGGCGGCATTCGCGTTGACAAAAACGAACTTTCCTTCCTGAACCACGTAGATACCGGCCACGGATTTTTCCGTCAGCGTCTGAAAGAGATCTGCCGTTTCGCCTGGGGATTTTCTGCCTCGCTGCCGGCGGTCGTTCTTTTCCATATTTATTGCTTTCTCAAAAACATGACGGTCTCGTAAATTGTCTGTCTATGTCATTCCGGTGGAAGTCGGAATCCAGTATTATGTTCATGGTTTTCGGCTTCCACCGGGATGGTGTCTTTACCAAGGCTTTCGCCGGGGCGGCGGTAAAAGTTACTTTTCGCTAGTTTATCAAACTTACATGTTCGCCAAAAGGGCCTTGATCTCCCTTAAGCTTTCCGGAGGTATCGCCCCGGAACGGAAAAAATGGATGATCCCCTTTTTATCAATAATAACAAGATTGGAGTCGTTGCCTTTCATGCCGTAGGCGGCTAACATCTCTCCGTCCCAGTCTCCATAGATCGTTATCTTCTCCTGCTGGGATTTTTCCCGCAGGTTTTTCTTCCATATCACTGTGAAGGGCCAGGCGGCACTGGTACAATTGATTACGGCGATGCGCCTGATACCCTGCTGGACCGATGGAGTCTGTTCCCTGAAAAAGGCGTTCAACCCGTTCTTCAGGGCGCGGTTTTTCTCTATGGCGTCCTTTCCCTCATAAAAGAGGAAGACAATCTTTCCCTTGAGGTTGTCGGCGCTCAACTGCTGATCGTCTCCGGAAACGACCTGGAAATCGGGGGCTTTGCGTCCGATAAGATGGCTCTGAGCAAAGGCGGCAACTGTGCATGACAACAAGAATATCAACACCATCAATGATAATGGGAAAAACGCCCTTTTCATTGTTTCCCTCCAAATATTGATATGCCCATAATCGTTCTGATGAATTATCTTATGAAGAAAAGATCTCCCTGTCAAGGCAGTTGAATTAATAGCGGAGAATAATGGGGTCAGACTTACTTATTCTTTTGCATTGTTTTTCAGGCTGTGATTTAATAATTCCATGCCTCGACATAAAGTGCATGAGCGGTTCCGGACGGGAGTACTTGCGAAGATCCAATGGTGGCGGGCGTTGTCGGCAACCCTTATCTTTCTGCTTTTGGCCTTGCCTTCCTGGGCGCAGGCAATGACTTCCATCCAATTCCTCGGCGCTGCCCGGACAGTCGGCGGCAGCGCCTGTCTCCTGGAGACGGGGAAATCCAGAATCCTCATTGATTTCGGCTTATTTATGAGCCCTGAGGATCGTTTCCGTAACAATATTTTGCCCTTCGATCCATCATCCATAGATTATGTCTTGCTGACCCATGCCCATAGCGATCATGGGGGCAGAATTCCCCTGTTGTATAAAAAGGGTTTTCGCGGCAAGGTAGTCGGTATTGGGGCCACAAAAACCCTCAGCCGCTTGCTTCTGGGCGCCAGTCTCAATTTTACGGATCTGGAAACGGTCGCCCTGTTCGGTTCTCAGGATGTTGCGGCGATGATAAAGAACTTCATTTCCATTTCCTACGATCGCAAGATCGATTTATCACCGGACGTCGCTGTCCGTTTTCGGAATGCCGGCCATATCCTCGGTTCGGCCATGATCGAGGTCTGGTGCAAGGATGGCGAAAAATCCATGAAAATTGTGTTTACCGGCGATATGGGCAATACATCCATCCCTCTGCTCAAGGTGCCCTTTGACATCCGGGAAGGAGACTTCGTTATTGTTGAGGCGACATACGGAACGATGCAACGGACCGGGAGCAAAACGGTCCAGTTCGAAACGGAGATACGCAAGACCTTGGATGTCGGAGGAAGCGTTTTGATCCCGGCCTTTACCCTGGATCGTACCCAGAAAGTCCTGTACATGTTGGGCAGATTGAAGCGGGAAGGCATTATTCCTGAATCAACGCCCGTTTACGCCGACAGCGGCATGGCAAGGAAAATAACGCGGATTTATGGGCGATACGGCGGACATTTCCATCCGGAAGCACGCAAGCTCATTGATGAGGGTCATGATCTTTTCCGTTTTCCCGGTTTCCATGACGTTTCCGGGGCGGAGGCCCTCCGGGCGCATGGACAGGGAAAACCGGCGATTTATGTAACTTCAAGCGGAATGATGGATCATGGCAACGCCCCGCAGCATCTTGAAAAGATGATCGGGGACCCCCAAAATATCCTGGCTATTGTCGGCTGGCAGGCTCCGGGTTCTCTGGGTTTAAAGCTCCTCGCCGGGGAGCAGCGGGTTGGGATTCCCGTCCGGAGGGATGGGGAGGGCGGTGCAAGCACCGGCAGAATCGAAAAGGATGTAAAAATGAGGATAGCACAGTTCGATCTCTTCTCCAACCATGCCGACGCCTGCCAAATATTGAGCTGGCTCGCAGGTTTTGGGAAGACAAAGCAGGTTTTTGTCGTTCATGGAGACAAGGAAAATACGGTAAATCTGGCGCGGATGATTGTTCGCAATCTTGGTTTCAGCGCCGCCGCCCCGGACTTGAACGACAGGGTTTTTCTTGCTGCCGATCAGCAGGATCGGGAGCGTAAGAACGGAGCAATACCCTGTGCCGGTCTTAGCGGCAGTGAAATGCGGAAAGGAACGATGGACTGAGAGCTTTTAATTTCTACCGAATATGTCATTCCGGTGAAAACCGGAATCCAGGCGTCATCCCGGAGAAAGCCGGGAACCATGAACAATAGCACCGGATTCCTGCTTTCGCAGAGCTGGCCCCCACACTTGATACGGTAAATGACGACTTGCCAAGTTTCAGGAGAAATTCAAAGCTCTATGACTTTTAACCCACCCTCCGAAAGGATACTTTTTTTGACAAAGGGATGGCCGATGTGATAGTTTCTGCCACTTTTTTGAGGATTTTGTAGTGAAACTGACATGACGGGCAGCCGTCACAAAGGGTAATAAAAATGGCTTCGCAACCCCATCCTCGCCCCAACCCTCCCCTTGAAGGGGAGGGAAACTATCGATGCAATGATTTCACTGAGTTGTCGAGGCATTATCAGGTGAAAAGATACTTGACAGTTTTGATTTTCTGCGCCGCCTTGATCATCTCCTTTGGCGAGGCGCCGGCGGCAGAACCCCTGATCCGGGAAGGGGAAGAACTTACGTTGGAGCGATGCCTGGAAATCGCCATCAAGAATCAACCGGTAATAATGCAGTATCTCTATACCACCCAGGCCAATGAGGCCCAACTGGGGCAGGCAAAATCCGGATATTATCCTCGATTGGATGCGAATTCATCTTTTACCCGTTACAACGCCGTCAAACAGACGGATGACCCCTATCCTCTCATCAATACAGGTTATGGATACAAGTACGGCGATAATACCCTTACCCTAATCCAAAAGATATATGATTTCGGGAAACGGGAAGACAACGTCGATGTGGCGCGTCTCAACCTTGATTCGTCCCGGAAGGATGTAGAAAATCAGATCACCACGGTGGTCAATAGTGTCAAGAACGCCTATTATCTCGTCCTCAAGTCAAAATATTCCCGGGATGTCTATATTGACGTCCGGGATCAGTACCGCAAGCAACTGGAACAGGCCAAACTGTTCTTTGAAGCGGGAAAGAAGCCGAAATACGATGTGACCAACGCCGAAGTCTATCTCAGCAATGCCGAGCTCAAGCTCATCGAGGGTGAAAACGATTTGAGCAAGGCCTGGGTTTCCCTGAACACCGCGATGGGTTATGACGGTCCCGTGTCTTATACCGTTAAAGAGATTAAGACCCTGGAAAGTTACAAAATTACGGAGCAGGACGCCGTCGCCGAGGCAAATAAAAACCGTCAGGACCTGCAATCCCTCCTTATCCAGAAGGCGTCGGCGGAGAAATCGGTGTCCCTGGCAAAAAAGGATTATTTCCCTTCCTTTGACGCTAACGCCGGCTATGAATTTGCGGGTAGTCAAACGCCCCTGGCCCAGGGGTGGACGGCAGGGGTGAGCCTGTCATGGAATCTCTTCCAGGGGTTTTCAACCCAGCAGGCGGTGCAAAAAGCTCTGGCAAATATGAGGGTCACGGAAGCCAAGATTGCCAACCTCAAACTCCAGATCCTCCAGGAAGTCAAGACGGCCCTCCTCAATCTGAAAAAGGCCGAAGAATCCATCGCCAACGCCAAAGTGCAGGTCAGGCAGGCCACGGAGAACATGGAACTAGCTACCCTCCGCTATCAGATGGGGCTGGGTACGACCCTGGAGGTAACTATTGCCACCGTTAATTACAGCCAGGCCAAACAGACGCACATTACTTCTCTGTATGATTATGTTACCGCAAAAGCCAACCTCGAAAAAGCGATGGGGGGCAGGTAATAAAAAGAAGGTAATGGATAAGAAGTGACAGGGAGCAGACGAGAATTTCCCTCCCCTTTAAGGGGAGGGTCAGGGTGGGGATGGGTCTTATCAGATAATAAGGTAACCAGAAGAAGTGGGGAAAACATCTTGAAATATATGATCAATTTTCTAATTGCCAACCCTGGCCCGGCAAGGAGTGGAAAAACGGCGGGCTTTTTCCGGGTTCGTCATCCTTTGTCCTTCCTGATGCTGGCGGTTTTGATAATCGGGCTTGCCGGATGCGGCAAAGAGGCGCCGCCGCCGGGATTTCCACCCGCAACCGTTCTTGCCGCCAAGACTCTGCAGAAAGAGATGCCTCTGGCAATTCCAGCCATCGGCACTGTGGAGGCTCACAGGTCCATCAATATATATTCCCGGGTCAACGGACAGCTTCTCCAGACCCATTTTCGGGAAGGTCAGGATGTCCGCCGTGGTCAGCTCCTCTTTACGATCGATTCCGCTCCCTACCGGGAGAAGCTTCATCAGGTGGAGGCAAAATTGGCAAAGGATATCGCTCAACTGAAGTTCAACGATGAGGAGGCGAAACGTTATGCCTTTCTATTCGGAAAAGGGGCGGTGTCAAAATCGGAAGCGGATAAATACCTCACTGAAGCCGCCTTATACAGCGCCAACGTCAAATCGGATCGTGCGGAAGTGGAAGACGCCCGGTTAAATCTGGCGTATTGTTCCATCATCGCCCCTTTCGACGGCCGTACCAGCGCCTATGGTGTCAACCTCGGAACCATTGTCCGGCCCAATGACACCTCGCTGACCACCCTCAATCAGATCACTCCCGTCTATGTGCGGTTTTCCGTGGCCGAAAAGCATCTGGCGGACATTCACAGGTACGTCAAAAGCGGATCGGTTACGGTAAAGGTAAGCCCGACGAAAAACTTCACCGGCGAGGTTCCTGCCGGCAAGCTGGTCTTTATTGACAATGCCATCGATACCAATACGGGCATGATCACTTTGAAGGCCGAATTTGCCAATGTCGACAAATTACTCTGGCCGGGACAGTTCGTCAATGTATCCCTGCATCTGGCGATGCAGCCGGGCGCTGTGGTAGCGCCCCTGCGCGCCGTGCAGCAGGGTGACAAGGGGCAGTTCGTTTTTGTCGTCAAGCCGGATATGACCGCGGACATCAGACCCGTCGTCGTTGATCGCGCCATGGGCGAGGAGGCCGTGATTGCCAAGGGTTTGGCTGCCGGGGAAACCGTAATTACCGACGGTCACCTCAAGGTGCGGCCGGGGGGTAAGGTGGAGATCAAGGATAACCTCGGGTCCATCCCGGGAAACAACAACGCTAAACCTGCACCGGGGGGAAGCGGCAAGTGAACATTTCCGCCCTCTGGATCCGCCGGCCCATCATGACCAGCCTGGTCATGATCAGCATCCTGTTTTTCGGGATCATCGGCTATCGCAATCTTCCCGTTAATGACTTGCCCCAGATGGACTATCCGACGATCCAGGTTTCCGCTAACCTGCCCGGGGCCAGCCCGGAGGTCATGGCCTCTACGGTGGCCACCCCCCTGGAGAAGAAATTTTCCACGATCCAGGGTCTCGAATCCATGACCTCCACGAATACCCAGGGTTCCACATCCATTACCATGCAATTTTCTCTGGACCGCAATATCGATGCGGCGGCCCAGGATGTGAATTCCATGATCTCGGCGTCTATGGGGGTTCTGCCCACCATGCCGGCGCCGCCCACCTACCAGAAGGTAAACCCGGCGGAATGGCCGATCATGTACTACGCCATGATCGGGGAGACGGTCAAGGATACGACGACATATAACTACGTCGATTCCGTCATTGCCCCGAACCTCTCCACGATCCAGGGCGTCTCCGAGGTAATCAAATACGGAAAGAAATACGCGGTCCGGATCCAGGTCAATCCCCACAGCCTTGCTACCAAGGGGATCGGAATCAATGAAGTTGCCTCCGCCCTGTCTGCGGCCAACGTCAACATCCCCGGCGGCAGTCTGGACGGCCCTTATCAGTCCTACACCCTCGATCCCCAAGGGCAACTGAAAAAGGCCGACGACTATAACCCCCTGATTATTGCCTATCAGAAGGGCTATCCGGTCCGCGTTCGAGATGTGGGGAAAAGCATTGATAGTGTGGACAGCAAACGGGCGACGGTCTGGTATGTAAACGACGAGATGTCTCAGAAGAGTGTCGTTTTCGCTATCCGTAAGCAACCGGGGGCCAACGCCGTGGACGTGGCCCGGCAGGTCAAGGAAATAATGCCGAAATTACAGGGGGAGATTCCTCAGGGCATTGAGGTTCGTCTCCTTTTTGATCAGACGGATTTTATCAGAAGCTCGATCAAGGACGTCCAATTTACGCTGCTGCTGACCGTTTGTCTGGTTGTGATCGTAATCTTTCTTTTTTTACGCTCCTTCCGGCCGACGATCATCCCCAGTATCGCTGTCCCTCTATCCCTGGTTGCCACCTTCGCCGTCATGTACATCTGCGGCTACAGCCTTAACAGCCTCTCCCTGATGGCCCTCGTGCTGTCCGTCGGTTTTGTTGTGGATGATGCCATTGTCATGCTGGAAAACATCATCCGCCGCATGGAGATGGGGGAGGATGCCATGACGGCCTCCCTACGGGGCTCGCAGGAGATCGGCTTTACTATTCTATCCATGACGATTTCCCTTGTCGTCGTCTTTATCCCCGTGCTCTTCATGGGCGGCATCGTAGGCCGGATTCTGCGGGAGTTTTCCGTGAGCATTGCCGCGGCCATCCTTATTTCCGGCTTTGTCTCCCTGACCCTGACGCCGATGATGGCCAGTCGTTTTCTGAAGAATCACGCGGCCAGCAAACATGGCAGATTGTATGAACTGTCCGAACGACTCTTTAATGCCATGCTGACCTTCTATGACCGGAGTCTCCGCAAGGTATTGCAATACCGTTTGCTGGCCCTGCTCTTTACCTTCGTCATCATGGCGGGAACGGTATGGGTCTATAAAATATCCCCCGGGGGGTTCATACCCGGTGAAGACCGGAACTTCTTCATCTGTTTCGTCATGGCCTCCGATACCATATCCTATGCCGATATGGCGGCCCATCAGGAGGTCCTCAACAAAATCGTCATCGATGATCCCGATGTGGACTCCGTCATTTCCGTGGCAGCGGTTCCCAACAACAACAAGGGTTTTATCTTTGCCCGCTGTGTGGACAGCAAGAAACGCCAGCGTTCCGTCGATCAGATCATCAACGAACTCCGTCCCAAGGTGAACGTCATCCCCGGGCTGATGGTCTTTCCCATGAATCCTCCGCCCATCGAGATCGGCGGGAAGGAGTCGAACGCCCTGTATAACTATACCCTGAAGAGTGAAGATCTGAATAATCTTTACGTTTACGGCAAGGATTTCGAGCAGCGGGTAAGGGCCATTCCGGGGCTTACCGATGTGAGCAGCGATCTGAGCTTCCGGAGCCTGAAGATGGAGATCAACATCGACCGGGACAAGGCCTCCACGTTGGGACTGACGGCTCAACAGATCGAGAATGCCCTTACTTACGCCTTCAGCGGCGGCAAGGTGAGCACGATCTATGCGGCGACGACCCAGTATGACGTTGATCTGGAGCTGGATGAGTCTTTCAGCGCCTATCCCGATATTCTGGAGCTGCTCTTTATCAAATCCGCCACGGGGAAACTTGTGCCCCTGAACACCGTGGCCACGATCAAAAAAACCCTGGGGCCTTTGTCGGTAAACCACCAGGGTCAGCGTCCCGCCGCGACCATTTCCTTCAATCTGCTCCCCGGCCATTCCATCGGTCCGGCCACGGAACAGATCAGAAAATTGGCGGAGAAGGTTCTTCCGACCAGCATCTCCGGTAGTTTTGAAGGGGCAGCGCAGGCTTTTGAAACGTCTTTTGCCAAATTGGGGTTCCTCCTCTTTGTCACTATCGTGGTGATCTATATCGTCCTGGGGATACTTTACGAGAGCTATCTCCATCCGATTACGATCCTGTCCGCCTTACCCCTGGCTGGTTTCGGCGCCCTCGTGGCGCTGAGGATCTTCAGGATGGAACTGGACCTGTATGCCTTTGTCGGCATCATCCTCTTGGTCGGTCTCGTCAAGAAGAACGGCATCATGATGATCGACTTTGCCCTGGAAGCGGAGCGCAATGAAAATAAACCTGCGGAAGAAGCCATTCGCGAGGCGTGTCTCGTCCGTTTCCGCCCCATTATGATGACAACGATGGCGGCGCTGTTCGGCACCCTTCCCATCGCCCTCGGCATCGGCGCCGGCGGCGAGTCGCGTCAACCGCTGGGGGTGGCTGTAGTCGGGGGGCTTTTCTTCTCCCAGTTCCTGACCATGTACATTACGCCCGTTTTTTATGTCTATATAGACAAGTTGAATACGCGGCTGATGAAGAGAAAAGAGGTTTGAAAATATGCGGACAACTGCTTTACCGATGGGAAAAATATTTCTCCAAGGCCAGGTAATTCGCTGGACAGCCATCCTTTGCCTGAGCATGCTCGTTGCCGGCTGCCTGCCGAAAGCCATTCCACCTCCGGCGCAACCGGCGAAAATCGCCGTTGTCCTAGGGGCAGGGGCTGCCAAGGGCTTTGCCCATATTGGCGTCCTGAAGGTTCTTGAAGCCCAGAAGGTTCCCATCCACCTGATTATCGGCACCAGCGCCGGGAGCTTTGTCGGCAGTCTCTATGCTTACGGATACACTGCCTATCAGCTCCAGGGTATCGCCATGTCCCTCGACAAAGATGATGTTGCCGATTTTACACTGCCCGATAATGGATTCCTGAAAGGGGAGAAGCTCCAACAATACGTCAACAAAGCAGTCCGAGGCGCCCCCATCGAAAAGTTCCGGATTCCCTTCCATGCGGTGGCGACGAATATCCTGACGGGCGAGGAGGTGGTCTTCGGTCAGGGTAACGCCGGGATGGCCGTGCGGGCAAGCTGTTCCGTCCCGGGGGTATTTCAACCGCCCAGGTTCGGAAACGCTGTCTATGTTGACGGCGGTGTCGTGGCTCCCGTAGCCGTGGAAGCGGCCAAGAGACTTGGGGCGGATGTGATCATCGCCGTGGATATCTCCGGCGGCATGAGCCCGACGGTGCCGCAGGGCACCATCGATACGATCCTCAAAGCTATTGACATCATGTATAATCGTATTGCGGCAAGTCATTTAAGCAAGGCTGATATTGTGATTCGGCCCAATGTCGGGTACATCGGCGGGGCGGATTTGTCCAGGCGGCATGATGCCATCATGGAGGGGGAGAAGGCGGCCCTTGCCGCCATGCCCGCCATCCAGCAGGTATTAGCGAAACTCAGGCAGGAAGGACGGCTGCCCTGACAGGATGTCCGAGGGCATTATGCGGAAAAAGACATCATAAATTTCGTTTTACCGCTACTTCGTTAAGACCGGGCTTATCTGTTGTGGAATCTATTGTTTTATTGTATGAAATAACTTGCGAACGGTCAGGATGATTCTGAATGAGTGGCTGTTCCCGATCACAAAAAGCAGTTATGCTCATAATCTTGAGAATAGCCAAGGATCATTTTGTTCTCTTTTCTGCCCCAGGCCAACATCGGCGCAGGGTCACGCGACGCTACGCCGACTAATATATACATACAATTAAGTGCTTGAGTGGATATGAGCGGAATCATGGATACCGTTTTCTGCTTATCCTGCCCCTGATCCTGGCAAGCGTATCCTGATTAAATATCCGCCGGAGGACCATAATCAAGGGGTTTTTTGAGGGTAAACCTTACAAAGGTAGGTTGTTTATTCCATTATATTAACTAGTGTCCATAAATCCATCCTGGATGATGTCGTTATCAATAATGAAATTGACTACCTGATAAAAGAATCCAAGACCGGCTTTGAGATTGAGATAAAATCATTTATCAGTGATCGACTCATTCAGAAAATTGATGCCTACAATCAGAAGAAATCTTTGAACGGCTCGAAGAAAGAACTGTTTGAAGAAGACAGTGAAGAAAGCAAAGAAGAAAACGGAAATGGCAAGAAGAAAAAAAGCTTTGTACCGATTTCCATCAGCAAGCACGGTCTTGAACTGATTGAGCTTATCAGCATTGATTGCACTGGAAAAGACGGTATCTGGAAAAGTGACTTTGAGCTGAAAATTGATAAAAATGGTTATATGATTTTAAACGGTAAAAAGACTAAAGAATTCTGGAACGCAAAAATTGTGTCAGAAAAAAAACCGTTACGGATGAAGATTAGAAATATTGCCGGTGATGAATCGGTAATTGTAATTGCTTAAAGAAACGCCTTCGCAAGTCAGTTGCTACGGATAAATTGGATGCCACGAAAAAAATATTCCCCGGGGAATACCACTTAAGTTGCTGATATAGAATGCTAATTGACGACATGTCCCGCGATTTTTGCTTTTCTTTATACTAATATATCCATTCAATAGATAGGACATCTTGCAGCTTCTTAAATTCCGGATCACCGGTCACCAGGGTTGCTTTCAACTTCATAGCCAAGGCCGCGGCAAAACAATCGGCGTAGGCAAGGGGATATTCCCCCTTCAATTTTGTTGCCTGATAGGTTAGCTCTCTATCAACGTCCATGACCTGAAGAGGGAACTTCCTGATCTGACTGATAACCTTTTCCGCTTCCTCGATCCCTTGCTCGCGGATGGTTATGTAGTAGATCTCGCCCCAGTTTATTACGGATAAATACCCTTTGACCTTGCCGGCAAAAATTATTTTAAGTATATCTTCAACAAGTTGCGCCCCTGCCTCGTTTTCAAAAAAAGCAATTAGGGCATAACTATCCAGTACGTATCGTTTCACCGCTTCGCCTCTTCCTGCCTCTCCCGGACCAGGGCCTGCAAAATTCTTCCCTTCGTTTTCAATATGCCTCTGCCTTCCGCAACCGGGTCTTGTTTTAGGGGTTCGACAATAATGCGGTTGTTCTCTTCATAAACCCTAAGCGAGGTTCCTCTTTCGATCTGGTATTTTTTTCGCAAGGTTGCCGGAATGAGAATCTGTCCTTTAACCGTGGATTTAACGACATCCATGACGACTCCTCCGTATTACTTTATTTTCAATAAAGGTATTACTTTATTTTGAAAATGTCAAGATTATAAAAAAAGGCGCCTCCCGTTAAGGAGGCGCCTTTGAATTGTTATTTCCTGATTAATTCAGGAAAGTTTTAGCCTAACTTCTCGGCGGAGATTCTCATGCCGTAGAAGGAGCGATAGACGAAGATCAAGGCGATCACAAAGAACACGGCGGCCAGACCAACCTTCAGACCATGATTTGTCATCGTCACGGCGATTTCCGTAGCGAGGAGACCAAACAGGGTCGTGAACTTGATGATCGGGTTCATGGAAACCGAAGAGGTGTCCTTGAAGGGATCGCCGACGGTGTCGCCGACAACGGAAGCCTCATGGAGCGGGGTGTTCTTCTGCTTCAGATCGACTTCGACGATCTTCTTGGCGTTATCCCAGCAACCGCCGGCATTGGCCATGAAGATAGCCTGGAAGAGACCGAAGAAAGCGATCCCGACGAGGTAGCCAATGAAGAAGTAGGGATCGACGAAGGCCAGAGACAGGGCCATGAAGAAGACGACGACGAAGATGTTGATCATCCCCTTCTGGGCATAGACCGTACAGATCTTGACGACTTCCTTACTGTCTTCTATGGATGCTTCCGCCTTGCTGAGGTCGATATTTTCCTTGATGTAAACGACGGCCCGATAGGAGCCCGTCACAACGGCCTGGATCGAAGCGCCGGTGAACCAGTAGATCACGCAGCCGCCCATGAGGAGGCCGAGGATGACCTCAGGCTGGACGAGACTGAGTTTGGCGACAACATTACCGAACATCTTCTCCAGGAGGATAATGATCCCGAAGACCATGGTCGTGGCGCCGACGACGGCGGTGCCGATGAGGACCGGCTTGGCGGTGGCTTTAAAGGTGTTGCCCGCGCCGTCCGCTGATTCCAGACAGTGCTTGGCTGCCTCGAAATCCGGTTCGATGCCGTAGTGTTTCTTCACAACTTCCTTGGCGTCCGGCCGGGATTCGATCATGGACAGTTCATAAATTGACTGGGCATTATCCGATACGGGACCGAAGCTGTCGACGGCGATGGTAACAGGACCCATGCCGAGGAAACCGAAGGCGACGAGACCGAAGGCGAAGACCGGGGCGGCGAACTTAAAGGCCGCCGGCATGATGTCCATGACGGTAGGCGCCATCGATACGAGATAGGCGACAAACATGAGGAGCAGAATGGTCAGTCCCTCCCAGAAGGCGGAGAAGTTACCGGCGACCAATCCGGAGAGGATGTTGAGGGAGGCGCCGCCCTGGCGGGAGGCGTTGACGCACTCTTCGCAGTGACGGGAGCCGGTGCTGGTGAAGACCTTCGTAAATTCCGGGATCAAGGCGCCAGCGATGGTCCCGCAGCTGATGATGATGGAGAGGGCAAGCCAGAGGGCCATGCCAGCAACTGTTTGAGGCAGATCGGCGAGGAGAACAAAGCTTGCCGCAAAGGTCACGATGATGGAAACGATGGAGGTAATCCAGACCAGGTTCGTCAGGGGGTGCTCGAAGTTAAATTCCTTCTTGCCGGCGAAAAGGGACTTGCTGACCGAGTCGTTCACAAAGTAGGAGGCCAGGGAGGTCAGGATCATGAGGATACGCATGGCGAAGATCCAGACGATCAGCTTGCCGCCCATGGCGGGATTGTCGGCCAGGGCCAGAGCCAGAAAAGCGATCAGGGCCACGCCCGTGACGCCGTAAGTCTCAAAACCGTCCGCCGTGGGGCCGACGCTGTCACCGGCGTTGTCGCCCGTACAGTCGGCGATGACACCGGGGTTTTTGGGATCGTCTTCGGGAAGGTGGAAGATGATCTTCATGAGGTCGGAACCGATGTCGGCGATCTTGGTGAAGATACCACCGCAGATAAGCAGGGCGCTGGCGCCGAGGGACTCACCGATGGCGAAGCCGATGAAGCTGGCGCCGGCCATTTCTGTGGGGATATAGGCCAGGATGAGAATCATGAATAAGAGTTCGATGCTGACCAGCAGGAGGCCCACGCTCATACCGGAACGGAGGCAGATATTGACGATATTCAGCGGTTCGCCACTCAAGGACGCGAAGGCGGCCCGGGAGTTGGCGACGGTGTTGATCCGGATGCCGAACCAGGCGACGCAGTAGGAACCAAGAATTCCCATAATCGAGCAGAAGAGAATAACCATAACGTCGAAGCTGGGCATATGCGATAGGACGCCGAAATAATATACCATACAGATGGCAATCAGAATCCACAGCGCGGCGAGAAATTTACCCTGTTGCAGAACATAGGTCTTACAGGTTTCCCAGATGGTGGCGGAGACATCGAGCATCGCCTGATGGGACGGCAGGGCCTTTGTCTGGGTGTACTGCATCCAGCCGAAAGCAATTCCGACGGCACAGACGATGAGACCAAGATTCAGGATCATCATTCCGCCGAGCGCTCCGCCCATAAATGTAACTTGGGACAGGCTTGGCAGCTTGATATCCGCCTCACCGGCAAAAGCCATGGGGACCATGAGAAACAACATGATGGCCATGACTGTCAGAAAAGAAAATACACTTTGTTTACCCTTACACATCATTAAACCTCCTCAGATAAATTATTTATAGTACTACCGTTATATTGGTTCATAGCCGCCTGAATCCCTGAAGAAACTATTTCCCTGACCGCCAAGCCGGCTGTAGTAACAATCCCGGGCAAGCGTTTCATCTCTTCTCTGGAGAAGGGTTCGAGGACGTGACGCTCGGTCATTTCCTTGTCGGCCGGCTTTCCGATACCTACGCGCACTCTTAGAAAGTCCGGGCTCCCCAGATGCTGAATGATCGATAACAGCCCCTTATGCCCTCCATGACCACCGCCTGCTTTCAACCGTATGACAGAGAAAGGAAGGTCGAGATCATCATGAACGACTATGACGTCTTCGGGTCTTTCCATCTTATAAAAGTCAAAGAACCTGCGTACAGCTTCTCCACTCAGGTTCATGTACGACTGCGGCTTAATGAATATGACCTGAGTAGCTTGTATCTGCCCTCTGCCGGAGAGGGCATTAAACTTCTTCTGCTCCACGGGAATCCGAAGATCCAAAGTCAGATGATCAATAACCATGAATCCTGCGTTGTGGCGTCCTATCTCGTAACGCTTGCCGGGATTGCCAAGCCCAACTATCAAGACCATCCGGTTTTTATCCCCTGGCGATGCCGCAGCTTGTCCGTTTTTCCCGATTATTCCTTAGCTTTCTGCTTCAAAACGTCCGGTTCTTTTCCCGCTTCCTCTGCTTCTGATTTCATCGCTTCCCTCGTTACGGAAACCATAGCCAGAATTGCGTCCTCCGATTCGAGGATAGTCATGCCTTCCGTAAGGGGGATATCCCTGACTCGCAATGCCTCGCCGACCTTCAGGCTGCTGATGTCCACGGAAATATGATCAGGCAGTAGCGAGGGCAGGCAGGAGACGGACACCTCTCGTTTCATAATCTGTAATTCTCCGCCCAGCTCAACGCCCTCCAGCAACCCGTCGAAGTGAACGGGAACATCGACAGTCAATTTATGATCCATGCTGATTTCATAAAAATCGATGTGAATAATCTGTCCCGTCAGGGGATCCATCTGGATGTCCTTGATGATTGACATCCTGTCCCGCGACTTTCCCTCGTCCTCAATCTGCAGGGTGATGAATATATTCTCGTCCTTCTTCTTGAGGATATTTTTCATATCTGCAGCGCTGACAGTCAACATGAGCGATTCAGCCTGGGGGTTATAAAAAATGGCCGGGATCAGTCCGCTCGTACGAGCACGGCGGGCGGGTCCCTTTCCTGATGTCTTGCGGGCAGACGCCCTTAATGCCATGGTTTCCATGCATGCCTCCTAAATAAAGAGTGAACTGACTGAATCATCATAATAAATCCTTCTTACCGCCTCGCTGAGGAGACTGGCAACAGAAAGAACCTTGACGCGTTTACAGGTCTTTGCCCCGTCATGAAGGGGAATTGTATCGGTGACGATAATTTCTTTGATGTCTGAGTTTTCGAGACGTTCCATGGCGGGTCCGGAGAGCACTGGATGGGTGCAGCACACGGATACATCGAGGGCCCCGGCCTCTTTCAGCGCTTTGGCCGCCTGGACGACGGTACCGGCCGTGTCGATGAGATCATCGAGAACGACTACCTTTTTTCCGGCTACATTACCGATAATATTCATGACCTGAGCCTCATTCGGGCCTTCCCGGCGCTTATCGATGATGGCAAGATTTGCGCCCAGGCGAGTAGCAAAGGCCCGGGCTCGCACAACGCCCCCGGTATCGGGAGAAACGATTACCGTATTGGTGCGATAATCTTCCCTGATATAATCGAGCAGGACAGGGGTAGCAAAGAGGTTATCCACCGGGATATTGAAAAAACCTTGAATCTGACCGGCATGAAGATCCATGGAAAGGACCCGGTTGGCCCCGGCCGTGGCGATCAAGTCGGCCACGAGTTTGGCCGTAATCGGAGCTCTGGGCGCGACTTTCCTATCCTGACGGGCATAGCCGTAATAGGGAATGACGGCCGTAATCCGGTACGCCGAAGCCCTTTTCATGGCATCGATCATGATGAGGAGTTCCATGAGTGTTACATTTACCGGTGGACATGTCGACTGAATAATGAAGACGTCCATTCCCCGGACGTTCTCGTTGATCTCTACCCGCGTTTCTCCGTCACTGAAGATTGATACATTGGCTTTACCGAGGGGAACACCCAGATTCTTGGTGATGTTTTCTGCTAAACCAGGTGTGGCATTTCCCGTGAAAATGCGAATTCTTTCAAGCATCAGAGTCCCCTTTTGACACGCTCTTGTACATATTGGCTGGGGCGGGAGGATTCGAACCTCCGAGTGCAAGATCCAAATTCTTGTGTCTTACCGCTTGACGACGCCCCATCATTAGTCCGTGATCCGCGAAGAACGCTTCTTTTGACGAAAAAACAGCGAGGGGATTGTGCCGGAGTGAACATTTTAGATGGAGTGGGCACGAAAAAGAGACCAGGTCCCGTATCCCTTCAATAATTGTTCCGTCTCTATAGCCATCTCTTCGCTGTCAAAGACACCGAAAATTGTGGGACCGCTGCCTGACATCAAGGCGCCCGACGCGCCATGACTAAGGAGAAGCGTCTTGATTTCCTTCAAGACGGGGTGAAGATTTATGGAAACCTTCTCCAGGTCATTATGCAGCCCCATGATGACATCATGGCGTTCAAAAAATCGAGGGATGCTATAATGGATTGTCTCTTTTGTCAATCTTAAATTCAAACCTTCATAAACATCACGGGTGGAAAGTTCGAAACCAGGATTGATCAGCAGAAAAAAAAGATGCGGTGCCTTGGATACAGCCTCCAGGCGATCACCGATGCCAAAAGCCCAGGCGGTTTGTTCCATAATGAAAAAAGGAACATCGGCCCCTAAAGAAGCGCCCATTTCCATCAAGGTCTTTCTGCTTAATGGATGTCCCGCAAGTTCATTGAGGGTCATGAGGGTAGTGGCGGCATTGGAACTGCCGCCGCCAAGTCCGGCGGCAACGGGGATGGATTTATTTATAGTAATGTCGATGCCGTCCGGAAAGGGCACTTTCCGGAGAAAAATGGCGGCGGCCCGATACACGATGTTGCTGATGTCTTCGGGAAGGTTTGTGTGGTGACAATGGAGGACGATCCCTCCCCCGCTTGCCGGCTTGAAGATCAATTCGTCATAGAGACTGATGCGCTGCATCAAGGTGGCAAGGTCGTGATACCCGTCTTCTCTCTTTCTGATTATCTTCAGATAGAGGTTGACCTTGGCCGGGGCTAAACGAACGATGGGGTTCATTATTGATGAACTCGCAAAAAGTCACATTTACCGTCACCCCGGCGAAAGCCGGGGTCCATTACGCATTGAGATAACTGGATTCCGGCTTTCACCGGAATGACAAAAAACGGCAATTTTCGGCTTTTTGCGAACATGCCATTGTTGCCTTAAGCGCTTTCTTTGACGTATCGCATGCGGAGCTCAAAAAGCATCGTGTCAATCAATGTCTTTTCATTATCGTCCAGATTCCCTTCCGTCTTGGCTTTCAGCATGCCAATGGTATCAATGGTATGTTTGGCGGCGGCAAGATTTTTAGCGGCCTTGCCGGAGGACGGATCAGGAAAATCGCCGAAATGAAACATGGCGGTCGTACTCAGGGACAGAATGAAATTCATGAAGTTGACCTCCGGAAGATAGCCTTCCAGATCTTCCTCCGGAAGGTCTTGCGCAATAGTATCCCCGGGCTGCTCCGGCGTCGGTTCGTCTTTCTTTGATTCTTCTATGGTTTTTATTTCCTCTGGTTTTACTTCCTTGGGGGGGGCTTCCGATTCCCGGCGCACCTCTCCGGACTCATCGAAGTGGCGCCGGTCCCGAATTACAAATCCTTTTTCAATTTTTTCCTCTTCCATTTTCCTCTCCTTATATTTAAACGGGTCGCATGCCCCTCAATCTGGAGATTCTTTCCTCGATCGGGGGATGGGTGCTAAACAGGTTCATCAGGGCGCGTCCCGACAGCGGGTTGACGATAAACATGTGGGCCGTAGAGGGGTTGGCGTCCATGGGAATAGCCTGAGACGCCCTTCCCAACTTGTCAAGAGCGCTCGCCAGACCATAAGGTTTGCCGGATACTCTTGCCCCTCCCTCATCAGCCAGATACTCCCGGGATCGGGAGATGGCCATCTGAATCAAAGTCGCCGCAAGCGGGGCCAGGATGGCCATCAGGATCAGACCGATGATTCCGCCGCCCCCTTCATCATCATCCCGGCTGACACCGCCGAATATGGCGGCCCACTGAGCCATGTTGGCCAGCATCATAATTGCCCCTGCCAGGGTCGCGGCGATGGAGCCGATCAGCATATCCCGGTTTTTGATATGGGTAAGCTCATGGGCAAGTACCCCTTCCAACTCATCGGCGCTAAGTATCCTCAGGATTCCCTCCGTTACGGCGACCACGGCATGATGTTCATCACGGCCCGTTGCAAAGGCATTGGGCGTTTCCTCGGGAATGATATAGACCTTCGGCATAGGCAGGGACGCCCTCATTGCCAATCCTCTCACCATGGTGTATAACTCCCGGGCCTGGGCTTCGGTGGCTTCCTGGGCGTTGTACATCCGCAGGATGATTTTATCTGAAAACCAGTAGGCCCCGAAATTCATGACGATGGCAAAAATAAAGGCAATGACTACACCGCCTCTTCCTCCGAAGTACCCACCAATAAGCAGAAGCAGCCCTGTTAAAGCGCCTAATAAAAGGGTGGTCTTAAAGGTATTCATGATATCCTCCTTTTCTTGCTTTCCTTCTTTGAAAACTGCAGCTCGTCCCGGCTGTTGAGATCCACGATAATTTTATCGCCCTCCACGAACGCCCCGGCCAGGATCTTCATGGCTAACGGGTCGAGAATCAATTTCTGGAGCGCTCGCTTAAGCGGTCTGGCCCCATAAACGGGGCTATAGCCTGTACGGGCTATATAATCTTTCGCCCGGTCTGTCAATTCCAGGGTCAGTTTCCGTTCTTCGAGGCGTTTCTGAATAAGGACGACCTGGATATTGACGATTTTTTCGATATCCTCGATGGTCAGGGCTCGGAAGGTAATGATATCGTCGATCCGGTTGAGAAACTCCGGCTTAAAGGTCGCTCGCAGGGCTTCCATGGTCCGCAGGCGCTTTTCCCCTTCACTGAGGTCGTCATCCTGAATCCACTGGCTGCCGACATTGGAGGTCATGATCACAACCGTATTCTTAAAATCCACGGTGCGGCCATGACCGTCCGTCAAACGGCCGTCGTCGAGAATCTGGAGCAGGATGTTGAATACATCAGGGTGGGCCTTTTCAATCTCGTCGAAAAGCAGAACGGCATAAGGACGTCTTCTTACTGCCTCCGTCAAGAATCCCCCTTCATCGTAACCGACATAGCCGGGGGGAGCGCCGATCAAACGGGCTACGGCGTGTTTTTCCATATATTCGGACATGTCGATGCGGATCATGGCCTGTTCGTTGTCGAACATGAATTCGGCCAATGCGCGTCCCAGTTCCGTCTTGCCGACTCCCGTTGGTCCCAGGAAGATAAATGATCCAATGGGACGGTTAGGATCCTGCAGGCCGGCGCGCGCCCGGCGCAAGGCGCTGGATACGGCCGCGATGCCTTCATCCTGGCCGATGATTCGCTTTTTGAGCCGGTCTTCCATATAAATTAACTTCTGGACGTCACTTTCCATCATTCTGGAGACAGGGATGCCGGTCCAGTTTGCGACGACTTCTGCCACATCTTCCGCATCCACTTCTTCTTTGAGCATCTTTTTATCCTGCTGAGCCGACTCGAGACGGGTCTGCTCATTTTCTATTTCCTTGTTCAGTTCTACAAGCCTGCCGTAACGAATCTCCGCGGCCCGGGCGAGGTTTCCTTCCCGTTGGGCGTTGATCTCCTCCGTCTTCAAGGCCTCTATTTGGCTTTTAATTGCCTGGATCTTTTTGATTGCTTCTTTTTCGCTGTTCCAGTGGAGCTTCATCTGGTCCATGGATTCCCGGAGTTCCGCCAATTCCTTGTCAATCTTATCGCGTCTTTCCACGGAGGTCGGATCCGTTTCATTTTTCAGGGACTGGCGTTCGATCTCAAGCTGGATGACTTTCCTGTCTATGGCGTCGATCTCCGCAGGCATGCTGTCCAACTCGATGCGCAGGTGGGAGGCAGCCTCGTCAATGAGATCTACGGCTTTGTCCGGGAGGAAGCGATCACTGATATAACGGTTGGAAAGAGTGGCGGCCGCAATAATGGCCGCATCCTTGATCCGGACGCCGTGATGTACCTCGTATCGTTCCTTGAGACCACGCAGGATGGCAATGGTATCCTCCACGGTGGGTTCACGTACCATGATCGGCTGGAAGCGCCGTTCCAGGGCCGAATCCTTTTCAATGTACTTCCGGTACTCATTGAGGGTGGTGGCCCCTACGCAACGCAGTTCTCCCCGGGCAAGCGCGGGTTTGAGCATGTTGGAGGCGTCCACGGAACCTTCGGAGGCGCCGGCACCCACAACGGTATGGATTTCATCGATAAAGAGAATGATTTCCCCTTCCGCATCGATGACTTCCTTGAGGACAGCCTTGAGGCGTTCTTCGAATTCGCCCCGATACTTGGCTCCGGCAATCAGGGCGCCGATATCGAGTCCTATGACGCGCTTTTCTTTCAGGTTTTCCGGTACATCGCCATTGATGATCCGTTGGGCAAGGCCCTCGACAATGGCCGTCTTGCCGACACCGGGTTCACCGATGAGGATGGGGTTGTTCTTGGTCCGCCGGGAGAGGACCTGCATGATCCGACGGATCTCGTCATCCCTGCCAATGACAGGATCAAAGGCCCCTTTTCTCGCCAGTTCGTTAAAATCCTTGGCGTAACGTTTGAGGGCCTGATATTTTTCTTCCGGATTGGGGTCGGTGACCCGCTGCTTTCCCCGAATATCAACAAGAATTTTAAAAATGTTGTCTTTTGATATTCCCGCACTACGCAGGATACGGACCGCTTCGCCGCTCTTTTCTTCGGACATGGCGATGAGGAGATGTTCGGCGCTGACATACTCGTCCTTGAGCCGGGCTGCCTCCGTCGTCGCCTGATCGATGAGCTTGTTCAGACGGGAACTGAGATAGGGTTGTCCAGCGCCGGAACCATCTACCTTCGGTAGCCGTTCAAGATATGTTTTCAGGGACTCCTCGACTGCCCGCAGGTCGGCGCCCAACTTTTTTAAAATGGCCCCGGCGATTCCTTCCGGCTGGCGAACCAGAGCCAGCAGCAAATGTTCGACGTCGATAACCTGGTGTCCATATTTATTGGCCAGAGCCTGTGCTTCCTGAATCGCCTCCTGGACCTTGATCGTCATTTTATCAAATCTCATTTACATCCTCCCTTAATCTACTGGTTTTTCAATGCTGACGAAGATTTTACCACTCTTGAAAATGCTCACGTTTCCTGTCGATTCGGACAGGACAATGGCCGTGGCATTAGTAATGCCGGTGATACCCGCGGCGGCGATATGACGGCTGCCGAGACCCTGAGGGAAATCCTTACTTTCCAGGGCGGCGCTCAGATGACGGCCCGCAGTAATAATTGTTCCGTCTTCCTTGATTACAAAGGCGCCGTCGATGGCGGAGAATTCCTTGAGGGTTTCCTTCAATTCGGGGTTCAGGACATTTCGCTCGGTTTCTGAATAGCCCATGAAGGGATTAATAATCATCTGCCGTGAGAGCTGGAGAACCCGGTCATGATCCCCGATAATGAAACTGGTGCCGACTTTGCGGCCCTCACGCCCCTGGGCGGCCAGTTCGATCGACAGGTTAAGAATCGCCCCAAAGACCTCTGGATAAACCTTTTCGGTAAGATTTACAAGATGTTCCGAGGTAAGGATTTCAAACTCCCTTCCCACATCGATGACAAAGATGCTGTCCACATAACCGAACTTGGGAACACCGCTCAGACAGACGACCTTGTCGCCTTTCTTGAAAAGGCCCATCGCTATGCCCTTAGTAATGGCGATTTTGATCTGGCCTACCCGGGTCAGGTTGACGTTGGGAACGTTGAGGGTGATGCAGGCGCCTTCAAATCGCTCGGGAATATGCTCATCTTTTGTCACGAGAATAAGATCGAAACCCGGAAGCGTCTCTTCGCAGAGGGGTAGTTCCGAAGCGTTGTCGGCATACATGAGCAGTGCCCGGGCTTCCACTTCCTGTGCGATCCGGCATCCGAAATCAAGTATGGCTTTGTGTATCGTTGTCATGTCCTGCCCCTCCGTTGTTATTTACATTCCGCCGTAAATTAACCACCTTAAGCATTGATGTCAAGGTATGACCGGCAAGAGAAAAAGACCTTGACAGGGGTTACAAAGCAGACTATAAAATATAACCTTATGTAATTACTTGAATATGAGGATTAACGCTTTGGATTTTCCAGCCCTTACCGGCACTCTTGATCGCTATATTGCAGAAATCAATCAATTCCCTCTCCTTACCCCCGAAGAGGAATTCAGTCTTGCCGTCCGTCTGAAAAAATTTAACGATATGGCAGCGGCGGAAAAACTCGTTGTGTCCAACCTGCGCTTTGTCGTCAAGGTTGCCCATGAATATCGTAATTACGGGCTCAAGTTGGCCGATCTTATCCAGGAAGGGAACATCGGTCTGATGCACGCGGTCAAGAAATTCGATCCCTACAAAGGATATCGCCTTATTTCTTATGCGGTCTGGTGGATCAGGGCGTATATGCAGAATTATATCATTAAGACTTGGAGTCTGGTCAAGATCGGTACGACCCAGGTCCAGCGGAAATTGTTTTTCAAATTGGGGCAGGCCAAAAAAAAGCTGGAAGCCCTCTCGCAGAAAAACCCTGAATTTGCTGAGATAGCAGCGTCCCTCGGCGTCAAATCAGGCGAAATCCAGGAAATGGATTTACGGATGACGAACCGGGACGTCTCGCTGGACGCCTACATAAATGACGACAGTGACGCGATGCACATCGATTATCTCACTTATGACGGTGAGAACCAGGAAGCGGCCCTTATCAAGAAAGAGGAGACGGAGATCGTATCGAGACATATTGCCGGGGCCTTGGCAAAATTGACGGAAAAGGAAAAATTTATTATCAAGCAACGTGTCATGGCGGACAGTCCCATGACCCTTCAGGAGATCGGCGACCGATATAAAATCACCCGGGAGCGGGCGCGGCAGATCGAGAAGCAGGCCTTGAAAAAACTCCGACTGTCCATCCCTTATTCAGGAGAAATGCCACCGCTTCTGGAAAACTGACAAGCTCTTAGTCTTCCATCCGGGCAAGATTTTCAAAGGATGTATATTTTTCAAGGAAGGCCAGTTTCACCATTCCTATGGGGCCATTTCGCTGCTTGGCGATGATGACCTCCGCGATTCCCTTTTCGGGATTGTCTTCCGCCTTGTTATAAACTTCATCCCGGTAAATGAAGGCGATGACATCGGCATCCTGCTCGATGGCCCCCGATTCCCGAAGATCCGCCATCTGGGGGCGGCGATTGGTGCGAACCTCTACCTGCCGGTTGAGCTGGGAAAGGGCGATTACGGGGACATTCAATTCCTTGGCAAGGGCCTTCAGGGAGCGGCTGATTTCCGATATTTCCTGTTCCCGGGAGTCTTTCCTGCTTCCGCTCCTCATTAGCTGCAGGTAATCGATAATGACGAGACCGAGACCATGTTCCGCTTTAAGGCGTCGAGCTTTGGCTTTCATTTCCAGGACGGTGATTGCCGCAGAATCATCGATGAACAGGGGAGCTTCGGAAAGACTGCCTGCCGCCGTGGTCAGCTTCGGCCAGTCCGTTTCTCCAAGAAATCCCTTGCGAATCCTCTGGGAATCGACTTTGGCCGACGAGGCGAGCATACGCATGGCGATTTGCTCCTTGGCCATTTCCAGCGAGAAAAGGCATACCGGGATAGATCTTTGCGTGCTTACATACTGGGCGATATTGAGGGCAAAGGCCGTTTTACCCATGCTGGGCCGACCGGCAATGATGATCAGATCGGCGTTTTGCAGTCCCGAGGTCAGATCGTCGACCTTGTCAAAGCCCGTGGGAACTCCGGTGACCAATTCCTTGCGGGCATAGAGATCTTCGATGGTACGGAAACTGTCCTTGATGATGTCTTTGATCGGGAAAAACGCCGGACGGATCTTGTTTTCCGAGATTTCAAAGATAGCGTGTTCGGCTTCGTCCAGGACAGTGTCCACATCGGCGCCGGCGTCGTAAGTTTTGGCGAGAATCTCTGTAGCCGTGCTGATCAGCCCTCTCAAAATAGCCTTTTCCTTCACAATTTTGGCATAGTAAGCGATATTGGCTGCCGAGGGAACATTGTCCACCAATCCGGCCAGATAGGCGGCGCCGCCTACTTTATCAAGTTGCTTCTGGTCCTTGAGAATACTGCTCAGCGTGATCAGATCAATGGGGTCACTGCGATCCGACAGGTTGAGGATCGCCTCAAAGATCCGGCGATGGGACTCACTGTAAAAATCACGGACCGACAGTAGTTCCAGCACGGCATTAATCCCTTGATTATCAAGGAGAATTCCTCCGAGAATGGATTGTTCCGCCTCCAGGTTTTGGGGCGGGATACGATGGAGGGTTGAATCAATACCCTTATCGCCTTTCATTTATTCAACCTTCCTTTACAACTTGAACTTTGATCTCGGCGGAAATACCGGCGGCAAGTTTGATTTTAACCGGGAATTCTCCCAGGGCCTTGATCTGTTCATCCATGGCAATGGCCTTACGATCGATGTCCAAGCCCTGCTCTTTTAGGGCGTTTTCAATGTCCTTGGTGTTCACGGAGCCGAAAAGCTTGTCCTGTTCACCGACACGCCTCGCAATGACGCAGTTGACGCCGGCGAGCTTATCCAGAAGAATCTGGGCGTTATGTTTTTCCTTTTCCGCTTTCTGGAGAATCTTCTTCTTCTCATGTTCCAGGGACTGGATAGTCCTGCTGCTCGCTTCCGCGGCCAAGTTCTTGGGTATTAAATAATTCCTTGCAAAACCGTCAGAAACATTGATAATTTCTCCAATCTTGCCGAGGTCGTCGATATTTTGCTTCAAAATGACTTTCATAATGGTCCTCCTATATTTTAGCTAAAGCTATTGGTTTAGGTCTTTTGTCGGGGCCGACGATTTTCTGAAATCGATCCACAGGTCGAAAAGACCAGCGGCGACAACAAAAAACATCAAGTATTGCTGGATCATGATAAGAAAATAAAATAGAAAACGCAAGTAGAACGGCGCCTTTTTTCTTTTGAAGAAAAATTCAATGATCGCAATCCCTTGGAGAAAATAAATGAAGAGACACAGGATCAGAAAATTCAGGGCCGTAAACTTTATCCATAACAAGGGGATCAGGAGGCCTGCCCCGGAGACGATCAATACCCAGACCAGATAGTCCGAGGCTTTCCATAGGGACAGGTCGCCAAAATCGGGGCAGTTAAGCTCCGCAACCTTGAACAATGTTCTGCAAGCAAGGACGTTAACCAGGATGATCACGGACAGGCTGATCAGAGAAAGAGAAGGGAAGGTGTAGGTAAGGACGCGCGCGATTTTGCCGGAATTTTCCTTGATATACTGCATCTGTTCCGAGGGAAGATCGAGTTGCCCATATAATTTGATGTTTTCTTGAACCATACCTGACACATAGACATATATCTGGTCCCAGGGAAGCTTTCCGAACAGGATGCTTTTATAGATAAGGATAACGCCCATGAAGAAAATGCCCGCGAATGCGGCAAGGGAAATCGTCCAGCCTATAGTCAGGCCCCTCTTCATGATTTCGGACAGAACCACTCCCAAGGCGCCCAGAGTGAATAAAATGGTCATGGACGTCTGAGTGGCGACGGCATACTCCACCGCCCCCACAACCAGCAGGGAAAAAACAAGGATCAAGAAACCTTTGATTCTGCCAAGTTTTGTAAAGAAGTAGCAAATCGGCAGGGGGACCAGGATCAGCATCATGGTGCTGAGCAAAGGAACAAGGGTAACGGTTAGAAATACGAGGGATGATATGAATACACCTCGGAAAACCTCAGCAATCAAAAAGCCCCTTCTTCCCGCGTCCACTGGCAACATCCGCCTTCTTACGATCTAACCGGAATGGAGCCCTGTGTGGGTGCTTCCATTCCGGTTGAGAGTCGGGCGTATTTATAGGTCAACCTTCGGATACTGCAAAAGGCAACAGCGCGATGGTTCTGGCCCTTTTTACGGCGAGGGTCAGAGTCCGCTGATGTTTGGAACAATTTCCGGTGATTCTCCTCGGCATGATCTTGCCCCGTTCGGTGACAAAGTCCCTTAAAGTGTGGGGGTCCTTGTAATCAATTTTCAGATTGGAATCCGTACAGAATCGGCAGAATTTACGGCGATGGAAAAATTTTTTCTGGGGCCTTTGTGGCCTTGAGCTTCTTACGGGTGTCACGTTTTTTACCTCCCCTTGATTATCCTGATGTTTCGGCGGCAGCCGGCGCTATGGAGTCCTTTTCCTCTTCGGTCTTTTCGGGACTGGCAGACGGGACAATAGCTTCCTCGGGTTTGGTTTCCTTAGCGGGCAAGTTGATTTCCGTTTCCAGGACCGTCAGATCAGCAACATCGTCCTTCTTGATGGTCATGTACTTGAGAATCTTATCGTCAATCTTGAAGTTTCTTTCCATTTCGTTGACGACATCAGTCTGGCCGGCGAAATCAAGCAAGATATAGTAACCTCTCAAGTGCTTCTTGATTTCGTAAGCCAATTTCCGCTTGCCCCATTTTTCGACCTTGACCAGGATCCCTTTTCGTCCGGTAATAATGGCACTGTACCTTTCAATCAAGGCCTGCAGTTCCTCATCAGGTATGTCGGCGGGGGTAATGAAGATGGTTTCGTATCTTCTTGGCATCTGTCCTCCTCTCGGCTCTAAAGTCCAGGCTCGGGGCCTGGACAAGGAGTCCTGTTAATTTATGTAAAACGAACGCGTTCACTACATCAGCTTTCTTCAGAAATCAAGGATTTTGTGAAAATAAAAAAAGGCGAAGGAATCAACTTGAAAATCGAAGCATGTTCCGGTAAGTTCACAAAGTATTTGTAGATCTCTCCCCGTGGGAAAGGAGCGGCCATGAACTTCCGTAAATGGTTTTCGCCAATGTCGATTGAAAGCAAAGGCCTCAACTATCGCCTGACCATAATATTCAGCCTATTCTTTCTCGTTCCCCTGCTTGGTTTTTTCTTTTTTGCTATTAAATATGATATCCTTAATGATGAATATATTCCGATATATTTCATTTCCCTCCTCATCTTTTCCCTGTTCGGTTACTCAATGATCCGGAAGATCTTTGACACTATTACTACGGTTTCCAAAAACGTAGCTGAGTCTGCAGCCTCTGGGCTTTCGGGAACCCGGCAGGACGCCGCCAATGAGTTGGAGGGGATCGTCATATCATTTCAGTCCCTCGAGAGGGAATTAAGATCAAGTTTCGGTCAGTTGCGTGAGAAGGCATCGCAGATATCCACCTTGAAGGAACTATCCGATCTCTGTTATGTGACCTTTGACACGGAAGATCTCTTTTTCATAACCTTGGAGAGGGCCTTGAAGCTTGTCAACGCTGATATCGGTTCGGTGCTGATTCTGGAGCGTCCCCGGCGAGAAAACTTCATCGTCCAGGCCAGCATCGGCCATGGAGATAAAATAAAAAAGGGGGACCGGATAGATTTTGGCTCCAGCATCGCGAAGTTTGCCGTGATCAACAAGTCGCCCCTCCTGGTTACGGACATTGAGACGGATAACCGTTTCGGACGTGTGAACCGGGACCAGTACGGCACAAAATCATTCCTATGCATGCCATTGAAAGGAATCAATACGGTCATCGGCGTGTTGACCATGTCGAGAAGAGCGGATAACAAGTCTTTTACCCAGGATGATGCCGATATCCTCACTCCTTTGCTGAGCAATGCCTCCTTCACCTACGATAATCTGGCGCTGATGAAGTCCGATGCGGAAAAGAAACAGCTTGTCAAGGTCATGGACATGGGATTTAAAATGATCGAGGCGAAAGCTATGGATCTCGATATGATCCACGCTTTCTTTTACCAGTTGCGTAGCGCGGTTCCTTTTGATCTGGCCATTATTATGGTGGCCAGGAAGGACCATACATCAACTTTGAATGTTTTTGATTATCTCGCGAGCATGCCTGCTGATCTAAGTAGGAATGTGGATTATCTCTGTCAGGGTTCCCTCCTCGATAAGGTCATGCAGCAGGGCAATACGCTGATCGTTAATCGCCTGGAACACAGCGACCACCCTGTCGAACAGGAACTCTTTCATAGACAGCACCTGCAATCCCTTGGCCTGTCTGCTTTGCACAGCGAGGGGGAAAACTCCGGTGTTCTCGTCTTGGGCTCTCAGCAGGAAGGCGCCTTCTCGGAGCGACAGGAGCAGATGGAGTTGGTAGCCAGTCTCCTGTCCATGGCCTTGGAAAGAGAACGTCTTTCCGGCATGGTTGACAAGAGAGACCAAGAAATGGATTTCATGAAACAAATAGGCGGTATTCTCGCTGCTTCGACATTTGATATTGACGAGGTCATCAAACATACCCTGCAAATGATCCAGACGGTCATCAATGTTGAAGCAGGTTCGCTGCTCCTTCTCGAAGGCGATGAACTCGTATTCAAGGAATCATTCAATTCCAGCCGGGACGTTAACCTTGATGAACTCAAGAAACTGAAGCTGAAGCTGGGGAGGGGTATTGCCGGTTATGCGGCGACGAGGGGAGAGCCGATCCTGATTAGGGATGTGCGGACGTCCCAATATTTTCATCCTCGAATTGATGAGAAGACTGGTTTTACGACCAAATCAGTGCTATGTGTGCCCCTGATTTCCAAGGGAAAGGTGTTGGGGGTGATCGAAGTACTCAATAAGCTCAAGGACGAATTCAATGAGGGTGATCTTCAGCTTCTTCAGTCCATCGGCACATCGGTGAGCATTGCCCTTGAAAATGCCAGATTGTATCAGAAAACGCTGGCGATGGCTGAACAGGAACGTTGTATCAGGGGTATGTTTCAAAAATTTGTTCCGAAGGAGGTGGTGGACCGGATTGTCCACAATGTGACGATGGATCTGCCCGTGACCGGAGAGATCCGCATGTTGACGATGCTCAACATCGACCTGCGTGAATTCTCCGTCCTCTCCATGAACATCGGCCCCAGAAAAACAGTGGCGATGTTGAATCACTTCTTCAGCGTCATGGGGGAAATCATTTTCAAACATCGGGGGATTGTGGATAAATATCTGGGGGACGGCTTTTTAGCCGTCTTTGGCGCCCCGGTATCCACTTCCTACGATGCGGATAATGCCATCAGCGCGGCCCTTGAGATGCAGGCGGCGATGACGGAAGTGAACGAATTCTCGAAGAAGCTAATTGGCATGACCCTGAAAATGGGGATCAGCATTCATACCGGTGAGGTCGTGGTTGGGAATATCGGTTTTGAGAAAAAGATGGATTATTCCGTAATAGGCGACTCTGTCAACATTGTTTTTCGGCTGCAGGGACTGACGAAATTGTTGCCGAACTCGATTTTAATAACGGAGAAGACCTGTCAGTCGGTGATTCGTTCCGTTGTGGATGTAAGGAAGATAGAATATGACGAAGCGCCTCCGCAAATAGGCAATCTGGCCATTTACGAGGTTCTCGGGCAGCAGTATAGAAATAATTGACAATAAATAAAAGAAGGAGGTATTGTTTTTTATGGCAACGATCATGCCGGACAGCGATGATGTACAAAGGGCGATTAAGTGGATCTCGCAGGGTATTGAGGAGAAACCAGACCAATCTATTCCGAAGCTTATCGAACAGGCGGTTTTCAAGTTCGATCTTTCACCTGTAGACAGTGAATTTTTAATCGGTTTTTTTAAAAAGCGTAAATAGACGGATGTGTCGGGGAATGTCGATACAGACCGACTACTGACAAAGCAGGAAAAGGAGGATGTGGATGAAGAAATTGTTGATTGCGGGGATGGTTATCATGCTCTGCGGTTGCGGGGCGGCGATCAAGGAATCTGAGTTTTTCAAACATGATTCGGTATACAAGGACTGGAGTCACCTGGGGTTCAGCTGGATTGGCTATCGCAACATCGATCAGGATGACGTCAATAAATCGAAGGCCAGAAACTGGTGGGGCATTACCAAGCCATACTATCCTGATTCAAAAAAATAGATGCAAACATCCTAACCCTCCCCCGTCAAAGGGGGAGGGAATTTTTGGACCCTTTGCGATGGCGTCAATTATGACGCGCTTGCAAAAGGTAATTTTCTCCCTCCCCTTCAAGGGGAGGGCCGGGGTGAGGATGGGTTGAAATTCCGGAGTGCGTGCTTTTACCTCCCTTCGGCAATGACACGCACCTTTGCCTCCAGGTTGATCAGATAGGGCCGGGCATCCTGAAGAATGGCCCCTGTGTCTTCAAAATCTTCCTTGAAGATCTTCTGAACCACTGACTTGCGGTCCCCATTCGAATCCGACAAGTAGCGTTCAATTCTCTCCCTGAAGATCTCCGTCTTGTCAATGGACTTTTCTATATATCCCCGGGCGTCCTCTGCCGTCAGGGTGAAAAAATGGCTCATCATGAGGATTTCAATATCCAATGCCGCCAACTTGTTCAGAGAGTTCATATAGTCCTAGTAACTTGATGTGAATTCCGGATGAATAGTAAAATTCCTGTCGAATACACCCGCCGCCTCGCCGGTGATGACGGCTTTTATTGCGGGGATGTAGAAGGACAGCGAGTCCCGGGTATGTCCGGGGGTGGTCATGACCCTGCAGGTCAGTCCCCCTCCCATATCGATCTCCATTCCCTCGTCAAGAACAAGGTCGATTTCAAGCCCCTGGAAGGTTACATCCTCTTTGCCGATCAAGTCCCGGTATTTCTCCTCCAGCGACCGGCTGAGGCTCCGGATCAGTTCGACGGCGTTGGGTTTCCGGAAGGTTTCCGCCGCCGCCGGACTGGCGCCGATCTGCATGTTCGGTATATGTCTTTTTAAAAACGGTGAGGCCCCGGCATGATCGAAGTGGGAATGAGTCAGGAGATGGAACCGCAGGCGATTGACTTCTCCCAGATGGTTTTTCAGTTCGGCGAGATAGATGGGCCCCATGAAGGTCATTCCGGCGTCAAAGAGGACCGGATGCTGCCCCGTCAGCAGATAACCTGGTAATTCTGCGGCGCCGATGGCATATATCCCGTCTTGGATACGTCCCTTACTTTCGATAATCATGTCGTCCTCCTGGAATAATAGTTAAACCCTTGAGTAACCAGAAAAATGGTTCGCAGCCAGTGGGAAAGCCTCTTTTTAAATCCTTTAAAGTATTGTATTAAGAAAGAGAAAATTTTCTATCTTTCCTGTTCACGACGTGCCATAATAAAAAAGATCGCTATTTTAATTAATGGGAAGTAAAATCTCTCATTTGTAATTATAGCACAAGGAGGAGGATTGCAGCTATGGAAAACAAGGGTATTGATGTGGGGAAAAAGGTAAAGGATTTTATTCTCAGGGATCAGAAGGGGCAGGAATTTATCCTCTCAGAAGGTCAGGGCAGGAAAGTGCTCCTTTCTTTTCATCCCCTCGCATGGACGCCGATTTGCGCCAACCAGATGAAGGATCTTGAGAAAAACCGTAAAATATTTGAAAGATATAATACCATAGCCGTAGGACTGAGTGTTGATAGCGTGCCCTGCAAAGCGGCGTGGGTAAAAAGCCTGAAGATTCATTACACCCGTATGCTTGCCGATTTCTGGCCTCATGGCGCCGTGGCAAAATCATTGGGAATCCTCCGACCGGAAGGGTTTTCAGAACGGGCCAACATCATCATTGACGAAAAAGGCAAGGTGAGCTTTATCAAGATCTATCCCATCAAGGAATTGCCTGATATAAAGGAAATCATCCAGATTCTGATGCCATAGAGAATATGATTGAAAATGTTGGATTCTCTCCTATCAAATGCGGGGCAGGCTGCATATCAAGCCCGGAATGACGGGAAACTCGTAAATGTAAAAAAGGGGTCAGAGATAATTCTCTGACCCCTTGGTATTATTGGTAGGCGATCCGGAATTCGAACCCGGGGCCTTACGGCTTTAGCCCCGCTGCTCCCTGACATGACGAACGATATGCGCTGAATCTTCATAACAGCGTTTGCCAAAAGGCATAATGAGGTACAGCCCGGACGCATCCGACGCAATGCCGGCTGCAAGTTCACAAGCCTGATCCAGGCCTAAGCGGCGCTGATCCTCCGGCGAATCATACCGCGTGAAACTTGCCACGACATCCTCCGGTACTACAATCCCCGGAATACGGCCGCTGGCCAGAAACGTTGCGCTGCGGTGGCTGACCAGAGGCATGATGCCGGGGAATAACCTGATCGTCAGTCCCGCCAGGGCGTCACGCAGCTTCCTGTAGTCATCGAGAGTAAAAACCGGCTGGGAGAACACAAACTCGGCTCCAGCGTCGATTTTGGTCTTGAGCCACCGAATTTGTGCCGGGATCGGCCGTCCGACGGCACAACCGGCACAAAAGTCGGGAGGATCCGCCAACCCCTCCCCGTTGATGATCTTTCCATCGCGCAGTTTGCGGATCAGGCGCAGCAATTCGACTGAACTCCGCATGTCCACAACGCGGTGAACCAGATTGCCCAGATGCCCCATGGAGGGCGCATCACCGGTAATCGCCAGCAGACCGCGCAGACCTGAATCCCAACCTCCGATAAGTGTGGAGTGCAGCCGCATAAGGTTGGATTGCGTCACACTGAAATGACAGATCGAAGGAATCTGAAGGGCATTCTGCAGGCGAGTGGCCGTTATTATCGCATCCCGTCCGACGTTCGCCCCTGAATTATCCGGCACATCGAACATGTCCGCCCCGGCTGCCGCCACTTTCGACGCACCACGCACAATCTCATCCAGAGACTGCATTCGATCGGCGCGTATTTCCACGCTGACAATGAAGCGGGTTGATTTCATCATAGAACGAACGGCGTTGTCTGTGATGTCCGGCCGCTCAGGCAGTACAGGGGCTTGCTCGGCAGAGATTTGCATGTGTGGCCGCGACATGACAGCACGCTGCCCCAGCACATCCGCCATCCTGCGGATGTGATCCGGCGTCGTGCCGCAACAACCGCCAATAACCGCAACTCCTGCGGCGGATAGGGACACCGCTGCGGCAGCGAAATCATCCGGCGTAAATTCATACGTCACGACCCCTCGCTCGATCCGCGGATGCCCGGCATTCGGTGAGGCGGTTAAGGGCAGATCGGTGTGCGCGCCGATGTAGGATGCCACCCGCACAATCTCGTCCGGATGGTAGCAGTTTGTTCCCACAGCGATGACGCCCGCCCGGTGTGCCTCCTGGAGAAGCTGATCCACGCGATTCCACCGCTGTGATCCTCCACCGGTATTGCCGATCTGGAAAATGACCGGCAGGCCGGTCTCGGTCGCTGCTTGCAGCGCCACCCGAGCTTCCCGCACATCCATAAATGTTTCCAGCAACAGTGCATCGGCCTCGCTAAGCATCTTGCACTGATTGCGATAGACATCAAGCAGGGTATCGGCCGCGTAATCATCCAGCCGTAACCCCAGTCCCAATGGCCCCATCGAGGCCCAGACCATGCATTCCGAACCACCAACCTCCCGCGCCAGAGCTACACCGGCACGGTTTGTCTCCTCACACAACTCCGCAACACCCGCATCATCGAAGACCAGCGTATTTGCCGCAAACGTATTGGTCACAAGAATCCGTGATCCTGCCGATCGATAGGCGGCATGCAGGCTCCTGACCGTTTCGGGTTGTCTGAGATTGAGGAGTTCAACGGGCTCATCGCCCGTACCGCTCGCCTGACGCAGGCAGGTTCCGATCGCCCCGCTACTGATCAGTACATTGCCCCCCAATTCGCGCATTATGAAATCTGTCATTCACATCTTCTCCTACTGCCGTACAATTAATATACGGAATGGACTGTTATTTACATTTTTAAGACAGATACTATATTGTCGCAGCCCCAAACGACATTGAGTGTCAAATAAATTTACCATTCATATCACAAATATTAAGGAAACAAAATCACTGACAGGAGGAAGTTGTCACCGAATGCGTTTCGAACGACAGAATGTTTCAGATATTCCATATCGATGGTTTAAGTAGTGTAGGACGCTCCTTCCCCAAAAAGCGTAGCGTAGAGACTAAAAAAGGGGTTACGGTTTCGTAACCCCTTGAATTTATTTGGCTGGCAGACAAGGATTTGAACCTTGATTCACGGAGTCAGAGTTCGTTGTCTAGGCAGGACGAGCCGCCTTTTCTGGCCGCGGTCAAGAAAAAAATATCCGTCACGCCACGAATTGCCTCAAATTAAATCTTACCCAAGGAGGTGAATAAAAAGTATCGTTGACTCATAATTCGATATTACCGAATCCCGACTATTGAAGGAGACATGGAAATATTCGGTCCCGGAGAGAATGAGCACAGCCACATGGTCGCAGAAGATTCCACTGCCCACGGCATTCAATGCCGACTGAGAAATTCAAATGGCGATCTTATTTATGAATTGCGCGTTCCATTGATGAGAAGCCCTTCCTCACCCTATGGGATTGCCATGAATACAGTAAAAATCATCGGCATTGGACTTGAAACGGGGGCAG
>Ga0247842_10000487_pt1 | contig 81852 bp, 72 predicted proteins | sample LaCruzMarch2015__3_FD_192411 | JGI IMG/M metagenome (GOLD analysis project Ga0247842, IMG submission 192411) | Freshwater microbial communities from meromictic Lake La Cruz, Castile-La Mancha, Spain - LaCruzMarch2015_19m | ecosystem: Environmental > Aquatic > Freshwater > Lake | place: Spain... | reverse complement strand
TATTTGCCGGCTGGTCGAACGGAAAGCTGTTAAGCTGGCCGTTCAATATCTGGCCAAAGCGGGCCATGATGGCCACGCGGTTTTTCGATGACTCGCGCATATTGGTGGCAGCCTCGGTAGAGCCCACGTAGGGCAGGTCCGCATGGCCGATGGTGGGCAAAGGCCCCTTGATATCAATGGAACTCATGGAAAATCCTGGCTGTTTTTCACAGACCTTGGCCAGGAGCTCGCGCTGGCGGCGTAGAAGGTCCAGGTAATAATCGGCCAGTATGGTCTGGTTGCGCTCATGCTGGGAATGCATAATGAAGACCGAGGTAATAAAGTTAAGCTTCCAGTTGCGTATCTCAGCATGCGGTTTGGTGCGAAGTATCGGACGAGGGTCTTTGGACTCCAGGTCAGCCACGATAGCACCGGCATCTACTATTGGCGGCCGGCAGTCATAGACATACTTGCCGTTCACCGTGGATGGGCTGGTGGAGAGCAGTGTGCTGACTGCAGCTATCACCGCATCTATCAGAGGAGCGTCCTGCGGCGGGCCCATGTGCATGAACTGGTAAGGACACTGCAGAGTATCGTCGGGCGGGCCGAACATAGTAAAGATGGCATCGCGGTCCATGGTGCATATATAGAGCGGAACGCCTAAATCCGATACTCGTAGGGGCGTACCTTCAGGTGCGACCGTATACAGCTTGAGTCGCTTTTCCAGCCACCTCCTCAATGGATTAAGATTTGATCGACCATACCAGGGATTAAGATTAAATGAACGAATCTGCCCGCCGTGAGACTCGGCCAGGAATTTCCTGAAATCGCTGATTGCTGTGGAAGCCTTGCCCCAACAATGCGGGTCTCTTTTCGCTGCCAGCGCCAGCGCAAATGCAGTAGCCGTCAGAGCCCCGCCGCTGACTCCGTAAACGCGCCCGATGGGTTTGCCCTCCTTGAGCAGTGTTTCGGCGCGTTCAAGTTCCCTGACGATGAACGGCAGGTCGCCTAATTTAGAAGCCTGGAAGATGATTGAGGTAGCGGAAGCCATGCGATAGTTTATCAGAAATCGGGAGGCCTTTTAAACTGCGGTGATATCGAGGCAGTCAGGACATATATACGGCTATCTGCAGTTTATAAGTATTTTGTGAGCCGTTATAATTCAAAAGTTGTATTTGCCTTGGCTATAGTAATGTGTAAATCCAGGTTGTCTGCTATAGCGTTTAATTCATCTGTTAATTCCCGCTCATACGCAGGATGCCTGTGTGCGACTATAATATTTGGTTTACGGCCGGTTATTTGGTTGAATTTGATCAGTTCATCCGCCAGTGCTTTCGGCGTGAGGTGCATGGTTTGCGATGCAAAAGCGACCAAGCGGTCGGGCATGGTCACTTCGGTAACAATTACTTGGGGTAGGGGGTATTTCCAGTTGTTCAAAAACCCGGGTCCTGTATCGGAAGAAAAGAAAATGCGCTTGTCTTCACCGTCGGAAACCAGGAATCCCGTTGCAGACCTGGTGTGATGTACGGGGATAGCGATAATCTCATAATCGTCGATCTTCATAATTCCGCCGGGCCGGATTACACAGAAAGTAATGGTTGGTTTACTCCGGGGGAATTTATGATATTGAGGGTAAACGGTTTTATTAAACAGGTGTTTCGTGATCACTTTTTTTATCCCACTGGTACAGACCAGGTTAAGGGAACTTTCTTGGGAAAAAAGATTAAATGCGATGGTGGGGATATCACGTATATGGTCAAAATGTTCGTGTGTGAGAAGTATAGCCTCTAGACTGGAAACAGCTTTAAATGATAGTGACGCAGTTAAAGCCCCCGCATCGACCGCTACCAAATCATCTATGAGAAAACAGGTATATTTAGTGTTTTCCGACTCTGTGTTGTGCGCTCCAAGCACAGATATTTTCATCAGGTTAGCCCCCGGCTATTGACCAAATGCATATTCTAACTCACGGTCTTAGCTGCAGAATCTGGTCGAAATATCAATAGAAATGCTTTAATAACCGCTGGCGAGAACTGGAAATAGGCGCTATTTTCGATTTCTTTTAAGGCGTAATCGATATCCAGGGCAGGACGATAGGCCCTGGCCGTCGTCATGGCATCATATGCGTCAGCTATCGCTATAACCATAGCACCTATAGGTATAGTCTGGCCATTTATGCCGGCGGGGTAGCCTGTGCCATCATATTTTTCATGATGATAACCTATTAACCGCTGGGCAGTCTGAAGGAACTCGATATCCTTCACTATGTTGGCTCCAATGGTGGGGTGCTGCTTCATAATCTGCCACTCTTCATCGCTGAGCCTTGTCGGCTTGCCCAATATGCCGTCACTGATCCCGATTTTGCCCACGTCATGCAGTATAGCAGCATACTCCAGCGTCTCCATATCCACATCGCTAAAATTAAGGTTTTTGCCTGTCAATACCGCTAAATCAGCAACCCTTTGCGAGTGCCCGGCGGTATATGGGTCTTTGGCATCGATTGCAGCGGCCAATGCTTTAATTGTAGCTTTATATCCATTTTCGACCTGTTGCATCAGCTTGGTATTTTCGATGGATATTGCGGCTGTTGAAGCAACGGAGGTTAACATATCCTGGTCCTCTTTTGTGAATGCCTCCCCATCTATTTTATTAAGCACTTCAATAACACCGATTAATTTACGGTGAGTTATTAGTGGAACACAGAGGATCGACTTCGTCTGGAATCCGGTTCGCGCGTCAACTCCTGGGTTCCAGTGTTTACTCGACGATACGTTATCTACTATCAGCGGTTTGCGGTTAGCTGCTACCCATCCAGCAATGCTTTTCTCCGGATCAAAAGTTAAATCTTTTAAATTTTTCTTGGCTTTTCCTTCTACAATATCAAAATATAGTTTTCCGGTTTTATCGTCGATTAGGATTATTGACGAGGCCTGCGCATCAACAGCATGCTGAGATAATTGCAGGATCTCATTGATAAGCTGGGAAACCTTGGAAATTTTACGGACTTTGGCGTGTATCTTTTGTTGAACGTCTGTATTCATTTTAGTGACATCCGACTGCATATCATCCCCCTAAGCCTGTTTGCCCAGTTCATATCAAAACCGTCATGTGTAAATGTGCTTGTCGGCTATCTTTGATAAATTTGGGTACGCTACGGAACAGGGACACGAAGTGTGGAGAAACTCCAATTATAATTCTCTGCCAGCGGGCAACCAGTCATGTTCAGGGCACCGGTCGTAATTGTGGCGGTGTATTCTGTTAGTGGTGCGAGAGCCACATTGGGCATAAAAATGGCCGTTTGTAAATCGCAGGTTACTGTGCCAGTGACGCGTGCCCCATTTCGGGTTAGGAAAAACGTGGTCGTATTGATAGTTGACGTTGTCATCGGCACGTTAAATATGGCTCTGATTGGCCGGCGTATAGCTTGGTTTCTACTGCGTGGCAGAGGATCGGTTGTTATTACCTCGGGACACCGCACCTGTTGTGTTGAGATTGCGCCATTTCCGCGGCCTCCTGCCAAGGGCAGGCCGGTGGATCCACTGGCATTAATTAAGTTGATGGGCGTTGCGGGTGAACTCACATCAGATATCTTAGTAGGGGTAGAAGGCGCAGCGCCGAATAGTACAATTACCTGGTATCCTGCCGGAACGGATACTGTTTTACCCTGGGCTCCCACTATTACGGTCTCTTCCATGACTTTGACCATAGTATTATTCAGGCCGACGATTTCGACTGAAAATATTGTGCCGCGAACCAAAGCGAATGCAGAAGGAGTTTGTATCTCGTAACGGGAACCCGGGTCTACTAATTCAACCACGCGGCTAACGGTTTTACCCAGAGATTGCTTGAGAACTATGTTACTGCTTTTACCATCGGATTGGCTCTTTTGAATCTCCAAATCTGTGCTTGGATCGAGTTCAATAGTGCTCCCATTGTAAAATGTCAGCAATGCTTTGGCATCGGGGAGCGTGTTTATCCTTGTTCCAACAATCAGTGTCATGCCGTCCGATCCCTGCGTCCAGTTAGTTGAACCGGCAACGAGTATCCTGACGTTACCTTTGATAATAGTGAGGGTGCAATGTTGGTTGATGGCGGAGGAACTGGATGGAGAAGAGGAGACGGATTGATTTTCAGAGCAAGACGGGGATATTGATACGGAAATGATGATTGTTAACGCGGCGACTAAATATAGTAGCCTATCTCTCAATAGCAAACCCCTTGAATTTTATAATATTGCTTATGAGCATATCTCCAAGAGCTTTAATTCAGATTAACACGATCAACGTATAAAAGCAATGTCTACCAGCAAATCAAATCATCATTTCATATCGGTAACCTCATACACTGCTATTTTTTCGTCTTTTCCTTTGAAAATAAAGGAATCTACGTAGGAGGTATTTATCTTGTCCGCGATATACTCGTATGTGGCTTTACTGATCCATATCTTCCCTCCCGGGGTAATGCCGGTAAGACGGGCGGCAATATTCACCGAGTCCCCAATCACGGAATACTCAAGACGGGTCTGGCAGCCCATGTTACCGGCTAACGCTATTCCTGTGTTGATACCTATCCCAAAACTCATGTTCATTAAATGCGGCTCAAGTTCTTTGAGCCTGCTTATAGCAAGCTGGGCTTCGTATGCTGCCCTGACTGCCATGAGCGGATGCTCCGGGCAGAGGACGGGAGCGTTCCAAATGGCCATCACACTGTCTCCGCCAAATTTATTTATGATGCCCTGGTATTTCATTACCGACTCTATAACAAACGACAGGTATTTATTTAGTGTACTGACAATGTGGACGGATGGTGTTTTCTCCATGATTGAGGTAAATCCACGTATGTCAGCAAACATGACGGTGACGATTTGCTCCGTGCCTCCCAGGTTCAGTCGACCCCGGTTGGACTCTGCTAATATCTCATTTACGACCGGTGCAGTGACAAAACGCCCAAATATCCTGGTGATCTCTTCCCTGTTGGATTTTTCAAAAACAAAATTGGTCAGGCTTATGCCGACTGCGGTAAAGACTATAGAAAGGGGCGGATAGAATGTGTCGAGCATGATGCTGTGATCAAAACTGATAAAAACCGTCACAAAGTAGGTGATTAAAAGCACAAGGATAGCGGGGATTGCGATTAACAGGCGAAAGCGTAACATAATGGCTGCGGAGAGCATGCATAATAGTAGGATAATGAGAAAGGTTATATAGTCCGGGACATGACTCAAGTAGACGGCGGATAAAATAGTCTGAATGGTGTAGCCATGTATTTCAACGCCATTTAATGCATATCCCATGGGCGTCCAATATTTATCGGATAGGCCGGTGGCAGTTGCGCCGATCAGGACTATCTTGTCCTTGAAAATGCTTTTATCAACTTTTGTTTCCAGTACATCAGAGAGTGATACGCATTCGAAATTCAGGATTCCTCCCATATCGGAGTTGAGATAATTTATTACCATCCGGTTGCCAGGACTTATGGGTATAATGCGTCCAGCGAAATAAAATGCCTGATCTTTAAGGTCGAAGTTTTTCCCCTTGGGCAGGCGCAAGTATCTCTGTACAGCAGCAAGCGCCAAAGACGGTTCAGATGCATCGTTGATGTTCATTATGATGGGGGCTTCCCTTACTATCCCATCCCTGTCAGCAGATACGTTGGCATAGCCCAGTGCGGCGGCCGATTTTTCCAGGTCATAGAGTGGCTTCATGGTAGAAACCCGGTCGGTATTCAGATCCTCGCCATACGGGCCTCCGGCACTCGTAATTGCCACTATCGGCATGACGACATTGTTCGCATTTTCGATGGATCTGGCCAATTCAGCGTCGCCTGTGGCCGGTTCAGAAAATAGCACATCGAAAACAATAACCCGGCTGCCCGCTTCGGACAAGGTATCAACAATACCGGCATAATAGCTCCGAGGCCAGGAAGTAAACCTTCCCAATTTCTCCAGGCTTTTATCATCTATGCCAATTACTACGATGGTTCCAGACTGTTCACTCGTACCGCTATTCCCGGCGGCACGGAAAAGGAAGTCACTGCTTTGTAGCTGCAATCCGTGAAATAAGTTTAGTCCCGCGCAAACACATAGGCCTGCACCGATGGCAATGGTAACAAAGAAGCACGTGACGTATCTTTTGGTATTAAGTGATTTCATTGAGGATCCCTGAGGAGAGGCCGTTCATTGCTATAGCACAGTAAGTAGTACTAACGATGCTATTAGGCATTTCATTGCCGTCCCTTGACCACCAGTTTCTTCTCACCCCAGATGCGGCGGACAAAAGCGTCGCCTTTGGCGTTGCGGTAGTCGAAGTCGCTGCGTGTCATGCTGGTGAGGTTGACATTGATGCCAGTGGTGTCTTCGAAATCGGATATCAACTCCAGCAATGTATCCCTGTTAATGTCCCCGACAATAAGCAGGTCAATGCCGTTTTCAGGGATTCTTTCTAACTTGGCGGCATCGCCATGGATGAGGGCGAGGTTAATGGTGTTTATGTCTTTCAAATGGTCGCTGATGTGATTGACGACGGACTGGAGCGTGAGGATGGTCCGGGGCTTCGGTTCTGAGTACTGTTCTGGCGCTTCGCTTGATGCAACGACATTTGCAGCAGCGTCGTCTGTAATGGCAGGCGCAGGCAGCTCGATGACATCGGGCAGCGGCTGGGGTCGGTGGTTGGGAACCACACGGGTGCCGGGTATGATGGGCTTGTCCCCGTCTTCCAGGGGGACATGCTTGAATGATTCGGTCATGGCTATGATGTGCTTTGTTTCAGGCGATTGCTTTCCTTCGCTCGCGATGACATGAGAAGGAGGCATATCGACAGTTGCAGGAGGCCGGGCGGTGTCGGATTCCAGAATGATCTTCCGCCATTGCCCCAGCATCGGGAAACTCTTAACGACCTCGTAATACTTGAGGTTGCCCTGAACATGTGATCTGAGCAGCCCCGCCGTTTCCAGGTAGCCGAGTTCCCGGCGCACGGCATTAAGTGGTTCTCCGGTTAAGCGCGCCACTTCCCGGGTGTAATAACGCTTGCCGGGATCCCGCAGAAAGAGGTGGAGCACATTACGTTTGGCCTTGGAGGTGATAAAATATTTTAAAATGGTCATCCGTGAACACCTATTATGTTCCAATGTACCAATAAGGTAGACATTTTTCAACCTTTTGTGCTGGAAAGGACCGTTTTGAAAGTGCGCCCGTACGGTCTACATTTATGATAGAATTCCTCTGATATGCCGCATTCAAGGAGGTTGTGATGGAGACAAAGAACCTGAGGCAAACGGTGACTTTCAAGGCAAAGGCCGATGCGGTTTATGGAATGCTGATGGATGCGAAGAAGCATTCTGCGCTGGCCGGTGGTGAGGCCAAGATCAGCCGCAGGATTGGCGGGAATTTTAATATCGGCGGCTATATCCAGGGCACTAACCTGGAACTGGTGCCGGACCAAAAGATCGTCCAGGCCTGGCGCTATGAGGACTGGCCGGAGGGATACTACTCGAAAGTGACCTTTACCATTAAAGAGGAAAATGGCAAAACGAAGATGACTTTCACACAGGTGGGTATACCGGCTCAATTCTATGAGGATATTAAGCAGGGATGGATCGATTACTACTGGACCCCCATGAAGGAAATACTTGAAAAAAGGTGATAATACAATCGGAGGTAGTCACACTATGGATAAAGTGAAGATGGGGCCTCAGCCACTGGTTTTCCCCACGCCGGCTTTTTTAATAGGCGCAAACGTGGATGGCAAGCCGAATTTTATGACGGCTGCCTGGTCGGGCATTGCCTGCAGCGAACCTCCGATGATATCCGTGGCCATCCGCCACCGTCGCTACACGTTTAAAGGCATGCAGGAGAACATGACATTCTCGGTCAACGTGCCTTCGGCCGACCAGGTGAAAGAGGTGGATTTCTGCGGTATCAAATCAGGGGCCAAAGAGGACAAGGTAAGGGCCTGCAAGTTTAAGGTATTTTACGGCAAGGTTGAGACCGCACCCATGGTCGAGCAGTGCCCGGTCAACCTGGAATGCCGGATAGAGCACATGCTGGACCTTGGCAGCCATGTGCTGGTGGTAGGCAAGATCGAGGAAACGTACGTCTCAGGCAAGTGTTTCACCGGGGATCACCCGGACGTGAAGAAAATACGGCCGATAGTCTGGACTGCGCTGCCGGCCAATGAGTACCAGGAACTGGGAGAGACCGTTGGCAAGGCCTTCAAGATAGGTTTGGAATTGAAATAGTATGCAATGGTCTTCAAATCGCCTGGTCGCCGTGCTACTCGCCGTGACACTGTTCTTTATTTCGTTGGCGGCCTGCGCACCTTCCGCTCAAACAGCTGTAGATAAAATAGGGGTGGTGGTGACCGTACTGCCCCAGGTGGAATTCGTCAAAGCCGTGGGCGGAGACAGAGTTGAAGTGACCGCCATGGTTCCGCCCGGCGCGAATCCTCATACATACGAGGTAACTCCCGCTCAGATGACAAAGCTGAGTAAGGCCAGAATGTACGCAAAGGTAGGCTCACCGCTGGAATTCGAACTGACCTGGCTGGATAAGCTGGCAGCCCAGAACCATGATATGCTAATGGTCAACTGTGGTCAGGGCATCGATCTGATGGAAAGCGCTGATCCCGACGAGCCCGGCATCGACGCCCACACCTGGACCTCGCCACAAAACGTGAAAATTATGGTTAACAATATCTGCACAGGCCTGTCGCAGGTCAGCCCGGCGGACCAGCAGTACTTCGAAAAAAACCGCGATTCGTATCTTGCCAAGCTTGATGCGCTGGATGCCGATATCAGGTCCTCACTGAGCGGTCTCGGCAACCGTACCTTCATTGTCTACCACCCGGCCTGGGGCTATTTTGCGTGGGACTACGGCCTCAAGCAGCTCGGTATCGAACGTGACGGCAAGGAGCCGCAAGCCGCTTATATGGCCAGGCTGATACAGGAGGCCCGGGACAACAAGATTAAAGTCATCTTTGTATCTCCGCAGTTCGATACAAGGAGTGCGGAGGCCATCGCCCGAGAGATTGGAGGCCGCGTTGTAAGCATCGACCCGGAGGGCGGGGACTACCTGGACAACATGCGAGAAGTGGCTGCGGCTTTCAGGGAGGCACTGCAGCAGCAATGACCGGCAGAGATATCGTCAGGTTGGAAAATGTCTGGGTGAGCTATAACGGTACACCTGCCCTGGAGGACATCAACCTCAGGGTGAACGAGCATGATTTCCTTGGCATCATAGGCCCTAACGGCGGGGGCAAAAGCACGCTTCTCAAGGTCATACTTGGCCTGATAAGGCCACAGCGCGGTATGGTTACGGTACTCGGCAATCCGCCGGACAGGAGCCGCAGCAGGATCGGTTACGTCCCGCAGCACAGCAATTATGACCATGACTTTCCCGTCAGCGTAATGGGAGTTGTGACGATGGGACGCTTTGGCAAGAGGGGCATATTAAAGCCATATGGCAAATCGGACAAAGAAGCTGCCGAGAAGGCGTTGTCCAGGGTGGGCATGCTCTCGCATGCAGGCACTCAAATAGGGCAGCTTTCAGGCGGACAGCAGCAACGGACCTTTATTGCACGGGCCCTGGTCTCGGACCCGGCACTGCTATTGCTCGACGAGCCCACGGCCAGCGTGGACTCGGCTATGCAGACCGATTTCTACGAGTTGTTGGAGGACCTGAAGAAGGAGATGGCCATTATTATGGTATCTCACGATATCGGCGCCGTCTCGGTATTTGTGGACAAAATAGCCTGCCTCAACGTGCAGCTCTATTACCACGGCTCGCGTGAAATCACACCGGAGATACTCGAAGCAACTTACAAGTGCCCGGTACAGCTTATCGCTCATGGTGACATACCGCACCGTGTGCTGAGGGAGCATTAACCATGTTTGAGGCTTTTCAGTTCGAGTTCATGCGAAATGCCATGCTGGCCGGGCTGCTGGCCTCCATAGCCTGTGGCGTAGTGGGCGTCTATGTGGTAGTAAAAAAGATAGTATCTATGAGCGGCAGCATAGCCCATGCCTCTTTTGGCGGTATCGGCCTGGGATACCTGCTGAATTTCAGCCCAGTATTGGGCGCCATGTTCTTTTCTCTACTGTCGGCGCTTACCATGGGATTGGTGACTCGCCGGACCAGGCTGCCTGAGGACACAGCCACCGGGATACTCTGGGCCTTGGGAATGGCGCTGGGTGTCATATTTATCGGGCTTTCTGCAGGATATGCGCCGGATCTCATGAGTTACCTGTTCGGCAACATCCTTACCGTGCCGGTAAGTGACTTGTACCTTATGGCGGCTCTCGATCTCATAATTGTGGCGCTGGCTGTAGCTTTCTACAAGGAGTTCCTGCTGCTGTCCTTCGATGAGGAATTTGGCACTGTGGTCGGTATGCCGGTAAACGGCCTCTACCTGCTACTGTTGTGCATGGTTGCTTTGACCGTCGTTGTGCTCATACGCGTGGTCGGCATGATCCTGGTAATCGCCATGCTGGCCTTTCCCGCAGCGATGGCCAGGCAGTTTACTCACGACATCAAGAAAATGATGGTTCTGGCCGTTGTTTTCGGCATGCTCTTCACATTCGGCGGACTGTGGATTTCTTACATCCTCAACCTTGCATCGGGAGCAACTATCATACTGCTCAGCGGCCTGGCGCTACTGCTAACCTACATGGTGTCAGGGCTGCGAAACAGGACGAAAGTACGCTTTACACCTTAGTGTTGCCATAGTATGATGGCGATATTGTCAAATATATGCAGGAGGAAGTATTGATGAGGGACGTGATTCTTATCGTTGTAACGCTATTGCTGACAGCATCGGGCTGTATAACAATTGATATGGGTGGCGGGGGCGCGAGTAAAGCGCCGGTCGTGGCTACATTCACAGTCAGTCCCGCATCCATCAACCCGGGTGAGGCGGCCGTATTGTCCTGGGAGGTACAGAATGCTTCCTCGATCAGCATCGACCCGGGTATCCCTGCGGCAGCCTCGATAGGCGCGGAAAAGGTTGCCCCGGCGTCAACAACCACATACATACTGACGGCCAGCAATAAAGACGGCTCGACCAGGTCGACTGTGCTGCTGACAGTCGCAGGTTCGGGCGGCATACCGCAAACACCCGCTTCCGGGCTGCCTGTCATAATATCATTCTCAGCTTCCCCATCCAGCATCAGCCCCGGCTCATCCTCGGTATTGAGCTGGACGACATCAAATGCCACCGGCGCCAAGATCAGCGGCGTCGGCAATGTCGGCACCAGCGGCACCACCTCGGTGAATCCCACCTACACTACAACGTATATCCTGGAGGCCACCAATATCTCGAGCTCGATATCAGCGTCGACTACTGTAGTAGTGGCCGGCACTTCCACCACGCCATCTTCATCCCTGCCTACCATACTTTCATTCTCGGCCAGCCCCTCCAACGTGACCCTTGGCAATTCAACCCTGCTAAGCTGGAACGTGGCCAACGTCTCGTCGGTAAGCCTCCAGGGATATGGCCCGGTCCAGCCGTCCGGCAGCCTGACCATATACCCGTCAAGCACAGGGACCATTACTTTCCAGTTGACAGCCCAGAATTCGTTCGGCTCAAGCAATGCCAGCACCACTTTGGTAGTATCCGGCACAAGCGCTCCGACTCCGACCGACTCGCGTCCGATTGCCGCCCTGTACCTTTCCACCTCCAGCATCCCTTCGGGCGGCTCGGCAACGCTGAGCTGGGTGACCAGCGGCGCCAGCATCATATCTATAGATAATGGTGTAAAGAGCCTCGTTGGCATCTCCGGCGCATCAGGCAGTGTGAGCGTGTACCCTACATCCACAACTACTTATACGCTGACGGCCACTAATAGTTATGGCAGCACCTATGCTTCGAAGGTACTTACGGTATACTGATGGCGGCACCCATTAACCGTATACCCTATCCATAGTGCCCTTGGTTTTGTTTGTACACAAAATAACCTTGTGCTATGATTGGTGGAAGCGGATCGGGCAGCTTCCACCAATTTTTATTGCAGGAGATTAGAACAGTGAAAATAGCGGTTCTCAACGGCAGTCCCAAGGGCGAAATCAGCGTAACCGTCCAATACATCAAGTTCATCCAGAAGAAATTTCCCCAGCATGAGCTCAAACTGATTAATGTTGCGCACGATATCATCAAGATCGAGAAGAATGATGATCTTTTCAAGTCGATCATTGACGAAGTAAGGGAATCCGACGGTGTCATCTGGGCTTTTCCGCTGTATGTCTTCCTGGTTTGCTCTCAGTACAAACGCTTCATAGAGATGATCACCGAGAAGGGAGCGCAAGATGCTTTTGCTGGCAAGTATGTTACGGTACTGAGCACGTCCGTGCATTTCTTTGACAACACAGCGCACAACTATATGCATGGTATCTGCGACGACCTGGATATGAAATACGTCGAGCCGTTCTCGGCGGATATGGACGATATCATGATCGAAAATATGCGTCGCGTACTGCTCAAGTGGGCGGACAACTTCTTCAATGTTATTGAGAACACAGCGCCGACTATGAAGCTTTATACTCCAGTTGTACACAATAAGTTTATCTATAAACCCGGCAAAGGAGCGGGTAAAGCTGATACCAGGGGGCTGAAGATCAGGGTGCTGGCCGATATAACCGACGAGAAGTCCAACCTGGCCAAAATGGTGCAGCGCTTCAGGGAATCGTTCAAGGGTGATGTCCAGGTAGTTAAAACCAGCGATATCAAAATGCGCGGCGGCTGCCTGGGCTGTATGGAGTGTGCTTTTGATAACATCTGCGTTTACCAGGGCAAGGACGACTTTGTAGACTACTTCAACGCCGGGCGTGATGCCGATGTCACCATTTTTGCCGGTGAGATCATTGACCGCTTCTTCTCCGCGCGCATGAAGATGTTCTGGGACAGGAGCTTCTTCAACGGCCATATTCCCACGTCGTTGAATAAGCAGATGGGATTCATCGTTTCCGGTCCGCTCAGCCAGGTGGCCAACCTGCAGGAGATCATCAATGCCATGCCGCAGATGGCCGGCGGCAATCTGGCAGGCATGGTGACCGATGAATGTGCCGATTCCGGCCAGATAGATAAGCTGCTCGAATCATTAGCCGCTAAATGCCTTGATAATGCCCAGAGTACATATATGCTGCCGCGCACCTTCCAGGGTGTGGGCGGGCATAAAATCTTCCGTGACCAGATCTGGGCCAGGTTGTCATTCCCTTTCACGGCCGACTATAGATACTATGAGACCAACGGCCTGTTCGACTTTCCGCAGCAGGACACCAGGTACCTGGAGTTCAGCAAGCAGATGACAGAGATGATCAAGGACCCCAAGATGAAGGAGATGGTGCGCAAGATGATGAAGACCGAGATGCTCAAGGGCTATGCCAAGATAGTCGAAACCAAATAACAGTCAGGAATTGTATTCACACGTTGCCAGATATAGTTAATAAGACAAAGCAGGGCGTAAGCCGCAGCCGCGACGGGTTTTTCTCCAGGATAGCCGGACTTTTCAACCGTACCAAGATCGAGGAGTCGACCTGGGAAGAACTGGAGGAGCTGCTGATCTCAGCGGATGTGGGTATGGAAACCACGGGGAAGCTGCTGGATCGAGTGAGGAAACGCACCAGGGAGGACAAGCTGATCGAGGGAAGCCAGGTGCGTAATGCTCTGAAAGAGGAGATGGCCAGGCTGCTTGATGTTCCTGCAAGGCCTGGATCTGCGATTAATGACTCGGGGATGAAGGTGATTCTGATGGTCGGAGTTAACGGGACGGGCAAGACCACCAGCATAGCCAAACTGGCCAGTGAGTATAAAAACAGCGGTAAAAAGGTGCTGCTGGGTGCGGCTGACACCTTCCGGGCGGCTGCCATCGATCAGCTTAAAATGTGGGGTGGTAGGGTGGGCGTTGATGTAGTGGCACACCAACCGGGCGCCGACCCGGGTGCCGTTGTATTTGATACACTGGAGGCTGCGCGCAACCGCAGCGCCGATGTTGTCATTATTGATACGGCGGGCAGGCTGCAGACTAAGCACAACCTGATGGACGAGCTCAAGAAGATCAGGAAGGTCTCGGGAAAATATAATGCTGAGCAGGAAGTGTTGCTGGTCATAGACGCCACCACCGGGCAGAACGGCCTATCGCAGGCGCGGAGCTTCACGGAGGCCACCGACGTCAGCGGTATATTGCTCTCCAAGCTGGACGGGACCGCCAGGGGCGGTATAGTGTTAGCCATCTGCGACCGTCTGCAAATACCTATTAAATACATAGGGACCGGGGAACAAATCGGGGATATTGCCCCGTTCGACCCGGTGTCTTTTGTAAACGCCATTTTCGGAGACGTAGATTAAAGAAATGTTTGATATCGACTGGAACCCGGTAATACTAACCCTTGGCACACTGGAGATCAGGTGGTACGGCATCATGGTCGTACTGGCAGTAATCGCTGTGATAGCTTTGTCGCTGGTTGAAGCCAGGCGTAAAGGGATATCTCAGGATATTATCTGGGATGCCGGGTTGTGGGCAGTGATCGGAAGCATCATCGGCGCCAGGCTGCTGCACATCATCGATAGGTGGCAGTACTACCTGTATCATCCCGAGCAGCTCCTCAATTTTGCCGGACTCGCTATTTGGGGGGCCGTGTTGGGGGGCTTAATCGCCATTTTCATCTATTGCCTAGTTAAGAAGATATCTTTCTGGGAACTGGGCGATATAGCTGCACCGGGAGCCATATTAGGGCAGGCTATTGGGCGGGTGGGATGCCTGGTAAACGGATGCTGTTACGGGCTGACCTGCGAACTGCCGATATCTGTTATTTACAGCAACCCCAGCAGCTATGCTCCCCTGGGAGTTCCAATCTACCCTACGCAGTTGTTCCATATTATCTGGGACCTGGCAGGCTTTGCGGTCCTGTGGTCTTTGCGAAAGAAACTGAGGCCGGTTGGATCGCTCTTTCTATTGTGGCTGATTTTTTTCGGTGTTGGTGACTTTATCATACGTTTCTTCCGCGAAAGTGAGCCCTTCCTGTTTAATCTGCCCCAGGCGCAGATTATCGATATCGTAATAGTAGCGGCTGCGGCTGTGACAATGAGTCTGAGGTACGCTATGTACCCTGCGGCGAAGCAGCCGGCGGTGAAGACCGAAGTCAGTACGAGCGGGAAAAATCAAGCAGGTTGAGCCTGAGTTGGCCCTTACCGTTGAAATTGTCCACCTCAACCGAATAGACGACGTCTATATGACGGGCCAGTTCACCCAGGTAATTGCCCATACGGAAACCCATGGTATCCCATACAATGCCATCCTGCCTCAGCTTGAGCTTGATATGATCGTTCTGGCTTCCCACCAGCTTCTGTTCAACCACCTCGGCCTTGCGACTGAGGAAGATAGGGACAGGGTTACCCATGCCGAAGGGCTCGAGCTGACGCATCTCCTCGAACGTCCCTCCAGCGAAAGCTGAAAGTGAAACCTCAGCGTCGATATCTATATGCGGACGCAGGTCCAAGCCTGTAAGCTGCTCCTCGGCCAACGAACGCAGCCTTTTCTGTAGTTGCTGCATGTCCCTGATATGTATATTGAAGCCGGCAGCACGTGCATGGCCGCCGTACTTGGTGAGCAGGTGGTGGCATGATTTAAACGCTTGCATCAAGTCGAACTCGGGGATACTCCTGGCACTGCCGCGGCAGGTGTCCACGCCGATTTTAAAGAGAATGACAGGACGGTAAAACTCATCTGCCAGCCTGCCGGCAACCAGGCCGATTACCCCGGGGGGGTAATCGGCATCGCTGGCCATCAGGATGACCCTGTCCGCGCCATCCTCCAGTATTTGGCGGCGTGCCTTATCGTATGTCTCCGCTACAAGGCGCTGTCGTTCCCTGTTTTTTTCTTCGAGATCGGTGGCCAGTATCCTGGCCTGTGCACGGTCCTGCGTCACCAGCAATTGGTAGCTGGTACCCGCGTCATCCAGCCTCCCGGCCGAGTTCAGCCTGGGGCCGATCTGGTATGATATGGTCTCGGTTGTCAGTCTGCTTTTTTCAATATTGGCAATATTCATAAGTTCAACCAGCCCGATACGCTTGGTCCTGCTCAGCAGTTGAAGTCCCAATTTTACCCAATGACGATTCTCGCTGATCAACGGCGACATATCTGTAATAGTGCCCAGCGTCACCAATTCCAGTGAGTTGTTGAGCAGATCGTCACGTCTGCTGCCGGCAAGCAGTCCCTCCAAAAGCTTGAAAGCGACCCCAACGCCGGCAAATTCCTTGAATGGGCAGGTTGAATCGCTACGCTTGGGATCCACGATGATGCTGGCCGGCGGCAGTTCATCGAGCGGAACGTGATGGTCTGTGACCAGTATCTCCATGCCCATTTTGTGGGCCTTCTCAATTTCGGTAAAGGCTGTTATGCCTGTATCTACAGTGATAACAAGTGTAACACCCTGCTTGCGCAGTTTCTCCAATGCCGGGATCCTCAGCCCGTAACCCTCCTGCATACGATGGGGTATGTAGGGTACGACATCACCCCCGAGTTCGCCCAGACCCTGAACCAACAGCGCGGTCGCTGTAATACCGTCGGCATCGAAATCACCGTAAACGGCTATTTTTTCGCCGGACAGCAGGGCTTTATAGACGCGGCTGACGGCAATATGCATATCGGGGACGCTGAAAGGATCAATGGCAAGGCGTTTATCGGCTTTGAGGAATATCTCAGCTTCGATAGGATCGGTGATGCCACGGTTATAAAGCAGTTTGGACACAAGAGCGCCTGCACCCCGGTACAACAGGGGTTTCTCGGCTTCAGGCAGGAGCTTCCAATGTGTATGGGCCAAATGTCATCTTCGCTTTCTTAAGTGGATTTATACCATAAAACATATGTAATGTAAAAAACCAGCGGTGCTTGAAAAGGGGGCCAGGCGCTCCTGGGTAATGGCTGCCAGCGCAAAGAAAAGCATATTAGCTACATATATGGCGGCGAAAATCACGCTGCCCCAGAGGTACCCGGCATCACTCCTCTCCCTCCTGATGAACCGCCAGAAGTGAAAAACGACTGCCTGCAGGATATACAGGGAGTAGCAGAGGACAAGCGCGATGTACGCTGACATACCCCACTGGAAAAGGAAGGCTGCCAGAGCAGATAACCCCATGGCGAGATTGGCAAAACCGACCTCGAACTGGTAACCCGGCGAGGCAGAATCCAATCCCAATCGTGCGGCATCGGATTTGTGAAATATAACATGGCTGACGAAGCTGATTAGACCGTTAAACACAACGCATATCAGCAAAATCACTTCCAATGCAGGCCTGGCATCGGACCATCTAAAATATAGATAGTAAGCAAGGGCAATGCCGGCTCCGATGATACAGTACCTGATAATGGCTATAATTGAAGCGACCATAGACGGCTCCTGTCCCAGTTAATTCTGCAGCCTGTAACCGTCAGTTCTGATAAGCCAGTTATAAGTAAGGTAGCGGTCCATAACCGAGTTACCATTCTGTGAAACCGACGACGCCACTTCCAGTGAGTACTCGTACCCAATACACAATTGGTAGTACCAGGTATGCACGACATAGCGGTACCAGGGATCCCAGTTACCATAACCTGTGCCGGCCAGCTTAGGCTGGTTGTGCGTTACCAGCTCTATGTAAAAGTCGCCGTTTACTTTAATACCCGGGACCTCCACGCTCACCCAGCGCGGCATGTATGTAAATATATCTTTGCTATAGTCCTGGCTGAACAGTTTTTTATGACGGCTATCCCAGACGTTGATGGTGAAATATGGATTTACAGGCTCAATGGCTGCAATGTCCCCACCGTAGACCCAGCCGCCCCGGCCGAATACAGGATTGTTGTCAAAATCGTGGGTGCTGCTTCTAATATAGCCGAATACGTCAATTTTATTTATCTCATATCCGCCGGGGGGCGCTGCAAACCTAATCATATTTCCTTCGGTCATCTGGATCATGTTGCCCGGGTATGGCGTAGTGCCGGCCAGAACGTCGCAGCCATCCACGAAGCCGTTGTCCGATTTTAACTGAAGGATTTCTCCTCGCTCTGAAATATCGATCACGGCAGTTTGTGGCGCTATTTTTATCTCATAGTGACCGGCCGTGGGGAGTGTGGCCTGGAACTCCACCCGCGCCGAATTCCCGGGTTCTACGGTAACCGCGCGGCTTTCTACATGAGTCCCGTTGATTGTCAACTCGGCCATGAATATCCCCGTGGCATTTCCCGTGTTTTCAATTCGCATACTGATATTTGTAGGTTGGCCGGCCATTACAGGCAGCGGGGAGATGACGATGGGACCAAAAGAGTAGAGGGCAACATTTGGCATGGGTGGTTGTACGGGAGGCTGCTGTGGTGATGGCGGGACTGGAGTCCATATGCACCCGCAGAACGCGGAGAGGGCCAGCACTAATGCCAGCAATATGTTAATGGTATATATATGTTTGGGGCCCATATTTACCCTCCTCTGCAGACCAGTTGTCATGCTCGTTAGATATGTTTCTGCCTGTAACGATTATAAGGTCCATCCCGGCTGTTTTCAAAATATATTCAGTTTTAACCCTGTAGCATGTATAATCCTCTTTGGTAAGCCTGTTCGCGGGAAAACAGGGACAATAAAGCTGATGTCACAGGAGGTTCCCATGCCATATGCGAGCTCCGACGGTATAAAATTATATTACGAGGTTATAGGGCAGGGCGATCCACTGGTCCTTATCATGGGTTACGGCCATCACTCCCTGCACTGGGGCGCCCTGCCACAGCAGTTTGCCAGGATAAATTACCAGGTCGTTCTAATGGACAACCGCGGAGTTGGCAGGAGCGATAAGCCGGATACGCCCATGAGTATCAGCATGATGGCAGATGACGTATGCAGTGTCATGGATGCGGCAGGGCTTAAAAAAGCCAGTGTTTTCGGTGTATCTATGGGAGGATTGATCGCGCAGGTGTTTGCCTTAAACCACCCGGACAGGCTGATCAACCTTGTATTGGGCTGTACCTTTCCCGGGGGTCCTCACATGGTGCCGACCGATCCCGAGGGCCTTAGAATTTTATTTGATTATGAATACCTGCAAAAGATGACGCCCGAGCAAAGGTCGATGACTGTCTTCCGCTTCTTTTGCTCGGATGAGTTCATAGAAACCAATAAAGAATCCTTTAATTATTATCATAGGGTGACGACCGAGTATCCGACCCCGGTATACATTTTCAAGCGGCAGGCGGAAGCCATATCTAAAGAGGATACCTGGGACAGGCTGCCGTCTATTAAATCGCCGACCATGATAATAACCGGCACCGATGACCACCTGGTGAACTTTAAAAACAGCGAGTTACTGGAGGAAAGGATACCGGGTGCCGAACTTACCATGCTGCAGGATAAAAGGCACGGCTTCTTTATTGAGGCTATGGATTCCGCCAGGATCTTTGTTAACGGCTTCATGAAAAGGCGCAGCAAGAGGTAATCCCAGCGGCGTCACAGTCTCAGAAAGTGGTGACTGTCTCCAGCTTCTGTGGAGGGTAAATCTGCTCTGACTTGGGTGGCATCGGACTATAGACCCAGTCGGCTACCAGTTCACCGCATTTCACCCTGCCTATGCTGCGGATGCCCCGGTATAAGCCGCGCAATAGCACTGTCTGCATCTCGAAGGACATGCAAAAGAACGCTGCTGTCGTACCGACCGGCACCGATTTAAGATCGCTGCTGTATACAGATGAGGCGAAGATAACTCGGTCACTGCCGGCAGTCTGGGCTTGTATTACGGGGATCATAACAGGGTAGCCATCCGTATCTACATAGGCCAGGAACTTGAGGTTATCCATCTTATCAATCAGCTTGTGCGTGAAATAGTTCAACACCTCTTTGCCGTCCCCTTTGCCTGCCAGAGTTTTGGCTATCATGGTCTTCACGGCTGCCTGTATTACGTTCGCCATGGGCAGCGCTTCCTTGCCCGTATGGCTCACCAGGTCCATGTAATAGACCGTGTGGATGCCGAAATATGCATTATAACGGAACATCGGCGTGTTATTAAGCAACTCGTATTCGCTGCCAGCTTTAGCCGTGCGGGTGAAGTTGGCCTTGCCGCGCCACAGGTTTTTATCCAGAGTCATGATGAGGAACCCTGTTTTGGGATTCTTCCTGATGTTAGCCTTGCTCATGCCCTCGGAAAACTGACCCCAGAACATCTCAGTGGGAGAGCAGGCCTGCAGGGTCGAGATAAGTGTTAAATGTGGCAAACCCGCTTCGTTGACCGTGGCGATCAGCCCGATCTTCATCTCGGGCTTAAAGCTGTCGATATCCTGTTCAGAAAACGCCTTGTATACCTTGTTCTGTTCCTGCATCTCCCACCTCCTTTATGTGGTAATGTTTTCTACCCGGGATGCCCCCGTGACGAAGATTTTATCGGGATCCGGACCCGAACCCCTGGCGATCGTCTCGAACTCGGCCATCTCGGCTTTGCTCATGAGCGGGGTTGCCGCATATTTCCATTCCATATCCAGTCGCCGGTACTTGTCCCGGCAGAGGTTGTTAAAAGCGCAGAGCTCCCAGCGCTGCACCTCTTTATCCAGCGTATTATGTATAAAACGGCCGATGCGCTCCACAGTGTCCGCCTCTGCTGTGGCCCCAGGTATGAGTGGTGTGCGGATCCAGAGCTGCTTTGCGGGATTTGCCCTGATATAGTCACGTACATGGACAAGGTTATCCAGTATCCTGCGGTTATCATGGCCTGTGTATCCCCGGTGTTTTTCAGGGTTGATTTCCTTGAGGTCGAAAAGGATGAGATCAACGAAAGGCAGGATTCTGTCCAGCGACGCAGCGGAGCACATGCCGCAGGTATCTACCGCGGTGTTGACTCCGTTATTCTTCAATTTGCCCAATAGGCCGGCGCAGAACTCTGCCTGCATGAGAGGTTCCCCGCCCGAAAGGGTTACACCTCCCCCCGATTTTTCGTAATAGACCTTGTCCTTTAACAGCTCTTTTAATAGCTCTTCCTGCCCCACTATTTTCCCCAGCATCTCCTGAGCGCCGGCAGGGCATTCCTGGGCGCATCTGCCGCAGGAGGTGCATCTTGACCGGTCTCTCTTGATGCCACTCTCAGTTTTTACCAGGCAGCCGCCCGGGCAGGTTTTGAGACATATGCCGCACCCGATGCAGCGCGATTCCATCCAGTGCATTTGGTGCCTGTAAGATATGCTTTCAGGATTGTGGCACCACAGACATTTCAGCGGGCAGCCCTTGAAGAAAACTGTTGTGCGTATGCCCGGGCCATCCTCGGTAGACAGCCTCTGGGTGTGAAGAATAATAGCCTCATCACCGCGGATAATATGCTCCGGTAGCGGCTCTATACCAGGTTGTACATCCGCATCAGCGGGCACCTGCTCGATTTTCATGGGCGCAATTTCTACATCCGGTGGCTTTCGCGGGCAATGATTTCGTTTTGAAGCTCGCGGCCGATCGAAGTGAAATAGGCATTGTAACCGGTTACGCGTACAAGAAGGTGCCGGTAGGCGTCGGGGTTTTTCTGGGCGTCACGCAGGATATCGGCATCGATCATATTGACCTGCAGCGCGCTGCCCCCGTTCTCCGCGTAGCTGCGCAGGAAGGCCAGGAACTTGGACTTGTGCTCGGGGTCGCGCAGCAATGACGGGCTGAACGTCATGGTATGGCTGGCGCCGTTGGGCAGTACGCTCAGGTAACCTTCCCAGTCGCCTTTGCCCGCCGGATCTTTTCCACCCATAACCTTGCCGACAGAATTTACGTTGGCAGTCGGCCCGTTGATATCGGCTCCGGCGCAGGGGCAGATGGCGTTGGATAGGAATTGTCCCTTGGGCCGGCCGTCGGGACTGGCCGGCAGGACGAAGCCGTCGCCCACCCAGTAGTTCCACGACAGCATGCCGGGGCGGTATTGTTTGCCAGTCACTGAAGTGCGGTATTGCCAGGTTTCACCGGCCCAGAAGTCCATGACATTCTTGCCCAGGTCATCCGCCTGATCATCATCCCTGCCATACTTGGGCGCTTTGTTAAGCGCCCTGGCCTGCAGAACCTCGTGCCCCTTCCAGTTATCTTTGAGGGCTTGGATAAGCTCCTGCATGGTGCACTCCTTCTTATCAAAGACCAGGTACTTGACCGCCAGCAGTGAATCCACGGTTGTCGCATAGGTCACGGCTTCCACCGTGATGAAGTTTAGCTCGGGTCCGCCCTCGTTAACATCCATAGCTTTATCGATACATCCCCTCACCATGCAGGAGAGGTAAGGGGTGCGGATATACTTTGCCCTGATCCTGTCCGTCCAGTCATACAGGTCGGCCGCCCTTTTGATGATATGCCTGGTCTGTGTAACGTAGGCGTTCCAGAACTCTTCCCAGGTCTGAAATCTGGTAGCATCTCCGGTATCCGCTCCCATACGTTTGGACGGCTCCTGTTTACCGGTCATGGGGTCTGTCCAGGGGACCATGTCATAGCCGCCGGTGAGCGCATGCTCCACCGCCTTAAGCAGGTTGAGGTTGATGTCCACTGTGCCCGAGCGGTCGTTACCGCACATGGTGTTTTCGAGACAACCGACCGGCGCATAGTCGAAAACGTTATCGGCATTGATCAGCTTCTCTACACCGGCCATTTTAGCTTCGCGCAGCATTCCGGCAATTGAGCGTTCGTCGAAGTTCAGCAGAAAGGGTGATCCCTGGCTGGAGGCGATCATGTCGACCACCTTCTCCAGCAACCTGTCCGGGCTGTGCCTGTGCAGGCGGACATTCGGCTTGGGTTCAAGCAGCGGGCTCATCTCGTCAATTACCTCAAGCATTCCATAGGTCAGGTCATTGCTCAGGTCGACTCCACCTTTACCCATTCCGGAAAGGGTAATGAGCTGTCCGAAGCCGGCTGTAATACCCTGGTTGCCCCCGACGCGAATCATGGCATCATAAGCGTAGTTGCAGTGGATCCAGAAGCACTTCAAGAGCTCCTTGCCGTAATCACGCTCCATGCCCTCTTCGAGTGATTTCTTCCAGAACGGGTAGAGGTACTGGTCGGCCCGCCCGAACGACACGCCCGGTCCGGGGTAGTTCTCTTCGCTCATAACAAGCATGTGTGTGATCCACAGCGATTGCAGCGCTTCCCAGAAATTCTGCGCCGGCTCCCATGGGACGCGACGCAGGATCTCGGCCATCTTAACCAGTTCATCTTTTCTGGTGTTGTCGGTTTCTTTCTCGGCCAATTGCGTGCAAACTTTGCTGTATTCGAAAGCTACATCGCGCGCCATAGTGGCGGCGACCAGCATGGCTTTCACCTGCTGACCCTTTTTGCTGTCGTACTCCCGCTGTGAAAAGGATGACAGTCTCCGGTTCAATTCCTCATGCACGCTCTTCCAGCCCTCGCGCAGGATGCGGGGATAGTCGGGGATAAGGTGACCGCTTGTTACACCCGCGTTGCCGTACCCGTGGTTGTGAAACCACAACTCTGCGGCCCTGGCACCTTTTTTCCCGTAAACGGCTTTGGAATATTCTTTAGCTTCCTGCTCGGTAAAGCACTTGGAAGTCTGAATGTTGAAGCGTCCGCCGGCTATGAGATCACCCGGCAGCAACTCGTGCGGAAGGTAATAGACCATGACTTCCCTGACAAACCAGGCCTGACGTTCGGGCAGGCTCCATTCCCAGAAGCCCTCGGGAAGGTCCACTTTGAAGGAGGCCTGCTGGAAGGCGCCGGTAAAAGTGGGGAAGAAAGTATAGGTCTCCGGCACTATGTAGTAGTTGCCTTCCTGATACTGGATATCCCAGGGAGTTCCAGTGGTGAATCCGGTGAATTCGTTGTTCCATTTCCGGTTATTGCCCTGGAAATAGTAGTCGCGCAACCACTGGATACGCGGCGAGAGGTTGCGCGGTTCCTTAATCGAGTAACGGGGGGAATTGCAGCTCTGGGTGGTCATGGCCTTGCCCTCCTATCCTTGTTAAAACACTAAGTCATAAATGAAGTGCTGAAATTATACTGCGGTGACACTGTAATTTTAGGAGTTTGGCCGGTTTTGTCAAACACTTTGATCATATTTACGTACGGAGTGTCCGCGATTGAGACTAAAAAGAGCAGGGCGGTGAGTAAGCTCGCCGCCCTGCGATAATCCTGGCAGGTGGCTGTAAACTTTACTGAAATTGGAATCGAGTCAAGATCCTAAGAAGAGCTGTAGCCGGAAAAGTCGCATATCTCGGTAGTGTATCATTTTCAGATTACACATCATTTCAAAATGATATGTATCCTTTGGTGGGGCCTTATGGACAGTTCCCGAACTCCTATTTGAGAGTAAAGGGCTCATCCCAACACTACAGCAATTTCTCAGTCACATTTCACACTTAACCAGGTGCCAGCAAGAGGTCACGGGATAGCCGTATTTGCCAGACGTCCAAGTCTATTGACAAATAAATTATGAATATACTATAATAATGAATATACTACAAATTTATTATTGAGTAATATTTGACTAGTTTAAGAGAAAGACAAAAAGAAAAGCGTTATCAGGCTATTATCAACGCAGCACTGTCGTCAATCCGAGAAAGAGGTTACAGTGCTACTAGTATTGAGGTGATTGCGGGAAGAGCGGAAGTGGGTGTTGGTACAGTATATAACTACTTTCATTCCAAAGCCGCTATTATTGTCGAGCTCTATAAAAGAGATGTTGCAGGCAACCTGAATGAAGGCCAGGAAATAATTAACTCTCCGTTAAGGAATTATGAACAGACAGTGGTAAAACTGCTGACGGTATATGCTGCCGGGTATTGCGGAGGACGCGATAAATCGCTTCTGCGGGAAATATATGCTGTGGTTATGAGCGAGCAAGCCCTGGCACGCAAGGAATTGTTACAAGCGGACAATACACTGGTGGATCAGCTTTCTGGATTACTGGCTAAAGCTCAACATCAAAATTACCTCAAACCGGATGTCGATCCAATAGAAGCAGCTTATATACTTTTTTCAATGGCAATGTATGATTTTGTAATGTACGTAACAGATGATGATATGAAGTTCAGCGAATTGGAAGAATGTATAAAAAGGCACATCAAACTTATTTTTACAGGGTTATCTTATCGAAGGAGATAATTATGAGAACAAAAGTAGCAATAATCGGGGGTGGATTGGCTGGGCTGTCCGCCGGATGCTATGCAGCCATGAACGGTTTCGAGGCCCACATTTTCGAGCATCATACAGTTCCGGGCGGGGTAGCCGCAGCCTGGAAAAGGGGAGATTACCTTATCGATGGTGGTATCCACTTTGTCATGGGTTATAAGCCTGGTACGGGAATGTTCAAACTGTTAAATGAATTGGGGGCGGCCGAACCCACATTATTCACGGATATGAACGATTACGGAAAATTTATTCATGAATCTTCCGGAGTATCTCTAGCAGTTACCGCCGATATAGATGAACTGGCTTCACGGTTGAAGACACTTGCGCCGGTTGATGCCGGAATAATTGACGAGATCTTCAATGGAGCCCGCAAATTGCGTGGCCACGACTTGGGCACACTGGGTATGTCTCAACCGCCGGAGCTGTCCTCGATTTTCACTTGGGCCAAAGAGACGTGGCAAATGCTTCCGTTCGCAAGATATTTTGCAGGGCGTTATTCTGAGAAGATGAGTGACTTTATCAAAGAAGTACATACCCCCTGGCTCAAGGACTTTTTCTGTTATCTTTTCATGCCGGAATCGCCGGTATGGTTTGTGATGATGTGTCTTGCGATCGTGGCGGACAAACAGACCGGCTACCTAGCGAGAGGCTGTCAGGTATTTGCTCTGGAGATTGAGAAGCGTTTTAAAAAAATGGGAGGCACTATTACCTATAATGCCACGGTGGCAAAAATATTAACAGAGAACGATAGAGCAGTGGGGATCCAGCTTGATGACGGCAAGGAATTCCAGGTTGACGATGTTATTTCCTGCGGAGACAGCTACAACACTATTTTTAACCTTCTTGAAGGCCGGTATATTGATGAAAAAATTACCAGAAGATATGAAACCCGGCCTCTTTGCCGCCCCTATCTTATGGCAAGTTATGGTGTAAAAAGAGAGTTTAAGGATGACCTGCCTTTTAACACTATTCTTCTTAGAAAGCCTGTAATGGTAGGTGATGAAATGATCAAAAACCTGTTTATTCGCATTTTTAATTACAGTGCCCATTTCGCTACACCAGGCAAGAGTGTTTTTCAGATCGAGATAGAAACCGGGTTCGACCACTGGTTTGATCTGCAAAAGGCAAGCAGGACAGACTATGAATCTTCCAAGGCGAACGTGGCAAAGGAACTATTAAGCCGGGTTGAAAAGTATTACCCAGGAATTACCGGTCAGGTGGAAGTAACTGATGTGGCTACTCCGTACACCACTTGGCGTTACACCCTTAACCATAGAGCTTCCTGGGGTGGCTGGATGCTGAGCGCTGACAACATCCTGCAGAATGCGGAACGCCGTTTACCGGGACTCAGAAACTTCTACATGGCGGGTCACTGGGTATTGGGGGGTGTACCGGGCGTCCTGTATTCAGGTCGTCATGCGGTACAGCTCATGTGTCATGATGACGGGAAGAAATTCGTAGCTGCATCAGCGTAATGAAAGTGGTTCTCGGGAAATTATCCGATAGACCTAATGACGCGACCAGGTACGCTTGATTGGCTGCGATATCGAATCCGATAATATAGCAGATATCGCATTCAAGTAGTTCACTAGCTTTTGCTATGATGGCTTGCATGATGGAATCAATGTTGTCTGTGATCTTTAGAATTGCTGAGCCCAGTTCCGCCAGAAAACCCAATATGTCATTGCCAAGTTCATATTGGTGCTCTGAAAGACTTGGATCTTTTATCGGCTGATTATTGATTTCTCGCGTAGCTAATAAACGAGGTCCAACGACGGTAAAATAGGAGCTCTTAGCCTCGACAACCGAAACCTTTTTTGGTTTCGAGGAAAAGCGGCTGGTTCGAAGGGGATTAGTCTGATGTCTGTCAACCATACCCGATTAAATCCACATCCATTCGAGATCTTCTCAAGTACCAACCATGCCGGTTTCACGCATTGCCAGTTATTTAACTATTGGTAAGTATAACATCAGGGGATAGTTACCTTGAAGTAATAATAGCACTCCATTTGGATAAATAGGCCGTCTTAATAATAGTTTAAAAAGAGCAGGGTGGCGAGCATGCTCGCCACCCTGCTTTATTGCCAATCGAATGAATTATTACTCAGCCATGAGCTGTTGGTGTTTGACCTTTTCCATATCAGCAGGGTAGGGTTTGGCGGCCATTAAATAGCAGATGCCTCCGAGGATGCCACCGATACAGGCTATGGTCAGGGCGGTGCCCAGCGCTTGGGCGCCCTGTCCCAGCGCGTCAGAGATGGCGCCGACCATGTAGGGGCTCCAGCCTCCACCGAAGGCGTACATGCAGAATACCATAAGGCCCCAGACAAGCCCCTTCTGAGCCGCCGGTGCTACATCTTGTGATATGGCGCTCAGGCAGGGCAGTGCCATCACGTTGAGCACACCGTAGGCGATTACAAGTGCCATGCCGATGCCCTTGAACTGGAAGTAGAGAGCTCCTGCCAGGCAGATAGCACTGAGGAATATAGTGATTGCAGGAATATACAGCCTGCCCTTGGGGTCCTTTTTAAACCAGACGTCCGCCAGGATTCCGCCCAGAGGTGAGCCGACTATGGCAGCCAGGACGATGGGTACCATCACGGCATTGGCGGCTACAACATCCACGTTCCATGCCCTGCCCACATAGGCGGGGGTCCAGAAGAGGAACGACATCGACATAATATTGGCCAGGCCGTAACCGACCAGGGCCCAGACCAGCGATGGTATCTTGAAAAGGGTTTTTATCGATTGGCCGAAGTTTACCTTCGCTCCGGTAGTGTCTGCTGAGGCTACGGTCTTATAATCTTTCATAAATAGGGCCAGTATGCCGAGGATTACGCCCGGAATGGCGAAGTACAGGAACGGGGCCTGCCAGCCTTGGGTCTTGGCTAAAGCGCCGGCCAGCACCGATCCCAGCGCTATGCCCAGCGGTATCGACATATTGAATACGCCCATGGCTGCGCCGCGCGCCTTGGACGAGTAGGCGGCGCCGACCATGGCTGTGCCGCCGGCCGAGAATCCGGCCTCACCCACGCCGACCAGGCTGCGCGGAACAAACAGCGACGCGAAATTCCAGGCCTTGCCGGTCAGGAACGTGAATCCGCTCCAGAGGATCGCCATAATAGCGATGGCCTTGCGCCTGCTCCAGCGGTCGACTAAATATGCTACGGGGAATGAGAATAGGGCTATGCTGAGGAGGAAGACTGAACCTAAAATCCCTACGTCGCTGTCGTTCAGGTTCAGGGCGGCTTTCATCGGTTCCACCACCGCAGCGACCACCTGCCTGTCCATGTAGTTGACCATGTAGAGCAGCGTGCAGATGATCAGGATGTAGATCGATGCTCCCTTGCCGGCTTTGTACTGCTTGGAATCGCCAGTGTCCTTTGCCACTAAATACCTCCTTACCCAATTCGTTTTTATTGTCAGCGCCGCTGGCGGCCGCTAAAGATGCAGAAATATAGTTTATTGAGGTAATGACCCATGATACCTGCCTGAAATTAACCCGTCAAGCCACCGTAATCGTGAAAAAAGGAGCGGTCTTTATTGTCCTTCCCGGGCTTCCGAGATGTTTTTTTGTTTGTTCTTGTAGCGGCGATAGAGGAAAAATATGAGCAGGCCAACGGCGATCCAGGAGAAGCCCACTATCCGTCCAATACTATGGGTGTATACGACTATCAACCAGGTGACACCAGTGGCGATACCCCCCAGCACCGCGGTCAGCGGTATCTGGCGGCCCCGGATGGTTATATTTAACGGTATCTTGAATGGGCGTGGCAGTTCGGGTTCCTTGATCCTCAGTGCGATTATGGATGCGTGAGCCAGCGTGTAGGCCAGCACGGCCCCGAAGGCATAAAGATCTACCAGGAGCTCCACTTTGCCTGTGGCTATCAGTGCAACGGCGATAGCTGAAAAGAGCAGGATTGAATTCTTGGGGACATGGGCTTTCTTGCTGAGGTTGCTGAAGAAGCCGGGGAGCTGCTGCCTCTGCCCCATAAAGTAGGCCAGCCGTGAGGCTCCCAGCATGCCGGCATTGGTTGCTATGACCAGGATGGTTGACGCCAAAAGCGCCACCCAGAAGCCCAATAATACCGGTAGGTAACCGGGCATGGCGTAGGCGATGCCCATGATAGGATCCTCAAGAAATTTCTGCGTCAGGTCCGTGACCCATTTACCATCAGGCGCCTGGTATACGGGATAAGCGCTGAGCGCTGTCATGGACAGCAGGGCGTAGAGCATAATCACGGTGGCAAAAACCAGCATGACTGCCCTGGGTATGCTCTTTACGGGATCGCGTGCCTCGCTTCCCAGATTGGCTACGGTCTCTATGCCGGTGTAGGCCACCATCGAAATAGAGATGCCGAACAAAAGCTGATCGAACGTGGGCGCTACGCCCCAGCGGACATTGCTGATGAGTGTTGGGATGCTGATGATAATGAGAAGTCCCAGTATTGCTATCATCACCTGTGTAATAATGTCTACTATGACAAGGAATATATTCAGCCTGGAGGACTCCTTGACCCCCACCAGGTTTACCAGGGCCAGTACGGTTACTATCAGCACCCCCACCACGCTATTTGTCGGCCAGGTCTTGAGCACTGGGAAGAAAAAACCCATGTAGTTGGCAGCGGTGAAAGCTGATATGGCAATGGTCACGATGTAATCGATCATCAGCACCCAGCTGGTAATGAAGCTGATCCAGTCGTTGAATGCGCGCTTGGCAAAGGCGCCCGATCCGCCGGATTCGGGAAGCGCTGTGGCGCCCTCGGCATAGGTAAGAGCAGTGAAGAGGAAAAGGATGCCTGAAAGCATAAGAACGGGCGGAGTAAGCCCCAGGGCTGACATAGATACTACGCCCAGTGCATAGTAGATGGAGGAGCCGACGTTGCCATAGGCGGCGCTGAAAAGGCCGCCCACTCCCAGAACGCGGTGCAGCCTGCGGGGAAGCTTCAGGCGCCGCCGCATGAACATATTGCCCGGGCGGTCACCGTGCATAAGCTGCTGAGAGGCCTGATTTCCAGGTTGCTTGCTGCCAGGTTGATTTAGCTCATTCAAATCATGAGGCCTGTACGGTAAGTGGCAGGGTTATGCCGACCGTGAAAAATATAACAGCTACTGCACCGCAACACAACAGGGACGGCGCCTGTTAATCTGCTGGTTGATGCCATCAACAGTCTAATAATTCTCTGCCAGCAACTCGTAATATGATTGCGGGTGCCTGCAGGCCGGGCATATTTTAGGTGCGCCGGCGCCCTCGTGTACGTAGCCGCAGTTGGTGCAATGCCATTTCACTTTCTTCTTTCTGCTGAAGACTTCTTTTGCCGAGATATTCTTTATGAGTTTCCTGTACCTGGCCTCATGGAACTGCTCAACTTCAGCAATTTGTTTAAAAGAAGTCGCTACTTCTATGAATCCTTCCTTCTTGGCGATTAGGGAAAAGTTCTTGTATAGATTGGTCCATTCCATTTTCTCGCCTGCCGCTGCAGCTTCCAGGTTAGCTTTTGTGCTCTTGATCATGCCTGCCGGGTATGCTGCCACGATCTCGACATCCCCGCCCTGCAGGTATTCGAAAAAGACCTTGGCGTGCTCCTTTTCATTGCCTGCCGTCTCCTCGAAGATATTGGCGATCTGCATGAACCCTTCCTTGCGCGCCTGGCTGGCAAAATAGGTGTACCTGTTCCTGGCTTGCGATTCGCCGGCAAAAGCCTTGAGCAGGTTTTGCTCGGTTTTGCTACCTTTAAGTGATTTGCCCATAACACATTCCTCCTTGTTTAATGTTTTCAGAATATTTTAATGATTTTTTATAATGTGTAAGTGACGCAGATCACGCGTTTCAATGCCCGCTGCTCTATTAAATACTATTCTGCGTCCACATGCAATATCCTGCCAGGCCTGTCATATGGCCTGCCCGATCTGTTGCGCATATTTATACAGCCTGCCCAGCACCCTGATAGTGATATCGCTGGCCGGATAGACCGGGAAACCATGCTGTTCGAAAGCGTTTTTCAGCATGAGGTTGCCTTTCCTGTCCTCGTCGTCATCCAGGAAAGGATCGAGTGATACGCTTAAAAGCACCGGTTTGTGTAGCACGTCACGGCAATAGAGGCTGCCTTCGAGCATCATCTCGATGACCAGTTTCATGTGATCGACTGCCTCGTGTTTGCGTGCCCGTCGTATATACCTGAACTGGTCGAACATAAAAACCAGCGAGTCGATATTTTCATCGTCCGCCACGGTCCTGATGATATCGCTAAGACTGCCCTCCTTCTGAAAGACTTTGTAGAAGATCGGCCAGGCGTCCAGCGGGTTGCCGATGCTTGTGCCCGCCAGAGGCACCAGGCGCCGCAGCTTGTTCAGTGTTGTCTCGTTGAAGGGCGGCACAGTCATTCCCTCGGCGGCGCACAGGTCGGTCTGGATGACGCTGAATCCGCCCGAATTGCTCACCAGGGACACGCGATTGCCCCTGGGCAAGGGAGAATGGCTGAAAGCGGACACCGTATTGACCAGTTCGTCGTGGTTGTTGACCTGTACTACGCCGCACTGCCTGAAAAGTGTTTTCCACACTTCAGGCGTGCCGGTCATCTGCCCCGTATGCGATTTTGCCACGCGGTTGCCGTTATCGGTCAGACCGCCCTTGACAGCCACCACGGGCTTCCTGCAGGCCGCATATCTGAGAGCCTCGTAGAGCCGTTTCCCGTTCTTTGATCCCTCGATGTAGAGAGCAATTACCTGCGTCTGAGGATCGTCGGCCATGTATTCCAGGAAGTCTGGGCAGTCGAGGTCGGATGCATTTCCGTAGCTAACCACTTTGCTGAAGTGCAGGTTCTTGGTCTTGCCGAAATAGGAGAAGGATTCTGCCACGCTGCCGCTCTGGGCAATCACCCCTACGCTGCCCTCCACCTCGCTTGATTCCGGAACAATAGCCAGCCCTGATCGGGGGCAGTAGATGCCGAAGCAATTGGGGCCTATAATCCTTATTCTGCCTGAAGCAACTTCCTTCAATTCTTTTTCGAGATCGTCTCCCTCGGGCAGTCCTGTTTCACTGAAGCCCGAGGTAAAGATATGGGCAGCCCTGATCCCTTTTTCGATGCATTCGCCGACTACCCTGGGCACCAGGTTCGCATTGACGCCGATGATGGCGTAGTCAATCGGATCCTGGATGTCGAGGACGCTCGCGTAGCACTTACGGCCAAATATCTCATCGTACTTCGGGTTAACAAAGTACACGTTATCCCTGATCTTGGTCTTCATTAAGGCCAGGGTGGCAATATCGGCTACGGGGGAGGCCCCTATTATGGCCACTTTACTGGGGTGGAAAATACCATCCAGTTCCGCGTATGTCTCTTTTTTCATATATAATGCCTCCTTAACCGGTACGCCGTGTGCAGCATCAATTCCAATTATAGCTCGGGTGGCAGTTAAAATATGCGCGGTTTCAATTTCAGTAGATTAAAATTATATAATATTTAAGCCGGCTCATTAAGTACACCGGTTTAATAATCCATACTCATTGGCATATATGACAGATATCCGAAAATAGGAACAGAGAGGTTTAATAAATGAATTCCAGAATCTCGCTATCTAGACAGTTTTTCCTAATAGTTGTGGGTGCTGCTCTGATGCTCACGGCATGCGCTGCGCCTGCACCCGTGGTGAATACCCCTCCCACGCCCCCGCCTCCTGCTGTCCCGCAGCCGGTAATCAGGAACATTGCAGGGCTGAGCGAATGGACCCCTAACGTTGAGAGCGCTCTGGCATGTGCCGTCTCAGATCCCGATGGTAATCCACTCACCTTCACCTGGACCGCTGAGAAAGGGATTATCAAGGGAGAAGGGCAAAAGGTCAGCTGGGTGCCGCCAAACGAGGTAGGAGAATATGAGATCACAGTGACGGTGACCAACGGCAAAGGAGGGGAGGCCTCCTTCAGCAGGCGATTTGCCGTAGTAAATCCTGCTCCGCCGGAGCCGGACAAGACGATTTACTTGAAGCTGTCCATACCGTCGACAAACCCGGTTATTGCTCAAGGCCGTATACGGAGCTTTTTTACTGCAGAAATTCAGTGTGATGTTGAGGGTCGTGACCCTGCTGAACTCACGTACATATGGAGTTCAGGAGGAGGCAAATTGGCTGGGATCGGCTTAAATGAGGGCAAGGCAAGTAGGGTCGGATGGATTGCTCCCCAGGGCGGTGAGGAAAAGTATAAGGTCTATGTTCTGGTATCAGACAAGGCAGGAAACCAGGCGAAGGGCGAGGTTGATTTCGAGGTGCTCTGCTGCCGTGATCCCTAATTGATACCGGATAGTCAATATAGAGGAAGATTAAAATGAGATTTGCTGAAAAATCTTTTGCAACGATTATATTAGCCGTAGTAATTCTGGTCACGTTCTGCAGCAGCGTTTCCTGTGCCACGCCGTCGTCTGCTCCGGCCACGGCGCCGGCGCAACAGGCAAACCGGCAACCGGTCATCCAACGGATAAACGGCTCGTATGACTGGTCACCGCTGACCGAGGGGCAGTTCGTCTGCATCGCCTCGGACCCCGATGGCGACGGACTATTGTATAAGTGGACGGCCGATAATGGCACCATCAAAGGAAATGGAGCAACGGTGACATGGGAATCACCGGCTACCATGGGCAAGTACAACATCATGGTAACTGTCAGTGATGGCAAAGGTGGGGAAGCCACTGCGATACAGGAAGCCAGGGTTATCATAAATGTTGATGGGAGCATAAGCTTCGATGCGCCGGTTGTTTTAAAAATGGCGCTTCCTTCCAAGGAAGTGGTGACAGGAGCCAAGAGGGTACGCATCTGGACGGCTTCACCTATAGAGTGTATTGTCGAAAATGTGAATGCGAAAGACTTGAAGTTCACCTGGTCCGCTGCCAGCGGTAAGCTGCAGGCCGGCAAAGGAATGAATCTCAATGACGGCACCGCCAGCAAGGTTAACTGGATAGCACCCGGTGTGGGCGGGGATTTCAGGGTTGATGTCGTCGTAATCGACGGCAGCGGCAATGAAGCCAAAGGCTCTGTGATTTTCGAGGTCTTCTGCTGCGGCAACTGAATTGAGATGGAACCGAGTAATATTGTTTTTCCTGAGCAGCCGCTAATTTATTAAAGTGAGGTCGAATGCATATGTACGAGGTAAAGGGTAAAAATGTCCTTATAACGGGGTCGGCTTCCGGTATAGGGAAAGAGCTGTCGTTGCTTTTCGCCCGGGACGGGGCCAACATGATCCTGGATGATATGCCTGAAAAAAAGGCTATTCTCGATCAGTGGGCAAGTGAGCTGAAGTCCAGATTCAATGCGCGGGTGTGGACCTTCGGTATAAATCTGGCGGAAGAGAGCGGAGCGGAGACCCTTTATAAGTCATCGTTAAAGGCCGCCGGTAAGATAGATATCCTGGTAAACGATGCCGGGAAACTGACCTATGGCACATTGCTGGCATCGATTACCAGAAGCAGGATTTTATGGTAAGGACCAATGTGCTGGCGGTCTTCAGATTGACCAGGCTGGCCTTGCCTTCCATGTTAGAAGCGTGGGACGGCCGTATATTGAATATCTCCTCTTGCTCGGCATTCCAGCCTACTGTCTATCATGCCGCTTACGGGGCCAGCAAGGCTTTTGTGCAGAGTATGAGCGAGGCTATTAATGCCGAGATACAGGGAACAGGAGTCAAGGTTCTCACTTTCAGCCCTCCCTACACGAAGACGCCTCTTTTGAAAGATGCCAATATGCCGGAAAAGATGATCTGGTATAAAATCAGCGGGTTGTGGGATCCCGCGGTTATTGCCGCCATCGGCTATAAAGCGTTTAAGCGCGGCAAGATCATCTGTATTCCCGGTCCTATGAACTGGTTAATGCACTCCATCGTGGTAAGGCTGAGCCCGCACAATATGCTCAACGCGATTTCACTGCGGGCGATGAAGGGACAGGACTGACCCGGCTACATATTCCGACGGTACTTGCCGCCCACTTCGTAGAGGGCCCCGGTGATCTGGCCCAGCGAAGCATAGCGCGTCGTTTCCATCATCTGCTCAAATATATTGCCGCCTTCACGGGCCACCTGCTGCAGCTTATTAAGCGATCCTCTGGCTTTGGCCGCGTTGCGTTTCTGGAAATTGCGCAGGTTGATTATTTGGTCCTGCTTCTCATCGCTGGTTGAGCGGCTAAGAGGAATATCAAACGGTATCAGATTGCCCTCCCGGGGATTTAAATAGGTGTTCACGCCGATGATGGGCAATTCTCCCGAGTGCTTGCGCTGCTCATAAAGCATCGATTCGTCCTGTATCTTACCCCGCTGGTACTGCAGTTCCATGCCTCCCAATACTCCGCCGCGCTTGGAAATGCGCTCGAACTCGTCCAGTATGGCCTCCTCCACCAGTTCGGTCAATTGCTCCAGTATGTAGGAGCCCTGCCAGATATTCTCATTCTTGGTCAGGCCGAACTCGCGAGTGATGATAAGCTGGATTGCCATGGCCCTTCTTACGGACTCCTCAGTAGGAGTGGTGATCGCTTCATCATATGAGTTGGTGTGCAGGGAGTTGCAGTTGTCGTAGAAGGCCAGCACAGCCTGCAGTGTGGTACGGATATCGTTGAACTGTATCTCCTGCGCGTGCAGCGATCGGCCCGAGGTTTGGATGTGGTATTTTAACTGCTGGCTGCGTTCGTTGCCACCGTATTTCTCACGCATGGCCACGGCCCAGATCCGCCGGGCCACCCGTCCGATTACTGCGTACTCGGCATCCATGCCGTTGGAGAAGAAGAATGACAGGTTGGGCGCGAAGGAATCTATAGGGAAGCCCCTTGAAAGATAGTATTCTACGTACGTAAATCCGTTAGCCAGCGTGAATGCCACCTGAGTTACGGGATTGGCGCCAGCCTCTGCGATGTGGTAGCCGGAGATAGAGACGGAGTAGTAATTACGCACGTTATGCCTGATGAAATACTCCTGTATATCTCCCATCATCTTGAGTGCGAACTCAATGGAAAAGATGCAACTGTTCTGCCCCTGGTCCTCCTTGAGAATGTCGGCCTGGACAGTGCCTCGGACGGATGAAAGCGTTTGTGCTTTAATCCGTGCGTGCTCCTCAGGTGTGGGCAGCCGTCCAGTCTGTTCTCTGAACATGTCCACCTGCTGGTCGATGGCCGCGTTGAGGAAGAATGCGAGCATCACGGGAGCTGGGCCATTAATTGTCATGGAGACGGATGTATTGGGCGAGCACAGGTCGAAGCCGGCGTATAACTTCTTGATGTCCTCCAGCGTGCAGATAGACACCCCCGATTCTCCAACCTTGCCGAAAATGTCGGGGCTATCCTGGGGATCTTCGCCGAAGAGCGTTACAGCGTCAAATGCGGTGGAGAGTCGCTTGGCTTCGTCGTTCTGCGAAAGGAAATGGAAGCGTTTGTTTGTGCGCACGGGCCCCCCCTCCCCGGCGAATTGTCGCTTGGGCTCCTCACCCTTGCGCCTGAAGGGGAAAACGCCCGCCGTATAGGGGTAGTGGCCGGGCACATTCTCCAGCAGCAAGTACCTCAGCCTTTCACCGTGGTCTTTCAGGTCGGGTACCATGACACGTGGTATGTGTGTGCCCGCAAGCGTCGCGTCGGTCAGCTCCACTTTGTATTCCTGGCCGCGCACGCTGTAGCGGAAATAGTCGCCGCTGTAGGTCCTGCGAAGTTCATCCCAGCCTTCCAGCAGCTTTCGGCATTCCGGCTTGAGTTTGTCCTGCAGCGCGACCATTTTTTTCTCGATGACGTCGTGCGCAGCCTCATCTTCAAACTCCACCAGCGCAGACCGTAACTGCTGGATACGCCGGGCAATATCAGCCTGTTTGTTTACACTTTTCTTGTAATCACGCACCGTCTCGGCGATCTCGCCCAGATACCGAATGCGGTCCGGCGAAATTGCGAAGCGCACAGCGCTGGTGTTAGAGATCCTGTCTTCAGGTATATTGCTTGTAAACTGCTGCCTGCATTTCTTATTGATGCATTCCAAAAGGCCGGCGTACAACCCGTTGACGCCCTCATCGTTGTAGCGTGCTGCGATAGTGCCGTAGACCGGCATGCTTTCCAGCGGTACATCAAATTTCTCATGCGTGCGCCTCAGGATTCTCCTGACATCACGCAGGGCATCCTCGGACCCTTTTTTATCATATTTATTCAGCACCACAATATCCGCGTAATCCAGCATATCTATCTTCTCGAGCTGGGTGGGCGCCCCGTACTCGGCGGTCATGACATACAGGCAGACGTCAGAAATGTCCACTATAGCAGTGTCACCCTGGCCGATGCCTGCGGTCTCCACCAGCACTAAATCATAGCCGGCAGCTTTCACCACAGCGATAGCATCCTGGATCACCTCTGGCACCTCTGTTTTGGAGCCTCTGGTGGCAAGCGAGCGCATATATACACTGCCGCCATACACGTAATTCATGCGGATACGGTCGCCCAGCAGTGCGCCTCCCGTGCGGCGCTTGGAGGGGTCAGCTGACAGCACTGCCACCGTTTTGCCGGGATTATCCGCCCGGAAGCGCAGTACCAGTTCATCCAATAGAGAGCTTTTGCCCGAGCCCCCTGTGCCGGTTACCCCTATTACAGGTGTCTTGCTTTGTCCGGCTTTTTCTCTCAGTATGTCGCTGTACTTAGGCCAGGGGTCGACGCCCATCTCAGCCAGCGTGATCATGCGCGCAACCTTGGCAGGTTCATTAGTATTGAGTTTGGCAGGCGCCGGGATAGCTGCGCCGCGCTTGGACTTGTCATGTTCGGAGGTTATGCCGATGGTATGAAAGTCGCAACGCTGCAGCAGGTCGTCAATCATTCCCACCAATCCCATGTTACGGCCGTCTTCCGGATCGTAAATGCGCTCGATACCGTAATCCTGGAGCTCCTTTATCTCGTTGGGACGTATGACGCCGCCGCCGCCGCCGAAGATACGTATATGTCCCGCCCCGAGCTTGTCGAACATATCCTTCATATACTTGAAGAACTCCATATGTCCGCCCTGGTAAGAGGAAACGGCCACTGCCTGCACATCTTCCTGCACGGCCGCTTCGACTATCTCATCCACCGACCGGCTGTGACCAAGGTGGATGACCTCGGCGCCGCCGGCCTGTATCAGCCTGCGCATGATGTTTATGGCCGCATCGTGGCCATCGAATAGTGCAGTCGCTGTGACTACCCTGACCCGGTGTTTCAGTTCATGACGTCCGTGTTTGCTTTCACCCATGTCTGCCCTTTTCTATGTGAGCACTGTTTTAATCTGCAATATTTTAGACTAAACGACCGGATTTAACCACACAGGTCTATTTGTTTATCAGGTCAAACACGCCCAGCCGCATCGACCGCTCCACTTCACGCACCGGCTTTCCCACCCTTGCCAGCATCTGGATGGGATTGGTTTTCCCGGGTCCGCCCAAATTATATCATGACCGACACGTTACTTTTATCTCACCGCCGGCAGGTAATCGCATCGCGTTTATCAGCAAAGATAATGCGAGATATAATGATGATGTGTAGGCAACTCAATGATTGGCCTGCAACAAGGAGGCGGAATATGTCGGAGATTGTTCGTAAAGTGAAGGCGGGCGATATAGCAGGTGATTTCGCGCTTCAGGACCATAATGGGGGCAACTTCATCCTGTCCCAGCAGAAAGGGAAGCGCGTTTTACTTTCCTTTCATCCGTTGGCCTGGACGCCGGTCTGCACCAGTCAGATGCTCTCGCTTGAAGAGAATTTCGCGGTCTTCGAATCCCTGAAAACGGTCCTCGTAGGATTGAGCGTCGATCCTGTACCTTCGAAAAAAGCCTGGGCTGAGAACATAGGTATAAAGAAAGTCCCCCTGCTCTCCGATTTTTGGCCCCATGGCGCTGTGGCTAAAATATTCGATATATTCCGCGAGAAAAACGGTTTCTCGGAGAGGGCCAACATTATCGTCGATGAAAAAGGTTTGATCGTACTTTTTAAAACCTATCCGCTGAGCCAGTTGCCCGATATAAATGAGATAATCGAGGCCATAAGGCGGATGTAATGCGGATAGATGGCTTTACCCGGTTGATTATTGTTAAAATGACTTATTTACGGTGCCCGGCCTGCCGGATAATAGGAGGTATTCGATGAGAAGACTATTAATAGCCATAATATTTATTACAGTCTTGGCGGTAGGATGTGTGACCATCGTGACACCCCCGGTACCACCTTCTCCGACGGAAACCCCGCCTGCGTCTTCGGCGCCGGAGGCCTCGCCACCCGCAGTTACACCGGGCCCGACACAGGATACAACGCCGTCCTTTAACTTGCCCGAGGTGGTCATATTTAGTGTCATGCCCGGCAATATCGTGTCTGGTAGCTATGCGACCCTTACGTGGGACGTGCGCAATTCCTTCGATGTAGCTATTGAGCCGGGTCTTAGTATCATCCGTCCCCAGGGCTCACAGCCGGTCAATCCGCCCTTCACAACAACGTACAGGCTGACGGCCATCAATGGCCAGGGTTCCATACTGGCTACAACGACGCTGACGGTATCCGGGGCCCCACCTACTATCGATACACCGGTTATCAACTTTTTCACTGCCAGCCCCTATGTTATCCGCAGCGGCGGTTCGTCGACACTGAGCTGGAAGACGGTTGGCGGATCTTCTGCTTCTATAGATAGGGGCGTGGGCACGGTTCCCGGCGAAGGCAGCACACAGGTATCGCCGCCTTCCACAACCACCTATATGCTGACGGTTACCAGCCCCCACGGCGCCCAGTTCCAGTCGGTGACGGTCAATGTCAAGTAGCCGAACCAAGCTCCCTTAGTTGATCCAGCCGGCGGTTGATCGCGGCAAAAACATCGGCGCGGCCGCTGCGAAAGGCCCGCCGCGACTGCCTCTGCCGGGCCCACCGGTCGAAAACTGCCAGACGCAGATAGATTGCTTTACCTTTATCATCGGTGACCACATGCCTCTCAAGGGTCCCTCCCAGCTTCAGTATCCCTTTCTCCAGGGCGCTGTCACGGCCCGGGTCACCGACCACCCATTTGCCAAGCCACGCTTCGCAATCCACGTGGTCGCGCTCCTCTCCCAGTTCTTCCAGCCGTCCCGATTGGCCGCTTGTGTTACCCAGACGGCCCCACAACGCGTTGTCCGCCCTGATGCGGTAGACGCGGTAGCGCGCGGGTATACCGGCCGATCTCAGCATGGCAACCAGCAGGTTGGTCTTGCCTGAGCACATACCCCACCCTTTTCTCAGGACTTCCGAGGCCTTCAGGTCCCAGTCCTCGAAACCATAAGGCAATTCTTTGACGAAGGCAAATATACTTTCGAATCTGGCCTGCCGGTTTTTACAGGACCCGGTCAGTTCGAGGACTTTTTTCTTTATCCGGTAGCTGGAGTTGAAATCGCAGAGTTCGCTTGGCTGGAGGTAAATGATTCGGTTAAAAGTCATGTCCGGGCCGTCCTGATCTCAACTATTTTGTTACGACCACTCAGCCCGCTGGTGATGCGCACCGATGATCTGGTCACGCCGAAATATTCTGCAAGCAGCTTTATCACAGCTACGTTAGCTTTGCCCTCTCTCGGTAGTGCTTTAACTCTGACCGTGTAATCGTCGCCGGTTTTCACTACCTCGTCCCGGGATGAGCGAGTAACAACCTTGATGCTGATCTTCAATCTAATAATCCTCCCCACAGCCCTCCATGTTTACGCCTTTTTGATCTGCTGATGAATGAAGGGCCTGAGTTCCAGGCGTGGTCAATCAGTCGGACATTGGTAATCGTATTGGTTATATCGCGACTGCTCCTGGCGTACGTACGGATGTAATTATCGGTCAGGCCTGAATAAATACCCGAGCTGTGACGCGCCTCTTTTTCCCAGAGCACCTCCCTGGTCTGCCCCATGAAACGCTGGGCAAACTGATCAGCAGAGCCTGCTGCCAATTCCAACATGATACTGCTGCGTCGATTTTTAACCAATTCGCTTACCTTCCCCGGCATCTGTGCCGCCATCGTCCCTGGCCTGACAGAGTAAGGGAAGATATGCAGGGCGGCGAATTTCATGCGGCGGCAGAATTCGTAGCTCTTCGCGAATTCTTCCTCTGACTCGCCGGGGAAACCCACTATGATATCCGTGGTGACCGAGGCATCGGGGACGGCTGTGCGCACCATTTCCACCGCCTTAACGAAGATATCGGTGGTGTAGCGCCTTCCCATGCGTTTGAGGACCCCATCGCTGCCGCTCTGCAGCGCCATATGGAAGTGGTGGCAGACGCGTCCATCCTGCCAGAGGCCGAGCAGTTCACCTGATATCTCCTGCGGCTGCAGCGAGGAAAGGTGCAACCTTGCGACGGATGTGTCACGAAGGATAAGTCTTATCAGGTCTGTTAGCCCCAACCCGTTGCTATAGTAAGATCCGATCTCAGTGCCCGTGAGGACGATTTCCCTATATCCGTCGCCGGTCCTTGACTGAATCTCTCTGACTACTGTGTCGGCATCTATACTGCATAAAGTTGGGCGGACCAAGGGCACGATGCAGTAGGAGCAGAACTTATCGCAGCCGTCCTGGATCTTGATGAAACTGCGTACCCTGCCGGCCACTTTGGTGGAGGCGCCGGATGGCTTTTGTAGTGGCCTGGCCGCAAGTGAATATGCCAGTATCTCTTTATCTCCATTGCCCGAGACCATATCTGCGCCGCAATTGATCAGCTCTTCCCGGGCCCTTTCCGCGTAACAGCCTGTAACGGCGATGACAGCCTCCGGATTGAGTTTACGCAGCATCCTCACAAGGTGGCGGGATTTCGCGTCAGCAGCGTGCGTTACACTGCAGCTGTTTACTATTAATATATCAGCAGCATTGCCGGTCGTTATTGTTAAGCCCCGGGCTGCAAGGTCTGCTGCCAGCGCCTCTGATTCCGCCTGGTTAAGCTTGCAGCCAAGGGTGTGCACGGCGGCGGTATATGTCTTTTTCATGTCCACTGCGGAATTATATGGACGGGCGCCGATCAGCGTCAAACTAATAGTTATGTTGATAGTCTCTTGTAGAGCATGGGCAGACGGTGGGGAAGTGTCTCGATGTCGTCCAGGACCTCATAGCCGATGTCGTTGCACATGGTGCGCAGGTAATCGTTGCCGGCGGAATCGACGGTCAGACAGAAGGGGGTGATATTCTTCTTCGAAGCCTCAATGAGCGCCATCTTGGTATCATGGATGGCGTATTCCTTGTCGTCGTCGTCATAGCCGTACAGTGAATCCTGTGGGTATCCGTCGCTGACCAGAAAGAGCAGTTTGAGTGTGCTGCCGCAGGCATCCAGCCTGGCAGTGGTGTGGCGTATGGCTGGGCCCATGCGCGTACCGTGGATGGGGGCTATCTGGTCCACACGGCGCTTAATCTTTTCACCGAAAGACTCATTGAGGTCCTTGATGACCAGGAACTGTACATTGGTGCGACCGTGGCCCGAGAAGCCGTAGATGCCATAACTATCGCCCAGCGTCTCGATGGCATGGCAGAGCAGGACTATGCTCTCTTTCTCGAGGTCGATGATGCGCCGGCGCGGCTGCATGACGAACTTCATGAAATCGTACTTGATCGACTCTTCGTACTGCATAGTCGGTCGGTTCTTGCTGATAAGGTCGGCCGTAGAGCCACTCATGTCGAGCAGGAATGCCACAGACACGTCGCGCTGGATTTTTTTCTTCTTGGTATAGACCTTGCCTGATGGTGTGTGCCCCGCACGTTTGTCCATCAGTTCACCAATGACCAGGTCGAGGTCGAACTCGTCCCCATCATCCAAGTTCTTGGCCTTGTAGAGCATCTCGGCCGGTAACCTCTCGAATTGCCGCTTGATCTCGGCCGCCAGGGTTCTGCGGTTTTCCAGCGTCTTATCATAAAAATAGCTGTTGCCCTCTCCCAGGACCTTCTCCCGGACACAGCACCAGGAGACGACATAGCGTTTTTCGCGGAAGTCCCATTCGTCATAATAAGATAGTCGTTCGTCGGCTTCCGGGGCAACGGGCTTGGCGGAGTCAGCGGGTTGATAGCGGTCGACCTGTGAATATTTGTCGTTTGAGAACTGGTAGACGTGCACGCCACGCGGTAGGGAGGAAGATGACAGGCTACTGCCGGGAAGGAACTTAACGTCCTTGATATCTGTGATGCCTATTTTCTGGCCGTCCAGCTTCTCCATATCTTCGGCCGACATGGGCATGCTGGACTTCTGGCCCGTGTTGGCCTTCATCTCCATATCGAGCTTCACCCTATCGGTCTGGAAATTGCCCATGAACTCCTGGCCCTCGAGGTCGGATGGGTTCGGCTCCCGGTTCTGGGAACTGTAGCCTCCGGCTCCTGAGACAACTGGCTTTTTAGGCACAGTCAATGCGATCTGATAAATGCGGATGGCGGCCTCGGCCGCATCCTCAACAGTGGCAGAGGAACTGCATAATAAATCGAGGATATCCTTAGCGTCGTTCAGAGGTTCGTAAAGAGCATCTTCATCGACAGCCAGGATGGCATCTATCTCCAAACCCTCCAGCATCTCTATAAAAGCGCGCCGCAGCGTTATGCCCGGTACACGGGCCAACGAAATAAGTGTATATTCTTGCATTCGCCGGTAGCTGCGCTTGAGTCCCGGGTAATAATGCTTGACCAGGTAGTTAATGCGGACGTTCTCGACGGCCACAAAGACCTGCATGGCCAGCATCCGGTCATCAAAAAGGGCGAAATATTTTTCAAAGGCGGAACCGCCGTGTCCCTCCTCTCCTTTCAACTGGTAGCGCATATTTTCAAAAAGCGCAGATTCCTTGTCGAAATCGAAATCAAAGGAACTGAACTCGCTATGGGCGACCTGCTGTGTTACAGCCGCTTTGTACCAGCCGAAGTTATCGTCATAGCTGGTATATTCCATGAAGGAGGCCGGAACCAGGACGCTGATGTGCCCATCGGGTGGATTACCGGAGGCAAGCTGGCCCCACCACGTGTTGCGCAGGGCGGCAGGGGAACCCTTGCCGGATGTAATAGCTACTTCTTTGCCTGTCAGCGCCTTGCAGTAGACTTGGAGAACCGGTTCGATCGAGGCAAACTCGATACCGAAGTAATTGCCGGAGGTATCTGTCGCGGGCTGTTTGATCTGATCGGTGGCCTCGCCCATGGTATCTAATGAACCTTTTACTCAAATATGGCTGTAACGACTTCCTTGAGGGACTTCTGCACCTCGATGTCGTCTGTGATCGACCAGACGGCCGCTACCTCGCAGGCCCGCCTGGCTGGTATGCCCTGCCGGATCATGCGTGCGGCATATATCAGCAAGCGAGTGCTGATTACCTCGGAAAGGTCCTGCTCCTTGAGGTTACGTATTTTCTCCCCCAGCAGGGCCAGTCTCCCGGCTGTCTCGGCATCGATGCCGGCCTCGTGTGCGATGATCCTGCACTCGATGCTCTTGGGCGGGTGGGTGAACTCTATGGCGATAAAGCGCTGTCGCGTACTATGCTTGAGGTTCTTAAGTATACTCTGGTAGCCTGGATTGTACGAGATGACCAGTATGAAGCTGTCGCTGGCCTCCAGCATCTCCCCTTTTTTCTCGATGTAAAGCGACCGGCGGTGGTCGGCCAGGGGGTGGATGAGTACGATGGTGTCCTTACGTGCCTCCACCACCTCGTCCAGGTAGCAGATGCCGCCGCTCTTAACTGCACGGGTTAGAGGGCCGTCTACCCAACGCGTTGTGTCGCCCTCCAGCAAGTATTTGCCCACCAGGTCACTTGCTGTCAGGTCCTCGTGGCAGGCGATCGTGATAAGGGGTATACCGTCGTGATGGCCGGCGGTGTCTTTGCGCTTACGCTCCTTCTGGCTCATGCGGTAGGTCATGTACTCGAGGAAACGGGTCTTACCACAGCCGGTTGGGCCCTTAAGCAATACCGGTATGCGCTCGGCGTAAGCCGCCTCGAAGAGGGACACTTCATCCTTGAGAGGTAGGTAAAAGGGCTCCTCGGTGATGTAGTATTCCTCGATGATATGAGACTTGTAATCGTGTCGTTTGGCTTTGAGAGGCATAGATATGCTCCGGCTGTTTAATTCAGGCTCCAAGTGATAATTCTATGACTTGCAGGCGAAGTTGGCAATTAATAAATCCCGGGTATGGCAAAATGCGCCTTTCGGGATAGATGGATTTGCTTAGCGTCCGCCTCTTTCCGGGTCGCCTTTCCTGCCAATGATGCCGCCCTTATGCTCCGAGGGTGGGACCGCGGGAACCTGGCGGATTAGCCGCCCTTTGTATTGAATAGGTGGGTTTGTGTCGATGGTATGATGCTCGACGATGCGCACTGGCCTGACAATGTTGGCAGGATTACCTCCCCCCGCTGCCGGGGATTCTCTGATACTGTGATGGATGATCCCGGGTTGCGGCGAAGCATAGCCGCCTCCTGCCTGCGCCCTGCGGTAGCCCGGGCTGTTTTCAATGGTATGGTGAATACCTGTGGACGGCTGCGCCCTGCCGCTCTGCTGCCCTGATTGCGGCATCTGCCGCAGGGTGTGATGAATGGTCTCGCCGGGTATAAAGGAAGCCTGGCTTTTGAGCGGCGCCGGACCGGGACGGAAAATCTCGTGGTGCACCTTCACCCCGGGTGGTAAATTCTCCGCAATCTTCTGACCCGCGCTCTTTTCGGGGGCCGTTCGTGACCGTATGAACTGCTCGCGGGGCTTGATCTGCACCGCTGGCTTGTTGAGGTCCTTGAGCGGGAGCTGGCCGGGCTGGAGGGTCCTGACTTCCCACGTTATCTCCCTGCCACGTATGTTATCTACTTTGTAGACATATTCCGGGTACATGTGGACGGGATGCCTTGTTTCCTGGGCTTCATCACCCCTCTTGCGCACCAGTAAAGCAATGCCGATCGGTGTCGTAAAAGGCTCGGGCGCTAGAATGAGCACTACGGCCATAACATCGAGCACTGCGTCTTTAGGTGTGTAAGCAATGGTCAATTCTGGCGCCTATTGTTTAACCTTCTAAATTTAATACTATGCCTTTTCCCTGAGCCAGATTATCCTTTCTGAAACGACATTTGCAGTCTCTTTCTGGTCCTGGCACTTGGACATATCGTGGGACAGTTTATCGTCACCCAGCACTTCACGTACCCAGCGGGCGAAGTCGTTTTTCTCCTCGGTGACATGGTGCTTGTAAGTGGAAGCATTCATCTTGCTGAGCGCAGTCTTCAAATCATATATGTTATTTAATATCTCCCCATCATGGCAATAAAACCGCTTCACATCGGGCACGTGCCTCAGCACCCTTTGAGCATCCTCTTTATTTCTTATGGCCATAGTTACCTCCTTCCCCCGGTGCGTTAGCTAATTCTAATTATAATCATACCGTCATAATGTAGCTAAATCAACTCTCTTCGCCCGGGAATAAGGAGCGCCGGGCTACTTTGCAGCCTACTTTACAGCCGGGATAATGACGGTGCGTTCCTCGGTATCGTTGCTCACATTTTTCTGTATCCTGAGGTAGTCAGCCATGGCATCAACATCCCTTATCTTCAGGTCAGTATACTTAAGGTAATCCTTAAGCCACGATTTAAAATTGTCAGCAAGAGGCCCCATCCAGCTCACCTTGTTGATGAGCGGTTGAACCCCCTTGTCCGCCAGGTAATCTGTAGTTACCATGGTATATTCGGTATCCATATCCATGTCGGCATAGCTGCCGTCCGCCTGCCTGACCTGAAGGGTAGTGATACGGTCTCCGCTTTTACGGTTCATATCGATTGTCATCTTCAGGCCGGCAATATCGAAGCACGGCGGGGGGTCGTTGACTTTGATATGCGAATCGATGCCCATCTCCAGTAATAGCTTGATCAGACTACCGTTTACCTTCATGGTGGCCAGGCTCTGTCGAAGTGCCAGCACCATGTCGACATCGTTGCTCAAGATGTTGCCCTTCAGGATATCCGACCGGATATTGTAGCTGTCATAGATGGCGAAGTTCACATCCGGATTAACCCTTCTTGCGCTCCAGAGGAAGGCGTTGGCTATGAGGGGACCGGGGCCCTTATTCAGACCACGCAGCAGGTTTTGGTCGGCAACGGCAACCACGGTATTAAGGTCGCTGGATACCTGATTTACATAGGGTTGTAGTATGGCGTCCATATCCGGGCTGTTCCAGTAGAGTTTGAAGCCGGGAACTTTGGACACGGCGTTCATTATCTGTGCATATTCAGGCTGGCAGGGGCAGAGGTGGCTCCAGCCCCATTCATCCTCAATGCTGAAGGCGTTGGTTGAGAAAATAAAAGGCTGCCCACTGAAATTGATGACGCGTCCCCTGTCATCAAAATCCAGCTTGATTTGGCCCAGCAGCTGGTTGCTTTCCCAGGCTTGTACGATCAGTACTTTATTGCCGTCGGGGCCGACCATTTCGGTTGGATAAGGCATCTCCGGTTTGAGTCCGATTTGTTCGAACTCGGGCCCTCCCATGAATGTTGCCGTATGGCCGCCGACGATGACATCGACGCCGGCCACCTCTTTGGCCAGCTTGACGTCATTCTCGTAGCCCAGGTGTGAGAGAATGATGATCTTATTGACGCCCGTGCTGTTGAGTTCCGCAATATATTTACGCGCCGTATCACCAGCAGGCTGGAAGACGATATTCCTGCCCGGGTAACTCAGGAAAGCTGTGTCCGGCGTAATCAGGCCGATGATGCCGACCTTTTCACCACCCAGATCGGAAATAACATAAGGCCTAACACCCGACAGCGAGGGCTCCCTGGACACGTCCATGTTGGCGGCCAGCACAGGAAACTTCGCACGGTTGACCAGGGCGGCTGCCTCTTGCACGTTCTTGGAGAAGTCGTGATTGCCCAGCTCAAGGGCATCAAAGCCCATGGCATTCATGGCATCTATATCGGCCAATCCCTGGAATTTTGGCGTCCAGATGGTGCCCTCTAGCACATCACCCGCGTGAAGCAGCAGGACGTTCTTCTCCCGGCTGCGGATGTCTTCGACAGCGGAATCGAGCAGGCTATAGCCGCCGGCTGTCGCCACTGTATCCCTGCCGTCGATCTTAAGCAGCACGTTGTGGGGTATGACATATGAATGCGTATCGTTGACGTGCAGGATGGTCATGGATAAAGGAGAAGTAGTTATCTCCGCTAATGGCTTGGCCGATGGTGTGGCGGGTGCGCAGGCGGCTGCCGTCATAAGCGCGATTAGCAGCAACGTGAGGGAAACGGCTAAAGTGCTGGAGCTTTTAATGGGTATCATCTCTGCCTCCTGCCTGTCGGGTTGCGGATATTATATGCCTTTCAGAGGGCTTTCCAAAATGTCTCTTTGTTATCGCCTGGATTATAGAAATCGGGGATGGTGCTGACATGCTTGTAACCGAGCGTGATATACAGAGAGCGGGCTGCCTTATAATTGGGATTGGAGGAGGTTTCGATTAAAATGAGCCGTCCACCCTGTTTCTTGATGTGATCGGCCGCTCTGGTGAAGAGGGTGCTGGCTATGCCCTGGCCCTGTAATTTGGGGGAGACGGCGCACCAGTACATATCCCACGCACCGTGTGTCATCGGAGTAGGACCGTAGCAAAGGTAGCCGGCGAAATTATCCTCGTGTTCAGCTATCAAAAAGTGATAGCCGGAGTCTTCCGCATCATTAAAATACTCATCGATGATCTCGCCAACCACTGTCAACTCGTCAGGCAGAAATGCCCTGGTTTCATCGGTTACCTCGATGATACGGGACCTGTCAGACGGGATAATACCTCTGATTTTTACTGTCATGGCCCTACTCCAGCGCAAGGTCGACTATTTTCTGTATCAGGTCAGTATACGTCATGCCGCGCGCGACCGCCTGCCGGGCGATCCCCAGCTCCGGTGTGATATCGGGGTTGGCATTGACCTCCAGCACCTTTATACCGCCGTCCCTGTCCTGCCTCATGTCGACCCTGGCGTATCCCCGGCAGCCTGCCGCGCGGCAGGAGGACAGTACAGCCACCTTGATTGTTTCCCTAAGGCCGGCGTCGATCTGGGCCGGGCAACACACACCCGTGCCTTTATAATAATCTGTTTCCTCGAACCACTTGGATTCAAAAGTCAGTATACGCGGCAGCCCAGGCGGCAGGGTATAGGTGATCTCAGAGATCTCAACAAGCTCATGCACCGAGTTTCCCAGGACAGAGGCATTGAACTCGCGGCCGTCAATAAATTCTTCTACCAGGGCACTGCCGCGGAAGCGGCCGCTGACCCGGACGACCTGTTCCTTGAGATGCTCCATGTCTGAGACCACGTTTTCCGGCGAAAGCCCGTGGCTGGCATCCTCATCTCTTGGTTTCACGATACAAGGAAACCTGAGCCGGAAATCGTTTAAGTTGGCCGGCGTCATCACAATGTAGGCGGGAGTGTCTACTCCGGCCTCCCGTAGAATTTTCTTGAAGCCGGCCTTATCCAGGGTCAGGTCAAGCACGCGGGAAGGGTTGCCTGTGAAGTGCAGCCCCATTTCTTCCATCATATGCGCCACTACAGGCTCTGAATGGGGTTGGTCTTCGAAACCCTCAAACAGGTTAAAGATTACATCGGCCTGAATGTTGCGCAATACACTTGGGACGGTATCCATGGGAGGGCGGAGGGGAACTTTTTCAACCTGATGTCCTCTTGAGAGGAGAGCCTTCTTAACATCCACCACTTCCTCAAGGACACCGGTTATAGCCTCCTCTTCCCCGTCGGGGATTACAGGCTCGCCGGGAGGATCGTTATAAATTATAGCTACTTTTAAAATCATAATCGATACCGTGCCAGTGCAGCCTCCAATATTGTCTTAATCAGCCGCTGATAATTCCAGCCCACCTTGTAGGACATAATGGGCAGGTCTCCCGAGTCCGGATTAAGCCCGGGCAATGGATTGACCTCCAGGAAATAAGGTGTGCCGTCCGGCGCAACACGGAAATCGACGCGCGCAAAGTCGCGGCAGCCCAGAGTCTTATAAGCTTTGATGCTGAACTCGCTGATACGTTTCAGTGTTGCCCTTTCAAGCTTGGCCGGGCATTCGTAATCCACCAGGTTGCGCCAGTCTCGTTTAACCTCGAGGGAATAGACGAACGTTTTGTACTTTTTCCGTGGCACTACTCGCATGATGCCCACGACGGCCGGTGGCGAGTTGCCGGTTATACCCACCGTGATCTCTTCCCCCTCGATGTAATTCTCAATGATCACGGGCTGTCCATACCCTTCCATCAATGCGCTCGCAACAGCCCGGGTCCGGCTGGCTGTATCCGCGCGGGATGTCAATCGGATGCCTTTGCTGGATCCTTCGAAGGCCGGTTTAACGAAGGCCGGCAACGGGATATCTTTGGCGCGAACCGCCTTAAGTTCGAGGCTTGAGGCTATTTTTATCCAGGGAGGGGTAGGTACACCCGCGGAGCTGACTATTTGTTTGGTCAGGGGTTTATCCAGGGTGACAGCCAGAGTCAGCGGATCAGATCCAGAATAGGGGATGTTGAGCATTTCGAGTACAGCGGGCACCTGAGCCTCGCGGCTGCGCAGGCTGCCGCGCCCCTCGGCGATATTGAAAACGAAATCCACCCTGGCCTTGAGTATGTTTTCCAGGAATTTTCGCCCTCCACCGAAGTAGACCGTCCTGTGGCCCAGGGCACGCAAACTGTGTGCGATGGCCCTGACTACTTTGATGGAATCGTACTCTTCCAGAGCGTCTTCGGCGATATCCCGGCCTGCCTCTATGTCGTCCTTGAGATCGTAGGCAAGGCCGATTCGCATATCGTCCTTTTTACGCTGCTACAAGTTCTAGCGCCATCTGAAGGTCTTTCACCTTACGGCGCCCGTTACGTCCGGGTGACGTTGAGGCAGGCTTGGGATTGTGGTAGCTATACATTTTGCCCAGGTAATTTCTGAACACGAGCTGTCCGTCTGATCGCGATACCAGGTAGCTGGCCTGCAGCGGCACCTTGCCCCCGCCCCCGGGCAGGTCGATCACATAGGTCGGTACTGCCAACCCTGATGTATGCCCGCGCATACCTTCGATTATGCTCAGCCCTTTTTCAACAGTGGTGCGCAGGTGCTCAGTGCCCTCAACCTCGTCTGCCTGGAACAGGTAGTACGGCCGTATCTTAGCCCTGAGCAGGCCGTGGCAGAGCTGGAGCTGACTCTCTACAGAATCGTTAACACCAGCTAGCAATACGGACTGGTTGTTAACGGGAATGCCATGTCGCAGTATCTTTTCGCAGGCTGCTTTAGCTTCGTCCGTCAGTTCATGGGCGTGGTTGAAATGGGTGTTCAACCAGATGGGGCCTAGGCGGGAAAGCATGCCACACAGCTCATCATCAATACGTTGAGGCATCACAACAGGAACGCGGCTGCCGATGCGGATGATCTCGACGTGCGGGATAGCGCGAATCTTTTTTAATATATCTTCAAGGTGCCTTGTGGAAAGTGTCAGTGGATCGCCCCCTGAGATGATAACATCACGGATCCTTGGATCATTGCGTATATAGGCGACCATGTTGTCGATCTCCTGCGTAGGACGTACCCATCGACCCCGGCGCCACTCGCGCTTACGCGTGCAGTGACGGCAGAACATGGGGCAGATATCTGTTACGACCATCAGGACGCGGTCGGGGTAACGGTGCACCAGTCCAGGCACTACCGAGTCCCTCTCCTCCTCCAGCGGGTCTTCGGAGAGTATGCCTGTAAGTGCAATCTCCTCGAAAGCGGGCATGGCCTGCCGGCGGACCGGATCATGGGGGTTGTCGTGATTGATCAGACAGAAATAGTAAGGTGTAATGGACATGGGGAATTTTTCAGTGACCAGCCTGAGGCTGACCTGGTCGTGTATCGGTAGAAAGATGAGTTTAGATAGCTCTTCTATGCTGGTGATGCGGTTGCGGAACTGCCACTTCCAATCGTTCCAGTTTTCGTCGGGCACACTATTGAAGAACCTTTGCCGATTCTTCAACAGGCGCAAGCTTGGAGGCTCTTCTACTTCCGTCGCAGGATGACCTGGAGGTTCCTCCTCTTCGGAGAACTCGAATAAGTCTTGTTGTTTGGTCGTTGATGCTTGCGCCACCTTGGGCTGTGCCTCCTTAAAAATTATTTTTTTTCTCTATTTGCGGCAATCGTATTTTTTTATTCTTTTGTTTTTTATAGCATGTATAAAATATCATGTCAAGTATTTTTGGCAAAAATCTTCAAATTTTTTTTGAATTGTATCTACGATGGATTTTTTCAGTCAGTTTTTTCGGGCAGCCCGCTATATAGACGTATGCGAAAATAGTGACAAAAATGCAGTTAGAGCCGGCCTCCTTTCCTGCAGGCTGTAGTTTTTGTCATATTAAAGATTATGGATTTATCAGGTGATGGGGTATACTCTAATGGCGTTAAAATCGTGAGATGCCATTTACTACTGAAAAATGCGGGATATATTTTCAACAAAATTTGATCCCAGGAATATCATAGAAAATCCCTCTGAAGAAAGGTTGAGAGGCTGGGCCCTGGAGCAGGGCGGTGTCATCTCTGAATTCGGTAACCTTGCAGTTACGACGCGTGTCCGTAACAGGATCGCCAAGTTCACGGAAGTGGTACTGGGTGAGATGGAAGACGAAAACGTGAAGCTTGTGGGCGATGTGCTGGATTATCTGAATGACCGGGACATGATCATGCTCGACCGTGTGATGTGCCAGAGCAATGGTTATAAAAAAAGGTGCAGGGTTTATGTCGATGCGCAATACCCCCGAATACCGCTGATGTGGGGTAATACGCTCTTTCCCGCTGAGGCGGGCGAGCCTGATTTTATCACGATCACCGTGCCGGACTGGCCTGAAAAAAAGGTGTTGGTCTTCCCCGAATCAGGCATAACGCTGATATTGGGCAGTGATTACAAGGGAGAGAACAAGAAGGCCATGCTGCGCCAGGTCATGTACTGGGCTAAAAAAGAAGGGAACCTCGGCTTGCATGCTGCCAGCAAGATACTGCGCATCATGAAGGATGGTAAGCTTTGCGACAAGGGTTTCCTGCTCTTCGGGCTGAGCGGGACAGGGAAGACTTCGCTGGCCTGTCATTCGCACTGGCTGAGACCGCCGGAACGGGTGATAATCCGGCAGGACGACGTGGTCATACTCAGGTCCGATGGCAGTGCAATCGGCACCGAGGAGTCTTTCTACATGAAGACCGAAGGGCTGGAACCTGCCGCCCAGCCGCTGCTGTATGCGGCAGCCATCAGTCCGCGGGCTATACTTGAGAACGTGCACGTTGACCCGGCAACCGGCAAGGTGGACTTTTTTGACGCTACGCTCACATCCAACGGCCGCGCCATGGTAAAGCGCCGTGATATAGCTTTCACCGATGGCGATATCGATCTCGCACGGGTGGACTACCTGATTTTCATTACCAGGCATAACGAAATCGTACCACCGGTGGTAAAGCTCTCGCAGGAATGGGGGGCAGCTGCCTTTATGCTTGGTGAATCGGTAGAGACCTCAGCCGGGGACCCGGCTGAGGCTGGCAAGCAGAAGCGCGTCGTCGGCACAAATCCTTTTATTGTCGGTTCCGAGGAGGACGAAGGGAATATTTTCCTTAAGATACTGCGGAGCAATCCTCACATGCAATGCTACCTGCTGAATACGGGCAGGGTTGGGGGCATGACAGGCGGGCAGAAGATAACCGTGGTCGACTCCGTAAAAATTCTTGAGATGATTGCCAGGGACAAGATCACCTGGAAGAGGGATGAATTCTGGGGCTATGATGTACCGGCCGATATACCGGGATTGGATATAAGCCGCTTCGACCTGAACAATTACTATCCGCGTGAGAAAATAGCCTCACTCAGCAAGACCTTGAAGAAAGACAGGCTGGCCTGGCTTTCGCAGTTTGAAGGCATTGACCCCGATATCATAAGTGCCCTTAGACCATGAAGCAATGAAACCCGAGTTATTAAAGTGTTTGCTGTGCATCGCAGTATTCGTGACTTTGCCGTCATCCTGCTCCGGAATATCCACAGTTGTCTCTCCGGGCAATGCAACCGGTGCTGATAATAATTCGGTGCAATCGGCCGTACCGCAAACTGTAACCGCGGGTGATAATCAGACAGGCGGCAGTACGCTCACCCCTTTAATCGGAGCCGGTGACTATGACCGGGTAATCGGAGAGGCTGGTGCAACGCTGGATGGCAATCCTGAAGACCTCGTCTTGAGGGAAAAACTGGCGGATGCCTATATAGCACGTGCCTGGTATTACAAGGTGAAGCGGCTCAATCCGTATACTTTGAATGATCTGAGTAAGGCCGTGGAGATTGCGCCGAAATACTACCGGGCTTACTATGAATTGGGACGCTTCCACAATAATCAGTGGCAGTTCAGTATAGGGCTGCTGGACCTTAATAAGGCGCTGTCGCTCAAGCCCGATTACGCTCCCGCATATAGCGAGCGGGGCTACTCCAATTATAAGAACCAGAAGTACGATGCAGCACTGGTAGACGTCAACAAAGCCATAGAGCTCGATGCTGCGGACGGGCAGTTCTATTATATGAGGAGCCTGGTTTATCGAGCGATGGGCAAAAACGATTTGGCCATCAGCGACCTCGAGACCACTATCAGACTATCGAAAGATCAGTCGCTGACAGATAAGGCCGGTGCCGATTTGCTGTTGCTCCAGCCAAAGTGACCTGCTATTCGTGCCGGAGCGATTCGATGGGATCGAGGCGGGCAGCGCGGAAAGCTGGGTAGGTGCCGGAGACCAGGCCCGTGCCGATCGATACACCCAGTGCGATGAATACGATGCCCGCTGAGATGACAGGCGTTACGCTGGTATTTCCAAGTTGAATATTGCCCATCAACATAGCCCCCAGCATGGCCAGTCCCAGACCGACAAGGCCGCCGGTCAGGCTTAAGGCAGCCGCTTCGATAAGAAACTGCAGCAGTATATCGCGGCGCTTGGCGCCGATGGCCTTGCGGATGCCGATCTCTCGTGTTCGCTCGGTGACCGATACCAGCATAATGTTCATGATTCCGATGCCGCCCACTATGAGTGATATGGCGCCCACCGCACCCATGAAGAGAGAGAATCCGGCCAGTGTTGCTTGCATGCTGGCCAGCGTTTCGCGCATATCGGTGATGGTGAAATCGTCCGCCGCGCCCGTCCTGATGAAATGCCGGTTTCTCAGGATGCTGGTCACCTCGGCGATCACAGAATCCACCAGGTCCGGGCTGGCAGCTTTAACGGCGATCTGCTGCACATTGTTACCGCCGCCCGTAATCTTCGATTGCATGGTGGCAAGTGGCATCAGGATATAGCTGTCGCCGCCGAAGCCGCCCATCTTCTGGAGAGTGCCAATCACCTGATACTTGCTGCCCTGTACGCGCACGCTCTTGCCCACCGCGCTCTCGCTGCCGAAGAGGTCGCTGGCAGTCTGATAGCCGAGCATGATCACGTTGCTCCTGGCCGAGACATCCTGGTCGGTGATGAACCTTCCCTGGTCAACCTGGTAATTGCGGATTTCGGTTATCACCGGCGTAATGCCCGTTGCCTGTACATTGGCGTTATTGTTGCCGTACTGGATCGTCACCCTGCTGCTGAGTGTGGGTGAAACCACGCTGATCGAGGGTGCCACCGTCTTATCCTTCAGTGCCTGGGCGTCATCAAGTGTGAGCGGTCGTAGGCTGGTTACTGCTTTATCCGAAGAGCTTGATACGTAAAGGGCGCTGGCCCCCATGTTGTTAAACGTGGTAGTCATACTAGCTTGGAAGCCCTGTCCCAGCGACACGAGCAGTACCACCGCGCAGACGCCTATCACGATTCCCAGCATGGTGAGAAAAGAACGCGTCTTATTGGAGAAGATGGCCTGCCAGGCCGACTTGAGACTTTCCCAGAGGCTCATCGCTTCTTCTCCTCGATGATGCTGCCGTCCCTCAGGTAGATGGTCCGCTGCGTGTAGGCGGCGATGTCCTCTTCATGTGTGACCACGATTATGGTGATGCCCTTCTTGCTCTGTTCGACCAGCAGCGACATGATATTGTGGCTCATCTGCGTATCCAGGTTGCCTGTGGGCTCGTCAGCCAGTATTACCAGCGGGTCGTTGATGAGGGCGCGTGCAATGGCCACGCGCTGCTGCTCGCCGCCCGACATCTCGCTGGGCTTATGACATGCCCGTTGGCCGATGCCCACTGCTTCAAGCGCAGCCATGGCGCGCTGGCGCCTGTGGTTATTGCCCGAATAGATAAGCGGAAGTTCCACATTGGCCATCGCGGTCAGCTTGGGCAGCAGGTTGTATGACTGGAAGACGAATCCCAGCTTGCTGTTACGCATGGTGGCCAGTTCGTCATCTGTCATGCCGGCCACGTCTACGGAATCGATAATGTAGCTGCCTGATGTCGGACGGTCCAGGCAACCCAGTATATTCATCATGGTGGACTTGCCAGAGCCGGAATGCCCCATGATGGAGATAAACTCGCCCTTTTCACAGGTGAACGAGACGTCGTCCAGTGCATTGACCCTGACATCTCCGATATCGTATATCTTGCTGATATTTTTTAGTTCAATCATTTTACGTTACGCTCAGTATATTATTAATGAAGCACTCGCATGGCATTGCCCGGATTCGAAGATTGCCTTTGCTGACCGGTAGCGGATCCTGATGTTGTCTTGCCCGGCATCTGGATCTTGTCTCCGTCGCTCAGGCCGGATGTTATCTCGGCATATTGGAAGTTCTGTAGCCCGGTAGTCACCTGCCGTGGTTCGGCCTGCCCTGTTTTACTGTTGACGACAAGAAGCATGGAGCCGCCGGGTGTAGATATGACGGCGGATATGGGCACCAGCAGGGCATTCTTTGCGCTGGCTACCTGAATTTCAGCAGTCGCGCGCAGGCCGTCCTTCAGCTCCTCCCCGAATAGCTCTGTGGGTATTATAATCACATCGAATTTGACGACGTTGCCGTCCTTGACCCCGAAGGGCGAGATGAATTTCACCTTCCAGTTGAATTCCTTGTCGGGGAAGGCATCCACTTTGACTGTGGCGTTGTCCCCCACATGCACTTTCATGATGTCGATTTCATCGACCTTGCCGGTAAATTTTATTACCTGAGTGTTGACCAGCCCCACGGCGGGCCTGGTAGCATAATCCTCAGCAGATAATGGATCGTTGACCTTGAGGTTTACGCTGAAGATGGTGCCGCTGGAAGGGGAGATGATGACCGTGTTCATAATTTCCCGCTTGGATTTATACAGGTTTATCTCGGCGGCCTGCAGTTTAAGGTTGTAATCCTGCAATGTCTTCCAGTTGATATTGCCGCCGCTTTCAAATATCAGGACCTGGTTTTCGAGCACGTCTTTGCCCACCTGCAGGTTGAGCTTGGCCGAATAGAGGTCCCAGATGGTATCACTCAGGTCTGCCGCGTCTGCCGGACGAATTTGCTGCAGTCCTTCGAGCAGGCGCAGGGAGGACTGCAGGAAATCGACGCTGGTAGGTGTATCGGCGTATTTATAGATCATCCTGCTCTTGATGGTCACCGTGCTCTTTGCGACCTGTGCCACATCCGACATCTCCTGGTGGGCCTGCTCGAATTGGGGAGCTATGTCTTTGTACGGGACAAGAGTGTCTTTCATCATGTTGGAAATGACTATAAGTTTTTCGCGGTACAGCTTCATGGTGTCAATGGCCTTCTGGATGTCGGGCGTTATCGGCTGCCACCCGCCCGCGTTTACATCCGGGTACCAGGTCGAATTTATCTTGGCGCCGGCCAGCTGTGCGGCGTTGGGCCTGGTCTCGATCAGGTTCTCGCAGACCCGGATGTCGAAGTAAGCCATGATCAGCCAGTAGCCGGCATCCTTGTAGTTGCCCAGGCTGAAATAGGCTGCTGCTGTGTCCATGTCCTTCATGGCTTCATCGGCCATGCGGCTGATGCTGAGGTCCGGGTAGTTGTAGGGAAGGTGGTCGGTATCGCAACCCAGGTCGATGCTGTTTTGTGCCGTCTGTATGCTGAAAAGCGCAGTTTTGATCGAGTTTATCTGTGACCAGGGGTCTGTCGTCGCCAGCAGCGCCCCCTCCCTCACCTTTTCGCCTTCCTGGACAAGGATCGTTTGGACGGTGCCGGGGGTATTGAATGCTAGGTTGAACTGGTCAGGCGCTGTCAGGGTTCCATCGGACGTCACAATAATGCTCAGGTCGCCCCGTTTCACGTCTATCGTCTGTCCCGGCGCGGGCGTCTGGCTGGCAGTGCAGCTCCCGGCCGCCAGGGAAAGCAGCATAGATATCAAAATAAGCAGTGCAGCTAATCTGTTTTTCATCTTATTATCTTCAAGGTGGCGGGCCTCCGCCCGGTGGGGGACCTCCACCCGGTGAGCCCATGGTCGTCGATACGGGGGCGCCGCTGGCCTTGTCGACGACGATGACCGTGTCGCCGTCATTCAGCCCCTTGATTACCTGCACGTACTGCTGGTTCTGGGTGCCCAGGGTTACCTCCCGCTTCTCCGTCCCTCCCTTGTCACTAATGCTTACCGTGACCGTGGAGATGGAGCCGGTCGTGGTTACGGCGGACAGCGGTATCAGCAGGGCATTCTCAATTGTGGTTACACCGATGTCGGCCGTTGCTGTCAGCTTGCCCTTGAGTTCGACGTCGGTTGGATCGAGCTTTATACGGACGCTGTATTTAACCACCTTGTTGGCATCAGGTGTACCTTTGGGCGAGATGAACGATACCACGCCGCTAAACGTCTTGTCGGTGACGGCATCCACGGATATGCTGGCCTTCTGGCCGACTTTGATTTTCGTGATATCGATTTCGTCCACCGAACCCCAGAATTCGATATGCCTGGTATTGACCAGCACTATGGCGTTGGTGGACGTGTTGTTTTTGGAGGACAGGATGTCTTTTTCCTTTACTCCCACGCTTACCACCGTGCCGTCGATGGGCGCCCAGATGAATGTGTTCAGGTAGTTATTTTGTGTCGTATCCTGGCTGACCAGCTTGCCGGCCAGGTCGATCTTGGCATTCTGCTCAGCTTTCAGCCCAAGGCCGTGCTGCAGGACGTAATCGTTGGAGCCCAGTATGCCGTTGCAGAGTTCCATATTATGGCGCGCGATGCGAAGGTTGTCATTCATTTCGGGTGAGTACAATCCGCCTTTTCCGATCCCTGCTATTGCCGCGTTTAACCTTTCCGCGGCCGCGTTGTAGAGATAAAGGCTGATGTCCTTGCCGTAGATGGTTGTATCGTCGCGCAATTTCAGCCTGTTGACGTTCTCTATCACCTCTCTGGCAGTCTCATCGACTGAAGCGAGGGCCGTGCCCAGCAGTGGCTTTGCCTCTTCATATTTGGCCTGGTTTATCAGGCTGTAAACGTTTTGAATATCTGCCTGTGCCTGCTTGATGGTAGCGACTTCCCTGCGCAACTCCTGTATGTAATAAGCTGCAAAGGAATTATCATGCTCTATTGAGAAAGTTATGTAATTGGAGTCGTTAACAAATGGAGCTGTATTTCCCAGGCCGGACTCAGGATTGTTGATGGCGTCCTCCAGTATCCTTATGCTGACCTCCAGGTCGGCGGACGCAACATACAGCTCAGATGCCGCCGCGCTGTAGTTATCGCTTTGAAACAGGTCATGCGCCCTGGCGACCTCGTTCTGGGCCCACCCGTAAGACGATAGTATCATGGCGTTGGGATAATACATCTGGTAAACGGGGTTGTCATGAATCCCGCTTTGTGAAGCCATAATTGGATTGCCATCACGATCATATATAATTTTTTCGGGAACAAAGTTTGGATCAGCATTGGGATATGTTACATAGTAATTCCCTGGAAATTGAGGCAACCGCGGCACCGTTTCATATAGGGTCATGAGCGATGACTGTACCGCGTTGTTGGCCGATTTCACGTCCAACCGCTGCGTGGTGTCATCCAGGTATGCCAGCAGTTGCCCCTGTTTTACTTGGTCGCCCTCCTCAACCAGCACCTGCTTAACTTCGCCGGTTGAAGCAAACCTGAGGTTATAGTAATCAGTCATCTCGAGGTTGCCGTCCACCGAGACAGTCACCACCAGGTCGCCAAGTTTGACCGGGACCTGCCTGCTGATGGTTGCCGCGGTACCCGTTGTGGATGCGGCAGTACAACCTGCTGCTGAAATCAGTGTAATGCAGGTTAGAAAAACGATCAGGAGTTTGCTTAGGGTGTTGTACATATCCGTAAAATTTTACACGTTAATTATCAGTTGACCAAATTGCATTTTTCTATTTATCAAATGTATCAGTGAAATGTTAAGATTTTATTTAGATCAGCCGTGCTCAAAGCTTAATAATCGAGTTTTAATATACGCCGAAAGGCTTATTTTACCACAGGCAACGTGAAGCTGAAGCGGCTGCCTTTGCCGGGTTCGCTTTGGACCTGGATTTTGCCTTTGTGTTCCTCGACAATATACTTTGCGATGGTTAATCCCAGGCCGCTGCCGCCGGTTGACCTGGACCTGGATTTGTCGACCCGGTGAAAGCGTTCAAATATCTTATCGATCTCCTCAGCAGGTATGCCTTCCCCGGTATCCGTTACAGCGACCTCGACGAAGCCGCCGTTCTGACCTGCTGTAATACTGATGCGGCCGCCTTCGGGCGTATGCACCAGGGCATTCTCCAAGAGGTTGAGCAAGACCTGTTTGATACGCAGAGAATCAATATTTACGCGGGGAAGGTCCCCGGGGATGTCGGAAGATACGTCGACCCCCTTCTCAGAAGCCCTTGCCTGTACGGATGTAATCGATAGCCGTACCAGTTCTGCAACATCCTCGGCCCGGCAGTAGAGCTTTAACTCACCGGCCTCGGCTATGCTCAGCTCCTGCAGGTCGTTTATCAGCCGGGAGAGGAGCACTGTCTCATCATATATGGATGATATGGTTGCTTTATCAGGCGGTATGACCCCGTCGTTTATAGCCTCGAGGTAGCCCCTGACATTGGTAAGCGGGCTCCTCAGTTCATGGGCGATGTCGGATACCATGTTTTGCCGCAGTTGTTCATCACGCTGCAGGTTGCCGGCCATAGAGTTGAACGTGGCAGCCAGTTCGCCTATCTCGCTCTTATCAGTGATATCAACACGCTGTGAAAAATCACCTTTTCCCAGGCGCTGGGCAGCCGATCTCAGCTCTTTAACCGGAGACAGGATGCGGCGTGACAGAAATAGTGTAACCAGGAAAGCGACAACTACAGCCAGGCATGCACCCAGTATGAAATAGATACCCAACTGGCTATACATTAGCTGCAGGGCAGCCAGATCGATTTCAGACTGAGTCAGCGGTAGAAAAAATAAGAATCCTATTATTTTTGATTCAACGGACGTGGTTGAAGCCGGTTCCGCAGGTTCCGGTGGAGGCGGTGTGGATGGCCCCAGTGATAGGAAGGGCTGGAATTCTGACGGCGGGGGACCGCCGGGGCCGGGCGGCGAGAAATCCCGGCGTTCAAGCGAAGAAGTCAGCGTCTTTCTGGCGAAGCTCTCAAGATTAATCTTTGTATCGGGTGTTTCCAACGTTGAGTCTGCAATTATTTCACCGTCGGCATCGGCCAGTATGACCCTGTGGCGGAATTGTTCCCCGAGTTGGTTGACCAGCGGCTGTACCCCGTCCCAGCTATTGTTTACCAGGTAATATTCTGTGATCTGGAATTGTATGCGCCCGATGACCATGCGCTCCACACGATCACCGAATTGCTGAATCTGGCCTGTAGCGGCCTGCCACATCATGAAGAACACTGTTCCTACAGTCAGCAGGATGACCAGTGTGAAAGCAACCAGAAGACGGAACTGCAGGCTATTCTTCAAATCATTGCTCTGATAACTTGTAACCCGCCCCATAAACAGTCTTGATATACCTGGGGTGTTTGGGATCGGGCTCGATTTTACGCCGCAGGTTGTAAATGTGAACATCGATGGCGCGGTCAAAGCTCTCAAAATCATAACCGAAAGCCTTGTCTATGATTTCCATGCGGTCAAACACGCGGCCCGGTTCGCGCAAAAAAGTGGCCAGTATCTTGAACTCAACCGAGGTAAGCGTCAGCTTCTTGCCGTTTAGTTCCACTTCCCGCTTGGGGAAATTCAGGTGAAAAGCCCCATGCTTTATCACGGCAGGGCCTCGCTCTGCCGGCAACCGCCTGAAGATGGCGCGTACGCGGGCTGCCAGCTCTCCCGGGCTGAAAGGTTTGGTTACATAATCGTCGGCCCCTGTATTCAGCCCGGTCAGCTTGTCTTCGTCCTGTGTACGCGCTGTCAACATGATGATAGGCACATCGGATTCGGACCTCAGCGTACGGCATACCTCCACACCGTTCAGCCCGGGAAGCATGACATCCAGTACTATCAGATTCGGCTGCTGCTCCCTGAAGACACGTAGCGCTGAAAGGCCATCGTAAGCAGTCAGCACGGAATGCCCGTCCCGCTCAAGATACAGCTTGACCAGGTCCACCGTCTTGATGTCATCGTCTACGACGAGTATTTTTCTGGCGCTCATTTATAAAGTCACCTGCCAATACTATAAATCAAATTGTAGTGGCTGTTCCACTGTAATGAAAACTAACAAAAGATTATTAAGTAATTATTAAGCGCAGGATTCATAATTCTTTAATAATGCCTGCCTATATTTTAGACAGGAGAAATTAATTGTTAAGGAGGAGACTGATGTCAGAAAAGCTCAAATACATGCCGGCGCTACTCGCAGTTGCCCTGATATTGATCGGGCTGGTATTGGCCGGCTGCAGTACCGCCGGGGCCGGTTCCACAACGTCGGATACGTCCTCGTATCCCACGCAAACCACTGCTGCACCTTCACAAACCGATACTTCACCCACGCAATCCGGGACTGCCCCTGCTTCTACGACCACCGATTCTAATGCATCGGGTTCGACGGCATCTCCAACCCAGGGAAGTGCACCGTCAGGCCGCCAGGGTGGTCCTGATATGAGCAAGCAATTCAGCAGGGCTGCCCAGATTCTGGGTATAACTGAGGCCCAGCTGACCAGCGCCTTCCAGCAGGCGCAGGAAAGTGTATTCGGCAAGGCCCCGACTGGTACTCCTCCATCCGGTGCATCTGGTCAACCGCCGACAGCGCCCTCCGGTACGTCGGGACAGCAGCCACCTCAACCACCCTCCGGCGCATCAGGCCAGCAGCCACCGCAGGGCGGGCAGGGGCCGAATACAGAGAACATGCAGAAGCTGTACAGCAAGATGGCCGAGATACTGGGCATCTCAGCCGACAAGATATCAAGCGCTATGGACCAGGCCAGGCAGGAGATGCAGCCGACCACGACGAAGTAGCGTTGACATAGGTAGTATGTTATTCAGATCGCTCTGATTAACATAGTTCAAATTTCCCCCCGAACCACCCCCTGGTGTGTCAAATGCGGCAATTCCCAGTGCGCAAGCATATGGTAACCACAACATGCCAGGGGGGTTTTCACATAATACGATAATACGGGAACAAGTTATTCAGCATGCATTATCGGCAGTTGTATTCTGTATTCAATTTGGCTTAGACTGATCATCCCTTTCTAGGGGCAATATAGAATCATTCACGGTACTGGCATACCTGTAGAATTGCTTAACTACCTTGACATATCAGCAAGTACATAGTTAAATGGCATTATGGGTGGTTTGGGATTTTCCAGTGTCAATACTCCTAAAATTTACCTCTTATATCTCCACGGCTTCTGTGGCATTTTTGTCTCCTATATAGGTTGAACCAGTAAAGGGATGGATTCGGGTATACCGGGGTAATCACAGCGACAAAATTATTGGGGGTAGAGAAATGAGAAAATTGGGTCTGGCAAGGATTTTCAGGTTCAAGGGCATTTTCAGGTTATGTCTGTGTCTTGTTTTGGTTGGAATCATCGTTTTAGGAGCAGCCGAGCCAACTGCCGCGGCGCCTGCCACGGGAAGCCTGCCGGTGATCAAGATGTTTACTGGTGATCCCTTAACAGTGCCGGACGGTGGTCACGTGGTGTATGCGTTTGAGGTGTATGACGGCACGAAAATACAGGTGATTGAGAACGGCGATATCATCGATGAGTTTAACGGCCCTCCTTTAACCACCAGCAAAGGGAAATCCATCGGGATGACGACCAATCAAATTCGGACAGGCAACATGGATAAGTTCGATACCATCCTGAGAGTAAGCAACCCGAATGGCCAGCGGGAGCAAAAACTATCTATATCGTTTGCCACTAAGTTTGTGCCGAAGCCTGCCTCCCTGATCCCGCCGGTGTCTGATAATCAAAGTACTAGTCATAAAATTACATGGGGACCGCAGACTTCCGCGTCACGCACTTCAACTCCATCGGCTACATCAACGGTGTCTAACTGGCCCCCGAAGTTTGCCAACTGTCCCGGCGGCTGCAACTACTGCCTCGAACCTGATGAGGCAGCAGGCCGCGGGCTCACCCAGAAATGCTCCGAACTGCCCTGCTACTATACGCCTGATAAAGCGCGAAATTGGTATTGCTACGGTGAGCTGAAAGGCTGGTGCTGCAAGGATGGCAAGGTCAGCCTGGCCACCAAGGATCAGTGTAAAGAGGTGGGAGGATCCTGGTACGCCACCGAGGCGGAAGCAAATAAAGCCTGCGCGCTGACGATGGGATGGTGCTGCGTGGAAGGCAAGGTTTATCAGGCTACCAGAGATAAGGCTGCCCAGGCAGGGGTCACCTGGTACGCCACCGAGGCCGAGGCAACTAAAGCCTGCCAGTTGCCAGGCTGGTGCTGCAGGAACGGCCAGCTCACACAGTCCACCCAGTCCCAGTGTGTCCAGTCCTTAGCTGCGGCCGGAGGCGTCTGGTACGCCACCCAGGCCGAGGCGGCGAAAGCCTGCGTGCAGGTGTGCTGGTGCTGCACAAACGGAAGGTACGGCCAGACTACCCCGGATGCTTGTGCTAAGATGGGAGGCACATGTTACGCCACCCAGGCCCAGGCGAGCGAACGTTGCCAACCGTTAGGCTGGTTCTGTAGTGGCTCCAAGGTCTACCAGGGCAGCCAGGCGCAGGCTACCCAGGTGGGAGCCACCTGGTACGCTACCGAGGCGGAAGCAACTAGAGCCTGCGCGCCAGGGTGCTGGTGCTGCACAAACGGAAGGTACGGACAGACTACCGCGGATGCTTGTGCTAAGATGGGAGGCACATGTTATGCCACCCAGGCACAGGCTAGCGAGCGTTGCCAGCCGCCAAAGTACTATTGCTGCAGCAACGGCCAGGTTTACCAGTCCACAACACTTGGCGCTGGCTGTTACACAACCCTGTCCCAGGCGCAGGCAGCCTGCGAGCGGCCGCCAATAACGTACTGGTGCTGCAGCAACGGCCAGGTTTATCAGTCCAAGACACCTGGCGCCGGCTGTTACGCCACCCAGGCCGAGGCGCAGCGAGCCTGCACCGTCGTCAGGCCCCCCATCACCCCGCCCAAACTCAGTCCCATTGTCCCCAACCTCAAGTGACGGTTGCTATTGAGTCGTGTTAGGGGAAAATGAATACATGCTGTTGGAGTAAATACGGAGGTAGTGAAATGAGGACATCAAATTTTGGGAAGGGCTGGCGGGCAGCGGGCTTTTTCAGGCTATGCCTGGGCATTATAGTTACATTGACACTGGCCATGGGAGGGATGGCGCTGAATACCCAGGCTGTACAGGCTATTCCTTTTGACATTACTCCTAATATCGTTTTTCCTGTTGATAATGTGACAGAATGCCAGCCCTTTACAATAGATCATGGCTTTTCCACTGTGGGCTCAGACTGTCCACTGGAAACGCAAAGTCATGTTTTATTTTGGGGGTCAGGGCTACAGACATGGGTAACTGTAAATCCGGATACCGGGGTAATTTCAGGTTGCGTTGACAATGGAACCGCACCCGGCAGCCCCTACACCTTTCAGGTTGGAGCCACTGAGCTATATGATACCTTTGCACTTTGCGTGCCCATGCAGCCCGCCTTTCTTTCGGCTAGTACTGCAACTGTTACCCTAAATGTCATAGCAAATTCCCCTACCCCCCTGATCATTACTCCAACGCCCTTCCAGGTGGCATGGGAAAACATGCCGTACACCATAACGCTGGCCGCCACCGGTTGCTCGGGGATCGCGGCGAATTATAACTGGGCCTGCACCGGGTTGCCGGCGGGGCTTGCTTTGGACCCCGCCACCGGGATCATCTCCGGCATCCCTGCCCCGGGCACCTGCGGCGGCCCTTACACCGTGATGGTTACCTGTACCGATACAAGTATGTGCACCACGGCGGGCTGCTGCCCGCCCGTCACCGCCCCCCTCTACCTCTTCGTGGATTGCTGGGGCAATTACCTTGGCATGGTCACCACTTACTACACCACCGCTTGCGATTTCACAGTTAATATCGGCCCCGGCCTTGCGTATGGCACCACAGAAGTGGTAATCGACGGCAACCCGGAGGCCACCCTTGCAGGGAACGGATCTGAAATCTTTACATCAGTGCCGTGCGAGAGCCATTTAGTGGTCGTCGATCAAGTTGTACAGGGGCCCGACCCCAAAACCAGGTATACGTGCATCGGCTCAAATCAGAAATGGGTGTCAGATATAGACAACGTTGCCTATTTCGATTATGCGCCTGATATGTGGATAGGTACGGGCAGCGATCCTGCCGGAGTTACCCAGCCGCCGAACGCCGGCTTTTATGCCATGGGCGTTGATTTCACCAGCAGCGCACCAAGCCCCGTTCAATCCAATAGCCAGCCAGGCACAAAATACATCTTCCGGGCGTGGAGCCTGCCCGACGGCAGCACAAATCCCGACAGGGACCTGTGGTTTACCGTCAATGCGGCAGGGACCGCCACGGCCCTCTACGACACCTACTACGAGCTGATCTTGAAATCCGATTTCCCGCTCGTCCTCGAAAAATCCTGGGAGCCAGCAGGCAGCAATGCGACGTGGAAATTGGCGCTGCAGCCGGTTCCTTTTCCCAACTTCTTTGGCGCGCTCGGGGGCGTGTATGAGCCGACAAACGCTGATGGTAGCCACAATATGACTGCCCCCTATACCCAGGAAATTGTGTGGCGCGAGAACTGGTTCTGGCCAATATTCTGGATAGTAGTTACGCTGCTGGCCATCGCCGCGGCTATCTTTTTCATCGTGCGCAGCAGTAAGAGGCGTGTCGGTCCAGATGGTACCGCAGTCAAGATAGACTCTTCGACCCAACCCCGTGCGGACGCACCGGTAGAAACTTCGCAAGTAAAGCCGGCAGTGAGCGCTACACCTGAGAAGAAGGCTTTGACGGAGGCAGAAACGAAGGAGAAGCCACTTTTCTGCCCTAAATGCGGCAACCCGGTTGACGAGGGCGCCAGCTTTTGCAAGAAATGCGGCAATAAACTGTAACAAGGTGTAAATACAATTCCGCCGGTTAACGGGCGGTTAAGGAACCAGCGTTTAGCGTGAGACAAAGGGGCGGACTTGAAAGTCCGCCCCTTTAATATGGCTTAACGATAACAGGCGTACCTTCAGGTGCGCCAAAATAGTTATTTACGCGGCCGGCGGTGTGAGCGTCAGCAGCCGCCTGGTGATCTCGGGATATTTAGCAATAAAATGCAGCTCGTCCTCTGTTAGCGGGGTTTGCGCCTCGACGTTAGCGTAGCGCACGAGTTCGAGTATCTTGCGGGCCTCGCTGGCGTTGGCGAATGAGACCTCCATCTTGCCCATTATGTGGCTGAAACCGGAGATGCCCGTATATTCACCGGAGCAGATCATGCGGCCGGTCTCGACCAGCTCAGGTTCACCCCTGCCAAGCTCCTCGAAATTGTAGAGCTCGTAGTTCTCGGGGTCCTTGATCACGCCGTCGGCGTGGATCCCCGAGGCATGGGCGAACGCATTTTCACCTACTCCCGGCTGGTTGAGCGGGATCAGTACGCCGAAAGCCAGGCTTGCGTACTTGGCCAGCTTATAGGCGTTGTTTAGCTTCACAGGCCTGCCCAGCTTGTATTTATTGGCGAAATCCTTGGACTTAAGCAGGGCGAGGACACAGGAGAGCAGGTCCGCATTGCCGGCTCGCTCGCCTATGCCGTTGATGGTGGTGTTTATGTAGGCGTCCTGGCCCGCATCTACGGCACCCTTGGCCCCCGCAATTGAATTAGCAACCGCCATGCCAAGGTCGCCGTGACAATGTATTTCCACGGGCATACCGGTGGCATCGGCGATCTTTGAGACGGCCTCGTAAATGGTGAATGGGTTATCGTAGCCGAGTGTATCACAGTAGCGGAACCTGTCACCGCCCGCCGCTTTGGCCTCTCCGGCAAACTCGACCAGGAAATCACTGTCGGTGCGCGACGCGTCCTCGGCATTGACACCGATTGCCTTCGCGCCCAGCTTTCTGGCTATTTTAACAGCTTCGGCCATTTGCTCCAGGACATCCACGCGCGATTTCCGGCCCTTGAATTTGCCTTGGATCATCTGCTCCGAAGTCGAGATCGATAGGTTCAGGTACTCGATCTCCGGTACCATCTCGAAGGTTTTCTCAACATCCTCGGGGGTTGCCCTGATCCAACCGCTGAGGCGGATAGGCCTGAGCACGCCCATGCTGGCCAGATCGAGGTTGGCACGCAGGTAATTGGTCTCGTGATTGGTCGTTGGGAAGCCAAACTCCGACTGGAAAACCCCGAAATCGTTGAGGTACATGTTGATCATGGTCTTCTGCAGCTTGGATAAGCTCAATTTGGCGGTCTGTACACCGTCCCTGTTGGTCACGTCGATGATAAATATTTTGGCCATCTTGCGCGTATCCTACATCGAAGATCGATTAACTATTATATCATCGGCTGTGCGGGTACAGTTAATACTTGCCATACCTGGGAAAAAGTGCAATGAAAAGCCCCGGTGCAAAAAAGGTTGCACCGGGGCCAAATGGGTCTGAATATCTGTTATCGGCGGCTGGCCAGCAGGATGATGACTATGATAATGACGATGACAAATCCGCCGATGATGAGCCAGACGAAGACCGGCACACCCTGGACAGGAGGAGGTGTTGGCCCGCTCCCGGATGTTACAAACGAGCTTACGGCCCCGTTGACGGAGCGTCCGCCCGCGGTCGGATTAAGAGCTATTGCGCGGTAATAATATGTCCTTCCCGGTGCCAGACCTGTGATGACATTGCTGAAGGTGGTGCTCCTGTTCAGCGTCTGCATATCCGTGGTATTGCCAAAATCAGCAGTGGTGCCGTATTCAAACCAGACCTGGGCTGTGGAAGTGTTTCCGATATCCTGGAGATAACCGTTCAGTATGGCGCTGGAAGCTGTTACGGCTGTGGCAGGGTAGGTCGTTACACCCAGGGTTGAGTTGGATACGGTGCTGAATATCTCGGTAGCCCCATAAACCTTGAGATTATCAGGCGTTCGGGCAACAGCCTGGAAATAATAAGTATTGCCCGGGGTTAGCCCCATGATCTGATATGACACCGCGCCCGGCGAAGTAACAGTTTGCGAGGCAGCCACGCTGCCGAAATCCAAGCCTTTGCCGAAATTGAAATACACCTGGACCGAACGCTGGCCCCCCAGCGAATTTACATAGGCGTTCAGCGTTGCAGCTGTCGTGCTGATGCCGCTGGCTGCGCTGGTCGATATCGAAACCGGCGATGAAGGGGTAGTCTGGAATGTGCTGTATTGCCCGTACACGTTATACCCGTTGGAGAATGCGGCCGCGCGGTAATAGTAGGTAAGACCCGGCTGCAGCCTGTTTACGCTGTAGTTGAAACTGCCCGGCATTCCCATATTCTGCTGGGGTGTCGAGTTACCGTACGTAGTGTCGGTCCCGTACTCGAACCATACATATGCATTACTGCTCGCACCCATGGAAGTCAGGTAACCATTAAATGTGGCAGACTGGCCGGTGATATTTGTAGCAGTACTGGTATTGACCTTGATACCCGGAGCGGCTGTGGTGGTGAAAATGCCGTCAAACCCGTGGACCGTCATGCCGCCCGCGGCCGTGGGCACAGCCAGCGCACGGAAATGATAGGCAGTGCCTGGGTTGAGCCCCTGCAGCGTGTAATTGAAAGTGCCCGGCGAATACATCGTCTGCATGGCAGTGGTCTGCCCGTAGGCAGTCGTTGGCCCCCATTCGAACCAGACGGAGGCGTTGCGATATCCTCCCATCGATTCGAGGTAGCCCACCAGGGTCGCGGAATTGTTGGTCACCCCGGATACGGAGCCTGTGCTGACTGCCAGGCTGGCTGCGCCGGGAGTGCTGAAGCTTTGCGCGGCGCCATATACCGCTGATACGCCTATCACATCGGGCTTGGCAGCGGCACGGAAATAGTACATGCTGTTGGGACTAAGCCCGGATACTTGCATACTAAAAGGTCCCGGCCCGTAGACGGTCTGCTGTACGGTGTTGCTGCCGTAGGTCGTATAGCTGCCCCATTGGAACCACACGGTGACACTGGTGTACGGCCCCATGCTGGAAAGGTAACCGCGCAGCACGGCTGAACCGGATGTGATATCGGAAGCAGAAGACGTCGATACCTCTATTGGGGCCTGCGGCACTGTGTGCTGCGTGGTGAAGCTGACTAAAGAGCCCTCACTATGTTGTCCCCCCAACAGCGTGGAGTTTGCCATAGCCCTATACTGATAGGATGTGCCGGATTCAAGCTGGCCCAGTAGGGCGGTGTAGAAGCCGGGTGAGCTCATGGGCTGGTGAGCCGTCTCATGACCGTCCGCAGTCTCAAACCATACGTCGACGATGCTGTACGGCCCCATGGACTGGAGATAGCCGTTGAGGTTGGCTGATGACTCCGTAATGCTGGTGGCAGCCTGGGTCGCGACCTGCAGGGGTGGTACAACAGGCGTGACAATCTCTTCTTCAGGCGGCAGCAGGCCTTCAGCCAGGGTGGGCGCAATAGTCAGGGCGGGTGCAACAGCCAGGGTAATCAATGTCAGAGCGATGATTATGCCGATAATTCTGTATAACATAAATAACCTACACTATTATAGACTCGGTCAGTTCGGACTATGCCGACTGCCCGGCGAAGGTTTTGTTCGAAGATCGGTTTATTTCAAACTGTACTTACGTTCGCGGACAATGTTACATTACACGTTCTTATGTGTCAATGGCTGTTTAGTACTATTGTGACGTGTACCTGCCGGCTATACGATAATTTACTTGCAGGAGGTCCAGTGCTACAATTTCGTGATAAATCTGACGGGATAATATTTATAATGAGGCTATTAAGGAATATCTATGAAAAAGTGGAATACTGTTATTAGACTATTGGGATTTTACGTGACGGCGCTCATGCTTGCGATGATAGTGTTTTCCGTGGCTGCCTGCCAGTCGGGCAGCCAGGGATATAAGAGCAATCCGGAGGCCGTTGCCTTTAATGAACAGGGCATAAACCTGTATAACAAGGAGGCATATGACCAGGCGGTGCTCAATTTTGACCGCGCGCTTGAGAAGGATCCATCCAATCCGGCGGTCCACTTCAATAAGGGGCAGGCGCTGGACGCCATGAAAAGATATGACCAGGCCATCGCCAGCTATGACCTGGCGATTCAGTTGGACCCCAATTTTGCCGATGCCTGGAATTACAGGGGAGTCTCTTACTTTAACAAGAACCAGTATGACAAGGCTATTGAAAGCGTAGATAAGGCAATAGCTATCAACGGCAACGTCGCGCGCTACTGGGAGAGTAAAGGTAAAATATATCAGGCCCAGAACAAATTCAAGGAAGCTGTCCCATATTATTCTAAAGCAGCTTCGCTGGATCCCGGTAATGCGGACCTCTGGGACAGTTTGACCTACATCCAAATGAAGAGCCAGCTATATGAAGATGTGCTCAAATCAACCGATAAATCCATTTCGCTTGAATCTGCAAACGCCTTTCCCTGGGGCTACAAGGCCAAGGCACTGCACGAGCTGGGGCGGTTCGACGAAGCGATCGTAGCTTTCGACAGAGCGCTGGCCCTTGATCCCGATAATCCGGCGCTGTGGTACAGCAAGGGGCTGACCCTTGAGGCGCTCAAACGTAATACCGAGGCCCAAAAGTGTTACGATAAGGCGCGCTCTTTGGGCTACCAGTTTTGATTTACGTCGGTCCCCGCCGGGATTCAGCCCTGCGTGTATTATATGGTTGAGAAAGCGGTCTATAGTGTACCAGGAGGTTATATGAGCAACAATGGCGCTGCAGGGCAGCGCAGTAATGGTGATAAGTATCATGCCCCAGTCCTACCTGATCCCGATGAGAATGGCGGCAGGAAGAAGATGGACATCGAAATCAGGGAGATGTGTGTTGATGATATACCCGTAGTCTTTCATCTGGGTGAGCAGGTCTTCACTGCCGATAAAACGCCCACGCTTTACCGCACCTGGGACGAGTACGAGGTGATCTCCATGTTTAATGAGGATACAGAGTACTGCCTTGTAGCGGCGCTGGAGGGCCAGATCGTGGGGTTTGCCCTGGGCAACGTGGTCACCAAGAAGAAGTCGGCCTGGAAGTACGGTTATCTTGTTTGGCTGGTGGTGTCGCCGGAGTTCCAGAGGCTGGGTGTTGCCAGCCGTCTTTTCAATAAGTTCGAGGATAAGATGATAGAGGCTGGAGTTCGCATTTTCATGGTTGATACGGAGGCGGATAACCTTCCGGCCCTGCATTTCTTCCGTGACAAGGGTTTTGTCAATCCGCAGCAGCACATCTATATGACGTACAACCCGGCGGCTACAGAACAGCAGAAGGAGAGGAAACGCGTTCAGAGGGGGAAGAAGAATGGCACCGAGCACAGGCGCAGCGGTTGAGATAAAGCCCGAGAGGCTTAAAAAACTCTTGAAGGACCTGGTGGACATATACAGTCCGTCAGGGAAGGAAGAGGAGATACTGCTCTTCTGCGAGGAATACCTGAAGTCGGCCGGACTTAACGTGAAGAGACAGGTGGTGGATGAGAACCGTTATAACATCGTGGTATTGCCCCCCAAGACCGACGAGGTGGACCTGTGTTTTGTGGGTCACCTGGACACCGTGACTGCGCACGACCTTGATGATTTCGGGTTTTACGAGGAGGAAGAAAGGGTCTGTGGGTTGGGCAGTTCGGACATGAAGGCGGGCTGCGCCGCAATGATCGAGGCATTTACGGTGCTGGCGGACAAAAAAGGCAGGTTTCCTTCCGTGGGCATGGCACTGGTGGTGGGGGAGGAGGAGGAGAGTGACGGCGCCAAGACACTGGTGAGGGAGTACCGCTTTCCCTGGGCCGTGGTCGCCGAGCCGACCAATTTGATGCCCTGCCTGGGCCACTACGGATATCTGGAAGTCCTTTTACGCACACGTGGCAAGAAGGCGCATTCCTCCATGCCTGAACTGGGACAGAACGCCATTGAGAACATGCTTAAGCTACTGCTGCAGGTCACCGGATACACCACCACGGTCTCCAGCGGCCTTGTATACAACATCAGACAGCTTTCGGGCTTCCCCGGCGGATTCGTGGTTCCTGATACCTGCGAAGCCTGGCTGGACCTGCATTTGCCTCCTGATTCACGTATGGATGTGCTCAAGGCCGACCTGGAGCATCTTATAGAGGATGCAGGCAAGGTCATACCCTCGCTCGATGCTTATATCAGGTTTGAGAACACGCAGTCGGGTTACCGTATTTCGCAGGACAGGCCGCTGGTGCGCAGGCTGCGGGAGGTATGCAAGGGTATGAAAGTTCCCTGGGAAACGCAGGATTTCCGCAGTCATTCGGATGGCAATGTACTGTGGGGGGCCGGTGTTGATCCGATCATACTGGGCCCGGGGCGGCTCGAGACTGCGCACACGCCCGAAGAATCGGTTGTTTTCAGCCAGGTGGTGCAGGCGGCACAGCTTTACCTGAACTTCGCTCTGGCGATTTGATGACGGTAGTGTGATAAAAGTCGTTATCGGTGGAAGCGATAAGTAGTAATCTGGCGGGAGAATTGAGGGTCAAGGAGGAATACGAAGATGTCCAAGTCTGAAGACGGGTTGAAGGCGGCATTCGCCGGCGAATCACAGGCCAATCGTAAATACCTGGCATTCGCAGTGGCCGCAGACAAGGAGGGCTTTGCTCAGGCGGCCAAGATGTTCAGGGCGGCGGCGGAAGCAGAAACTGTTCATGCTCTTAACCACCTCAAAGCGCTTAAGGCTGTAAAATCCACCGGGGAGAACCTGCAGGAGGCTATTGCAGGCGAGACCCACGAATTCACTCAAATGTACCCTGCTATGATCGCGGATGCCAAATCCGAGGGCAACCAGGAAGCTCTTAAAACTTTCCAGTGGGCCAATGCGGTGGAGGAGGTACATGCCAGGTTGTACAAAGGCCTGCTGGACAACCTTGGCAAGACTGTGGAGACCTACCCGTATTACGTGTGTCCGGTCTGCGGCTATACGCATGAGAAAGAAGCCCCGGAAGTCTGCCCGGTCTGCGGCACCAAGGGCAAGTTCTTCAAAAGAATAGATTAGTAAAGCGTGTCCGCAACTTTGCGCAGCGTCTCCAACCCCTTTATCTCGTGCGGGAAGAGGGGAAGCTTTGAAATATGGAACCGGCTGTATTTATCACATAGCTGCCGAATATATACCTGCTGCTGGTCGGCCTTTTGCCGTAAGAATACTGAGCCGGACGACTGAACAACGTTATTTATTATCAGCCGCCCAACGTTGAAATCATATTTGTCCAGATCGCTGAGTATCCCATCGAGCTGGTTGACCGCCAGGGCTTCCGCTATGGCCACGATATTGAATTCCACCCCGCTGCGAAGAAATGCCATATCGGCTGCAGACAGCTCTTCCCAACGCCGTATTATATCCATGATTGTCTCCCGGGTACCTTCCCCGGCCTTGATCCCGGCATAGATGCGCGGCGCCAGCCGAAGGTGGCGGGTGAGCAGGGCCGGCGTCTGCAGCAACGCCATCGTCTGCCCCAACGGCGCTGTATCCCACACGATGGCATCCCATCCACCTCCGGATGAGAGCTCGCGTATGTAATCAACCATAAATTCCTCCGCCAGTCCCGGCAATACGGAGGCCATGAAATCCACGTAATCCGAGTAGCCGATTTCTACAAAGGAAGAGAACACCCGGTAGACGTCGCGCCCGAATTTACTCTCCCACATTTGCCTGGCCTGACCTGTGCCGATTTCCAGGAAGAAAAGGTGGTTCGCAACCTGGGCCGGGTCTTTCTCTGGAGCTGACAGGAAGATGTGTGAAAGTGAAGGTGTGGCATCGGTGGAGATGGCGAGGGTTTTGCGGCCGAGCGATGCGAAATGCATGGCCGTGGCCGCTGCGCAGGTGGTCTTTCCCACTCCGCCTTTGCCGGCGAAAGCCATAACCGGCGCCTGTATCGATTTGGGCATGCCGATATTCTAAGTAAATTGGGAAGAAAATGTAAAAAGCGACTGCCTTAAATGGATGTCAATACGTCAACCGGCAGCGCCTGCACATTCTGGTGCAACGACAGGAAGCGTTCGATAGAATAATCCGCGTTATTGACTGGGTCGTGAATGGTGAATCCGCCGAAGTCGGGCGCCATACCTACTACCTGGCGATAGCAGTTGACCATTTTTATCATGGCAGCAAGATCACCGGTATTCAGGTAGGTCCTCAAGTAATGGAGGCCCATGTAATGCCATGGTGGGAACACATTGGGATTAATTTTAATAGTCTGGTTGAAAATCGCGAATGCCTCGTTGACTTTGTCGAGATTGAAAAGGCAGATGCCCTTGTTGGTCAGGGCCATGACATTATCAGGCTCTTTCTCCAGGGCTTTGTTGAAGCAGCCGATGGCCTCTGCGTCCTCCTCCAGCTTGAAGTGGCACAGCCCCTTCTTGAAAATATCGTCGAAGGTCACCTCGCCGGTGTGCCGGCTCATCAGCTCGACCGAGCACTCCAGGGCACTGAGAAACTCCTCCTGGTCGAAATGGTCGTCCACGAGCTTGCGCAGTTCCTCAATTCTCATAGTGGTCTCCTTCAGTCGGCTATACTTAACGATATCATATTATCTCCATGCCACCAAATATATCCTGCTGATGTAAAATTGTGGGTATATGCAGGAAGTTATCCCCGGGGTTATCCAGCTCAGCCGGTGGTGGGACCAGGCCGATCTGGGTTCCAACGTGTACCTGATCGACGCAGGCGGTGAGCTGGCGCTCGTAGATACGGGTTTTAAAGGCAAAGAGCAGCTGATTACTGAAAGAGTGCGCAGCTTGGGTTTCTCCGCCTCCCGCATCACTGCAATCATCATCACGCACCATCACCCGGACCATATCGGCGGGTTGGCGGGGCTGGTGGAGCTCACAAAGGCCAAAGTTATTGCCCATGTGGCGGATGCGCCGTTTGTAGACGGAAGGTTGCCCCAGCCGGGGCCGTCACGACCGGGCTGGCTGTGCCGGGCGGCGCGTCCTTTTAACCGGCTGCTGGCTACACTTCCCGTCAAAGTCGATATCGAGGTAGGCGATGGCGACGAATTGCCGTTGGCCGGCGGGATCAGCATATTGCATACGCCGGGTCATACGCCCGGCAGCATTTGCGTCTTCCTCAAGAGTGGTGGCGCGGTCTTTACCGGCGACCTGCTGGCACAACGCTTCGGCCTCAAGTGGCCGTCTATCCCCTTCACCGCCGACGTGGCGCAGTTAAAACATTCTGTTCAAAAGCTGGCCGGATATCAATTTGAATCGGCCTGTTTCGGCCACGGATCGCCTATCACGGTGAATGCGGGGACAAGGATCAGGCGGTTTGCCGGGCTGCCTCACGCTGCTTCGGCTCGACCCGGGATCAAAGCTTGTTGAACAGCACGGCCCTGCTCATGGATATGACTGGCCTGCCGGCGATTTTAAAGCCGGCCTTTTCTGCCCAATAGAGCGTTTGATTGAAGGCCGCCTTGGCAACGTGTAGTTTAGGCTCGACTACGAGGAATGTTCCTCCGGCCTTCAGCAAATCCCGCACCTCCCCCAGGAACTTTTGCTGGTCCTGTACCTCATGCATCATCCAGAAGGCGAGGGCGAAATCCGCTGACACGGTCAGGCCTAAACTCTCTGTGCTGCACCGATGGAACTGCATATTGTTGAGACCGGCCTTATCCGCCTTGCGCCTGACCGTCTCCAGCATTTTTTCCTGCAGGTCGACGCAGAAGACTCTGCCTTCCGGGCCGATCGTGCGGGCCATGGCCAGTGAAAAATAGCCCATACCGCAGCCGATATCAATGGTTGTCTGCCCCTGCTGCACCAATCCCTTTAGTATCAGGTCCGGTTTCTGCAACCGTCGCCGCAGCGGGTTATCGAAGGTGAAACACAACCACCATGGACAGGTATGCTGACCCCTGTAAAGCGCTCTGTCCAGTAAATTCATCTTTTCCTTCAACTTATGATATCAGCAAAGTCAACGCCGCTTTTCCTGAAGGGAATCACAGGCCGATCCAGCCTCCGATATGATTCGGTCCATCAGCTCCCGCACACCGGGCAGGTCGTCTATACCACCGCAATCCTGCCCCGCGAAAAGAATGCCCTCTTCGATGTCCCCCTCGTTGATGGCCTTGAGATGCCTTCTCATACCGACTGCCTGGCGGGCCTGTGACCATATAGGGGAACCCTCCTCGGCCCGCCACATCTGCAGACTCAGTCCGATGAACTGCCAATAAGATAGTCGGAGCATTTTCCTTATCTCACCGGCTCCCTGAAAGGCTTCAGAGAACTGTATGCCGCTCTTCATCATCTTTTCGGCCGCCTTGGTTTTGAGCACGCGGCCGGGCATGCCGTCGAAAGCATTGCTGTAGAGTGTATCCTGCTCCGTGGCTTTGAGACAGAGCTGCTTGAAATTATCATGCACCAGGCTCTCTTTAGTCAGGGAGAACCTTGTGCCCATCGAGATCCCGTCAGCGCCCAGCGTCAGGGCCGCCGCCAGTCCCCGGCCGTTGTAGAAACCACCGGCCGCTATCAGCGGTATCTTTAACTGTGCGGCTACCATGGGTATAAGGACAAGCGAGGTGGCGATGGTGCCATGCCCCGCGGCCTCGTTTCCCGTGATGATGACAGCATCGCAGCCGAGCTGCTCGGCCCTGACAGCATGCCTGACCGTGGCGGTGGTGCCCATAATTTTGCCGCCGTAAGCGTGCACGCGGTCGATAAACCAGGGTTTGCCGAGAGCGTAGTTGATAATGGACACCCTTTCTTCGATAGCCACTTCAACATTTTCCCGGGCGCCGGGCAGGGCCAGCGCCTGGTTGATGCCGAAAGGTTTATCGGTCAGCCGCCGGACTTCGCGTATGTTCTGCCGGGCTTCGTCCGGCGCGAAGCGTGCCGTAGCCAGCATGCCCAACCCTCCGGCGTTACATACCGCTGCCACCAGGCCCGGCTCGGTGATCCAGTTCATGCCTGCCAGCATAATAGGATGTTGAATGCCGAAGAGCTCCGTCATCCTGGTTTTGAACATGTTAACGTCCTCCTTATTTACTCAGGCCAGTTATTTACCGGTACGGGGGATTAACGCCCGCAGGTTTTTTTACAGCCTATTATGTTACCATAGTCACAGTACAATTTTTCAGATACAATGCCTGGAGGCTGGCAGTGATATCCGGCAGATTGATTTGTGTAAGGAGGACGATATATGTGGAACAAATCGAAATGTGACCTGTGCGGCGATTGCCTGGCGAAGTGCCAGTATGTTGATTACGATAAAGAGAAGGCAGCCGTCGACATCAGGGACCTCATGGCGGGCAAACCGGCGGCCATACTGAGTAAATGCGTTACCTGCTGCGCCTGCCGTGAGTATTGCCCAACCGGGGCCGATCCCTTCGATCTCATACTCAAGATGCTGGAGAAACACAAGTCGTTTCCCATCAAGCCGGAGGCGGTGGGATTCTTCAGCATGGCTTCCTCTGTGCCCAACCAGGTTATTAAAGGCCGGCCGGGTAAACCCACCCTTTCGCTATGCGTGATGGAGATGTCGTTGCCGCAAGATGCCATTGGCGGGCAGTTGTTCGACGGCCTGACCATCGCCAAAGGCGGCGATTATTTCTGCTACGTGGGCTATGTGCATGCCGGGATGGAAACACCGCTGGCTGAAAATGCCCAAAAATTTATAGATAACATCGCCAAACTCGGCAACGAAATCATCTTCCTGCATGATGACTGCTATGCCATGGTCGATGCCAAGGTGAAGGATTACGGCATCGAGGTGCCTTTCAAATATATGCACATCCTTGAGTATATACGTAACTACCTGCGCGATAACCGGAGCAAGATTACAAAGCTGGATAAAAAGGTAGCCTACCAGCGGCCCTGCGCATCGCGTTTTACACCGGCCAAGGATGTCTTCATAGACGAGATTTTCGATCTGATCGGCGTAAAATGTCCGAAGCGGGAATATGAGAGGGAAAATGCGCTGTGCTGCACCGGGGCGTTTATCAAGGTATACCCGCAATTGGCCGCCGAATATCAGGCCAAAAACGTTGACGATGCCATCCAGTGCGGCGCCGACGCGCTGGTTACGCTCTGTCCCATGTGCGATCGTGTATTGAGGCGTCCCACGACCGAGCGGGGCCTGCGCAAGATCTACATCACGGACCTGGTACGCATGGCGCTGGGCGAAAAGCCTTTTCCTGATTAGATATCAGACTTAGACGTAGGGGCGTACCTTCAGGTGCGCCCGGAAGAGCGGACGGGCCTGAAGGCCCGTCCCTACCATTACTTTTTCGAATCCGCGATCTTTGCCTTGATTTTCTCGAACTCCTGCTCGGTGATCTTGTATTTGCTGAATGGCAGGAAGCTGAGCAGGATCATGGCTGCCGGGAAGAGGCAGAAGACGATACGCACACCGTTGGCCACGCTCTCGGGTTGGACCCCTTCAACGACGAAACCTGACAGGGCCAGGGCGAAGCCCACGATGGGCGGGCCTACCGAGTAGGCTATTTTTTGGCCGGCCGACCACATGCCGGAGAAGATGCCTTCACGGCGCATCCCCGACTGCATCTGGTCGTATTCTACCGTGTCGGGAAGCATCGAGAATGGGAAAAGCTGGAAGCTGGAAAAACCAATGCCCGCCACGAATACCTGGGCATAGAACATTATTAACTGGGAAGCGCTGGTGAAGAAGAGCGAGCCCATGGAAAGCGTAAATATTGCCAGGCCGATGTAGTACGACTTGATCTTGCCCAGTTTTTTACCCACGGCCAGCCAGACCGGTATGAAAATGACGCCCGTCACCATGAAGATGGGGAAGGCGATGTTCATGGCCGTCTCGGGCAGGTTCATGGCGTATTTCACGTAGTAGACAAATCCTGCCATCATTACGCCGATAGCAAGCGCCTGCAGGAAATAGCTCGTCATCAGTATTACAAAGGGATAATTGCGGGCTGCGACCTTGATTTGTTCTTTCAGGGGAGGTGTCTCTTTGTGGGGTGGCAGTGAAGGCGCCTTGCGCGTGCCGAAGAAGCACCACAGGCAGGAGGCGATTATGGCAAAACCGAAGATGCCACCCATGAAGCGGAAGCCGGCCGCGCCTTCGCCGCCGGCGGATACCAGAACCATAGTCAACCCGCCGGCCAGCAGGGCGCCGATGGAGGCGAAGGACATGCGGAAGGAGACTATGGACAGGCGTTCATTATAGTCATCGGACATCTCGGGCACCATGCTGGCATAGGGGACGTTGACCATCGCAAATATAGAGCAGCCCAGGGCAAACAGCAGGGATATCTGGAGTGCGTTGGCGAATTCCGTCTGAAAGCCGGGTACCAGGAAGAGGACGAAAAACGATAGTCCGAAAGGCAGTGCCCCGTAAAGCAGGTAAACCCGCCTCCTGCCGAAACGGGAATGCGTGACGTCCGAGATGGCCCCCATAATGGGGTCCAAAACCACGTCCAACAGCTTGGGGATAAGAAGCATTGTGCCGGCCAGAGCCGGATTTACGCCTACCACGTTTGTCAGGAAGAAAAGCAGGTACATCCCAGTCGTTACAATAAAGATGTTCATGGCGATGTCGCCGATGCCGAAACTCAGCTTTATCCCCAGCGAGAGCTTGGCCTTTTTTACCTGTGCTGCCTGATGCTCAGTGTTGTTTCCCATGATCCCCTCCTTGTAGACTTAATTAATATCTGTAATTGTTGGCGACGGCAAAATCGTCAATAAACACGCTTATCGATAATTCGCTTGCCGTCCGGCGCTATGCTGCCTGCGGGCATTACCTCCAGAGCGTCGAATCTCACCTTGCAGACGTTCTGGAATTCCTTTCTCAGCGATTCTTCCCAGGAGCCGCGGTCCACCGGCCTGGCTGCCATCTCTACCTGTAGCAGCAACTCATCCCTATCGGCCGGCCTGGTCACGGTAATCTGGTAACGGGCTATCTCCCGGAACCTGGATATAACCTCATCGGTCTGCCTGGGGTGAACGAACATGGCCCTCACTCTGACGGCATCGCCGCTCCTGCCCATGATTTTGGGCAAGCGGGCGGTGGTGCGGCCGCAGGCGCAGGTTTCGGTCACCAGGCACGACAGGTCGCCCGTTCCGAAGCGTATCAGCGGGTATACCTGGTCGAAGGGGGTAACCACCACTTCGCCGACCTCGCCTGCAGGCAGGTCCTGCCCCGTTGACGGGTCGACGATCTCCACGATCATATCCGTATTGACATGCATGCCGGCGTTCTTGTCACAGGAGCCCGCGATGGGGCCGATATCGGCGGTCATGTAGTTATCGCCACCCACGCAGGTGATGCCATATTTCTCCGTAAACATCTTCCTCAGGGGGTCCCCGCCCATCTCGCCGAAGACCTGGGCGTACTTGAGGTTGAAGTCCTTTTTAATATCGTATCCCATCTCCTCAGCCCTTTTGATGATGGCGGCCAGGAATGAAGGAGTGCCCACGAAATACGATACCTTGAGATCGCGCATTATCTGTACCTGCAGGTCGGTATT
>Ga0247842_10000486_pt1 | contig 82111 bp, 76 predicted proteins | sample LaCruzMarch2015__3_FD_192411 | JGI IMG/M metagenome (GOLD analysis project Ga0247842, IMG submission 192411) | Freshwater microbial communities from meromictic Lake La Cruz, Castile-La Mancha, Spain - LaCruzMarch2015_19m | ecosystem: Environmental > Aquatic > Freshwater > Lake | place: Spain... | reverse complement strand
CCCAATGGTGGACCGGGATAAGCCTGGTGAACACAACTGCGGCAACGAAACAATTGACGCTTACCTTCAACAATGGACAGACCAGGAGCATCATACTCACGGCGAACCAACACCAGGCCCTCATGATCGAACCTCAGCCGGACATTCAATCGGCGGTGATCACCAATGCAAGCGGCGTGATCGGCCTGGAGTTGTTTGGCAATATCGGCGGCAGCGACCACCTGGAGGGAATCCTCCTGACCGACAAAACCGCGTCGACCCTCTACTATCCCCACGTGGCCAGTGATGCCGTCTGGTGGACCGGCATTGTGGCCTATAACCCATCGGCGTCGGCTTGTACAATAACGATCGCCCCCTACAGCGCCCAGGGGACCGCCCTCGCCACCTCAACCTTTTCCATTGCGGGGAAGGGAAAATATGTCGGCCTGGTTTCGGGACTCGGCCTTCCCGCCCAGACGGCGTGGTTCAGGATAGACTCCACGAGCCCCCTCAGCGGCTTTGAGCTTTTCAGCACCGCCGACGGCAACCAGCTTGCGGCCTATGCAGGAGGAGGCGGAACCGGCGCGAAGTCGGGCGTCTTTCCCAAGATCGAGAAGAGCGGCGGCTGGACCGGTATTGCCTTTGTCAACACGGAAGCCGGCACGGCGTCCGTGACCCTGACCGCCTATAACGACAGTGGCACGGCGGTGGCCACCCAGGTGCTCAATGTCGGCGGCCATGTCAAGGTGGTCGCTTTTGCGGAGGCGATCTTTTTGCAGGATCTCAGCAGCGCCACCTACATTGCCTACTCATCGGATAAGAATGTCGTGGGGTTTCAGCTCAACGGCACCTCGGACGGCATGATGCTCGACGGGCTTCCCGGCCTTGGCGGAGATACCGGGGGCACCACCCCGGTCGTTATTATTCCCGATACGGACATAATCTTCACCAGCGGACTGACCCGGGGGGGGGTTACCAAACAGGCGACGCAAACCGTGACGGGATCGTTGCCCAATCCCACGGGGTCGACCGATACATACCGGGGCACAGCTTACCTGGTGATCAACGGTGACAAGATCCCGCTGAGTGTCACCAAGGCGGCCACCGCTTCCTCGGTGACGGAAGCGCGTAAGATTTACAAGGAGGGCAAGGAATATTATTTAGATGGCGTTGACAAGATCGCCGCCAACCTGCCGCTTCTGAAGGCAAAGGCGGCTGCTCCCGTGACCTGGGTTTACTCGGTCACGTTCTCGATCAATGCCGGTTCCAACACGGTGAGCGTAGAAGTTTACGATGAGAACAACACCATCTATGCCCGGATGGGCCCCTGGAACGTTGTGGGGGTGATCGTGCCCACGAGCCTGGTGGTTACCCTCTGGTGGAACACGAACGGAACCGATATCGATCTGCACATGTCACCGAACAACGGAACGACTCATTGCTATTACAGAAGCATGACCGCGGGTGAAATGAAGCTGGATTATGACAATACGTCGGGATACGGACCGGAGCATATCACCATCGACAACGCCACCGGGACGAATATGTACAAGATCAAAGTCTACTACTATGCCGACCATACTACCCCCACGCCTCCCAGCACAACACCCACTACGGTGCACATTACCGCTACCCTGAACGGGATCACGAAATTGACCGCAAGCAGTACGCTGTCGACTGCCAGTACAAGCTCGGGTTGGGGCTCCGGGGCCCATATCTGGGATGCCGGGGAGGTGGAAGTGGTCGCCCCCTCCCGATATACGGTCGTCATAGGCGACCCCGATCTGAACAGTTTCCCCACCGTCAAGGTAACCGCAACGGTGACGGACCCCAGCAATACCATGGAGCCGCAAGTCAAGGGGCTTACGGCCAGTAATTTCTACGTGATCAATGCCGGTAAAGCCATGTCGCCGGTCAGTGTAGCGGCCGCCGAGAATGTTTACACGCTCACCTATACGGATATCGTGGCCGGGAAAAGGGACCTTTTCGTCTATGTGAGCGTCCCGGCGCAGGGGGAGACCCCCATGAAGGGCGGCCTTTCCAGTACCAAAACCTACGGTACGAACTACGCCGTGATTGCGGGATTGAATGAATACCCTCCCCAGGGTGTCAGCGGATCCTGGCTCGCAAATGATCCTGCCCAGCCCACCAAGATCCTGTTCCGTGCAAAAACCAGAAAGACAGCCATTGCTGCCACCGGATTTACGGTCGATGCAGCGGATTTCACCATGACCCTGACAGATACAACCGGGGGAACCAATCGTGCTCCGGTATCCGTTACGGCAAGCGGGATCACGGCAGAGGGATGGGATGCGGCGGCGGGGAAGTATTCCTATCTGCTGACCTTCGACCGGCCGGCAAACTACTTGGATTATGACCGTCAGTCCACTACCTTCAAGAAGGAAATCTGGTTGAACTGGTGTGTCAAGGATACCACGGATGTGAAAGCTGCACTTCTGGCCAAGGGAACCGGGATGTCCAATACCTCCTGGGCATCGGCCAACATGACCACTTATCTCAACAGCGCCGCGACCAAGGCGGCGATCCTCGATCAAATCGGGGTCTATGCCGGATTGATGAATAAGTATGACATGCTCCTGTTCCACTTCTCGGGGCACGGGAGTGGAATGCCCGCAGATGGCAATGCCGCCCAGTGGCTTTGCGCGTATGCCGACGGTGCCTGGATCAACGTGAATGACCTAAAGGCAAAGCTGGACCTGGTTCCCAAGCCCGGCGGGGGAATTGCCAATGCCATTGTCCTGATGGATGCCTGCCATAGCGGCAACTTTATTGCGAAAAACATTGCCGAGGGAACCGATACGGGAACGGGCGCAGACAAACTTTTGAAATACCGGCCATTTGTGCCCCAGGCGGGTGAGACGGCGTTTGATGCGCGCCTGGTTGACTTCCGGGACCTCACGGCCCTCACCAACACCTTTGTGATGGCGGCGCAAACCGGAACCTCATCGGCCTGGGATGATGGAGGCCTGCAGAACGGGGTCTTCACCCATTATCTTGTGGAGGGAATTAATGTGAGCGGGAAGTATTTCCCCAATGCTTTGGGGAACGGTAACCGGGACGTTTGGATCACCGGGGAGGAGGCCTTCGCCTACCTCGATCCCTTGACCCAGGCCCGGGTTACTGTGGCCAACGGCTATGGAGCCGCTGATTTTCAGCGTCCCCAGGTTCAGGATAACAGCGGTGACACCAGTACCCTGCTGATCTATAACTGGTAAACAGGCCGGCCCGCCTCCCGACAGGCCGGGGGGCGGGCCAATTTAAAAAATGAAAATCGTTCGAAATATTCTTTTTCTTTTCGTTTGCATTCTCCCCCTCTTGCTGGCATTCAACCCTTTGGAAGCCGGTGCGGGCGGGCGGACCAAGCCTGAGGATAATGAACTGCGGAGGTCAATTCTTTTTACGGCCTGGTATCGGGACAAAGTCATCCAGGTCGCGATCGCCAATGTGGGGGACAGGGCTCACCCTTTGAAAGTCGCCATCGGCACCAGGGACGTGCGCGACCACCTTTTCGCCAGCCAGTCCCTGCTGCTTCCCCCCCAATCCGTTCAATTGGTCTATTTCCCCCTGCTGACCCGGAAAGATCCCAAGGGCGAGCGAAAGAGCGACCATGTTTTTGTCCTCGACGGAGCCTCTTCCGGACTGGTTGATTTTGCCCCCGTGCAGAAACCGGACGGTTCCTTTTCCCCATCCGTTGAAGATTTCCTGGTCACCCCCGGAGATTCAGTCCGCCTCCAATACAGAATCGACCCCGGGAACGCCATGCGCCTCTTTTTCCTGCCCCGGGAGGTTAAGGTCGAGGACAAAATCTTAAAGGCCATCGAGCCTGAGGAGGGGTTTCGGAAGCCGATCGACCGGAGTGCCTTAAAAAAAGTCAATCTCCCCGCCGATTACCAGCCAAAGATCTTGCAGATGTTGGAAGGGAATTTTTGTTTTCCTGTAAGTTCCGGGGAAAGAGCGGAAATATCGGTACATTATATTGTTCCGGAGATCAAGGATTGTGCGGTGGTCCGACTCTCCGATACCCAGTATGAATTTCAACCCAATGGCGGGGTTCGGTACGGCACCGGCGCCGGATTGGCCCTGATGATTTATAATCCGAAAACGATGAAACTCATCCCGCTGCTGAAACTCTCCGACGAAGAAGAGGGATCCTCCATCCAGAAATCCAGCGGAACGAAATAAACCCCTCCCGGGCAATGGTTCCGGGGGAACATGAGGGGGCAGGCCTCAACCGTAGAAGTTGCGTTATGAACAAAAACAGGCAGGCTGCTTTCAATCACGGGAGAAGATCAAATGAATAGCGGAAGGTACATGGCCATCCCTCCGGGGGCGGTTATACCGGGGGCCCTGCCGGATTTCAGCATTTATATCGTCACGCCGCAGGGGAAATATGTCCTCTGGGCGCTGGAAGGCAATATCGTCAATGCGGAACAACTCGCCAGACTTTCCGAGAGCGGAATGAAGGAGATATTTGTCGACCTCGGAAAACAGTTCAAATACGAACAATATCTTGAGACCAATCTGGGGAATATCCTCGGGAATCAATCGACGCCGGACGACCAGAAGGCGGAGATATTCAGTAAAGTTTCCACCAATGTCGTCAAGGGCGCCTTTGAAACGTCCTATGGATTGGGCACCATGGGCGCCGCCGCCATCCGGCGGACGCAACAATTGATTGAAAACGCCCTGCTATTCATCAAGGAAGCAAAATCCATTCAGGCCCTGGCGAAAATGATCGGCCATGACTACCAGACATACGAACATGCCACCAAGGTCCTCTGGTTTACCGTGGCGTTTCTCCAGATTCACCCGAACATTCTGGAACAGATCGAGCCGGGGGATCAGCCATTCGACGAGGCCCGGAGAACGGATAGGCTGAGACAATGCGGCGTCGGCGCCCTGCTGCACGACATCGGCAAAGTCTTTGTTTCGCAAGAGATACTCACAAAAAACGAACCCCTCACCGAGATCGAGTGGGAGATCATGAAACGTCATCCACTCAACGGTTTGGCCATGCTCATCGATACGGACATTCCCACGTTCGTCCGGAAAGCGGTATTGCATCATCATGAGGATTTCCAGGGGGGGGGATATCCCATGGGTCTGGAAGGGCCGAACATAACCATCCTGGCCCGTGTCTTGAGGATTGTCGACGTTTTTGACGCCATGACGTCCCGCCGGCCCTACAAAGACCCCATACCCCCCATGAAGGCGGTGCGGATCATGATCGGAACGCCGGAAGATAAGGCACAGGAAGCGGATCCGGAGCAGGATGACCGCGATCGGGGCATGGGACGATGCTTCGACAAAGATCTGCTCCAGAAATTCATCGTGTTTCTGGGCAGTGTGAAACTGAATGGATAACCCGCCGTTGCGCTTCAGGCTCCCGGCCGGGCCGATTCCGGCCACGAAAAGCCTTCCCGGGCGAGGGCGATCGTGATTCCGTGGATCGTTTTCTTCCGACAGATGAACCGGGTTCTCCTTCCCGCCAGCAGCGCCGCCGGTTCGGCGACGGCCGGCAGGTTCACCTTTTCTTCTACAAAATCGGAATGCGAAAAATCCCGCGGGGAGGTCCGGATCTCCGCCGCGGAAAGGAAGCGGATCGGTACGCCGAGCGTCTCCGCGGCGGCGAGGAGCCCCGTCTCGTCCGCCTTGATCTCCGCCGAGGCGAGAAGGCGGACCTCGGTGAGGGCGATCCCCGCCTCCGCCAGGGCCTCGCGGATCGCCGCGACGATCCGCTCCGCCTCTGTCCCGCGGCGGCAGCCGATCCCGACGATCACGGATTTGAGTGCCTCGGTCGTCGTCGTGATGACGGGTTCGGCGCCCGTGAGGTTCGCGACGCGGATCGCCAGGTCGTTCGCCCCTCCCTCGTGACCGGAGAGGAGGCTCACCGCCCAGCGCCCTCCCGCATCGAGGACGACGACGGCGGGGTCCTCGAACTTGCTCTTGACGAGCGGGGCGAGCGCCCGGACCACGACGCCGCAGGGGGCGGCGTAAACGAGCCCCCGGCAGAGGGGGAACAAGAAGGCGGTGAGGTCGGCGATTTTTGAAAAGCGCTCGGCCTCCGGGGTTTCCCGGCCGGATTCTTGCCGGACTGACTCGTGCTGAAACAATTCATACCGGACCGATTCATGCACGAAGAGCCGCGCCTCCGGCAGGCGCCCGGTCAGCGGGGAAAGGAGCCTCGCCCCTTCGGCGGAGAGCGTGATGAGGGCGGTTTTCATGGTTCCTTCCCTTCCCGGAAGCCGTGGGTGAAGGCGGCATCGTAGAGTTTCGAGGCGGGGAGGTCGCGGCCGAGCGCCATCCCCACGACGATCATCGCGGTCGAGCGGATCCCTGCCGCATCCGTTTTGACCGCGATGTCGGCAAGCGTCCCCCGGATGACCCGCTCCTCCGGCCAGGAGGCGCGGTAGACGACGGCGGCGGGGCAGTCCAACCCGTAATGGGTGCTCAGCGTAACGGCTGCTTCGGCGATCTTTCCGACCGACAGGAAGATGCAGAGGGTCGCGCGGGTCCGGGCGATCCGGTCGAGCTCCTGCTCCTCGGGGATCGGGGTCCGTCCAGCGGTCCGAGTGAGGACGATCGTCTGGGAGATCTCCGGGGCGGTAAGTTCCGTGCAAAGGGCGGCCGCGGCGGCCTGGAAGGCGCTCACCCCGGGGCAGACATCATAGGGAATTTGAAGGGCGTCGAGGGCGTTCATCTGCTCCCGGGTCGCCCCGTAGATCGAGGGGTCGCCGGAGTGGAGGCGGACGACGTCGATCCCGCGGTCCCGGGCGTCCCGGCAGACGGCGATCACCTCCTCGAGGGACATCCCCGCGGAGTCGTGGCGCTCGGCCTGATCCGGAAGAAGGGCGAGGACGCCGGGGCTCACGAGCGACCCCGCGTAGATGCAGATCCGGCAGGCGCTGATCAGCCGCTCCGCCTTCCGCGTGAGGAGTTCCGGGTCCCCCGGACCCGCGCCGACAAAATGGACGATCATGTTCTTCGCTCCTATTTAACATGAACAACGTATCTTAACGTCGTCATTTTCTGAAAGCTGGAATCCGGAATCAAACCAGGTGCCGGATCAGATACGGGATGACATTTTAGATTCATCCGGTCTTGTGAACTTTTGTTTCGAAAAAGGATTATACTCACAGCATACGACATTCTCTTTCACCTACGAATCAAGCTCACAGGGATTAAAGATATGCCGTTAACTACCGTTTGAAATGAACGGCCAGCCTGCATGCTGTGGTTAGGCATTTTCATACTCATGTAGTCTTTCAAACAACTGCACAACTTCAATATTATGAAGCAAACTAGGATTGCAGGTATACTCGAACTCCTGCATTTGATTTATGCTGTGATCATTTGGACCGGCCAATATCGCTAATGGAGGTGCATAGGCCTTCAGCAAAACGCCACCAGACTCCAGTGCATTTAGACCTCGCGCAAATTGTGTTGCCACCTCGATATTAGGCGTCCAACAGAAACCTATCATTCCATCTTTATATAAAAATTGACACTCGCCCCTATATAAATTACGGCCATCACCACTGTACCCAGGTAACGATCTCATTAAGACTGCAAGCACAAGATTATCGTCTTTGATTTTACGTCTAATATGCCCACCATTCACAGTCCACAGAATGTGAATTCTTGACTTATTGAGCCTCATTTGGTCCAAGTTGTGAATCAAATATTCAAAAGCATCCCGCCATACTTCCCCATCGATATTATTCTCATACTCACCTTGGCAGAATTTATTTGCTAACAAGATATGTTTCTTCATGTCCAAACCGATCAGTTCTTTTCAAAATTGCATTGCCGATCGCGCTTGTTTAAATTGATCGTATATTGCATCACGCTGTTGTTCGGCTCATTTGTTTGGCAGCTCGCTTCCTGGCGTGCTAAGTGTGATCTGGCTTACGTTGCCGTTGGTGCCGTACTGTACATGAAGAGAGTACGTCGGGAAGTAGTACTTGTCCCATATAGGAATCTTACCAAGCGTGCCTTCCGTTCCGCCGCCAGACATGGACGCCATCCCGAGTTTCTGGCTAACCTCAGCTCTTGAATCCGAGAATCGGAGGTTCCTTGGGAGATCGCCAACATATCGCCCATGATTATCGTCACCTGCAAAGATGAACACAGTTGTTATCCGGTCTTGGGGGTCACAGATCAGTTCAATTCCGGCTTGGGTAAAGGAGTAGTAGTACTCCTTCGCGTCGAACGCGGTTCGCTCGGGTCTGGCTTGAAGCTTGTTGAGTAACTCGCTTGCGTCTTTGTCGGTAAGTGTCTTCCCAATCAGAATATCTGGGGTGTTTGGAGACGCCTTGCTCGGCGACTGACCGCAACCACCAGCGAGGAGCAGGGAGGAGAGCGCTGCTAATAGTGCGATACCGATGCTCACGATTTTCATTGGTGCCTCCTTAGTTTGCCGTCACCAACAATGATTATAAAGTTTCTGTATAAGACGCTCGGAGTTACCTTCTGTCGGCATAAGACGACACCAATAATTCAAGCTATCACCTTGCATATTAAGTAGTCATCATTATTTTTTTGATTTGTGTAGTGTCTTATATAGTTTCCATATAAGACACCAGTTATTAACAGTCTCATAATAATTTTGACATGCCAGATGTTATTCAATATCTGAAAACACAATGTTTTTATACGTTTTCCCGAACGACATCTTAACGGACAATAATGAGACAGTTAATATATTGATCAGGCATAATTAAAACCAATCAACGACAGATGGAATTTTTAATGATTACGATCTGGAAGGTACCTATCTACTTTATGCCTGTCAAGCATTTAGTTCAGGAAGCACTAAATAGACCGCCCTCATTCCAATAATCGCCTAGCCCTTCCCGGAAAAACTATCAGGACATCACTTTGAGCACTCCACCCGATTATAATCAATCCAGAATTCATGGCCCAAATCAGCGACTCTGAATAAATACCATGAATTTTCAATAAAATAAACGAGTATTGAGAGAAACATTTCTATAGCAATCATCCTCATTTAGTTTGAAACCCACCAGACATTTCCCCTCACAATAAATCCTCAAAAAACGCACTCCGGTTCGTTTCTCATCCCACATCAGATATTCTCAGAAACACCACCAATCTGTGTACATCCCCTCCACGATCATCGGTGACACACCCCCACATTTTGTGGCCAGCATTTCCTTGACACACAAATCCATTACTGCTTATACTTCCTCCGCCAAAAGGAATGTCTTATCAAATTTGTCGACGGGCTCAATTTCTGAATTGAGAAACTCCTGGTTTGAAAGGAGAAAGTTATGAAAAAAATAAACATATGGTTAGTCGTAATTGTCATTAGTTTGTTTTTAATTGGAAATGCAAAAGGTGCATATAAAGCAGCAGAAAAAGAAGCAGAGGCAAAAACAGCTCCCGCAAAAATAGCTGCCCAAAAGAAGTGTCAAGAGATCATAGATGCTGCTTATCGAGATTTCAATAACAAAGTTCAAGAAAAAGTCACTGGGTATGAGAGCTTAAAACCGTTTCTTCCGGATGTGTACCTTTATATAAAAGAAATCGGAAAAGAGATATTAGTGATTCAGCATACTCAAATGAGTGAAGAGATCGCTTTTGATATTCTGAACAATAAAATAATAAGAGAAATAGTGTACAATGCAGGATTTGAGTTGCTAATTTTCTCAAGTAGAAATAAAAATGATTTAAGAATAAAAGGAAGTTGGTCATGGATAGTTTGTAATCCAGATACTAACTCTCAGCCCCTTTTATCCCATGAAGAAAGAAAACCTCTTACTCAAATACAATATGGTCAGATTAAACAGGAGATCAAAACAAGAGAAGCCTATGCAAGCTCCCTTGAAGAAGGCTATTTAGAAAGAGGATTAGATGTTCATGTTTTGGCTGTAGGGCCAGAAAATACTACCCTTAGGTTTATCTATATTCTCATGAACAAAGCAAAAGCGTATGAGATATTGAAAATCCCCGGTTTTAGAGAAAAAGCCCAGAGACTAGGATTCAATAAAATACGTTTTGTTAGTACTTTGGGATCTCCATTCAATTATAATGGGTATGATTACATGTACAATGTTCATACAAAGATATTGGATATGGATGATGGATTCAACTGGAATAGAAGAGAGAAATCGGTAATTGAAGTAGACAGCCAAGGAAATATGGTAAACACAGGTATCTATATCAAATAAGAGAGTTTCAACAAACCAGAGCAAATAGAAAGGTTATTTTGAGAAATCAGCACCCCTTTTTGAAGGGGGCATTTATGAGCACAATTCAGACATACCTCTCTGGCACGTTTCATATAAACTTCACGAAGAAAGCCAGTTCATTAATTACGGTTCGAAATCAAGCATTTTCATCAATGGCAACATTTTACTGACTTCAGCTTGCTATACGCACCAACCGGAAGAACCACATTTTTGTCTGTTCTTTGCCGGTGTACTGCTGTGAGGAGGTTCATACCCGGTTGTCAAGGCAGCGCCAGATGGATTTTCATGGCCGTGTCGATGGCTTCCAAATCCTTCTTGCTGAGTACACCGATGCTTTTGATCATCCTGCTTTTGTCGAGAGTGCGAATCTGGTCCGCTTTTATCTTTGAGTCTTTGGGCAAATTGGCATGGCCTCGGGAAAGAAAAACCTCAAAGGGATAGATCGTCCGAAGGTTTTTTGAAGTCAGGGGTAAAATCGTCACCGTTCCTGAAAATTCATTATTCTTGTCGTTTGAAACGATCACAACGGGGCGGGTTTTGGCAATTTCCCGTCCCAGTGCCGGGTCAAGAGCTGCCAGGTAAATTTCGCCGCGTTTAATATTCATCCCATCCCTCCAGATCGGTTGCCTCAAATTCACGGGCTATGACGATGCTCTCTTTTGCCGCGGCGCGATACCCCTCCTCAAGCTGCTTTTCCAGTTCGCCTTTTTTGATTTGCCGGATGTGCTCCCGAAGGGATTCCGAGATCAGGCGGCTGCGGGAGCGGGGACCGGCAATTTTATTCACCGATTCGATCAACTCTATCGGCAGGGTTACATTGATTCTGGCCGTTTGTTGCCGCATAAAACACCTCCTTTTATGGCCCATAATAAAGCACACAAAAGTGTGTGATGTCAAGACGAATCTGGATGGGCGAAATCGAGCGCAATCTCATCGCTGCCCCGTGTGCACCAGGATGATGGAGAGGTAGCCCGTCTCCGGTGCCTCCGCCTTCATGCGGCGGAGGTCCGTCTCGATCCGCTGCCCCGCCATCGTCGCGTGGGAGACGAAGACGCTGCCCGTCAGAAGCCCCTCACTGTCGAGGAGGTCGAGGATCTCCGGAAGGCGCTTTCCGATCTTCATCAGGACCACTGTGCCTCCGGCTGTCAGCGCCCGCCGGACGGCGGTCAGGTCGTCCGCCGCGGGGACGATCGTGACCGGCTCCCGCCCCTCCCCCACGGGGAAGTCCGTCAGCGCCGCCGCCGCGCCGAAGGCCATGATTCCCGGGACGGTCACGGCGTTCAGATCGGGAATGATCTTCCTCAGTGCCCGCAGCAGGTAGATGTAGGTCGAGTAGAGGAGGGGGTCCCCGAGTGTGAGGAAGCAGGCGTCTTCGCCGTCCAGGAGAACGTTGGCGACCCGGGCGGCCGCTGCGTCCCATCGTTCCGCGAGTTCATTCCGGTCCGCCGTCATCGGAAAGAGGAGCTCCTCGATCCGGACGCCGGGGGCGAGCAGGGGCCGGGCGATGTCGAGGGCCACACTCTCCGACGCCGTCCGCGCCTTGGGGACGAAGAGGTTCCGGCAGGCGCTGATCAGTCGCGCCCCTTTCAGGGTGATCAACTCCGGGTCGCCCGGACCGATCCCGATGCCGTAGAGAGTGCCTGGTTTCATGAAAGTAGTTCCCTCCGAATGATGAGGACAATCACCCGTGACGAGACCGGAAGCGCGGTCAGCTCCTCGGCGCGGACCTCGCGGATCTTTTCGCCCGGAAGCGTCAGATCCTCGCAGACGAAGACGCGCCGGCCGCTCCCGATTTCCCGTAGCAGACCGGCAATCCATGTAAGCGCCGCTTCCCGCCCCCCGAGGACGGCGATTTTTCCGGCAGCATGCAGATCGGCGGCGGTCGCCTCCGGGTCGCCGCCGTGTGCCGAAATCATCCGGGCGTCCTGCCAGTCGAGGCCGAGCCTGGCGAAGGCGATCTGGATGGAGCTGATCCCGGGAATCACTTCGCAGTTCTCCCGGCCGAAGCGCCCGATCACCGGCTTCGCCAGGCTGAAGATCCCCGGATCGCCCGTGGCGAGCAGGACCACCTGCCGCCCGTCGTCACGGCGGGAGGCCATGATATCGAGAATGCCCGCGACGTCCGTCCCCGAATCGATCCGCTCTGCCGGATACTCGGGGAAGAGCTCCTTCAGACGCTGGGAAACGATAAGGACGTCGGCCTTCCCCGCGGCCGCATGTGCCGCCGGCGTGATGTAATCCGTCGCGCCGGGGCCGCACCCGACAATGATGATCTTCTTTTTTGCTATCGCCATGGTTTCAGATCTCCTGCCTCTCCGAGGATGTGGCCGCCGAGGTCGATCAGGACCACGGCGATGGCGAACCGCCCGCCGGTCCGGGTCCGGATGGCCGCATTCACCGCTGCCGCCAGGGTGTCCCCCAGCCTCTTTTTCCCCTCCGTGCCGAGGGCCGCGAAGATCCCCTCGACCGTGGGGGCCTCCGCCGCCGGCCGCCCGAGAACGGCTGCATGCATTTGCGCGACAACAGGCAGCGCGCTTTCCGATCTGCCGGAGTGGGTGTTCCAGCCGCCCGCCGCGAGTTTCGCGAGCTTGCCGGGATGGCCGAGCGCGAGGAGCGACGCGAAGGGATGCCGCGCGGCCGTATCGAGGGCGAACCCCCACTCGTTTCCGACCTCCAGGATCTGCTCCGGGGCGACGCGGAATAGCTCCCCTGCGGCCCGCTCGCCGATGTGGCCGGGGACGAAAACCGGCGCCCGGACACCCGCGGCGGCCGCGACGGAAAGCGCGCACCGGAGCGACTCGCGCAGCGCGGAGCAACTGAACGGCCGGACAATCCCCGTTGTTCCGAGGATCGAGAGCCCGCCCACGATGCCGAGCCGCGGGTTGAAGGTCTTTGCGGCCAGCGTCCGGCCGCCGGGAATCGAGATCGTCACCCGGACGCCCCGGGGCGTAATCTCCCGGAGGGCCTCCCGGATCATCCGCCGCGGCCCGGGATTGACGGCCGGCTCACCGGGCGGGACGGCCAGCCCCGGCTTCGTCACCGTCCCCACGCCGTCTCCGGCGGAAAATTCCACATCCGATCCTTCGCTCCAGGCGACGCCGGCCTGGATCTGGGCGCCGTTTGTCACGTCCGGGTCGTCGCCCGCGTCCTTCCGGACAGCCGCCACAGCCCCGCCCTCCATCCGCCGGACATATTCGACCGGCAGACGGCGCCTCCGGCCGTCGGGAAGAGGGATCTCGACGCTCTCCGCGGTCCGCCCCTCCGCGAGCAGCAGCACGGCCGCCTTGGCCGCCGCCGCGGCACAGCTTCCGGTCGTGTATCCCTCCCGCAGCGCACTCATGGCCGGATCTCCTCGATTCCCGGCCCGATCCCGGGAAGGATCATCTCCTTCGGGATCAGTTCCAGGAGCTGCGCCCGCGCCTCGCCGATCGTCAGCGGCAGGCCGTCGATCGGGACGCCGTCGTGCCGTTTCATCTCATACATCAGACGCGAGACGTAGGGAAGCCGGAGTTTCGCCCGAATGATCATCTCCTGATGGCAGAAGATCTCCTCGGATGGACCCTCCTGGAGCACCCGGCCGCGGTCGAGGACGTAGATCCGGTTCGCGAAAAGCGGCAGCATGTCCACGGAGTGGGTGGCCAGGATCACGGTCATCCGCTCCTCGCGGTTCAATTTCTTCAGGAGCTGCATCATCTGCGCCTCACCGGCCGGGTCAAGGCCCGCCGTCGGCTCGTCGAGGATGAGGACCGCCGGCCGCATCGCCAGCACGCCCGCGAGCGAGACCCTTTTTTGCTCCCCGAAGCTCAGGTGGTGGATTGCCCGCCCCCGCAGCGGGAGCGCGGTGACCGCTGCGAGCGCGTCCGTTACCCGCCGCTGCACCTCCGCCTCCGTGAGATTCAGGTTCCGGGGGCCGAAGGCGCAGTCCTCCTCCACGGTTGCGGCGAAGAGCTGGTCGTTCGGATTCTGGAAGACGAGGCCGACCCGCTGGTAGAGCTCCTCCGCCGTGAGGCTTCCGGCCATGCTTCCGATCTGGCGCCCGCCGATGGCGATTTTCCCCCTCTTGGCCTTGAGCAGGCCGACGAGGAGCTGGATCAGCGTCGTCTTTCCCGAGCCGTTCGACCCGAGTACCGCGACGAACTCCCCCTTCTCAACGCGGAAATCGATTCCGGAGAGCGCCTCGGTGCCGTCGTCGTAGGTGAAGGAGACCCCCTGAACATCGACCGCCCTCATCCGTTTGCCCCCCATTCGCAGAACCCGTACGCGGCGGCGATTAGGATCACGGAGAGTGCGATGAGGCTGCGATCCCTGCGCCCGAGTGCCGGGAGCGGGCCGAAGGGCATCGTCCCCCGGTATCCGCGCAGCCGCATTGCGTCGTGGGTCCGCCCGGCCTGTTCGAACGAGTGGACGATCGTCGCCCCGGCGAGTGTGGTGAAGGAGGCAAGCGCGCGGCCCCGCGCCGTGTAGCCGAGGCGGAGGCGCTGCGCCGCGGCGAGGTCGCCAGCGCGGTCCATCAGCACGAAGATGTAACGGTACATCAGGATCGCGATCTCCACCCAGTCCTTCGAAATCCGGAAGCCGCGGAGGGCCTGGAAGATCCGGTGGGCCGGCGTTGCAATGCCGAGGAGCAGGACGATGCTGAGCGCGCCAAGGACCCGCGCGCCGAGGAGCAGCCCAAGCCGGAGCCCTTCAGCCTTCGCCGTGAGCGTCCAGCCGGCGAAGGTAAGAGTAAAGAGCGGCGTCGTCCCCGTGACGAAGGTCTGGATCACGACCAGGACCGCGATGGTCGAAAGCGGCGCCGCCAGACGCAGCGCAACGAGTTTCGCCGGGACCCGGAGGGCGGCGACGGTCCCGAGGCAAAGGACAAACACGGCAAGCGGGAGAATCGGCCGTGCTGAGGTCACGACGGCGACGAGCGCGGCAACGGCGACCAGAAGCTTCACCCGCGGATCGATCCTCGTGAGCGCGTTGTCCCGGTAGGTGAAGATATCCGAAAAGAGATCAAACATCATGGTTCAAAAATCCTCTTTCCGTGATGCCCCGGGGGCCGTCGCCACTCGACCCTTCAACCGGCTCGGGACAAATCGCGTTTTTCCGTCGCGGCGGGAAAAGGACGCGGAACCAGTAACCGGCCGCGAATCCACCGGCCGCCCCCGCCAGTAGAAAGACGAACAGCAGCAGGTCTCCTTGGTCGGTGTTGATGAAGGGTTCCCATGCCGGTCGTCCGGCCTTTTCCGCGAATTTTTCGATTACGGTTTCGTCGACGCCGGACCAACGGGAGGTCTGGCCCACAGCATCGATTGGTCCGGAGAGGAGGAGCCCGGCGAAAAGCAGGAGCAGTGCCGTTTTCTTCATGCCGCGCCTCCCGCCGGTACGGTCCGGAGGAGTTCGGGTCTCCGGCTCCGGACGAACTTCAGCACCCCGGCGCAGAGGAACCCTTCCAGGATGCCGAGCGGGAGCTGCGTGGGGACGAAGGCGAGCAGGATCAGCGAGAACATCGTCGTAAAGGATCCGTCTCCGTGGAGAGCGGCGGCAAGTTCCAGGGAGGTCATCGCGTAGGTGGCCCAGTCGGACAGCATTCCCGCGAGGAAGGCGGCTGCAATCCAGGGGAGCCCGAGGCGTCTCGCTGCCGTGAAGACCCCCCATCCGACCCAAGCCCCGGCCACCCCCATCGAGACGATGTTTGCCCCGAGGGTCGTGATCCCGCCGTGGGCGAGGAAGAGGGCCTGAAGCGTGAGCGCGATGCTCGCGACGACCGCGGTCAACCCCGGGCCGATCAGGATTGCGGCGATGCCCGTACCGGAGGGGTGGGAGCAGGTACCGGCGCTGGGGACGGGGATCGGCATGCAGGAGATGAGGAAGACCGCGGCCCCGACGAGGCCGACGAGCGGCTTGAACCAGGGGGACTCTTTGCTGCGCCGCCGGAGGTCCCGGAGGCCCCAGGCGATGAACGGGAGGGCGGCCGCATACCAGAGAACCGCCCACGGGAGGGGCAGGATCCCCTCGGAGATATGCATGGCGAAAGCCGGCGCGGGCACCGCGCACAGGAAAGCGGCCGTGGTGAGAACTTTAATGATCATAATCCCTCCGTAACGCCGGGGCGGGTTCCCGGATGTCGCAGAGACCCTCCGACTCCCCGATCCGTTTCGCAACGAGGGTTACGAGGGCGTCGTCGTAGCCGAGGTGTTTCCCCAGCACGAGCCGAACCTCCGGGTGATTCGCGACGTTCTCCCGGAGGATCTTCGGGATGTCTTCGCGGAGGTGGATGCCGAAATGGAGGAAGTAGGGGAGGACAATGATCTCCTTTGCCCCCTGTCCGACGCAATTCTCGAACGCCTCGGCGAAGGGGATTCCGCGGCCGGCCATCCGGCAGGTCTCGACGATCCCGCCGGACCGCTTCCGCAGCCCCTCCGCGATCCTTTCCATGTCGTCGTCGGCGCCTTCGGCGCGGCTTCCGTGGCCGATGAGGATCACGGCCCGCCTGTTGTCGGTTGGTTGATTCATACGTTTCTCCTATGTCTTCTTTTCCGTGCCCGCCAAGCCGCAGAGGGCGTGGATGACGCTCACCGCGAGCGGGCTTCCCCCGCGGCGGCCGGCCAGCGCGATGTAGGGCACACCCTGCGCCATCAGCTCCTCCTTGCTCTCCACGACGTGGACGAAACCGACCGGCATCGCGACGACAAGGGCCGGCAGAATCCCCTCTTCGACGATCATCCGATTCAGCTCCATCAGCGCGATCGGGGCGTTGCCGAAGGCCGCGATCGCGCCTTCGAGGACGGGCCTGGCCTTCTCGATTGCATGGAGCGAGCGGGGGAGACCGGTCCGCCGGGCCGTGCGTTCGATATCCTCGTCGGCAATGTGGCAGATGATGCTCTCCTTCCGGTAGAACCCGCAGACGGCGCGCAGGCGCGGCAGCGAAATTCCCGAGCGGATCATGTTCGAGTCCACGATGAGCGAACGGCAGCCGCGAAGGGCCTTGATGCCGGCGGCGATTGCGTCCGGCGAAAACCGGACCGCATCCATGATTCCGAAATCGCCGGTCGTGTGGATCATCCGGCGCACGATTTGCCACTCCTCCGCGGTGAACCGGTGCGCCGGGGCCTCCCGGTCGATGATCTCCATGGATTTCGTCTCGATTTCCGGCCCGCTCAGCGGCGCGTCGAGAAAGGCGCGGATCAGCGGCCGTTTGCCGGTCTCGTTCATTGCGTACCTCCGCATCGTTCAAGAAAACGGGCGACCGCCGCCGGCCGGGAGGCGAAGTGGAGGTGCGCGTAGCTCGCGAGGATCGCCCCGTTTTGATATCCTTCGGTTTCGACCGAATCCGCGCGGCGGTGCCGGAGGGAATAAACCGTCCGCCAGGCCGGGTCGGAGATCGGGTCGTCGATCAGTTCCGAATAGTGGAATTCGTGGCCCCGCAGAACGTCGCCGCGGCGGCCCCAGAGGGAGTCATCCGTCAAGGTGGCCTCCACATAGCCGAGCGCCTTCCGCGCAGCGAGCATCCGCGTCCGGGCGGGGAGGACGCCCAGGAGGGGGTAGAAGCGTTCGTCCGCCTCGATCCCCCGGGAAAGGTACATGAGCCCGCCGCACTCGGCGTAGAGGGGCCGTCCGGAGGTCGCGTAGGCGCGGATCGCGGCGAGCATCTCCCCGTTTGCGGTGAGCTCGGCCGCGTGAAGCTCCGGATAGCCTCCGCCGAGGTAGAGGCCGGAGAGCCCCTCCGGCAGGCGACAGTCCGTGAGGGGAGAGAAGAAGAGGACATCGCACCCCGCCGCCGCCCATGCGTCGAAGAGATCCGGATAGTAGAAGTGGAAGGCGGCATCCCACGCGACGCCAACGCGCAGGCGGCCATGTGATGGGGCGCATTCCGGCTTCCCGGTCGTGGGGGTTGCCACCGGCGGTTCCGCTCTTTCCGGCTCGTTCGGTTCGGGAAAGAGCGTCATTTGGCGGGAATCGGGCGCATCGCGCCGTTTTCCGGGGTAGAGATGAAAGGTCTTCTTGGTCGTTTTCGTCGGTATTTTCGGAAAGAGCGTCTCCAGCGGCATGCTTTGTTCCAAGGCGTCGGCGAGGGCGTCGAGGAAAAAGTCCGGGAGTTGCACCCGGTCGGCGGTGACGAGGCCGAGATGGCGGGAGGTGAGCTCCGGAAAGGCCCCGCGGGGGATCGCCCCCAGAAGCGGCGGCAGGCCGGCCGCCCGGAGGGAGTCGGACAGCCACACGGCGTGGCGCTTCGATCCGCTGCGGTTCGCGACAACCCCGGCAAAATGGAGTCCCGCCTCGAAGGTCGTGAAGCCCTGGACCAGGGCGGCGAAGCTCCGGCCCATTCCATGCACGTTCGCGATGAGGACAACGGGGACGTCCAGCAAACGGGCGATCTCCGCCGTACTCCCCTCCGCGTTTTCCGGATCCGCCCCGTCAAAGAGCCCCATCACCCCCTCGACAACGGCGCAGTCCGCGTCCGCCGTGGCCCGTGCGAAGAGGCCGCGGCAATAGTCCGTTCCGGCCATCCAGCCGTCGAGGTTGTAGCAGGGGCGCCTGGAGGTGAGGGCGAGGTAGGTCGGGTCGAGGAAGTCCGGACCCACCTTGAAGGTCTGGACCTTCAGCCCCCGGCGGGCGAGCGCGCGGGTCAGCGCAAGGGTAAAGGAGGTCTTTCCCGCCCCGCTGTTCGTTCCGGCGATGACAAGCGTCTGGCAACGGGCCATCAGAATTCCACTCCTTTTTGGGCCTTCCGGCCGTGATCAAACCCGTGTTTCACGGAGCGGATCTCGGAAACCGTATCGGCGGCGTTGATCAACCCCTCCGTGGCGCCCCGGCCGGTCAGCACAACGGTGCAATCGGGGGCCGCCCCGCGGATGGCCGTCAGGACGGCCTCCTCGGTGAGCAGCTTCAGGGAGACGGCGGTGCAGACCTCGTCGAGGACGACCAGTCCGTAGCGTCCCGACAGGACCGCCTCCGCGGCGATCCGGAGACCCTCTTCCGTCGCCAGTCGATGATCCGCAAAGCGCGGATCGGTCGGGCGCGGGACGAAACCGAGCCCCGTCACGACGATCTCGATGCCGGCCATTCGGTTCAACGCAACGAACTCGCCGGTTTCCCTGTCGGACTTGACGAACTGGATCACCGCAATCGGGATTCCGTGTCCGTGCGCCCGGAGGACCATCCCCAGCGCGGCCGTCGTCTTTCCCTTTCCGTCGCCGGTAAATATCAGGATCCTGCCTGCAACCCCCATCGGATAAGTCTCCTTTCCATTCCCCTTTTACCACATTTTCAGGAACGCGGCGATTCCCCATCTTGCCGCGAGAAAAACCACTGCGGCGATCCCCGTTGCGGCGAACATCATACGGTTCGCGGCAAGGATGTGACCGCGCACGAGTGGCATGATCGGGTCGCCTAAGCTCGGCAGATCGACCGGTTCCCCCCGCCGCTCCATCATGCCCCCCAGACGGATTCCCAAAGCCCCGGCAAACGCCGCCTCCGCGATCCCCGCATTCGGACTCATGTGTTTCCTTCCATCGCGCCGGGCGATCCGCCAGGCGTCGGCCGCCCGCTGCCCCGTGAATGACGCGGCCGCGGCGATGATCGGCGCCGCGAGGCGCGCGGGGAGCCAGTTCGCCCCGTCGTCGATCTTCGCAGCGGTCCGGCCGAAATCGATGTAGCGCTCGCTGCGGTATCCGATCATCGAATCGAGTGTGCTTGCCGCCTTGTACGCCATCGCCGCCGCCGGTCCGCCGAGCGCGGCGAAGAAGAGCGGGGCGATGATCCCGTCCACGGTGTTCTCGGCGACGCTCTCCACGGCCGCCCGGACGATCTCAGGTTCGGTCAGCCGTTCCGTGTCGCGGCCGACCAGCCACGAGACGAGGCGCCGCGCCTCCGTCAGGTCGCCTTCGTTAAGCGCCTGCCACACGGCGCCGCTGTGGTCGGCAAGGTCCCGCGCCGCAAACGTCAGATAGAGAAGGAGTATGGAAACCGCGTCCCCGATGAGAGGGTGGATCCCTTCGGCGATCCCGATCAGCGCGGCTGTTCCCAGGGCCGCCGTCAGGATCACGGCGAGCGCGGTCAGGCTTCCCGCGAGCCTGGCATCCGGAATCGCCCGCCGGGCCGGCCCCTCCAGCGCCGTGATCCAATAGCCGATCAGGCGGACCGGGTGGGGCATCCACCGGGGATCCCCCAATGCGAGATCGAGCAGAAGGGCGATTGCGATCTGATATTCGAGTCTCATCAAACCTCTCGTAAAAATAGTGATGAACTATAAAAAGGCAAAAATGTTGTCATTGCGAGCGAAGCGAAGCAATCTCTTCTATTTCAAGGTATTGATGTCATGAGATTGCTTCGTCACTGCGTTCCTCGCAATGACAAGAGCGGCGACTTTTGACGAGTTCGTCAAAAGTAGGTCAAGCTCCAGCCATCTATAATCCCATAATCCGGTAAATCTCATTCATATTCAGGCTCTTTCTGACGACATCCGCGAGGCGGTCGAAAGCGGGTTCCAGGTCGTAAACGGCCGCGATCCGGCTGAAGGGGGCGAGGCCTCTTCTTTTCCGGAGGCGGTCGATAAACCAGCGGCGGAAGCCGTCCGCATCGAAGATTCCGTGGAGGTAGGTCCCCCAGAGCAGGCCCGTCTCCGTCCCGACGCCGATGCTTTCACCGTCCTCCCGCAGGATCAGCGGGGCGAGGCCGCCGACAGACAGGCCGTGGTGAATCTCGTAACCGCGGACCTCACAGCCCGAGGTGAGGTGCCGGGCAACGGCGCGCGTCAGGGTCTTCTCCGGGGCGAGCTCCGTCCGGACGGGGAGGAGTCGCAATCCGTCCAGTGTCCGGCCCGCGGCCGACTCGATTCCAAAGGGGTCGGCGATCTCCCGGCCCAGCATCTGGAAGCCGCCGCAGATCCCGAGGATCTCCGTCTTCCCCTCCCGGGCGAGGGCGAGGATCCGCGCCGCCATGCCTGTTGCCTTCAGATCCGCGAGATCGCCGATCACATTCTTGCTTCCCGGGAGAATCACGGCATCCGGAGAGCCCAGCTCCTCCGGGCGCCGAACCACCCGCAGGCGCACATCCGGCTCGATCCGGAACGGGTCGAAGTCGGTGAAGTTCGAGATGTGGGCCAGATCGACGACGGCGACATCGACATGCTCGCCTGCGGGGGGGTGGCCGTCGATCAGGCCGTCCTTGAAGCTTACGGAGTCCTCCTCGGGGAGACCCAGGTCGCGCAGGTACGGAACGACGCCGAGAACGGGACGTCCGGTTCTGTCGAGAATGTACTCGTGTGCATCCGCGAGAAACGCCTCCTGTCCCCGGAAGCGATTTACGATAAACCCCTTGACCAGCGCCCGTTCCCTTTCCGTCAGGCACTCCATCGTCCCGATGAACGAGGCGTAGACACCGCCCCGGTCGATGTCGCCGACGATCAGGACGGATGCCTCCGCGAAGAGGGCCATATTCATGTTCACGATGTCCCGTTTCTTGAGGTTCACCTCGGCCGGGCTCCCCGCCCCCTCCAGCACGATCACGTCGTGTTCGGCGGCAAGAGAATCGTACGCCTCGCGCGCGACGGCAAAGGGAGGCGTACGGTCGCGGGTGTACTCCCAGAAATCCATATTGCCGACCGGCTTCCCGAGGATGATCACCTGGGAGCCGGTATCACTGTTGGGTTTCAGCAGGACGGGGTTCATCCGGACGTCCGGGTCGAGCCGGCATGCCTGGGCCTGGACGACCTGCGCCCGTCCCATCTCGCCCCCGTCGCGGGTCACGTAGGAGTTGAGCGACATGTTCTGCGCCTTGAACGGGGCGACCCGGAAGCCGTCCTGGAGCAGGATCCGGCACATCGCCGCGGCGAGGATGCTCTTGCCCGCGTTGGAGCCGGTTCCCTGGAACATGATCGCGGGCGTTCGCCGCCGGACCGTGTTGCTACAAACCATTCCCAGGGCCTTGCGGAGGGCGCCGAGGAGGCGATCATTCTCCGCTGCCGTCCGTACGGCGATGCGGAAGAACCGCCGGTCGAGTCCCGTGAAGTTCGAACAATCCCGGACGGCGATCCCGTCGGCGAGGAGGCGCCGGGCGATCTCCCGAGCGTCCTGCTCCCCGCGGTCGGACCGGATCAGCAGAAAATTTGCCGCCCCCGGATAGACGGTCAGTCCCGGGAACGTCCCGAGCGCCGCAAAGAGCTCTTCCCGCCGGTCGCAGACGAAGCGGAGGGTCTCCTCCGCGTAGGCCCTGTCGCGAAGCGCAGCGGCGCCTGCGGCCTGGGCGAGGGTGTTCACCGACCAGGGGGGCATCCGGTCGCGGAGGCGGCGGATCAAATCCGGGGTCGCGACGACGCCGCCCAGACGGAGGCCCGGCATCGCGTAGAACTTGGTCAGCGATTTGAGAATGATGATGTTTTCCGGGCGGCCGGATGCGATCAGCGTCTCCGCTTCCGGGATAAAATCGGCGAAGGCCTCGTCGATGACGAAGGCGGTTTCGGGATGCCGCACGGCCAATTCCCGGAGCGCGGCGGCCGGGATCATCCGCCCGGTCGGGTTGTTCGGCCGGCCGAGGAAGAGGATCTCGTCCCCCCGGAGAAGCGCCCCGATTGCCGCGAGGTCCGGGGCGAAGCCCGCCTCCTCGCGGAGGGGAAGCCGCTCCACGGCAAGACCGGACAGTTCCGCCGCGCGGGCATAATCCAGGTAGGCGGGGCAGGGGATCAGTGCGCGTCCCTTTCCGAGGAGCCGGGGCAACACAAAGAGAAGCTCCGTCGAACCGTTTCCCATCAGGACCTCCTCCGGGGAGACGCCGTAGCGAACGGAAAAGGCCGCAACGAGATCGGTGCATTCCGGGTCGGGGTAGTGGACCAGATCGCCGGTCCGGCTGCTGATCAGCGGCCGGAATCCCTCCGGCGGCCCCAGGGGGTTGATGTTTGCGGAAAAATCGAGGATCTCCCCTACGGGTTTCCCCGAGCTTAACGCGATCGAGAGCAGGTTTCCGCCGTGACGTTCCGTCATGCGCCGCCTCCGGAAAGCCAGGCCGACGCGACGAGGGCGGGGGCGAGTTCGGTCCATTCGCAAGCCGCCCCCAGCGTGTCGCCGGTGAGGCCGCCGATTTTCCGCCGGACGTAGGCGCTAAAGACGAGGGCGAAGAGGAAGGAAACCCCGCCGGCGACGACTCCCGGAATGCCGCCCGCGACCCCGCCCGCGGCGATCAGAAAGGTCAGCGCCCAGAGGGCATGGCCGCGGGTGCGGTTCTTGTGGAAGATTTGGGCGAGCCCATCCGGACGGACATAGGGGAGGAGGGCCATCTGGATCAGAAGCGCGCAGCGGCCGGCGACCGGCGTCAGCAGCAGAACCCAGGTGCGCGCGGGGCCGGCGACGGAGGAGATCAGCGCGATCTTGAGCGCGACGACGCAGACGATCGCGGCGACCCCCATCGGCCCGGTCCGGCTGTCCCGCATGATTTCGAGAATCCGTTCGCGGGGCCGGGAGCTGAAGAAGCCGTCCGCCGTATCGGCGAGGCCGTCGAGGTGGAGGCCGCCGGAGGCGGCGATCAGCAGGATCACCGCAAGGACGCTCGTCACGCCGACGGGAAACAGCCAGCCAAGCCCCCAGTCGATGGCGGCGATTGCCGCGCCGATCCCGAGGCCGACGACCGGGAAGAAGGGGAGGGACCCCCCCAGCGTCCGTTCATCGGGAGCGAGGCCCCGGGGGAGGGGCAGGATCGTCAGGAACTGGATCGCGGCGAGAAACCGTTTCATTCTTTTGCCTTGGATACCTTCGCCTCGTCGAACGTGGCTACCTCCGTCAGCACACGGACGGCGGCCTCGACAAAATTCATCGCGAGCGCCGCCCCCGTCCCTTCGCCGAGGCGCAGGTCGAGGTCGATCAAGGGATGCTTGCCCAGGATCGTGAGCGCGACGCGGTGGCCCTGCTCCACGCTCCGGTGGGCGGCGATCATGTATTCGGCCGCGGCAGGACAGAGGGCGTGCGCGATGAGCGCCCCGGCCGTGGAGATGAAGCCGTCTACGACGACCGGTTTCTTCAGCGCGGCGGAGCCGAGGATCAGCCCGGCGATCCCGCCGATCTCGAAGCCGCCGACCTTGGCCAGCACGTCCAGGCCGTCCTTCGGATCCGGCCGGTTGATCCGCATGCATTTTTCGATCACGCGGACCTTGCGGGCGAACTGCTCCTCGTCGATCCCTGTGCCGTGGCCGGTCACCTCCGCTACGGGTTGGCCGCTGAAGGCGGCGACGATCGCGCTGCTCGGCGTCGTATTGCCGATCCCCATGTCCCCGGTGCCGAAGATGTCTACCGCCTCCGCCGCCTTCCTGGCGACATCGATGCCGGCTTCGACGGCAAGGACGGCCTCCTTCCGGCTCATCGCCGGTCCCTCGGCCATGTTACGGGTGCCGGGGCCGATCCTCCGGGAGATGATCTTCCCCGCGGCGGCAAGTTCGCCCATGTCGGCGGCGACGCCCATGTCCACGACGGTGACTGTGGCGCCCACCTGGCGGGCCAGCGCGTTGATTCCCGCCCCGCCGGCGACGATATTGACGACCATCTGCGGCGTCACCTCCTGGGGGTATTTGCTTACCCCCTCGGCGACGACGCCGTGGTCCCCCGCCATCGTGAAGATCGCCTTCCGGGCAATGGGCGGCCGCATGGAGCGGGTGATGCCCGCCAGATCCTCGGCAAGGTCGAGCAGGCGGCCGAGCGCCCAGTAGGGCATGGTCAGGGCGGTCAGACGACGGTGCGCCTGAGCCCGGACGGCGGCGTCCTGGGGAACGATTGCGGAAATCGTATCCTGCAGTAAATTCATTTCAACTCCTTTAATCCAAGCGGAATTCCGCTGACGACGAGGGTGACCGTTTCGGCTGCCGCCGCGATCTCCTGGTTGCAGCGCCCGGCGACGTCCCGGAAACGCCGCGCCGTTTCGTTTTCGGGGATGATCCCCATCCCCAGTTCGTTCGTGACGAAGATCACTGTGCCGGGAAAAGCTCTGCCGGCGTCGATCAGCTCCCGGCAACAGTCCGTCGCCGCCTCTTCCGTGAAGCGCTCCCCCCGCTGCTTGGCCTCGTAGAGGAGGTTGTTGATCCAGAGGGTGAGGCAGTCGACGAGGAGGACCCGGTACCCCTCCGCCCGGCGGATGACGCCCGCCAGATCGATGGTCTCTTCGATCGTCTCCCAGCCTTTCCCGCACCGCGCCTCCCGGTGCTTCCGAATACGCTCCTCCGTCTCCTGGTCGATCACGGGGCAGGTTGCGATGTAGGCGCGCGGACCGGGAAGCGCTTCCGCCGTCTTCTGCGCAAAGGCGCTTTTTCCGCTCCGGCTCCCGCCGGTGATGAGGATGATCTTCGCCATCTCAACACCCTCCCAGATGGTGCCGGTCGTTGAGGAGGGTCAGGACGCCCTTCCCGCCGTCGATTTGAATCTCCGAAATGGACGCCGGACGGATGTCGAAGAGCAGGTGTTGCCGGTCCGGGAGCCCTAAGAAATGGCAGATCAGAAACCGGATGACGCCCCCGTGCGCGAAGAGGACAACCGTTCCGGCGGGAACGGCTGCGATCCGTTCCGCCGCCGCCCGGATCCTTTCCCGAAAGTTTGCGATTCCCTCGCCTTCCGGAAAGGCGAATGTGCTCTCCAGCGCGGCCCAGCGGCCCACGGCGGCAGGATCGGCGGCCGCGATCTCTGCGAAGCTCATCCCCTCCCAGCGCCCGAAGTCGATCTCCCGGAGGTTCGCATCGCTTTCGAACGTCCCGTTGGCGCCGAGGGCGATTTCGGCCGTTTCCCGGGTCCGGCGAAGCGGACTTGCGAGAAAACACGCCCCGTTCAGTCGGGCGAGCGGCCCGGCGAGGGCGCTTGCCTGGCGCCTCCCCTCCGCGGAGAGCGGCGCGTCCGTCCGGCCGATGTACCGGCCGCGGTAACGATCTCCAAGATCGCCGTGGCGGATGAGGATCAGGCGCTGAACCATCTCATTCCCCCGAAAATAAAAAATCCCCGCGCCTTTCGACGTGGGGATGCCGTATTTCATCCTCAACCGTTTCCCTGAACCGCGACCCCTCTCCGCGAGGGTCAATCGAAGCAGCACATCCTGCGGGCAGGTCTTCTGGCTTCCGGATCATCCTCCGGCCGCGTCTTCCCGTTTTTTCAAACAGTGACGTTTGGCGGCCTTTGTTCCCGGTTACAGCGGCGGGACCGCGACGGAATCGCACCGTCTTCCCTCATCGCCCATCCGGGCAACCCGCAGGGATGGTTCCACACATAGTACAGCCCGCGGGCGCTGTCAAGGAGAATGAGGGGGAGTTGTTACATTTCGGGGAAAGCATGATCCGTGATTTCCACGCCGGGCGACAGTCCCATTGTCTCAAAATTCAGGGGCGAATTTTTTCCCGACGGCAAGGTCTGAAAACAGCGGATCCGGACAGGGCCCGGCCGGGCGGGGGCGAACCCGACCGCCGCCACATATTGCGACAGGGGCCTGAGCACCGCGAACCGCCATTCGCCGGGATCGCGATCATTGCCGGAAAAATCGATCCGGAAGGGGCATTCCCCCGCGAGCCGGAAGGAAAAGGAGGCGAGGGGCAGGGAAAGGCCGAGCCCCCGCGCCTTGATATAGGATTCCTTCAGGGTCCAATAGAGGAAAAAACGTTCCCGCAACCGGTCCGGCGGCATCCCTTGCAGCGCTGAGGCCTCTTCCGGCGAGAAGAAACGGCTGCTCAATCTTGCCGCGTCCACGATACGGTTCGCCCTTTCCACATCCACCCCGACGTCAGCCCTCTGTGTCACCGCGACGATTGCCAGTCCTCTCGTATGGGTAAGGCTGAATCGGAGTGGGGAGGAATCGAAGTCCGGATCGATCGCGGGTTTTCCATGGCCGTTTTTCACGAATCGCCATTCCCCGGGGGGAATTTCCGAATATCGCGAGAGGGTCGTCCGGACCAGGGTGTGGCTCACCCCGAAGAGGTGGCGGCCCTCCGGAAAATGGAGCCGCGCCATCCGGGTCTTCTCCCCGTCATCGAGGAGAGGATGCGCGGAAGCGGGCGCTTGCGGGTCTCCCGTTTCACCGGGAACCGCAAACCAGAGATGAATTTCACCATCAGGCAGGCGCAGCAATCTGTTCCTCTTATTACTCCGGCAACCATCAATGCCCTGATACTGTCATTCCCGCGAAAGCGGGAATCCAAAATAGGACTGGATGCCGGATCAAGTCCGGCATGACAACCTTTGACATGTTCACTTGCCGGAGTAAAAATAGCGGGATTTCTTCCAGCCGCCGACCGCAAATCGAGTGGCATTTTCTTTTCGTTTCATGAAATATAGAGACTCCGGTCCCGGGTGTCAATGTGAATCCGGCTGCGAGCACATTCCCCGCGGCTTTCCGCTGGGTAAGCGAGCAAAAACGATAGGGTTTGTTCCTCTTAAGGATCGAAGATTCTCCGCAGCTTGCTGGGAAAAGCTTCAATCACCGTGTGTGATTTTTCTATATGAATACATTGAGAATAATGTTAAAGTCTCATCGGAAAGGAGAATCCGATGCCATGAAGAAGCATCCCCCGGGCCGCGTCCTGGTTGTCGATGATGAAATCGAGCTTGTCAATATGCTTTGTGAATTCCTTTCCTTCGAAGGCTATGAACCCGTCGGCTTTTCATCCCCCGCCAAATCACTGGAGGCCCTGAAACAACAGGAATTCGATATTCTCCTCACCGATCTCATGATGCCGGAGATGAACGGCATCGAGCTTCTGGGCGCAAGCAGAACAATCGATCCCGATCTGGTGGGAATCATCATGACGGGACAGGGAACGATCCAGACGTCCGTGGAAGCCATGAAGGTCGGGGCCTTCGATTATCTGCTCAAGCCGTTCAAGATGGATTCTCTGCTGCCGGTGATCAGCCGGGCGATGCATGTGCGGCAACTGCGGAAGGAAAACGTCGAACTCCGCGGCACGATGGCGGTCTACGAACTGACGAAGGTGATCAATGTCACCATGGATGCCGATATCGTCGCGAACAAGGTTGCCGATGCGGCCATGGAGCTGTGCAGGGCGGATGAAGTCTCCATCATGCTTCCCACCGTCGAGGGTGACAAATTGTATGTGGCAGCCATCCGCGGTGAAGGGCGGGAGAAGTTCCTCGGAGAACATGTGAAGATGGGTGAGGGAATTGCCGGATGGGTGGCCCGTCATCGCGAAACCCTGATATTGGATGGAGAGATCGAAGATCCCCGTTTCAAACCCATTGCGCCCCGGCCGGAGATCAAAACCGCCGTTTCATTCCCCATGGTGGCGGGAGGCAATTTCGTCGGCGTCGTCAACATCAACGAGACCCGGCGTCGCTCCTTCACCGTGGGGCAGATCAAGGCGCTGGACATCATGGTCGGCATTGCCGCTCCTTCTCTTGAAAATTCCTCGCTTTATAAGCGCATGCAGGCGATTGAGGAGAAATACCGGGGCATCGTTGAAAATGCCATTGAAGGCATTTTCCAGATGACACCGAACGGCAGGATTCTGATGGCCAACCCATCGCTGGTCCGCATCCTCGGTTATGAATCGCTGCCGGAGCTGCTCGTATCCGAAGGGGATATCGCCAGGCAGGTCTTTGCCGATGAAAAACAGTACCGGTCATGGATCGGTGAGATCGAGAAGCTTGGGGAAGTCCGAAATTATGAAGCGCGGATGTTGAGGCAGGATCAAAGGGTGGTATGGGTGCTGATCAATGCCCGCGCCGTCCGCGATCGTGACGGAAATGATGTCTATTACGAAGGCACGGTTATCGACGTGAGCCGTCAGAAGGAGATGGAAAACGTTCTGATCCATGCGGCCAGGGAGTGGAGAGTCACATTTGATTCCATCCACGACATGGTATGGCTGTCCGATCCGGACGGGACGATCCTGAGATGCAACAAGGCGACCCGGGAATATTTGAATAAACCCTTTGCGGAAATTATCAACCAGCCCTGTTTTCGGGTGATGCATGGTACCGCGGTGCCGATAGAGGATTGTCCTCTCGCCAGAACAAAAGGGACGAAGACAAGGGAAACAAAAATCCTTCAGATCGGCGAGCGCTGGTATAACATCACGGTGGATCCGATCCTGGATGAAAGCGGCAACCTCAAAGGCGCCGTTCACGTGATCAGCGATATCACGCAGAACAAACAGGCGGAAGAGGAATTGCGCGCCATGTCTCTCCGGGATGAACTCACCGGCCTGCTCAACCGTCGTGGATTTCTGACGCTGGCCGAACAGCAACTCCGGCTGGTGCAGCGGATGAAAACGAGGCTCATCCTGCTTTTCATCGATCTTGACCGCATGAAGTGGATCAATGACACCCTGGGACATCCGGAAGGGGATCTGGCATTGAAAAATGCCGGCATCATCCTGAAAAAAACCTTTCGCGAATCCGATCTCATCGCGAGGGTCGGAGGGGACGAGTTTGTTGTGGTGACCTTAAACTCCTTCGATGAAAGCATGGAGACCATTCTTGCCCGGCTGGAAAGAAATCTGTCCGCCTTCAATGCAGCAAATCAAGCCCCATATCCTCTCTCTCTCAGCATCGGCGCGGTTTCCTCCGAGGAAGAAGAGCCCTGTACCATCGAAGCCCTTCTGACAAAGGCGGATCGACGGATGTACGAGAACAAAAAAGCGAAAATCCTGAATACGTTATAGCATGCAAGGGGTGCGGCTCCGGTGGAAAAGGGGGCAGCTCCCGATTCGTTCGGGGAACGATTATGTTTGAAAACGTGAAGATGAGAACAAAACAGGCAATCGTTTGGAGAACGATGGTTGCGATCGTCCTTCTTCTGACTTTGGCGATTTTGTCCGCCTCCTGCAGGAAACCTGAAAAATCCGGCGGGCCCAAGGAAAAGGTGACGATCGGGGTCGGGGCCGGAGTCATATCTTTGCCCGCCATGATTGCCGGGGAGAAGGGCTTTTTTTCGGAAGAAGGCCTCGATGCAACGATTCGGTTTTATCCTTCGGGCAAAAAGGCGATGGAAGGTATGTTTGCAGGGGAGGTGGACATCGCCACCGTGACGGACATTCCGATTGTATTGAACAGCTTTGTGCGTGACGATTTCTCCATCTTTGCCACGCTTGGCTATAATTACGATGACTGCAAGGTGGTCGGTCGAAAGGACAGGGGGGTGGGCAGGCCTGCGGACCTCAAGGGCAGGAAAATCGGTATCGCCGAGGGGACATCGAGCCATTATTTTACCCACATTTACCTCACGGAACATCAGATGGATCCCTCAGCCGGGAAACTGGTTGATTTTGCCGCACCGGACCTGCCCGGGGCACTCAAAGACGGCAAGGTCGACGCTGTCATCGTGTTTGAGCCCTATGCCGATCAGGCAATGAAGGCGTTGCCCGGCAACGCGGTTAGACTGCCCGGAAGCGACCTTTACAGAGCGACGTTCAACCTTGTCGTCATGAGAAATTATGCCAAGGAGCATCCCGATTTGCTGAAAAAGGCTCTGAAGGCCTTTGACCGGGTGGTCACGTTCATCAAACAAAACAAGAAAGAATCCGTTGCCATCATAAGCAGGAGCCTGAAAGTGGAAGAGAGTTTCCCGGATTCGAGTTGGGATGCCGTTGTGTTCGAGCTTTCGCTGGACCACTCCCTGTTCACCATCCTGGAGGACGAAGCCCGCTGGGTGATCAGAAATGGATTCACGAAGAGGAAGATCATTCCAAATTATCTCGATTATTTTGCTCCGAATGCGCTCAAGGCGGTCAAACCCGAGGTTGTGGCGATCATCCGATAGGCGATCAACCATGAAGATCAAGACGAAGCTGCAACTGATCATCATCGTGAACATCCTGATCCTGGCCGGCGTGGTCTGTTTAAGCCTGTTGTGGCAGAAACAGACCGAGGATCTGATCGAGCAGAACGCTATCATTTCGGAATTACAGGCGGTTATCTTTGAGAAGGCGCGTTTGAGAGAAGAGTATTTTCTCCACAAAACGGCCCGTGCGAAGGCGCAGTTCCTGCTCGTCCACCAGGAGATCGGCGGGCGCCTCGAGAGGATGTCGAAGGCATTCCATAATCCGGAGGAAAAAGCCTCTTTGGACGGAATGATCGTTGCGCATTTGAAAATCGGCCAGCTGTTTGATCGCCTGATCCGTCTTGATGAAGGGACCGGCGACCGCCCCGCCGGAACCCAGGCGCTCAGGGAAAGAATCATCAGTCAGATGCTGATCCATGCGCATGTCATGTATCGTGATGGAGCGAAGCTGCTGAAAGCCGCCAACGCAAAGACGGCGAAACAGAACGATTGGGACCGTTGGTACGGCTATATCGCCATTGGACTGCTGGCCCTGTTGATTGGCGCCTTTGCGGTCATTATTATCCGCAATATTGCCTATCCCCTGACAAGACTTCATGAAGGAACGGAAATGGTTGCCCGGGGGGATCTCAGTTATAAAACCGATCTCGGAACCGGTGACGAGATCGGCAGGTTGTCCCGTGCCTTTGACGCCATGACGGAAAGCCTGAAGGAGATCACGGTTTCACGGGATGAACTGAACAAAGAGATTGAAGTACGCAAGCGGAAGGAGGAGGAGCTGCGGACAGCCTCCTCTTACCAGGAATCCCTCCTCTCTTCGCTCCCGGACATCATCATGGAGGTGGACGGCAACAGGATCTACACATGGGCCAATCAGCCCGGAAGGGATTTTTTCGGAGAAGATGTGGTTGGTAAAGAAGCCTCTTTTTACTTCGAAGGGGATCAGGATACCTATGCAACCGTCCAGCCGCTCTTCAACGGCAATGAAAACGTGGTCCATCTCGAGAGCTGGCAGCGGCGCAGGGATGGGGAAAAGCGGCTGCTTTCCTGGCGGTGCCGGGTGCTCAAGGATGAAAACGGGCAGGTCATCGGTGCCCTCTCTTCGGCGCGCGACATCACCGCTCGCAAAACGATGCAGGAGTCGTTAAGGGCATCGGAGGAGAAATACCGGCTCCTTGCGGAGAACTCAGCGGATATCGTTTGGATTCTGGATTTCAAGAAACAGAAATTTACCTACTTCAACCCCTCGGTCGAAAGCATCCGCGGCTACACGCCGGAAGAGGCGATGGAACTGCCGCTGGACAAGACATTGACCTCCGATTCCTACAAACGGGCCATGGACATCCTGAAGGAAGCCTTGGCGGGTGCTCCCCGGGGATTGAATGACCCCAAAAGGATACCCGCGTTTGAATTCCAGGAATTCTGCAAGGACGGCTCCCTGATTGATACGGAAACGAGAATGAGGTTTATTCTCAATGCCAGGGGAAAACCGGTCGGAGTACAGGGCATTACCAGGGACGTCACCGAACGCAAGCGGGCGGAGCAGGCGCTTCTGAAAACGACAGAGCGGCTGAGGCGGTCGCTGGCGGGTACGGTTCAGGCCATCTCCGCGGCCGTGGAGGTAAAGGATCCCTATACGTCGGGTCATCAGAAAAGAACGGCCGATCTGGCCAGGGCGATTGCGGTGGAAATGGGATTTTCTGCGGACAGGACGGAGTTCGTCCGTATCGCCACCACCATTCATGACATCGGCAAGATCGCTGTTCCGGCGGAGATCCTCAGCAAGCCCACGAAACTCAGAGAGATCGAGTTTGGTCTGATCAGGGTCCATCCGCAGGCCGGGTATGACATTCTCAAGGACATCGAGTTTCCCTGGCCCGTGGCCGATGTCATCCTTCAGCACCATGAGCGGATGGACGGATCCGGATATCCCCAGGGCCTCAAGGGGGAAGACATTCTGCTGGAGGCCCGAATCGTGTCCGTGGCCGATGTGATGGAGGCCATCGCCTCCCACCGGCCCTACCGCGCGGCATTGGGAATTGATGTGGCGCTGGTGGAAATTTCCCAAAACAGGGGTATCCTCTATGACCCGGAGGTGACGGATGCCTGCCTGAAACTCTTTTATGAGAAAGGGTACTGTTTCAATTGATCGAAGGCATCCGGATGGCTGCCCGCAAAGGCATTCCATTCAGATCAAAAATGAAGTCCGTTCATACCTTGGAAACCATAAACCCAGCATGATTTTTTCCACCAACTCCCTGGAGAGGCGGGCACAAAAAAGGCGTTCCACCGGCGACGGCGGAACGCCTTTTCCCATCGTGAAAAAAGTGGTGTTGGTTTTACTTCTTTTCCTTCTTTTTATCCGCGGGTTTGACAGGGGCGGCGGCCAGTTCCTTGAAGGCGGCTTCCCACTTCTCGATGACGCCCTTCAGCTCGCCCGCTTTTGTCTTTGCAAGGGTCGGCTCGGCGGCGATCGCATCCTTGGCGGCCTTCAGGTTTTCCCCGAATGCCTTGGCATCCGCGACCCAGGCGTCCTTCTGGTCCTTCATCTTCTTCTCGAGCTTCGTGCCGGCGGCCTCGACGCCCTTCCAGGCTTCTTCCACGGCGGCTATGGCGGCAGTCGCTTCGTCGGCAACGGCCTTCTTGCCCGCTTCCACGGCGCCGGCGGCCTTCTTGAAGGCGGCCTCGGCTTTAACGTATCCCTCCTTGGCTTCCTTGTACTTCTTGTCCTTGACCTGGACCTCCGCCGCATCAAATTCCTTCTTGGCGGCATCCAGATCGGCGGCGGCGTACTTGTCGGCGCCTGCGGTTACGGCGGCGTCCATCGCCGCCTTGGCGGCCTTCTGTTCGGCCTCGGGGGGTTTTGCACAGCCGATAAAAACCAGGACCAGCGCAAGAACCATCATCAATGATACTGAATACTTGAAATGCTTCATACTTTCCTCCTTAGTTGAATGATTATAATGGCTTCCGGTGCCAAACTGCTGCTTCTATATACTTTTTTTCGGCGTTGTCAAGATGGATATTTTTATTTTGAGCAGCGGAGCGCAAAAACGGTTCCGATCAACGGAGGTTGTACCCCTTCTCATGGAAAAGTTTCAGACAGGCATCCACCGCCTCCGGGTCATAGAGGAGGCCTCTGTTTTTTTGAATCTCCTCCAGCGCCGCCTCAATTCCCAATGCCGGACGGTAAGGGCGGTGGGAGGCGATGGCCTCCACCACATCGGCCACGGACACGATTCGCGCCTCCATGAGAATGTCTTCTCCCTTGAGGCCCCGGGGATATCCGGATCCGTCCATCCGCTCATGATGCTGAAGGATGACCTCGGCCACGGGCCACGGGAACTCGATGTCCTGGAGAATGTCGTGTCCGGCATGTGGATGGATCTTGATCAGGCCAAACTCGATATTCGTCAGCTTCGTGGGCTTGCTGAGGATCTCCGCCGGCACAGCGATCTTGCCGATGTCATGAATGGCGGCGACCACGCCGATGAAGTCTTTCCGATCCGCCGACAATCCCATTTCCGTTGCGATCGATCTTGCCAGATCGGCGGATCTTCTCTGATGGCCTGCCGTGTATGGATCTCTCGTTTCCACGGCCATGGAGATGGCCTGAACGGTGCCGTCCAGCAACCGTCTCAAACGCTCCGTTGTTTTGAGAAGCATCTCATCGGCCCGCTTGAGCTCGGTGATATCCTGAATCGTGGTGCGAATCCCTGTGATGATGCCATTTTTATCCCGAATGAGCAGATCCTGGATGAGCACCGGTATTCCTGCTCCGTCTTTTTTGCAGTAGGTCCGCTCGAAATTTCGCCCTGGTGGTAAAGTGCCGGCAAGCTTGTCCAGCACGGCTTTTCGGGAAATGTCCTTTTCGCCGATGAAATCCCACACATGCTTGCCAAGCGTCTCCTCGGCGGAATAGCCCAGCATTGCGAGTTCAGTATGGTTGATGCGGGTAACACGTCCCTCGGCGTCCAACTCGTGGTAGCCGATCGGGGCATTGTCAAACATCTCCCTGAAGCGAGTCTCGCTCTCCCTCAGCTTTTCCTCCGCTTGCTTGAGTTCCGCGATATCGATGATCGCTCCTCTGAGTCCCACAGGTTTGCCGTTGCTGTAAATGACACTTGAGATGACAATGGCGGGAAAGAGAGACCCATCGAGCCTCTTTAACGTATATTCGGTACCTTCGATTTTCTCCCCCTGTAACAAGCGTTCAATGTTCTTGCTCGATTTCTCAATGTTCTCCGGTGAAAGCAGTTGCCATGCGTTAAAACCTTTCTTTAAATCCCCTTCTGTACCTCCGAAAGTTTCATAAATGGCGCGGTTTGCGGAAGTAATATTGGCTTCCAAATCCATCTCATAGACCGGGATGGGTAAGAAATCATACAACTCATGATATTTCTTCCCGCTCTCCCGCAGTTTTTCCTCTGCCTGCTTGCGTTCGGTGATATCGGCGCTTGTGCCGACCATGCGAACCGGCTTCCCGGAAGCATCATAAAAGATGCTTGCACGATTCGAAAGCCAGCGGATTTCACCGTCCGGGCGAACAATCCGGTAGTCCCCCGCAATCTCCGGCAGCCGCTCTCGGATGCATTGCCGGACTCTCGACTCGGCTTCCTTCAGGTCGTCGGGGTGAACCCGCGTGATCCAATCTTTACTGGTGTGTTCAACACTCCCCGGTTCGATGCCGTAAAGAATCTCCAATTGCGGGGTCCAGGTGCTGCTGTCGGTTACCATGTCCCAGTCAAAGACCCCGACCTTCCCGGCGGATTGCGCCAGATCAAGACGCTCCTGCTGCAAGCGCAGGACCTTTTCGGTCTGCATTCGCTCCGTGATGTCGCGGATCATGGAAACCATGCCGACGATGTCGCCGTTGCGCAGAATGGGAGCGCCGCTGATTTCGCCATACTTGACGGTTCCATCCCTTGCGACGAGCGAATAAACCGAAGTCGAAATGGTTTGACCGCTCAAGACCGAAGAGATCTCCGCCATGGCCCGCTCCATCGATTCCGGAGTCAGTATTTTCACCCACTCGGATACGGATCGGCCGATGAAATCCTTGGATCCATACCCCAGCATCCTCTCCACGCTCGGGGACATCTTTCGAACAATGAGGTCGGTGTCGATCGTCCAAATAATATCCGTAACATTCTCGAAACTCAGCCGATATTGTTCCTCTAGGCACTTCAGCTTCCGATTGGCCGTCTCCAGATCCAGCATCTTCTTTTCAAGCTTTCGGAAGAGGACCTCGTTGTACTGCCGGAAGAACTCCAACTCTTCACCGAGAGGTTTTGGCGCCACAGGCTTGGCCGTGGATCGCTCCTCCCAGATCTCTTTCAACATCCGGATCAAGGTTTCCGGCTCCTGGGGCTTGAGAACGAACCGATCCGCACCAAGGCTCAAGGCAAACTTTTCATCCTTCGGTTCCGTGTAGGTGGCCGTGTAAAACATGAAGGGGATCTGTCGGAGCTGTTCATCCTCTTTGCATTGCCGGCATAATGTATAGCCGTCCATGACCGGCATTAAAATATCTGAAACAATCATGTCGGGAGGATCGGTATGGGCGATGTCCAGGGCCGCCTGGCCGTTTTCCGCCGAACGGACATCGAAGCCTTCCCCCTCCAACAGGCTTTGCATCAGATAGAGGTTGGCGCTGTTGTCGTCGACAATCAGGATTTTCTTTTTCATGATCGCCTCTCCTTACGATCCTTCGCGGGACAGATATTTCCCCACCTGCACCTCAAAGGTATCGGGATCGATTGGCTTTTCAATATAGCCGCTGCAGCCGGCTTCCATGGCCTTCTCTCTGTCGCCCGGCATCGCATAGGAGGTCACGGCCACAATCGGTGTACCGGCAAGGTCGGGATTCTCTCTTAACTTGCGGGCAACGGCGTAACCGTCCATGACGGGCAACTGGATATCCAAAAGAATCAAATCCGGCAATAGTGATGCCGCCAGCCCAATTCCCTCTTGACCATCCCATGCGGAGAAGACTTCATAATCGCAGTCTTCCAGAATGTACCGGATGAGATAAAGATTCTGTTCATTGTCTTCGATGATCAGAATTTTCCCCTTCATATATTGCTCCTCTCTTTGGGAAGGGAGAAACCAAACGTGCTTCCCGAACCCCATGTGCTTGTCACCCAGATTTTGCCTCCCATCAATTCGACGAGCTTTTTGGATATGGAAAGACCCAGGCCCGTACCGTCATACTTCCGTGTCAGCCCTGAATCGATCTGCCGGAAAGATTTAAAAATGGTTCCCATGTCTTCATCCTTGATCCCGATCCCCGTATCCATAACCTTTACAATGACGTTGCATTCATCCAATTCGCCTACGATCCTGACCGACCCTTTTTCCGTGAACTTTATTGCGTTGCTGAGCAGATTCAGCAAGACCTGCTCTACCCGGCGGGCGTCGCCCGTGATGGTTTTGATTTCAGGAGAGATATCGAACCCAAGCTCAAGCCCCTTGACATCCGCGAGCGGACGCGTGCTCTGTTCAACTTTTTCGATGATTTGCCGTAAATCAATCTTTTCAGAGGCCACATGCAACTGCCCCGCTTCAATTTTGGAGATGTCGAGGACATCATTGATCAGCGCAAGCAGGCTCTGGGAACTGCGCCGAACCATATTCAACTGTTTTTTTTGTTCCTCATTTAACGGCCCCACCCGCTCTCGCAGGATGATCCCGGTAAAACCGATAATCGAGTTCAGAGGGGTTCTCAGTTCGTGAGACATGGTCGCCAGAAAAGCGGATTTCAAATTATCGGCAACCTCGGCCTGCTCTTTGGCCACGGCAAGTTCCTTCAGCGTTTGCTGAAGCTCTTCTTCTCTCTGGACGCGCTCTCCAATCTCCCCCGAGAGCTTCTCGTTGACCTCCTGAAGCCGCAGCGTGCGTTCCTTGACCAGCTCCTCGAGATGGTCCCGATGGCCTCTAAGCTCTTTTCCCGTCGCTTCCAAGGATGCTTGCGTTTTATGGAGGGAGCTGATCATCTCATTGTAAGACCGGGCCAGCAGTCCGATTTCATCTCCGGAACGGATTTCAATTCGACGCTCCAGATTCGAGGTTCCCGCGATATAATCCGTTTCACGAACGAATTTGTGCAGAGGACGGACCACGAAAACATTGAGTCCGATGAGGGTGATGACCGTCAAAAGCAACAAGCCGGTGGACAATCCGACAACCGTAATGATAACCGGTTCGCGGATCTCACTTTCGATATTTTCCGCGGGAATCAGGACGGCAATCTTCCAGTCCTGTTGGGTGCATGTCCGGTAATACACGTAATTGGATCTGCCCTGGATTTTCATGGAAGCAGCGCCTTGCCTGTTTCCCCTCAGCAGTTTGAAAAGTTCGGGCGAATGGTCGCCGATTTTTTTAAAAAGCATTTTCTTATCTTCACCGGCCAAAACGACGCCGTTTCGGTCGGTCAGAAATATTGTTCCGGCAGGATTGACTTTAAAAGTGCTGATATAGTCCATCAAATTGTTTAATGTGATATCGACGCCAACGACACCGTAAAACAGACCTTTTTCATCGACCAGCGCCTTGACAATGCCGATGTTGATATCCGATGTCGTAACAGAAGGGTAAACATCCGTGATGACGACATTCCTTGGATTCTCTTTGGCCAGTTGATACCAGGGGCGATCTCGGGGGTCGTAACGGCTGGGGATTGCACGTTTGTGCGATCGGACAAAACTGCCGTTTTCCCTTCCCATGTAGACGGAGTTCACATAACGATGCGTCATGCGATATGCGTTGAATATATTGATTATTTTCTGTTCGAGCGGCCGGATATGGTATTGGAAGGTCTTTTCGTCCGCCCCAAGAAAGTGGGTAAAGTTGCGATCATCCCGTGAACGGACGATTTCATTGGCCACCAGGTTATAGACGTCGCTTTCCGCTGCGAAAAAGATATCATTCATTGCAAAATCGATGTGCTGAAGTTGCTTGGAGATGTCTTCCTGAATTGTAATCAACCGGTCATTCCATAGCTTGGTGTAAAGAATTCCTCCCAGGACCGCGGTGATGAAAATTGCGCTACCGGCGTAAAGGATCAGCAATTTTGTCTGGAGTTTCATTTTGAGTCACCCATCAGGGTACTTATGGATACCGTGGGACCCCAGAAACACAAACATTTATCAGTTAATCTGGATGTATATCAATTCTATGCCCATTCTCAACAAAGTCAAGCCACCATCTGGATAGCCCTTCTCATTGAAAATCTTCAGATCATCTCCCGGCGTGTTTGCGATACTGGTTGCGCAGCAAATCAAGACTCCGTTCACCCCCGTGGGCCGGCAGAAAGACCTTGCAGCCGGTTCCCGCCAGCAGGCCCCAGCTTTCGATCATCTGGGACACGTTCTGCCCGAAGGGGGGAAAGACGGAACCGGGAAACATTCCGAAAAGGGCGTCTCCCACAAGCGCAATCTCATTTTCAATGATGACGCTCACCGAACCCTGGGTATGGCCGGGGGTATGAAGGATATGGCCGCTGATTCCGAGGGGCGTGAGATCAAATTCCCTGCCCGCAAGGATATCGGGCTCCACGGCCCGGTAGCGGAACAGGAACTGCGTCCGCGCAAACAGCCAACCGAGGAGGCGGGTCGGCGCAATCGTTCCCGCCACCAGGGGATTTTCCCCTTTCTTCAGCAACGCCGCCTCGCTTTCGTGAACAATGATCCGGAGCCCGAACCGTTCTTTGAGGGAAGCGGCATTTTCGGCATGGTCAAAGTGGGTATGGGTCAGGATGAGGTAATCAATTTTCCGTGCGCCGGCATGATGAATCTGCTTCAGCAGCATTTTCAGCATGATCCTGCGGCCGGTATCCACGAGAAAGGCATGGTTTCCGGTCCGGATCAGGAAGGAATGGCTGCCGCCCGCCGGCAATCTTTGAATCGTGGTTCCGTTGGATGTACGCCAGGTTTTCATCAGCAGGGCCTTTTTGCGAGGCGGCGGCGGATCGACGCGATGGTCGTGGTGATTTCCGGGCTTTTCAGAAGGAAGGCCGCGCCGAAGAAGGCGGCGGCGCCGCCGGCGATGCAGAGGAGCAGATGGATGAGCCTTGTGTCGAAGGGGCCGGTTATGTTCCAGGGGTAGATCATGCCGATCAGGAAGATCACCCCCCACATGACGAACGAGGCCAGGGAAGTCCGGCCGAGGGAGTGGTAGAATTCCCGGTCCAGCAGTTTCCCGATCCGCCTTCTCAGGATGACCCAGAGCATCCCGACGTTCACGGCGGTGGCGATGGAGGTGGCGAGCGCCAGTCCGCCGTGCTGCAGCGGAAACATCAGCGCGACGCTCAAGATCGCATTGACGATCAGCGCGACGATCGCGGCCTTCATGGGGGCCTTGGTGTCCTGGAGGGAGTAGAAGGCTGAGACGATGATCCGGATCACGGAGAAGGCCCAGAGGCCGACGGCATAGCAGAGGAGGGCCTGCGCCGTGAGCAGCGTGGATTGAATGCCGAATTCCCCTCGCTGGAAGAGAACGGAGATGATCGGGACCCGGAGCGCGATCATGGCGACCGTCGCCGGGATCGTGATGAAGAGGATGATCCGGAGCGAGAAGGCGATCGTCCGTTTCAATTCGTCAAAGCGCCCCTGCGCGACCTGCTCCGAGAAGCTGGGGAGCGTCGCCGTCCCCACGGCAATGGCGAACACCCCGAGGGGGAGTTCGACGATCCGGTCGGCGTAGTAGAGGTAGGAGACGCTCCCGGCCGGCAGCAGCGAAGCGAGGATCGTTCCGATGAAGATGTTGATCTGGTAGATCGCCGCCCCGAACGCCGCGGGGAGCATCAACAGGCCGATCCGCCGTACCCCGGGATGACGGAAACGGAAGTTCGGCTTCAGTCGCACCCCCATCCGGACGAGAAAGGGCCACTGCATGGCGAGTTGGAGAACGCCGCCCGCCATCACGCCGATGGCGAGGGCCGTGATCGGTTCCCGGAAAAAGCCGCGAAGGGTCAGCGCGCTCAGGATCATCGCGAGATTCAGCACGACGGGCGAGAGGGCCGGTGCCGCGAAGTGCCGGAGCGAATTGAGGATCCCCATGCAGAGGGCGACGAGTGAGATCAGCAGGATGTAGGGGAACATCAGCCGGGTCAGGAGCACGGCGAGATCATACTGGGCCGGCGACTTGACGAAGCCGGGCGCCATGACCGTCACGATGAGCGGCGACAGCAGGACGCCCGCGAGCGAAACGGCGACCAGCAGGATCGACAGGGCCGTGAAGGCGATGTCGGCGAGTTCCAGCGCCTCTTCCCTGGTCCGGTTCTTCAGGTATTCCGTGAAGACGGGGACAAAGGAGACGGTCAGCGACCCCTCGGCGAGGAGCCGCCGGAGCAGGTTCGGTATCCGGAACGCGACGAAGAAGGCGTCCGTCGTGAGACCCGCGCCAAAAAAGCCGGCCACGATCATGTCCCGGATAAAGCCGAAGACGCGGGAGAGCATCGTGGCCATCCCCACCACGCCCGCCGCCCGGACGACCCGCGAATTTTCGGAACCGTGCCCATCCGCCATGTCGTAACTTCCTTTAAAAATGTACCTTACAGCGCCGAGATGAGGGCGGCGATCTCCGTTGCCTTTACCCCATCAACGGCGACGGTTTTTGTCCGGGATGCATGACCCGCGATGATCGCCACCCGCGTCTTCTTCACGCCGAGAAGTTCGGCAAGCAGTGCGACGCACGCCTCGTTGGCCTTTCCCTCTACGGGGGGCGCCGTGATCCTGAGCCTCAGCGCGTCATCCTGGAACCCCGCGGATTCGCACCGGGACGCCCGCGGGACGACCCGGATGCGGAAGACGACGCCGGTTTCGGTTTCGCGCAGGGGGATCATGACGCCGTTACCGGAACTGATACGACAGTTCGAGCAGGCTGTTCACCAGGAAGCTCTGAAGAAAAATGATCAGAAGCAGGATGATGATGGGTGAAAAGTCGATGCCCATTCCCCGGAAGGGGATCAGCCTCCGGATCGGGGTCAAAACCGGCTCGGTGAGCTGGTTGATGAGCCGGATGATCGGGTTGTAGGGGTCGGGATTGACCCAGGAGAGAACCGCCCGGATGACGATGATCCACATGTAGATGGTGAGTGCGACGTCGAGGATGCGGGCAACGGCGGCGATGAAATTTCCAAGAACGAACATGCTTTTTGGTCTCCTCTCACCCCTCCCGCCAGGGGAGGGGATGTTTTGGCGGGCGAATGGCGGGGTTAATGGGGTCAGGTCTTGGGATTTGAATTTTTCAGATTCAAATCCCAAGACCTGACCCCATTAACCTCACGGAAGTGAATTCACGAAATCCGTCAGGGCCGTGTTGAAGGCATCCGGGTTCTCCAGCATGACCATATGTCCCGCCTCCGGGATCAGGGCGAGGCCGGCCCCGGGGATATTCCCGCTGATGTATTCGGAGAGGGCGGGCGGTGTCAGCTTGTCTTCGGCGCCGCAGACGACGAGCGCCGGGATCCGGATCCCGGTGATCGCCTCCGTGATGTCCAGTTTGTCGCAGGCGGTAAAATCGCCGTGGAGGATCTCGGGGTTCACGCGGGAGAGGTTTGCCGTGATGAGGCCGGAGAGCCGTTCCCGGTTCCCCTTTGCGACCGAGAATTTTGCGGCCAGGCCGATGATCGCGGCCGGGTCCTGTTTCAGCCCCTCCAGAATGACGGGGTTGACGGGCATCCGGACGCCCCCGCCCACGGTGACCAACGCAGCGGTATCGCCGTGATGGATCGCAAGACTGAGGCAGATGGCCGCGCCGAGGGAGTGGCCGATCAGGATCGGCTTTTCGATTCCCAGCACCTCCAGGACCTTTTTCACCCAGGTCACGTAGGCGGCGACGTCCTGCTCCCCCGATCCGTCGGACTGCCCGTGGCCGGGAAGATCGATCGCAACGATATTGAATGCATTTTTCAGCGGGGTGTACTGCAGGATCCAATCCGTGTGATTTCCGCCGGAACCGTGGATGAAAACCAGCGTCTTGCGGTCGGGCAGAAAACTCCCATTGTTGACCCAGCAGGCCAGTTTGCGCCCGTCGATTTCCGCGACGTGGATCATGGCAGTTATCCTCCTTTTGGGTCTATGGGGGTCATTTTGTGGAATGCGGATCATGTCTATCACAATCCGCCCCGCTTGTGCAACGGAAGATTGAACAAAAACCGTGGCATGAGGTAACGACGCCAAAGCGGAGTTCCGCCATGGTCAAGCGGTTCGGCGGCTGAAGGATTTGCGTTGAACCGAGGGGCGCTTTGAGGTAATAGAGATTCCCCCGGGGAAATGCGGAGCAGGGGTGTGGGTGATGTTTTCACCCGGGGCATAAGAAGGAGGAAGACGATGCTGAAGGAAAAGAGGATCGCCGTGGTCGGCGGCGGGAAGATGGGGGGCGCCCTCATTGAGGGGATGATTTCCGGCGCTCTGGTGAGGCCGGAAGCGGTGATCGTGTCGGACACGGATGAGGGGAGGCGTCGGGAAATTGCCCGGAGCTACGGGGTTGCGGTGACGGCCGACAACCGGGAAGCGGTGCGGGGCGCCGACGTGATCCTGCTGGCCGTCAAGCCGCAGAACATGGGGGAGGTGCTCTCAGGGCTTGCCGGGTCGGTTTCTCCGGAGGCTTTGGTCATCTCCATTGCGGCGGGGATTTCCACGGCCGCAATCGAAAAGGGGCTACGGCAGGAGATCCGGGTCGTCCGGGTGATGCCGAACATGCCCGCCCTCATCGGCGAAGGGGCGGCCGCCCTTGCACCCGGCGCCCATGCCGCGGAGGCGGATCTGGAGCTGGCCCGGTACATCTTTGCCGCCGTCGGGATCACCGTCGATGTGAAGGAGGAGCTGATGGACGCCGTGACGGGCCTGAGCGGGAGCGGCCCCGGCTACGCCTTCCTGATCATCGAGGCCTTTACGGATGCCGGCGTCCGGATGGGACTCCCCCGGGAAACAGCCCTGAGGCTCATCTCGCAGAGCCTCCTCGGGGCGGCGAAACTCTGCCTGCAGAGCGAGAAGCCGCCGGCGGAGCTCCGGGCGATGGTCACCTCCCCCGGGGGGACGACGCTCGCCGGCCTCAAGGTGCTGGAGGAGAGAGAACTTCGGGAGGCGCTGATCGCGGCCGTCGAGGCGGCGACAAGGCGTTCCGCGGAGCTTGGGGGACGGAAAATAGGGTAGGTGTCGATGGAAGAACCGAGAATCACGGTCGGGATCTGCGACCGCTATCCGAAAATCCGGGGGCGGATGAACGGGTTGTACCGGACGAACGGGACGTCGCTTACGGGCGGCTTCACCGCCCGACCGGAAGGGGGCGCCGTGGTCCTTGGCGACGACTTCGGCCGGGAGATCCTTCGGGCGCCGGAGATCCGCCTTGCCGCGGCGCGGGAGGCGACCTTCACCCTGCAGGACGTGACGATCGGCGTTACGTTCCACTGGGAGCGACGGGAGGAACAGACCTTCCCCGGGAATCTGATTCTGCTGGCGGTGGGGGAAGGAAAACTGACCGTTGTCAATGAACTTTCCGTGGAGCAGTATCTTGCGAGCGTCGTCTCGTCGGAGATGAGCGGCGAGGCGCCGGTGGAGTTTCTCAAGGCCCATGCCGTCGCCTCGCGGAGCTGGCTCGTCGCGATGCTCCAGCGCGAAGCGCAAAAGGCGAAAGAAGGCCGCGAAGCGGAGCACTTGCTCCGGCGCGAAGGGGAGATCGTCCGCTGGTACGACCGCGAAGATCATGACCGCTTCGACGTCTGTGCCGACGACCATTGCCAGCGGTATCAGGGGGTAACCCGGCTTGCAGTGGGCAGGGCGGCGGAGGCTGTCCGGGCGACGCGGGGCGTCTTTCTGATCCGGGACGGTGAGGTCTGTGATGCCCGCTATCACAAGGCATGCGGCGGGATGACCGAGGACTACGCCACCTGCTGGGAAGAGAAGGCGGTTTCCTACCTCTCCCATGTCTCCGATGCCGCCCAGCCCATTTCCCCGGTACGCACGGAGGCCGATGCGGAGCGGTGGATCCTCTCCTGTCCCGACGCCTATTGTCACACGAAGCATCCGGACCTCCTGAAAAATATCCTTCCTTCCTTCGACCGGGAGACGGCCGATTTCTTCCGCTGGCGGGTCGGCTACGCGCGGGAGGAATTGGAGGGGATTCTGCGCATAAAATCGGGGATCGACTTCGGCGTCCTCCAGAACATCTCACCCCTCGAACGCGGTCCCTCCGGCAGGATCCGCCGGCTGCGGATCGAGGGATCGAAGACGGCGGTCATCGTGGGGAAGGAGTTGGAGATTCGCCGCTGGCTCTCGCCGAGCCACCTGATGAGCAGCGCCTTTATCATTACGGCTGAGCGGGGGCCCTCCGGCGTTCCGGACCGCTTCACCCTCTACGGTGCGGGCTGGGGGCACGGCGTCGGCCTCTGCCAGATCGGCGCCGCCGTCATGGCGGAGAAGGGTTTCAATGCGGAGGAGATCCTCCGCCACTATTTCCGCGGCGCCGCACTCGTAAAACGCTATTGATGGGGTCAGGTCTTGAAATTTAGCGTTTTGTGCAAAACGCTAAATTTCAAGACCTGACCCCATGATGTGCCCCATGATGGAGAAGACATGATGCCTGAAAAAACGTCCTTCCGGAATCCCTGGTCTTGGGTCCCGACCCTGTACCTGGCGGAGGGCGCCCCCTATGTGATGGCCATGACCGTCTCGGTTATCCTCTACAAACGGCTGGGGATCTCCAATACCGACATCGCCCTCTATACCTCCTGGCTCTATCTTCCCTGGGTGATCAAACCGCTCTGGAGCCCGTTTGTCGATATGTTCCGGACGAAGCGGTTCTGGATCGTCGCGATGCAGCTCGCCGTCGGGGCGTCGTTTGCCTGTGTGGCGCTCACGATCCCGGCCCCCTCGTTTTTCCGCTACACGCTCGCCTTCTTCTGGCTCATGGCCTTCAGCTCGGCGACGCATGACATCGCCGCCGACGGCTTCTACATGCTCGGCCTCAAGGAGTACCAGCAGGCGGCCTTCGTCGGGGTGCGGACGATCTTCTACCGGATCGCGATGATCGCCGCCAAGGGGATCCTCGTGGTGCTGGCCGGGACCCTGGAGACGAGCGGCTTCAGCGTGGCCTCCGCCTGGTCGGTGACTTTCTTCCTGCTTGCGGCGATCATGCTGGCGCTCTTTTGCTACCACCTCTTCGTCCTTCCCTATCCGGCGGCGGACCGGCCGGTTCCCCGCGACCCGTCGCGGAGCGCCTCTGCGGCGTTCCTCCGGGGGTTCGCGACCTTCTTTCAGAGGAAAGACATCGTCGCGGTGATCGCCTTCTTCCTCCTCTATCGCTTTGCCGAGGCGCAGCTCGTCAAGATGGTCGCGCCGTTTCTTCTCGACCCGCGGACGAAGGGGGGATTGGGGTTATCAACTGCGGAGGTGGGTATCGTCTACGGGACGGTGGGGGCGATCGCGCTCATGCTCGGGGGGCTTCTCGGCGGCTTCGTCATCTCCCGGAAGGGGCTCAGGTACTGGCTCTGGATCATGGTCTTTGCGATGCATCTCCCGGACGCGATCTTCATCTATCTCTCGCGGGCGATGCCGGAGAGTCTCTGGGTGATCAACGCCGCCGTGGCGGCGGAGCAGTTCGGCTATGGTTTCGGCTTCACCGCCTATTCGCTCGTGATGATCATGGTCTGCGAGGGGGAGTACAAGACGGTCCACTATGCGATTGCAACGGGGATCATGGCCCTCGGGATGATGATCCCGGCGATGTCGAGCGGCTGGATCCAGGAGCAGTTGGGCTATTCGGGCTTCTTCCTCTGGATTCTCGTCTCGACGATTCCCGGCTTCATCGTGGCGGCCATGATCAAGATCGATCCCGCGTTCGGGAAGAAGGAAAGGGGGTAGGCGACGCGGGGAGGGGCTTCGGAAGGCGCGCGGCCCTTTTTCCGACCATGGACATCCTCGCTGCGCTGCCGGAAAACGAACTCGCGCCTGAAGGCGCTCAGACAAGTTTTCCGGCGGCCGCTCCGCTGCGGTGCCACGGTACCCGGAAAAATGCCCAATGCGCTTCTTCCGAAACCCCTTCCCCGCGTCGAGGAAGAAGGGTAGAAACTATGAAACGGAAAGCATTTGTCGGGGAAAGGGGAGGGGAGATGGGATGAAGCCAGTAAAGATCCGGACGGCCTTCATTCTCGGGGCGGGGCTGGGGACGCGCCTCCGCCCGCTGACGGAGAACTGCCCCAAGCCGCTGTTGCCGGTCGGCGGCCGCCCGCTCATCACCTATGCGATGGACCACTGCCGGTCGATCGGCGTCGAGCGGTTTATTGTGAATACCCACCACTGTGCGGGGGCTTACGAAAAGGCCTTTCCCGGCGGGAGCCGACGGGGGATGCCGATCCTCTTCCGCCACGAGCCGGTTCTCCTCGACACGGCCGGGGGGCTCAAAAACATCGAAGATCTTCTGGAGGAGGCCGAGACAATCCTGGTTTACAATGGCGATATCCTGAGCGACCTTCCGCTGGAGCGGCTCCTTGCGGCCCATGCGGCAGGCAGCCGGGAGGTCACCCTTGCCCTCCGAAGCGACGGTCCGCTCCGGAACGTCTGCCTCGACGCAAAGGGTGAGATCTGCGATTTTCGCGACCTTCTCGGGAACCCCGGCGTCCGGCGCTGCCTCTTCACGGGGATCTACATGGTCGAGAAGCGGTTCCTCCGGCGTCTGACCCCGGGGAAGATCGAATCGGTCGTCCCCGTCTTCGTGGAGATGATCCGCGAGGCCGCCGGATCGGTTGCCTCCGTCGTGATCGACGGGGGAACCTGGGAGGACGTGGGCGACACGGAGGCGTACGCGCGGATTGCGGCCGCCGTTCCGCAGCTCCGGCATGGGGATGGGTGCGCCGCACCGGAACCTCATTCATTTGTCCGCGAAACGCTCGGCCTCGCCGCCGGAACGCGGGTGGAGATGGTCCCGGTCGGCAAGGGGGGTTCGGACCGTACCTACTTCCGCGTCGTCGCGGCCGGCCGGGCGCCCGCCGTCCTGATGCACTACGGCAGGATGTATGAGGAAAACGACGGGTATGCAGCCGTCGCCGCCTTCCTGTTGGGGATCGGTGTGACCGTACCCGCGATCTGGGGCCACGATCCCGGGCGGAGGCTGATCCTGATGGAGGACCTGGGGGATACGGACCTCTACGCGCTTTGCGACGCCCCGTGGCCGGTCCGCCGCGGCCTCTACGAGAAGACCCTTTTGCTGGCCGCAAAGCTGCACGGTTTTCCCCCGGATCGCCTTCCCGCCGGGCTCAGTCTGATGCCCGGCTTCGATGCGAACCTCTACCGGTGGGAGCGCAACTATTTTCGGGAAGAGTGCGTCCGGAACGCATGCCGGGTTGATCTTGCCGCCGCTGAGGAAGAGGCCCTGGAAGAGGAACTCTCCGCCCTGGCCGGCCGCCTGATCGAAACATCTCCGGCGCTTGTTCACCGCGACCTCCAGTCGCAGAACGTGATGATCCGCGATGGGGAACCGATCCTCATCGATTTCCAGGGGATGCGTCCCGGGAGCCCCTTCTACGACCTCGCATCGCTCCTCTGCGATCCCTACGTGGCATTTCCGGAGGGGGAGCGGGAGGGGCTCTTGCGCTTTTATCATGCGGCGTCCGGCTCCCTGTATTCCAGGGAGGCCTTCCGGGAACTCTTTCTGCTCGCCTCTGTCCAGAGGTTGATGCAGGCCCTCGGGGCCTACGGGTTTCTCGGCCTGAAGCGGGCGAAACCCCACTTCCTCGCCCACATCCCCCGAGCGCTCGACAACCTCGTTGCGGTGACCGCGGAGGCGGGAAGCCTCACGCGCCTGTACGCCCTCGCCCGCCGCTGCCGCGGGGCGGCAGGGAAAGATTTTGATCCCGCACCGGAAGAAAAGGGCAAGGCTTAACAGGGTGTTGAAAAACACCCGGATTGGACAGGCTGTTCAAAAATGGCCAGATGCAAGGCGCGCAAAAAGCGAAGAGCGAGGCGTATATAGAAATACGTTGAGCGATGAGGTTTGCAGCGCAACGCAGCAGATGAGCGTTTTGGAAGCAGCCCGCCCACAGGGCGGGGCTTCCCGGCAGGGAAACGTCTGTTTTGGATTGCGCCCCTGATCCCCGCCCACAGGGCGGGGATTGCGGGATGCGCTCCCGGTCAACAGCCTGTTAAACGATGAGAGGTGCAATGATGAGACCAATAGAGTTCACCGCGATTGAGGGCATTCGGGTAGGACAGGCCGAGGATCTTGAAGCGGCCACGGGCTGTACGGTGGTGATCTGCGAGGCGGGGGCTGCGGCCGGCGTGGACGTTCGGGGCGGCGCGCCCGGGACACGGGAGACGGATCTGCTCAATCCGGTCAACCTTGTGCAAAAGGTGCATGCGATCCTGCTGGCCGGGGGGAGCGCGTTCGGCCTGGATGCCGCCGCAGGGGTGATGCAATACCTGGAGGAGAGAAATATCGGATTCGACGTCCGGGTGACCCGGGTTCCCATCGTTTGCGGCGCGGTGTTGTTCGACCTTATGGTCGGCGATCACCGCATCCGGCCGGATCGGGAAATGGGCTATAGGGCCTGCCTGGACGCCGGAACGACACCCCTCCGGCAGGGCTCCGTTGGTGCGGGAACGGGCGCCTCGGTGGGCAAGATCCTCGGCATGGAACGGGCGATGAAGAGCGGCCTGGGGAGTTACGCCCTGCAGGTGGAGGGGCTTCAGGTCGGCGCGATCGTGGCGGTCAACTGCCTGGGGGATGTCGTGGATCCGGTTGCGGGGGAAAAACTCGCGGGGCCGCTCAACGAGGATATGAAGACCTTGGCTGATACGGAAGAAATCATGATCCGGTCCTTTTCGGAAAAAAAGGATCCCTTCACCGGCAATACCACGATCGGTGTTGTCGCCACCAACGCGGCCTTGACCAAGGCACAGGCAGCCAAACTCGCCTCCATGGCCCAAAACGGCTATGCCCGGACCATGCGGCCGGCCCATTCCATGGTCGACGGGGATACGATCTTTACCCTCGGGACCGGTTCCGTCGAGGCGGATCTGAGCGTCGTCGGCCTGCTTGCCGCCAGGGTGATGGAGAGGGCGGTGATCGCCGCGGTGAAAAGCGCGGAGTCTCTATGCGGTCTGAAGTGTTACGCGGATATCCGATTCACGGGGAAGTAGCGGCGGCGCACCCCGGTGCATGATCTCGATGTCCCGCAGAATGTACAGGGTTGGCTCACTCTTGCGTCCATACATACGATCCATTCATAACTCTTCTGATCTTACCCAGCTTTTCAGCATCCCGGATGATTCCCCCGATTTTGGATTCGGATAATCCGAACTTTTCTTTCAGTGAAGCAAATGAAATCTCTTTTGGTTTTTGTTCGGCAACTTCAACCACCACCCGTTGATGGCCGGGCATCCCCTCTTTCCGGATATATTTCCGTAACGGCGGTCTTTTCGCCTTCAATTCATCAGGAATTCCGGGAATGGAGGATTTTGTTGCCGGTGACATCGGGGAGGCTTCCGGTAATGCACGCCTGTTTATCTCAGTACCTTCTTGAGATTCTTTCATTTTTACAAATGATATGGGTTCCTGGTTTGTCTTTGTTTTTCCGGATACGATCATCTTTTTCACTCCAATACTTTCGACCAGAAGATTCTGGATCTTGTTGAAATTCGATTCAATGAAGGATTCTGAACCCTTCACCTCGATTTCCCGAGTCAATTGATTATACTTTATGCTGGACATAAATTTGTCCCTTCTGCGCAGTTTAATATTGTGATCACGAGGGTTTTTGCTACAGATAATCCTGGTTACTCACTTTGCCGGCAGCATATATCATACGGTGAATGTCAGAGCAATGTAAAAAAACATAACAGTCATCATTAAAAACGATGACCGGTTGGCAACAAACAAAAAGACGAGAGCCACCTGTGCCGTCTTGTCTTTGACTGGAGTCACATCATTGAACATTCGCTCTTGAGGGTTGGCAATCACCTCGAAGATCCTGTGCTTCTTTCTTTGTTAAAACCCGGCAGAAAGGACTCCAGACGCGCACAGTAGCATCTCGTCGTTTTTTTATGGTTGTCTATCCTTATGTTACGCTTCAGAGGGAATAAAACGGTCCGTGGCTATGATTAAAGAAGAGAGCTGCAATGCTTTTTATCCATAAGCTGTAGTCAGCTTATTTAATAACTGCCCTTGAAGCAGTTCATCATTCCCACCAAGACCTCACGATGCTTCTCTGCTTACCTCACAGTGAAATGACGTGACTTTTATTCACATCCCAGTGACATGAAACAATCGCATTGCAGCATCTCGCCTTCATTTTCAGGATCGGCATATTTGGCAAAGAACTTTGGTAACCCATGAATCATTTAAAGATCATCTCTTTTACATGAATATAATGGTGCTCGTGATGAATGTCAAGGGCCGAAAACAGAGAGTGCCGAAAACAGAGATCCGTGAACTCGCTTTATTCCTTTCGCTTATTATTCTAACGGGTTCGCGGTTACTTTTATTTTGAGGACGACCGGTACGATAATATCAACGCCGGAGCCGCTTCCTACTGCCCAGATACTGAATTTCCCGCTACCCAAAAGATTTTCAAGAAACGCCCTGTTTATCCATTCTACATCTGCTTCTGCACGGGTCTCGCCGGCGGCAAAACGGATTGTCTGGGCTACTTTTGTTGCTCTGGAAAATGCGCTGCCATAGCTGCCCGCGTAAAGGTCGCCCGTTCCTTCGCCACCGGTATTTGAGGTGATGGAGTACCGTAAAAAATCAATTTCTATAATTCTTATTCTGTTTTTATATCTCTTGAAGTCGTCATTATCTTCAAGGATTATGTCATAAGAGGCTGTCTCCGTGTTGCCTTGGATGGTAAAGATGTGACGGTAAGTAATGTCAAACACGAAGTCTATCGCATCCTTGAGATCGCCGCATCCACTGATTAAAACAAATATGCAGAATGCTGCCAGAGCCGGAAGAGTTTTTTTCATGCCATCACCTGCGATCACCACGATGAGGACCGTCATCGTCACGTCTATTCATTCGCCCATCGGGATGGTTGCGTCCACCTTTAGCGTCATGCACGTTGCGTCGATCCCGCCCACCGCCGGGACCTCCCCATCCATGGTCATTACGCCAATGACCACCACGCCAATGATTATTAAGATTGCCGTGATTGACGTGAGGAGGATTCCAGGAATGACCACCCCACCTATTGTTTCGATAATTAACTCTCCAGTCAGGAGGTATTTTTTTATGCCAGGATGGGTAACCGCGATAATAAGCCCATCCGCGATCATAGGATTTCGAACGATACCAGTGTCCGCCGTGATGTCTCCACCACGAACCATTCCGGAAAAATAATTCTTCCTTGACATCAGGAACGGCATATACATCCGTTCCGGGCAATACAACCACATTCGGCGGTCCAATAAATGGAATCGGCGGAGGCAACGGAACAGGAACATGGATCTGTGCCATTGGAATGACAGGAAACAAGATCAGTCCCGCCAAAAAAATTGTTCCGAATAATAGCCTCTTCATTTTCTGATCCTCTTTATTGGTTCCGGCTTTTGGTTCCGGCCGCAGCGAGGGATTTATATGACGCTTCAATATCTTTTTATCTACGCCGACAAATCCCCGATGTCAAGCTTTTGAAGGGGAAAATATGATGATTCCCCGTGGAAAGGATATCGGAAAAGCCCCCCTTTTCTTCCCTTGACAGGAAGGCGATCCATCATTATGGTAGGCGCGCTTAAACAAACTTGGCAAGTCATTTAAGACAAAAAGTCTCGGAGAATATTAGGAGGTCGTCATGGGTCACGGAACACGTGTAAAAAGGTCATTTGCCGTTGCATTCATCCTTGCCATTCTGCTGGTCGTTGCGCCGGCGCTGCTTTTTGCGGCGGAGGCGGACAAGAAGGACAACCGGCCGGAGCGGGGCATCGCCGTCTATACGGATTATTCCGGCGTTGCGGTCGCCCGGGGGGAGAACGTCCTGATGGAGCTGACCCTGGAGAACAAGGGGCGGTCCGACGAGAACATCGATGTGCGGATCACCGCGGTGGCCAAAGGGTGGAAGGCAACGTTGAAGGGCGCCCGCTACCAGGTGAACGGGATGTACGTGCCGGGCGGGAAGGCCAAGACCCTCGCGCTCAACCTGGAACCCGAAAAGGGGATGGGTCCGGGCAAGTATGCCTTCCAGTTCGAGGCGAAGACCACGGACGGCGCATTCACTTCCGCCCATACCCTGACCGTGAACGTTGAAGAGCGGAAGGTCGGCGCGGACAATATCCAGATCACCGCCGCCTATCCGGTTCTTCGGGGCCAGACCGACGCCAAGTTCGAATTCTCGCTGGAGGTGCAAAACAAGGGCGAGAGCGAACGCACTTTCAACCTCGCGGCGACGGGTCCGGAGAAGTGGGAAATCAACTTCAAGCCCGCCTACGAGCAGAAGCAGATCTCCAGCATCCGGGTGAAGGAGGGCGCGAGCCAGACGGTGGCTGTCGAGGTCACCCCGGCGCAGAATTCAGCCGCCAAAGAGTATCCGATCATCGTTCGGATCGGCTCCGGCGAAAGCAAGGCCGAGGTGAAACTCACGGTCGTCCTGACCGGGAACTACCGGCTTGACGCCGGAACGCCGAACGGGATCCTGTCGCTTGAGGCCTATGCCGGAAAGCCCGTCACCTTTTCGTTATTCGTGAAGAACAACGGCTCCGCCGTGAACCGCAACATCAGCTTCTCCTCCTTCAAGCCGGAGAACTGGGAGACCACCTTCAAACCGGAGAAGATCGAGTCCCTTGCGCCCGGCGAGATGAAGCAGGTGGAGGTGACGATCAAACCGGGTCCGCAGTCCCTTGTCGGGGATTACTCCGTGGGTGTCATGACGAATGGGGAAAAGTCGGACAAGACGGTGGAGATGCGGGTCACGGTGAAGGCCTCTTCGGCCTGGGGATGGATCGGGATCGGGCTCATCCTGCTCGTGATCGCGGGCTTGAGTTTCCTGTTCATCAAGATGGGGAGACGCTGAACGTGGAAAAAGAGACGGTCATCCGAATGGAAGAGCTGACCAAGCGCTACGGGGCGCAGACGGCGGTAAACCGTCTGAGCCTTGAGGTGCGGGAGGGGGAGATTTTCGGCTTTCTGGGACCGAACGGGGCCGGCAAGACCACGACAATGCTGATGCTTCTCGGACTCACCGAACCGACCGAAGGCAAGGTCCGGGTCTGCGGATATGACCCGGCGCGCGATCCCCTGAAGGTGAAGGAACTGATCGGCTACCTGCCGGAGAACGTCGGCTTTTACGAGGACATGGATGCGCGGCAGAACCTCCGCTATATTGCCCGCCTGAACCGGATCCCGGATCCGATTTCCGCCGGTCGGATCGACCGTCTTCTTACGGAGGTCGATCTCGCGAAAGAGGCGGACAAGAGGGTGGGATCCTACTCGAAGGGGATGCGGCAGCGCCTGGGGATCGCCGAGGTGCTGATCAAGGAGCCGAAGGTGGTCTTCCTGGACGAGCCGACGATCGGCCTTGATCCCGATGGGACGAACCGGATGCTGGATCTGATCCAGGGTCTCAGCCGGGAGCGGGGGATGACGATCTTCTTTTCGTCCCATCTGCTGGACCAGGTCCAGCGGCTCAGCGACCGGATCGGAATCATGATCAAGGGGAAACTCGTTGCCGTCGGTTCCCTCGACGATCTGGCGCAACGGGGGCTGGGGCTGGAAGAGGGCGAGGCTTACACCCTCGAAGAGATCTACATGAAATATTTCAAGGAGGGCTGATCTTGCACGGGATCTTCACGATATACCGGAAGGAGATGGAGGACCATTTCAGCAGCACGCGGTTTCTGCTGATTACGGCGCTGATCGTCATGGTCGGGGTGATCATCGCCTCGATGGTCGGCATGTCCATGCAGGAGGAGCTCCGGGGGATGGCCAAGCCGGACTTCATCTTCCTGCTTCTGTTCACCTCGACGGGGAAGCTCTTCTCCTTCATCCAGTTCATCGGCTTTTTCGGGCCGCTGATCGGAATCATCCTCGGTTTCGACGCGATCAACCGCGAGCGGTCCGGCCGAACGCTGAGCAAGCTGGTTTCCCAGCCGATCTATCGGGACGCGATCATCAACGGGAAGTTTCTGGCCGGTGTGACGATGATCGCGATCGTGATGGTGTCGCTCGTGCTCATCATCTCGGGCCTGGGCATCCGCCTGATCGGCGTGGTTCCAGGCGTGGAGGAGATCGGGCGGCTTCTGATCTACCTTGTCCTCAGCATCCTCTATATCTCGTTCTGGCTGGGGGCGGCAATCCTCTTCTCCGTCATCTTCCGGAGCACGGCCACCTCGGCGCTGGCGTCGCTCGCCGTCTGGATCGGCCTCTCCTTCTTCGTCGGCCTGGGCGGCAGTTTGCTTGCGGATGCGATTTCCCCGCTGAATCAGACGGCCGACATGGTGCAGGCCCAGGACTCCTTCGTGAAGAATGCGGATGTCCAGCGCATCGCCTCTCTGCTTTCCCCGGCGACGCTTTACGGGGATGCGACCTCGACGATCCTCGACCCGCTCCGCAAGACGCCGCGCTCCTTCGTGCTGATGGGGCCGATGGAGAGGCTCTCCCTCTCCCGCTTCCAGAACCCTCTCCCGCTTCCCCAGAGCATCGTGATCGTGGCGCCCTTCATGGTCTCGCTCATCGCGATCACCTTCTTCTGCTTCGGGATCTGCTACGCCGTTTTCATGCGGCAGGAGATCCGCTCGACGTAAGCGGTCCGGCGGATGCCGGCGTAAAACGGGAACGGGATCCGAGGCGGGATCGGTTTTTCTATCCTCAAGCGACAAACCGCGTGTTCCGATCGTTTGCGTTTAATCCGTCACGTTCAGCGCACTCATTCCTTCAGACCGTATAAATCGTTGAGATATTGAAGCGCCAGGAGCTTTGCTGTCTCTCTGTCGGGCATTGTTCCCATCATGCCGTAGAGGGCCGCTTCACCGGACGGCGCTTCTGTGCCCGTTTCCGCAAGCTCGGCAGCCGCCTCCCGGAGATCCGTCAGAAAGGGTTCCACGATTTTTTCATGGTAGGGGGAGATGGTCATATGGAGGCTTGGGGGGCGGTGCTGGGCGTGAAGGTGCCAGCCCCTCTCTTTTAATTTGAAGGCCAGACGGTAAACGTCGATCGTGCGGGAGCCGAAGGCGAATACGGTTGCCGGGGGATCCCCGAGCACAAAGAGGCCGGGGATGGTCCGGATGCCTTCCATCAGTCTGAGGGTCGCCTCCCGGGCCTCCTTGGCCAGCCTTATGAATCCCTCTTCCCCGAGGTAGCGGAGGATTGCCCAGGCCGAGGCAATGGCGCCGCCGGGCCGGGCGCCGCTCAGGGACGGCGTGGCATACACCCCGCCGGGCCAGTCCGCATAGACGAAGAATTGATGCTGCCGAAGTTCGCGGTTCCGGTAGAGCACCGTGGAGACCCCCTTGGAGACGTATCCGTATTTATGGATATCCGCGGAGAGGGATCGAACCCCGGCTACCGAAAAGTCGAAGGGGGGGATTTTATACCCCAGTTTCTTCAGAAAGGGGAGCATGAACCCTCCCAGGCAGCCGTCCACATGGAACCAGAGGTTCTTTCCGGCAGCCAGTGCCCCGATTTCCGGGATCGGATCGATGATGCCCTGGGGGTAGGTCACCGCTGTGGCCGCGACCATGATCGTGTTTTCGGTGATCGCCTCCTCCATTGCCTTTACATCCGCCCGGAACGATGCATCGACCGGGGTTTGAACGATTTTCAGCCCCAGGTAATCCGCTGCCTTGTTGAATGCGGGATGGACGGTCAGCGGGGCAACCAGTTCGGGGCTTTTCACCTCGGGCCGGTTTGTTCCGGCCCAATCGCGCGCTGCCTTGACGGCCATCAGGATGCTCTCGGTTCCTCCCGAGGTCATGGAACCGGCGGTTTCTTCATCGCCGCCGAACAACGTACCGACCATGGAGACGAACTCCGTCTCCATTTTCAGCAGGCTCGGGAAATCGAGAGGACTGAGGGCATTCTCGAACATGCAGGAGGCATAGGCCTCCCTGGCCATCGCCTCCACTTCCTGTCCGGCATAATAAATAAGGCCGAACAGGCGCCCCTCATGCCAGTCCGAATCGCCCGCTTTAAAAGATCGGATGAGGGACAAGACGTCCGCCTGGGGCATTCCCTTCGGGGGGAACGGGATCTGTTTCATAAGCACCATTTCGATGGAATAGGGCCTTTTGAGGTCGGCCTTCTCCGATAACCGTCCGGTTTCCGACGTAATGCTTCGGGGCGGGGTATTATTCGCCTATATTGGGCCTGCCGATCTTCTCCCTGATCTGTTTGACGCCTTGGGTGGCAGCGCCATACATAAAATTCCAGTCCATCTTACAGGCCAGGAACTGGAATCCCTGCTCCGCTCTCTGCCACACCTCTTCGACGCTCCGGCAGTGGATGCCTGCGGGTACGCCTACCTTCCTGGCGCCGGCCAGAACCCTGTTGACCGCCTCGATGTGGGAGGGGTCTTTGTCACCCAGCCCTTTGCCCAGCCCCATGGACCAGGCCAAATCGTTGGGGCCGATGAAACAGGCATCCACGCCCGGCACCGAGAGGATCTCTTCGACCCGCCTGACGGCCTCGATATGCTCGATCATGACCACCACGAGGATCTCGTCGTTGGCATGCCTGGGATAGTCTTCACCGGCCCAGAAGCGCCACCGACCGCCTCCGGCGCTGCGGATGCCTTCCGGAGCGTACTTGGCGTACTTCACGGCGTTCGCCGCCTCTTCGGCGGAGCAGACCATCGGGACCACGATGCCCATGGCCCCGGCGTCCAGGATCTGCTTGATCCAGACGGGATCGTTTTCCGGGATCCTGCACATGGGCATAGCCTGCGTGGTTCCGATCGCCGTGAACATGTTGTTCATCATCTCGATTGTCATGGGACCATGCTCGGCGTCCACGGTTACCCAGTCCCATCCGGCGTGGGCCATTACCTCTGCCGAATTGACGCAGGGAAAGTTCAGCCAGGTTCCGATGGCGGGTTTCCCCGCTTTCAGAAGTTGTTTTGTAGTGTTGAGCCGCATTTTCTTCACTCCTCCTTGATCATGATTCGCTGTACTGAATTGATAACTTACTGATAAGTATTATCTTTTCTGTGCGTGAGGATATGGGAGAGAGCATTCTGTGTCAAGGAGATTTTATCAACAGCATAATTCTTCTGAAAGTCACCGCTTAAGAGCCGCCGGCCCAATCATGATGGCCTGGAGCTTGAACCCGCAAGCCCCGCCTGTAGGCGGGGACGAGGGGCGGGGCTTCACAATCGGCACACATTATGTTATTACTCCAGCAACAATGCATCCCAAAGTCGTCATTCCGGCGAAAGCCGGAATCCAGAATGAATTAGACTGGATGCCGGATCAAGTCCGGCATGACATTGTATATGTTTAATTGCCGGAGTAATAAGCTGTCACCCTACGGTACTTTCGCCGGAGCCATGGGAAAAATGATGAACAACGCATACGTGCACGGATACGATCCCAGGGAAAACATGCGCCTGCAGGACCAGGCCTCCACCCTGGTCGAACTGCTTCATTCCGATACATTCTATCCGGCGGGAAGCCGTGTTCTGGAAGCGGGCTGCGGCATCGGCGCCCAAACGATCACCCTCGCCCGGAATAGCCCCGAGGCGCTGATCACTTCCATCGACATCTCGGAGGCCTCCGTGGCCGAAGCCGGGGAAAAGGTGGCGGCGGCAGGCCTGACCAATGTCCGGCTCCGGCAGGCGGATATCTTCCACCTGCCCTTCGTGCCGGACTCTTTTGACCATGTTTTTGTCTGCTTTGTGCTGGAACATCTCGCCCGCCCGGTCGAAGCGTTGAATCTGCTCAAAGGGCTGATCAAGCCCGGAGGCACCATCACGGTGATCGAAGGGGACCATGGTTCGGCCTATTTCCATCCGGACAGCGAAACGGCGCACAAGGCGATTGCGTGTCAGGTTGAATTGCAAAGGAGGGGCGGCGGCAACGCCATGATCGGCAGGGAGCTCTATCCGCTGTTGCGAAAGGCCGGCTTCAGCGCGATTCGCGTCTCTCCGCGGATGGTTTACGCCGATGACAGCAGGCCCGGGCTGGTCGAAGGTTTCACCAAAAAGACCTTTACCGCAATGATCGAGGGCGTCCGTGAATCCGCCATCGGTGCGGGAATGATTGAAGCGCGGGTTTTTGATCAGGGGATCAGGGATCTCTACCGGACCGCGGAGCCGGACGGCGTATTCTGTTACACCTTTTTCAAGGCCGTAGGAGCTGCGAGTGTCACTCCGTAAAGGTCCGACATGCGGAAAAAGGTCTGGATACGGAAGGAATCATCTGAGGAGTTGCTTGCCTGTCTCCTTTTCGTTTAATAGTAGCATACTTGAAAAAATCGTGATAGGGGACATACCATCATGTAACCGGTAATTACATTTTTGGGTAAATGACCATGTGTGAGGGTACCATGGACTGATTATCTGAACCCTGTTTCTCAAAAGAGAGCGGGGTTTTTTATTTTCATAATGTATGGAAAAATGGAAGCTGAAGAGTGAATAAGAAAGAGCTCACAGAACGCGATATCTGCACGAAATATATCACCCCTGCTCTGGAACGCGCAGGGTGGGATATTGCAACCCAGATCCGCGAAGAATTTCCTCTAACCAAAGGGCGGATTATCGTTCGTGGCAAGCTGCACACCCGCGCCCATCACAAGCGCACCGACTATGTTCTTTTCCACAAGCCCAATATTCCTATTGCCGTTATTGAGGCGAAGGATAACAATCACTCCATCGGTGATGGAATGCAGCAGGGGCTTGGTTATGCTGAAATGCTTCAAGTGCCCTTTGTCTTCAGCTCCAATGGGGATGGCTTTCTGTTTCACAACAAGATTGCTGCTGACGGCATTATTGAACGCGAGCTCGCTCTGGATGATTTTCCGTTGCCGGAGACGCTGTGGAAGTTGTGGTCTGCACACAAAGGATTGACTGAGAAACAGGAGTACCTGGTCACACAGGATTACTACAGCGACGGAAGCAATAAAACCCCTCACTATTACCAACTGCTGGCCATCAATAGGACCATTGAGGCCATTGCAAAAGGTCAAGATCGCATCCTGCTGGTCATGGCCACCGGAACAGGAAAGACCTTCACCGCCTTCCAGATCATCTGGCGGCTCTGGAAAGCAAAGGCCAAAAAGCGAATTCTCTTTCTGGCTGACCGGAACATTCTGGTCGATCAAACGATGACCAATGATTTTAAGCCTTTCGGGTCAGCGATGACAAAAATCCAGAAGCGGCAGGCGAACAAGGCCTACGAGATCTACCTTTCGCTCTATCAGGCCGTGTCAGGGACCGAAGAAGAGCAAAACATCTATAAGCAGTTCAGCCCCAATTTTTTTGATCTGATTGTGGTGGATGAGTGCCACCGGGGGAGTGCGGCGGAGGATTCGGCGTGGCGGCAGATCCTCGAATACTTTTCAACGGCCACCCAGATCGGCCTGACGGCAACTCCAAAAGAAACAAAGGAAGTCTCGAACATCGACTACTTTGGCGATCCGATTTACACCTATTCGCTCCGGCAGGGAATTGATGATGGGTTTCTGGCCCCGTACAAGGTGGTTCGCATCGACCTTGACAAGGACTTGACCGGCTGGCGCCCCGATAAAGGCATGCTGGACAAGTACGGCAACGAAATCGAGGACCGCATTTATAACCAGAAGGATTTCGACAAGACGCTGATTCTGGAAAAAAGGACTCAGCTTGTGGCAAAAAAGATCACCGAATTTCTGAAACAGACCAACCGGTTCGACAAAACGATTGTCTTTTGCGATAACATCGATCATGCGGAACGGATGCGTCAGGCACTGGTCAACGAAAATGGCGATCTGGTGGCTCAGAATGACAAGTATGTTATGCGCATCACCGGCGACAACGAAGAGGGAAAAGCCGAACTCGACAACTTCATTTTCCCCGAGTCCACATATCCGGTGATTGCGACCACCTCCAAGCTGATGACCACCGGCGTCGATGCCCAGACCTGCAAGTTGATCGTACTGGATCAGCGCATCCAGTCGATGACGGAGTTCAAGCAGACCATCGGTCGCGGTACCCGCATAAACGAGGATTACGGTAAATACTATTTCACCATCATCGATTTCAAGAAGGCCACAGAGCTTTTTGCCGATCCGGATTTCGACGGCGATCCCGTGCAGATCTATGCCCCGAAGAGTCTCGATGATTCACCGGTTCCACCGGATTTGACAGATAATGAAGAGGCCATTGGCAATTCTGCTTTTCCATTATCGGAAGAAAGCGGCGAACGTGACGGCCTGGCCGATGGTGAGGATTCTGAGTATCAGCCCATTATTCGACGATATGTCGTGGCCAATGTGGAAGTGAAGGTGGTTGCCGAGCGGGTGCAGTATTTCGACGCCAATGGCAAGCTGATCACCGAATCGCTCAAGGACTATACCCGCAAGACGCTGACCAAGGAGTTCGCCTCGCTGGATGACTTCCTGAAACGCTGGAGCGGTACCGAAAAGAAAGTGGCAATCATGGAAGAGCTTGCCAATCAAGGCGTCTTCTTTGATGCACTGGCGGATGAGATCGGCAGGGATTGCGATCCCTTTGACCTGGTTTGCCATGTGGCCTGGGGTATGCCGCCCTTGACCCGCAAGGAACGGGCGGAACAGGTTCGAAAACGCGACTATTTCACTAAATACGGGGACCAGGCAAGGCGGGTTCTTGAAGCGCTGCTTGACAAGTACGCCGACGAAGGGGTCGTGCATATCGAAGAGCCGCAGATTCTCTCGATCTCTCCCTTCACCGATTTTGGCACCCCCATCGAGATCATCCGCGCTTTTGGAGGACTGGATGGCTATCAGAACGCAATACATGAACTGGAACAGGCGCTCTACTGCGCGCAATAAGCGATATTTGGAGACGAAACCATGTCGATCGGGACATTGATCAAAACGATTCAGGATATCATGCGCAAGGATGTGGGCGTCGATGGCGATGCCCAGCGGATCAGCCAGATTGTCTGGCTTCTCTTTCTCAAGATTTTTGACGACAAGGAACAGGAATGGAAGGTAACTATCCCGGGCTACAAATCCCCCCTCCCAAACCGTTTTCGTTGGTCGGCCTGGGCCAAGAATCCCGAAGGAGACACGGGGGAAGAGCTGATCGTTTTTGTCAATAATGAACTTTTCCCGGCGCTTCAATCATTGGCAACCAAAGCCGGCGTATCGCCCCACGGCAGGGTGGTCGGCTCTGTCTTTAAAGACACCTATAACTACATGAAGTCAGGAACCTTGCTTCGGCAGGTGATCAACACGATCGAAGCGGATGTGGATTTCAACTCCTCCACGGACCGCCACCTCTTCAACGATATCTACGAAAAAATCCTGGCCGATCTTCAGTCGGCCGGCAATGCGGGCGAATATTATACGCCCCGGGCGCTCACCCAGTTCATGGTCGATATCATCAACCCGCAACTGGGCGAAACGGTTCTTGACCCGGCCTGCGGCACCGGCGGCTTTCTGACCAACACGATTGAACATCTCAAAAAACAGGCCAAGACCGGCGACGATCTCAGGATTATGCAAGAAAGCATTCACGGGGTGGAGAAGAAGCCCCTGCCGCACATGCTGGCCCTGACCAACATGATGCTTCACGGCATCGACGTGCCGACCAATATCCGGCATGACAACACCCTCAGCCGCCCTCTCAAGGATTATGGGCCGAGAGACCGGGTGGATATCGTGATCACGAATCCTCCTTTCGGCGGAATGGAGGAAGACGGCATCGAAAACAACTTCCCGAAAAAGTATCAGACCCGGGAGACCGCCGACCTCTTCATGGCCCTGATCATGCACCGGCTCAAGTACGATACGGGCCGCGCCGCCGTGGTTCTGCCCGATGGATTCCTTTTCGGTGAAGGGGTCAAGACCACGCTGAAACGGGAACTCCTTGAAGGGTTCAACCTGCACACTATCGTCCGAATGCCCAAGGGCGTTTTCAGCCCATACACCGGCATCAATACCAACATCCTGTTCTTTAAAAAAGGCGGACCGACCAAGGATGTGTGGTTTTTTGAACACCCCTATCCCGAAGGCTACAAGTCCTATTCCCGTTCCAAACCACTGACCATTCAGGAGTTCGACCTGGAGAAAAAATGGTGGAACAGGCGTAAGACCACTGAACATGCCTGGAAGATGTCGGCCAAGGAGATCGCCGCACGCAACTATAATCTGGACTGCAAAAATCCCCACGAGGTGGCCGTGAATCACCGCGATCCGGAAGAGCTGATGCGGGAGTATCTGGAGATCTCCAAGCAGCTCGAAGCCGCGCAAACCGCCTTGAAGCATGAATTGATGCAGGCGCTGGGGGGACGGCGGTGATGGAGGATAATCGTATTGAATATAAACGGGAACTCACCGACGGCCTGGAAAAGGAAGTGGTGGCTTTTCTGAATTACAAGGATGGCGGTGTCATTTATATCGGCATTGCGCAAGATGGCCGGGTTTACGGAGTTGAAGACCCTGACGGGGTTCAATTGGCCATCAAGGATCGCCTGCGCAATAACATCCAGCCCTCCATCATGGGACTGTTCGATATCATCCATGAAGTCCGGAACCATAAAGATGTCATCCGAATCACCGTCGCCGGCGGCTTGGAAAAGCCCTACTACCTGAGAAAGTACGGCATGACCGAAAAGGGCTGCTTTGTTCGTGTGGGCAGTGCGGCAGAGCCCATGCCGCGCGACATGATCGAGGCGCTTTTCGGCCGGAGGGTTCGCAACACCATCGGCAACATGCTTTCCCCGCGACCGGATCTCAGCTTTGAACAGCTCAAAATCTACTATGATGCGCGCGGCCTTGCCTTGAATGAAGCCTTCATGAAAAATCTCGAGCTGCTGACACCGGAAGGCAAACCCAACTATGCCGCATATCTGCTCGCCGATGATAACGGCGTTTCACTGCAGGTGGCAAAGTACGGTGACACGACGCGTGTCAATCTGATTGAAAATCGGGATTTCGGCAAATGTTCTCTCGTTAAGGCCTTGAAAGGCATTCTGGATCGTATGGAGGTGGAAAACACCATCTTCACAAGGATCGGGTATCCTCTGCGAAAAGAACAGGAGATGATCGATTCGACGGCCATGCGCGAGGCGGTCGTGAATGCCGTCGTTCATAACGATTACTCCTACGGCGGCGCACCCAAGTTTGAATTTTTTTCGGACAGGCTGGAAATTACTTCCATGGGTGGCCTGCCCTATGGCGTGGAGGAGGAAGATTTCTTCAGCGGCTTTTCCGTACCCCGCAACAAAGAGATCATGCGGGTTTTTCGTGATCTGGAGATTGTCGAGCAGTTGGGTTCGGGCATCCCGCGCATCCTTAAAACCTACGGAAGAGACGCCTTTGAGATTCGCAAGAGTTTCCTGCGGGTGGTTTTCTATTACACAAAACCCGTTCCCGAGGTTCAAGACACAAGTACACAAACCGTAATTCCGGAGAAAAGTTCGGGGGGAAGGTTGGTAGATGGGTTGGTAGATGGGTTGGTAGATGGGTTGGTAGAAAACCAGCGCCTGATGCTCAAACTCATTGCCGAGAATTCGCGCATTTCCAAAAGGGAGCTGGCCGAAAAAATCGGCATCAGTACAACGGCCATAGACAAAAATATCAATATTTTGAAAACTAAAGGCCTCCTGACACGCATCGGCCCCGACAAAGGCGGTCACTGGAAAGTGGTGGACGATCGCCATGAATAAGCCTGCCGACGCCATGCAATTACTGGAAAAGCACTTTGACTCGGCCTTTGCCGCACCCGACGGCATCAAGAAACTGCGGGAGCTGATCCTGACCTTGGCCATGCAGGGAAAGCTAGTGCCGCAGAATGCCAATGACCAGCCGGCCAAGGAATTGCTCAAAGAGATTGAGGCAGAGAAGAAGCGACGGGTGAAAAGGGGCGTATTTAGTGACAAGGACAATCAGGAATCTTTTGACGAAAAAGGGGTGCCATTCCAACTTCCAATAAAGTGGCAGTGGTGTACTATCCAAGATATTGGTTTTGTTTTAGGCGGTAAGCGCTTACCAAAGGGGCATAGTTATTCAGATACTCCGACAGTTTACCGTTACATCACAGTTACCAATATGAAAAATAATACCATCGTTGATAACGATATTAAGTATATACGACCAGAGACATATGATGAAATAAAAAAATACGTGATCTCAAAGGAAGATATTTATATTACTATCGCAGGTACAATTGGCGCGGTAGGCAGCATTCCCGAAAGCAACGACGGGATGAATCTTACCGAAAATGCAGCTAAGCTGGTTTTTTTTAAGTGTAACAAGATTTTTCTAATCTACTTGCTTAATTCACAAGTTGTGCAGAATCAATTTGTATCGCTGACTAACAAAATGGCGCAACCTAAGCTTTCGCTTAGGAGTATTTTGAGCACCTTGATTCCCCTCCCACCCCTTGATGAACAACAACGCATCGTTGCCAAGATCGACCAACTGATGGCCCGCTGCGATGAGCTGGAAAAGCTGCGGGTAGAGTGGGGGCAAAAACGCATTGCCGTCCACTCCGCTGTCCTTAACCGCCTACTGACCGCGACGGAAGGCGAGACTTTCAGTGCAGCGTGGGCCTTCATCACCCAAAACTTTCGTGAGCTTTACTCAGTCAAAGAGAATGTGACCGAGCTGCGCAAGGCCATCCTCCAACTCGCTGTTATGGGCAAGCTGGTTCCGCAGAATTCCAACGATCAACCTGCCAGCGAGCTACTAAAAGAGATCGAGGCGGAGAAGAAGCGGCTGGTCAAAGAAGGGAAGATCAAGGCACCCAAGCCCCTGCCGGAAATCAAACCGGCAGAAGTGCCCTATGAATTACCCCAGGGGTGGGTATGGGTAAGGATGGGAGAGGTAGGAGATACGAATATAGGACTAACTTACACTCCATCAGATATTTCTGACACCGGCACTCCTGTTTTAAGGTCAAATAATGTTCAGGAAGGTAAACTTGATTTAACTGATTTGAAACGTGTCAGTGCGAAAATTAAAGAAACTGTGCTTGTTAAGGAAGGTGATTTGCTGATTTGTGCCCGAAATGGAAGCAAAGCACTTGTAGGGAAGACAGCCCTTGTAACAGGTTTGTCGGAGGAGATGGCCTTTGGTGCATTCATGGCTATTTTTAGAAGTCGAGTGAATGAGTACCTACTACACTTCATTAACTCGCCATTGTTTCGAAAAATGATTGATGAAGTTAACACAATGACTATTAATCAGATAACTCAGGGCAATCTTAGATCTACCATTTTCCCTCTCCCCCCGTTTGCTGAACAACGCCGCATCGTCGCCAAAATCGACCAACTCATGGCCCTGTGTGATGAGCTGGAAAAACAGATCGACGCCACAACCGGAAAGCAGACCGCCCTTCTCAATGCCATAATGGCGCAGGTCTGAGGGAATAAGAAATGCGTCTAAAATCGGTCTATATCAGCCAATACAAGAATCTTAAGAACTTTGACCTCGCCTTTGACGGCAACAGTTTTATTGATGTCTTTGTCGGCAAGAATGGCACCGGGAAATCCAACCTTTTTGAGGCGCTCATCGAGATCTTCCGCCACCTGTACGAGTACAACAAAGATAAAGCCGAACTCGATTTCAACTATCGCATTAATTTTGAGATTGACGGCAAGGTAACTGAGATTGCCTGGGCATCCGGCCAGTTCAAAATCAATGGAAAAGATCGCAAAACGATCGGCGAAACACCACTGCCCGACAACGTGCTGATCTACTACTCGGGCCACAACAAAACTATCCCTGATTTAGTCGTAGCCTACGAGGAGAGCTTTCGTAAAGATATCAAAGAAGCAGATTTTAAAGATAGTCGTCGTTTTATCGGCATTGGCCCCAACTACAAAGAACTACTGCTGGCCGTATTGCTTATGCAGCCCAACGCAACCAAGGCTAGGCTTTATATTGTCGAAAAACTGGGTATCCGCAAGCTGGGCATTAAGAAACCGGGCATTGTGGCGCTAACAGAACCAGTTGTTAAAATCGTATTGGATCGCCCTACTTATGCGAAAGGTGCAAATCGTTCAAAATATGATATCGAGTATAACGATGAGAGAGACCGCTATTGGAAACCTTTGGGGATCGCCAAGGAGTTTCTTGATAGGCTGTCCTTATGCATCACCCAGACGCCTGGTGGACTTGTGCTTTCCGAGGGCTACTTTGCATCAGATGATAGATATATTCTGTATCTCGACATTGCCAAGGTACAGCACGAACTTGGTGATCTAACCCCGCAAGACTTATTTCGCCAGTTCGATAATCTGAGAACGCTTGGGATGCTATCGGAAATCACCGTTCCGGTTCAGCTTACAAATGGCGTTGACACCTCGGGCGCACATTTCAGTGACGGGCAGTTCCAGTCGGTCTATATTTACGCCATCATCGAACTCTTCAAAGATCGCCACTGCATCACCTTGCTCGATGAACCGGACTCCTTCCTCCATCCCGAATGGCAATTTGATTTTCTCAAACAGGTGTTTGAAATCGCCGATATCGATGCAAATACCAACCATGTGCTGATGAGCAGTCATAGTGCTGCAACCCTTTGCAGCCTTGAAGCGCAGAACATCAGCCTATTCAAGATCGATAATTCCAGGGTCTCTTGCTCGAAAAGGACAAAGAAAGAGATCGTCAGTGAGCTTTCAAATAGTTTCATTCAGTACTCCGAGGATGAAAGCAAGCTCCTGATAGACAACGTAATTCGCTCTTCTTCAAAGCCGATACTGTTTGTTGAAGGTCCCTCCGACGTAAGCATTATGAACACTGCGTATGTAAAACTTTACCCCGATACGGACATTCCGGTATTGATTCAAGATGCATTTGATCGCGGCTTTATCCGAACGCTATTGGCGCGCCATGAAATGTTTGCTGCTTACCCTGACAAGCAATTCTTCGCGCTGTTTGATTTTGACGATGCATACAACGACTGGAGAGATTTGGGCGGAGAGCAAGAGGTAAAGAATATTGGGCTTGGCTTGTGCAGAAAATTACAGAAAAAGAAAGCACATATATTTCTTCTCCCGATACCGGACAACGAGTTGCGGGCTCAAGTCTGGGATGATGCCAATCCAATTGAGAAAATAATACCCAAGCCACACTTTTGCATAGAGCATGTTTTTTGGGGCTTCGAAGGCTTAGACAAGTGGTTCCATATGGATGACAAGACAGGTTTCATCAAGTTCAAGGGTGACAAAGTCAGATTCGCCAAAGAGATCGTGCCGACGTTAGATGCTGCCTGCTTTGACCTATTCCGTCCGATGTTTGAATTTATCAAATCGAAGTGTTAGTCTTCGGTGCTCTCGTAGTGGACAGTTTTTATTAATTGTTCTTGTGCATTACCGGAGGAAACAAACCTCATTCAACCTGACGAATCGGGAGAAACAGGCCTGCTCAACTTAAAAAATCAAACAAGTTTCAGGAGTAATCCATGAATGACCGGTGCCGAAAATCAGCGCATGAGTTGAGAAGGATCATCGCAACCTATGTCTATGTGTCAAACGCCGAAGACGGCGACATCGGGGTGTACACGATGGATGGCGATTGCACATTGAAGCCGGGAGGGCGTGTCGAGGCGGGCAAGCCGCTCGGACCGATGAGCGTCAGCCCGGACAAGCGCTACCTCTACGCCGCCACCCGTGCGAAGCCCTGCAAGGTGCTCACCTATGCGATCGATCGCAAGACGGGCGCGTTGAAGCCGCTCTCGGAGGGACCGCTCGCCGACAGTTTCCCTTACATCCACGTGGACAAGACCGGACAATACCTGCTCGGTGCGTCCTATGGCGGCCACAAGGTCAGCGTCAACGCCATTGATAAGAACGGCAAAGTGTCCGAACCGCTTCAGGTGATCCCCACGGCCACCCATGCGCACGCCATCATCACCGACAAGACCAACCGTTACGTCTATGTGCCGCACCTCGGCACCGACCAGATCTTCCAGTTCCGCTTCAACGCGAAGACCGGCAAGCTGACGGCGAACACGCCGCCGATCGTTCAGATGAAGACCGGAACCGGCCCGCGTCACATCATCATCTCCGGCGACAACAAGTTCGCGTACCTGCTGAACGAGCTGACGGGAACGGTCACCACCCTGTCGCTCGACCGGAAGACGGGCCTGCTCAGCTATGTGAACGAGGCATCGGTCCTGCCGCCGGACAGCAAGCTCCGGCCGGGCGCGCCGCGCGTCGCAGCCGTGGCGGGTGAGACGCCGCGCGATGTATCGAACGACATCTGGGCTTCCGATCTGCACCTGACACCCGACGGCAAGTACCTGTACGCCGCGGAGCGTACCGGCAGCACGATCGGTGCATTGAGCGTCGATGCGGCCGGCGGCAAGCTCACCTATCTCGGGAGCACGCCGACCGAGAGGCAACCGCGCGGCTTCAGCATCGATCCCTGGGGAAAGTTCCTGGTCGCCAGCGGCGAGCTCTCGGATACGATCTCCGTCTACGCGATCGAGGTGAGCGGCGCGCTCAAGCTGCTGCAAAAGTACCCGACGGGCAAGGGTTCGAACTGGGTGGAGATCGTCAGCTTTGACTAAAGCGTGCGAGGATTTCACACGGCAAACAGCATTTCATCGATAGGGAGGAATGTTCAATTGATCGAGAAAAGACCCTTCGGCCGTACCGGCCACATGAGCACTGCAACGATCTTCGGGGGCGCGGCCCTGATGCGGGCCACTCAAAAGGATGCGGATCGGGCGCTGGAAATCCTGCTGAAGTACGGGGTAAACCACATCGATACCGCCCCCCGGTACGAAGATTCGGAAATCCTGATTGGTCACTGGATGGCGAGGCACCGCAAGGATTTCTTCCTGGCTACCAAAACAAAGATGAGAACTTACGATGAGGCCCGTGAAGGTATCCACCGCTCCCTCGACCGTTTAAAGGTGGACAGAATTGACCTGATCCAACTCCATGGTCTCCAACACCCGGATGAGTGGGATACGGCCATGGGTCCGGGAGGAGCCCTGGAAGCGGCGGTCGAAGCCAGGGAAAAAGGCCTGGTGCGCTTTATCGGGATCACCGGACACGGGTGGATGATCGCAGCTTTGCATAAGCGGGCGTTGAAGCGCTTCGACTTCGATTCCGTCCTTCTGCCCTACAATTATATGATGCATTTAAATGAGCGGTATCGCGAGGAGTTCGAAGAGGTTGTACGAATTTGCAGGGAACGGAATGTGGCTGTCCAAGTCATCAAATCCCTCGCCCGGGGGCCTTGGGGGATTACCCCGCAGAACCGGAATACATGGTATCAGCCTCTGGAAGAGCAGGAAGACATTGACCGAGCGGTTCACTGGGTGCTGGGCTACCCGGACGTGTTTCTAAGCACAGTGGGCGATATTGATCTATTGGCTAAAGCCCTGGATGCGGCCGGCCGCTTCTCGAAACGCCCGGCCATCGAAGAAATGGACGAAATGATGAAGAAGAATAAAATATCTTCTCCATTCGGAATCGGCACCTAAAATAATGATGCCATCAAGCAGCCCCCTTCAATATTAATGATGGGAATCCAAATACAATCCAGGGAGGAATCGCAATTGAGTTATCAGAGAGAATTTGCCGAAAAAATCAATGTGGGCATTATCGGTATTGGTTCCCACGGGTACCGTAACATCCTGCCGCTGATGAACTATCTGCCGGTCACGATCAAGGCTGTCTGCAACCGCACCGAAGACGTGGGCAGAATCACCGCCGCGCAGTATGGCTGCGCCCATTATCAAACCCCCCGGGACATGTATGACCATGAGGATATTGACGCAGTATTTATCAATGTCAGTCCCAAGCAGCATCCGTCGATGGTGATCGAGGCCCTGGACAGGGGCAAGCATGTGTGGGTTGAAAAACCGGTTGCGACAAGAACCCGCGAAGTCGAGGAGATGATCGCCCATCGCAAGGATAGGGTCGTGGTCGTCGGCTTCAAGAAGATCTTTATGCCGGCCGCCCAAAAAGCGATCGAGATCGCCTGTTCTCCAAAGTATGGCAATCCACGTTCCATACTGGCGGTATACCCTATGACCATCCCCGGCAACGGCCGAGAGATTCTCGAAACCGGGGATGCACCGAACTGGCTGATCAATGGCGTCCACCCGCTCTCTTTCTTGATGGCGATAGGCGGCAAGGTGTCGGCTGTAACCGCTATCTGTAACGAGGCCGGAAACGGAATTCTTGCGATCCGGTTTGCCAATGGAGCCTTCGGCACGTTGCACTTGGCATCCGGGCCGCAGCCCCGGCTGGAACGCTACGCAGTATATGCGGATAACTGGCAGGTGGATATCGAAAATACCAGAGTTGCCCTTTATCGCGGCATCCCGATTGTCCACGGCAAAACGACGAACTATGCACCGGAGGGGGATGACGGCGGCGCCGTTGTCTGGGAAGCTTCAAACTGTCAAGCCGGTTTGGAGAATAAGGCCGAGTTCACTCAGGGCATGTACGCTGCCATGATGCATTTCTGTGAATGCGTCTTGAAAAACAAGACCCCGGACAAAGGCACCCTGGAATTTGCCCTGGAAATGATGAAAGTATATGAAGCCGGACTGTTGTCCGAAGGAAGAACGATCAATATTAACTGACCCAGCACGTGACCTGGAGAATAAAATTACTTTGAGCAAGATAGCGATAATTGACATCGACAACACCCTCTGGCAATTCAGCGACGCTTTCTATCTGGAATTGACGAAAATCAACGGGGATTTTCCAACGCCCGATCGGTGGTGCACGTACGACATCTGGGAGGGATACTGCTCGGTAGAGGATTTTATAGCGGCCGTCAACAGGATTCACCATAATCAGAACAGCGACCGATACCAACCCTACCCGGAATCACGGGACTTTTTATCGTCACTCAGAGAACATGGTTTTCATATCATCATTGCCAGCCACCGCACGCCGGAAACGAGGCAGCCGACCGAACAATGGCTTGCGAGGCATGGGCTCCCCTACGATGAACTTCACCTCTCTCTGGACAAGACCGTTCTTTTTCCAAAGGCTGACATCGTCGTCGACGATTCGCCTCTGACACTTGAAAAAGCAATAGAAAGTGGAGCTCTGGGAGCCGGGTTGTTGTTCCCTTGGAACAGGGCTTATGCCGGCACCGGGTTCAGGCTTTTTCAAAACCTCAATGAGGTTCTGGATTACATTCTGATGTCATCATAAAAAATATGGGAAAAAGTCGGCCGATAGATCCTTGAAGTACAAAGCGATAACGGGATGATCAGCGCAACTCATTGAGGATGTGGAAACGTGCAATAGGGGGAGGATGATTTTTTGGCCTGCTATTCCTTGACAGGCAAGGACAGCCCCCCTATACTTCAACCCTCTGGAAGCGATGTCTTATCCAATTATCCAATACCCAAAACCCAAAACAGAAGGGAGATGTCCTATGGCACAAGCAAAGAAAAAACCGATTCAGGTGATTCAGACCCCCAAGGCAGGTCCCCCAGTCGGTCCTTATTCTCAGGGCATTAAGGCGGGCGGGTTCATCTTTGTGGCCGGAGAAAAGGGAATGGATCCTGTGACAAAACAGATCGTCCCCGGCGGCATCGAGGCAGAGACCCGGCGTACCCTGGAGAACATCCGGGCCATCCTTGAGGAGGCGGGTTCCAGTTTGGATCTTGTCGTCCAAACGTCTGTGTTTATGACCGATCTCAGTGAATTTTCCAGGATGAACGCAGTATACGCGGAGTACTTTAAAGCAAATCCTCCAGGCCGTACAACGGTGGAAGTGAAATCATTACCGGCGGGAGCCCGTGTGGAGATTACAGCCACAGCATTGGCCGAACAGAAAACGTGATGAACAATATCCTCTTACGGCCTTCTTGCTTTTGGCCAGGATCCGCCTTACTGATAAGCAAATACAATTTAAGAAGGGTGGTGCCATGAAGAGATTATTGAACCCCCGCTTACTCAAAAGAAAGCGGGGGTTTGTGTTTGCTTGTGGCATGAGAAGTACACGTTTAACAGAAGGATGTTGCCATGGAGATTATTAGAACAATGCTGTGCCTCATCACCGCTATTTTAATGACGTACGCAGTTCCTGCTTATGCAACGACCTGGGAGGATGCGACCGGACCTTATTCAACGACCGTTGTTGGTGATACGGGACCTGACAATATGTATTACATTTATCGTCCCCAAACATTGAGGCCTGGCACTCATCCTATCGTTGTTTTATGTGTTGGGACAGGCGCACATCCCAAGAATTATGATGTCATTCTTACCCAGTTAGCGTCGCATGGTGTTGTTGTAATTGCCAGCACAGACCCAAATCAGGAAGATGGCTCTAAAGCCAGCGCCGGTCTAAACTGGATTGTTGGTCAAAATGAAATAAGTAAAAGTGAATATTATCAAAAACTCATTCCATCCAGGGTACTTGCCATCGGGCATTCTTCGGGCGGAGCTGGAGCCATGTGGGCTTCTATCAAAAATTCAAAAATTACAAGCCTTCTCCTTTATGCACCTGCCTTTGGCTCTGTAAATTCATCTGATTTATTGGTACCCACCTTTTTAATCTCAGGATCTCTCGATAAGACGATACCCCCTCATTTTGTAAAAGCCAGATATCAGGAAGCAACAAAGGCGAATGCATGGTACGGAGAAAATACCAATCAAGGTCATACCGGGTTCGCACGAAATGCGGCTACTCAATACTATACGAGAGCATGGGTATACACACACCTCCTTAACGATTCGGGGACCGCAAAAGGCTGCTTCTACGGAGAAAATTGGACGTTTAAAAATGCATCAACTTGGAGTGAAACCCTGAAGAACAACAGTGCATTCTAATTTTTTGCAGGCAGATGTAAAGAGCTTTTCTGTTGAATGGGGCAGCTCTTTTTTAAAGAAATGGGTTGGGCCGCCTTTGACTGTTGGAAAAGTGTTTGGTAGGGACATACCTCATTGAAACATGTGAGGGCTTGGCAGTAAATTTCATTGAAGGGAGGAGGAACCCATGAAGGTCATCAAACTGAATGAAATAAAAAAAGAACCGGTTGTCGCCCCGCTGTTTATCGGCCCCGTCAGCAGGCAGAATTACATCGGGACAGATTTGAGTAAGAGGTTCTTGATCAGTCAGGTTAACTTCGGCCGGAGTAGCAGGAATAAATTCCACAGCCATACGATTGAGCAGGTGCTCATTGTTACCGAGGGCAAGGGTATTTGCGCTACGGAGAATGAAGAGATAACCGTCGTTCCGGGTGATATCATTTTCTTCCCGGCAGGGGAGAAACATTGGCACGGAGCTGCCGAGGGCTCAACCTTCTCCCACCTGTACGTCATGTCGCCCGACAGTATAACAACAAATCTTGAAGATTAGGTGTTGAGTGCCACGACATCGTGGATGGGCTTCTTCATCCGGTACTGGGGAGAGGAGCTGACGAACCGTGGAGTAAACAATCTAAACATGATCATAACAAATGAGACCATAGTGTGGTTGTTGGTGGCTACTTTCCCGTTTTCTGTCTTGGCATGTCTGTTCGGCCTAAAGAAAGGATGGTGGTTCAATCTGTCTATGGTTGTTGTCTATATTGTGGTTTATGGCGTTCTGTCGGCAAACGGGCAGTACATCTCAGGTAACCACGGCGGCAATGACAACCGAGAGATTTGGTATGCAAAATGCTGCGGCACGCAGATAATGAAGAACTCCGGCCGCATCGGTAGCGAACCGACTTTCCTCGGGGTGTTTTTCTGGCCTGCGGCTATTATAGATAGGGTTTTGATTCACAAGGACATAGATGACAATTGAGCATTCGTTTAGCCGCTTTCCATGAACATACCCGTTTCCCCGTTCAGCTGTTCAAAGGTGTCGAGATCGGGCGTATCGATCCGGATGGTTCCATCCTCTTTCATTTGCAGACACGTCCGGGATGTCATGATCGAGTACCAGACGCCGATCGGCTTGCCTTTAGGATCGATCAGCTCGAATCCGTATAGAAAGCGCTGACGGTCGGATGACTTCTCCTTCATGTTCCCGACGATATTCTGCATTACCTCCGGGGTCATTGCCATCTCTTTCCAAAGGGATTGCGTATCGAGACGGTAATCCCGGTGAAGTCCGATGATGACGTGGGGGTAGATGTCCGGACCGCTGATGTAGTAGCGGAAATCCGTGTTCACGGAGCAGTTTTCAAAGGCCCGGGTCACCTCATCGCTGAAGGAGATCCGGCCGAAATTCCGGAACAGTTGACTGGTACAGGCCATCATGCCCAGGCACGCAACCAGCAGCAGATAGAAACAGGCCCTCCCTCTCGATCCCATCTTATCCATCCTCCGATTCAAAGCTGAAGTTGTGCGATATCCCTCTTGAATGAACAGTAATCCCGCAAATGCCGGAATGCCATCCTCCATGGGATATATTTTTATACAACTTTGGATATAGAAAGGGGGGGGGGAAGGGTGGGATTAAACCAGGCCCTTATCCTGGGCGAAACGCAGCAGCGCAAGACGGCCATCGATTCCGAGCTTTACGTAGATGTGATGCAGGTGGACCTTGACCGTGCCCTCACTGATGAACAACCTGTCGGCGATCTCCCTGTTGCGAAGGCCCTTGGCGATCATCCGGATGAGGTCGATCTCCCGTGCGGTCAGCAGATTTGCCATCTCACGCGTGCCGGCCGACCGCTTCAGCATCTTCCCCAACGCAAGCTGGGTGGAATTCCGTTCCAACCATTGCCCGCCGTTATGCACCTTGTGGATGCACTGCACGAGGAGCTGAGGCGCCATCTCCTTCAGGACGATGCCCTGAATGCCCAGACGGACCGCTTCCAGCAACTGATCCTCGTCGAGTTCCGCAGTCAGAAGGACGATCCGGGTCGGCAGTCCCTCGGACTGCATTTCCCGGGCAATCGCCAGGCCATCTTTCCTGGGCATGCGAATATCCAGAATCAGTATGTCGGGACGGTGCTGTCTGACCGCCTGCAGGGTTTCCTCGCCGTTTGTGCACCGCGCCACGACGTGGAAATCTTGCTCCAGGCGGAAGAGGCTTTCCAGCCCATCCAGGATGAAGTGGTGATCGTCGGCCAGCACCAGGCGGATGGGCATCTTACGCTCCTTTCCGGTTCAGGGGGATGGTGATCTCCAGGCGGGCACCGCTATGCGTGGATTCGACCGCCAGGGTTCCCCGGAGCGATGCGATCCTCTCCTTGAGTGTGGCCGGTCCGATGTTCATGGCGATCAGGGCCGCGTGGTCATATCGGCCGTGGAAAGGGAACCCACAACCGTTGTCGGCCACGACGATGCGCAGCTCATGGGGCCCGGCGATCATCTCCACGCGCACCGACGAGGCATGGGCGTGGCGCCCCGCATTGAACAAAGCTTCGGTGATAATGAAGTAGACGTTGTTCGTGAGGGCAGAGGGAACCTCCTCCTCATTCAGCTTCAGATCAAGTTCCACGCGGGGGCCCCACTGGCGTTCGATCCGTTCGGCCAGTTCCCGCAGGCGTCCGGTCAGATCTCCATCCGGCTCGGGAACTCCCGGACAGAGCGGTTTCAGTTGCCGGATGTGGGAACGGAGACTCTGCTGTTCGACGGAGATCATTTGCTGAATGTCCGCCAGCCGTTCCCGGGCGGCCTGTGGCTCCCTTTCCATCATCTGGTGGACCGTTTGCAACTGCAGAGCGGCCCCGGTCAGGGATTGCAGCAGACCGTCGTGCAGGTCGCGGGCCAGGCGTACACGTTCTTCCACGGCTGCCGCCTGTTGGAGCTGTTTCAACAGGTAGAAATGATCCAGTTTCGATGCCGTCTGGCGGGCCACGATTGCGCCAAGCACCAAATCGTCGGAATCCATCCGCGCTTTGTCAAGTCCGAACAGGTGGCCTTCCACATGCTTTCCATGCAGTGCAAGGGAAAGGACGGCTTTCAGCGCAAAACGCCGCTGCAATTCAGGGACGATCGGCTGTCCTTGCCAGTGCTGCCAGCCTGACGCTGAGGAATGAAGAACCACAGGGTTCGGGGCGAGCAGGTTTTTACAGAAAAAATCCGTTCCCGCGAGCGGCTCTGCAACCAGCATACCGAATGTATCGGGTGCTTCACGGCTGTAATGACACTGGTGATCGGACCAGAGTGCCACATGAAACCAAGGCTCTTCCTTTTCCTCCCAGCACAGAAGCATGCGGGGGGTGATGAGAATGGACGCGGTGTGCTCCATGATGCTGCGCACCAGATCGGGCGCATTTTCGGGTACCGTCCACGGCCAGGTCGCCAGCCGGGATAGTTCGTTTCGCAACCGCTGCTCATGGGCGCCCAGGTAGCCGAGCAGAGCGGTTACCACGGTGAGATAGCTGATCCGGATGATAAAGCGGTTCAGCTCAAAGGCGGGGTTGGACGGCAGGTATTTTTGGTACACAGCCATGATGATGACAATGGACAGGCATATGGCCGCCGTGTAAACGGTTCCCGGCAACTGCCAACGCAAGGTCGCACAAACCAGAGCAAAAACAAAGAAAACGAAGAAGGGGCTGGCGGGACCTTGCGTAAAAAACATCAGGAGAGCGAAAATGATCAGATCGATGGCATGACTTACCACCGGTAGATGGATCCAGGTAACGCCCAGACGCCATACCACCAAAACGATCAGGACGGAATAGCAGACGAAGACGAAGAGGAGATAATAGGTTGTCCATGAATGCCTGATGGGTTCCATCGGGTTAAGCCAGACGGCAAAGAGTGCACAGGTGGCCAGCAACACCCGTCCGAGGGCGACAAACCATTCAATGCGAACCTGTTGGGTATAGGGTATTCCCATTTCGCGCACAGCCTTTAAGGATTTGATCCACAGATTACGTTCTCTTTAGCGCCCTTCGGGAGGGGGCGATCGGGGATTCGCAGGCTGCATCTTTGCGCCAAAATCCGCCCAAAATATCAGGTCGCGATCCGGGGAAGAAGGTCGGTGAGCCCCGGGAATACCGCCCGGTCGCCCTCCCAGCCGTAGATCAGCAGGTCGATGTTCAGCCGCTTCAGTTTCTCCCGGAGGACCTCTTCCGGCGCGCGGGGGAGGGCGAGGAGGAGCAGGGGATCCCCCGGCAGACTCAGGCCGTTGAGCAGAAGCTGCGTCGCCCCTTCGTGGATGCCGGCCAGGGCCATATCCGTCCGGATCTGAAAGACCGTCCGGATGCGGCCTTCCCGGTTCATCGCCAGCAGGTCGCGGCAGCCGTCGTTTCCGGTCCGGAGGCCATGTTCTTTCAGCGCCTCGGCGAGATCGCGGACGATCAGGCCGTGGTCGCATTCGGCGCCGGTCTCCCGTTCCTGTTCGCGGCAGCGGGCGCCGATCAGCTCCTCGCGCAGGGACAGTTCGTCGAATCTCAGCTCCGCCTGTGTGGAACGGACGGCGGCCGTCTCCTTGATCCGGGCGATCTTCCGGACGAACTGGGCGATCTGCCGGGCAAAGCGCGGCGAGTTCAGGACCCCGATGACGGCAATGGAGGTCTCCTCGCCGCCGTCATCCATCACCTCCCAGGCCCCCCGGTAATGGTTTTCGAAGAGCCCCTTTCCGACCCCCTTGCGCCCTCCGCCCAATTTCCCGCGGTGAACGACGAAGACCCGCCCGGCGCCGTCCTCGGCGAAGGCGCCGCCGGTCCGCCGGTCGATGCCGCAGAGGGGAAAATTGATCTCGCAGGTGATCGGGATGCGGGTGCCGCCCTCGGGACGGCCGACGCCGAAGGCGTGCCAGTAGCGGTGGTCCGCAACCTTCCGGGAGAAGAACCAGATCCCCAAGCGTTCCGACCAGCCCACCTTCGCGCGGACGCTTGCCCCCGGATGGCCGAGTTCGACGGGGATCACCTCGCTGAGCAGAGGCTTGAAACCGCGGGTGAAATGTCGCTGATACCTGCGGATGGCCGGTTCGTTTTCCACTACTTTCAACATGAGTTCGCTTCCCTCACAGGCTGTTTTTTCAACATCCTGCTGGCTAATCCAGACGTTTCCGGAAACGCCCGACCGCCCCGGCGAAGACCAGAACACCGAGAACGGCCAGCGCCGCGTACTGGGGCCAGAGGATGTGCAGCCCCACCCCCTTGAGAAAGATTCCGCGGATGATGACGAGAAAATAGCGCAAAGGGTTCAAGTATGTCAACCCCTGAACGATCTCGGGCATGTTGGCGATCGGAAAAACGAAGCCGGAGAGCATGAAGAAGGGGAGGATGAAGAAGAAGGTGGTCATCATCGCCTGCTGCTGGGTCCTGGAGACCGTCGAGATGAAGAGCCCGATGCCCAGGGTGCTCAGCAGAAAGAGGCAGGTCGCCAGGAAGAGGGCAAGGACGCTCCCCGCGAGCGGGACCTCGAACCAGTATAGCGCGAACAGCATCACAAGGACCATCTGGCCGATCGAGATGATCGTATAGGGGATGGTCTTGCCGATGATCAGTTCGATGGGCTTGAGCGGCGTCACGATGAGCTGCTCCATCGTCCCGTTCTCCCGTTCCTTGATGATCGCAATCGAGGTCAAGAGCAGCGAGATCAGCATGATGACAAAGGCGACGATCCCCGGGACAAAGAAGTTCTGGCTGTCCAGGTTCGGGTTGTACCAGGTCCGGATCCGGGCGTCGATCTTTCCATATTTGAGGTCGCGGCCATGGAGTTCGCGGAGCAGCTCCCGGTTCAGCCGGTCGAGGACCATTACTGCGTAGGAGATCCGGACGGATGCCATGTTGCTCATGCTGCCGTCTACGAGAATCTGGACCCGTGCCGTCTCCCCCCGGCGGATGAGGCTGCTGAAGTCGGGGGGGATGCGGATCCCGATATCGGCCTTTCCGGCAAGGAACAGCTCCTCCATCCCGCGGGAATCGGCCGGCCGATGGGTGACCCGGAAGATCCGGCCCGCGGTGAAGGCGTCCATCATCAGCCGGCTCTCCCGGGTTTCTGCCTGGTCGATCAGTGCGACGCGGATATCCTTGATATCGTAGTTGACCACGTAGCCGAAGACCAGAAGCTGGATGAGCGGCGCCATGATCAGTATGGGGCGGCTCCGCTTGTCGCGAAAGAGCTGGATGAATTCCTTGCGGACCATTTCCCGGATTCTGATCCAGCTCATAGCCCCTCCCGCTTCAGGATGATGACATTCAGGGCCGCGAGGATTGCAAACATTCCCGTCAGGATCAGCAGGTCGGGCCAGAGATGGGCGAACCCCAGGTCCCGGAGGTAGATCCCGGAGAGGAGATCGATGTAGTAGGTTGCCGGGACCGCATAGGTGATGATCTGGAGGACCTTCGGCATGTTGATGATCGGAAAGACGAAGTTCGACAGCAAGAGGGACGGGAGGTAGGTGATCAGCACGGCCATCTGGTTGGCCACCATCTGGGACTTCGTGACCGACGAGATGAGGAGCCCGAGCGTCAGCGCGACCAGGATGTAGAGCGACGAGGCGAGGATCATCAGATAGAAACCCGCCTTCATCACGACGCCGAAGAGAACCTGCCCCATGAGAACGGAGACCAGGACATCGATGAGCGCGATTGCGAAATAGGGGATCGCCTTGCCGATGAGGAATTCCCCCGCCCGGATCGGGAGCGACCGGATCGTCTCCATTGTGCCGTTCTCGTACTCCCGGGCGATGACCAGTGAGGTCAGCATCGCCCCGACAATCATGATGATGATTGCGATGATCCCCGGGATGATGAAATTCCGGCTCTCCAGATCCTCGTTGAACCAGACCCGGATGCGCCCCTCCACGGGCGGCCGGATCTTCTCCATCCCCTGCCGGTCGAGGAAATCAGCGAGGAGCTTCCGGTTGTAGCCCTCGATGAAGGCGGTGATGTAGGAGCGGGAGATCCCGGCGAAATTCGGGTCACTCCCGTCGAGGAGGATCTGGACGGCGGTCTCCCGGTCCGCCCGGAGGTCGGCCGTCCAGCCGGCGGGGATGATCACCGCGAGCGTCGCCCGGCCGTGGTCGAGCGCCTCCGTGACGGCCCGGGTGTCGGGGAGCTGGGCGCTGATCCGGAAATAGGGGGAGGCGCCGAGGCGGCGGATGAAATCGCGGCTCAGGTCCGTCTGTTCCTGATCGACAACGACCGTTTCGATGTGCTCCACGTCGAGGCTGAGCGCGTAACCGAACAGCAGGATGAGGAGCAGCGGGATCGCGAAGGCCAGATATAGGCTGCGGAAGTCCCGAAGCAGGTGGTAGATCTCCTTGCGGGCGATCGCCCCGATATTTCTCGGATTCACGCGCGTTGTCCTTTCCCTATTTCGCCATCAGCGCGACGAATGCATCGTTCAAGTCCGCATCCGGCTTTCCCGGACAGGTTCCGCGGACGATCTCCTCCGGGCTCCCGGAGGCTACGATTTTTCCCTCGTTGATCATCACGATCCGCCCGCAGTGGCGGGCCTCATCCATGTAGTGCGTCGTGACGAAGACGGTAATCCCCTCCCCGGCGATCCGGCCGATGAAGTCCCAGAAATGGCGCCGGGTGATCGGATCGACGCCGGAGGTCGGTTCGTCGAGAAAGAGGATCTGCGGGCGGTGGAGGAGGGCGCAGCCGAGGGCGAGGCGCTGGCGCAACCCCGGCGGGAGATCCCGTGTCAGACGATCGCGCGCCTCCGTAAGCCGCGTCATGTCGAGGACCATGGCGCTCCGCTCCGCCCACTCCTTTTCCGGCACGCTGTAGACCCCGAGGTAGAAGCGGATGTTCTCGAAGGGGGTCAGGTCCTCGTAGAGGGAGAACTTCTGGGACATGTAGCCGATGGCGTGCTTGACCTGCTCCGCCTCCGTGACGATGTCGTAGCCCGCGACCTTCGCCTCCCCCGAGGTGGGGGTGAGGATCCCGCAGAGCATCCGGATCGTCGTCGATTTTCCGGAACCGTTCGACCCGAGGAAGCCGAAGATTTCCCCGGGATGAACCGAAAAGGAGATCCGGTCCACGGCGGTGAACGCCCCGAAGCGCTTTTCGAGCTCCCGGACGACGATGGCCGGAGAACTTTGATTTGCGTGATCATCCATCATTGACGAATCCGTAAGAAGTCGTATTTCACTACTGTCCGGAATAACCGGCAGTTAAGATTTGTAAACGGTTAACATATTTTAAAAAAGATGCCATTTATGTTTGTCCTCGACTTGAAAACGGATAGCGGAATCTGCGAACCTTCCCGAAGATT